>Ga0172367_10000902_pt1 | contig 44727 bp, 33 predicted proteins | sample Lak10m_FD_114542 | JGI IMG/M metagenome (GOLD analysis project Ga0172367, IMG submission 114542) | Freshwater microbial communities from Kabuno Bay, South-Kivu, Congo - kab_022012_10m | ecosystem: Environmental > Aquatic > Freshwater > Lake | place: Democratic Republic of the Congo: South-Kivu...
CCCCTCGGCTACAAGTCCAAGACCGACGCCTGGGGCAGCGGCGACCGGCCCATCAATCCGATGAAGCAGGCCATCGCGGCGGGCGCGACCTTCGTGGCCCGCACCACGCACACGAACCCGAACCACGTCCTCCAGATGATGGAGGCCGCGATGGACCACAACGGCTTCAGCTTCATCGAGTGCCTCAGCGAGTGCGTTGAGTTCTACCCCGGAGCCTTCGACGGCGCGAACCCCCGCAAGGGCGGCCAGTTCCCGCTCGTCCCCGAGGACCACGACGTGACCGACGAATACGCCGCCTACAAGCTTTCCGAGGAACTCATGCCCGGCAAATTCGGCATCTTCTACAAGGTCAACCGCCCGACGAAGAACGCGAACGAGGCGAAGATTGTCTCCACCAACCGCGAGAAGTTCGCCGCGCTGCCCGACTGGCAGATCCTCCAGAAGAACTTCGACCGGATGAAGTGAAGCAGCCGGTGTAGAGTCGTCGAGGCCGGTTGGCCGAACCAAACCCAACTTGAGCATTTTGAGGGCTTGAGTCATGCTTCAACCATGAAGCCTCGCAACCGCCGCGCTCTTTGGCTACTCGGCATCGCGTTGGTGGTTCACTGGTTTTGGCAGTGGCAGATGAGCAGCTACAGCCGCCCCGCGAATGTTCACCGGGTTGTGCGCGACCTGCTCAGTCCACAGGAGGAGGTGCGGATGGAGGCGAAGAACGCGCTCGCCGAAATGGGCACCAACGCAGTCCCGCACTTGTGGCGGCTCTACACGGTGACGAATGCGCCCTCACTGAAATCGCAGTTGGCCGGTTGGCTGGGCATGCACACCACGCGTCGACGTCCGCCGGAATCCACGGAGCGTCGCCTTGGTTACGAAGGACTGAAAGCCCTCGGGCCGGAGGCTGTGGCAATCAGCAGCAACTTGGTGGTGGAACTCCAGCAGGACGCGCAACGGGTTGGCCATGCGACGAGTCTGCTCATGAGCATTGGTCCGGGCGCGTTGCCGGCCATCACGCCTGCGCTGACCACTGGCACGCCGCAAACCAAGGAGCAACTCCTCTACGTCATCAACCATTACGGGCCGGCGGCGAGCCCGGCCGTGGTGGACGTCGTGGCGATTGTCCACGGCACGGACGCCAAGCTCCGGCAAATCGCGGCGGCGACCCTGGCGCGGATTCAAGGGTTGCCGTTTCTCTCGGTGCCGGCCCTCACCACGCTGTTGAGTGATACCAACTCAGAAACGCGCCAAGTGGCGTTGCATGCGTTGTCGGCCTATGGCCAAAAGGCCAGTCCGGTGCTCGATCAAGTGAGGCAATTGGTGTCCACCGCCCCGTTGGACAGCTCTGAGCGGCTGGCGGCGGTGGGCTTGTTGCTCACCATGAACGAGCGAAGCCTGGCCCGCGCGGAGGTGCTCCATCTGCTGGAGTCGGCCAACCCCACCAACCGGCTGTGGGCGCTGACCAACCTGACTGAAGTGCAGCTCGCCTGGCCTGAGATTGGCCACCTCGCCAGCCGGTTTCTGTCCGACCCTGACCCCTCCGTCCGAGAGCACAGTGCTTTGGAACTGGGGCAAGTCGTGCGGCAAACCGGCTACCCGGAAACCTTCATCGCCGCCGGGCTCGCGGCCGCGCCGGCTGAAGTTCGGCTCGCCTTTCTGAAGACGGCTTGGAAAGCCGATGCCGCCCTCCTGCCGATGACCATCCGGGCCTTGGGCGACACCGATGCGCGTGTCTGCCGGGCGGCGGCGCTGAGTTTGACCGGCCTGGATTTCTCCACGAAGCCAGCGCAGCCCGCCCTCGCCGCTCTGCTCGATCACGCCGACCGGTCCGTGCGCCGGGATGCTTATCACGCGCTGCACAACTCCGACCACCGCCTCTTTCCGATGCTCGTCCCGTGGCCGCTCGACACCCCGACCGAGCGGACCATCAACGCCCTGGTTCGTCTGCATGTGTTGGGCAGTTCCGCCGTCGCCGACACGAACCACATCGCGGACGCAGCCGGTCGGCTTTCTCAGCAGTTCGCGCCGTTGCTGGGCGCGCTCACCCGGTCAGGCCGGCTGAATTTGATTCCGAGCCTGAAGGTGATGTTAAGCGAACCGACCGGGCTCGGTCCCCCGGACGCCGCAGACAAGCTCGCTGAACTCGCGGTTAGTCATCCTGAAGCCCGAGCCGCTGTCCTCGAATTGCTGCGTTCGTCCGCTACCCCAGCCAATTCCATCCAAGGGCTCCGGATGGCGCTAGGCTTCAAAGCCGCTGTCACGATGTCGGTCTGGATGGAGCTGGCCGAACGAGCTGAACCAAATTTGCGTCGGGAAGCCCTCCTGCACATCGCCGGTGCGTCTGGCGTTCGGGTGGAACAGGCCATCCCGCTCCTCTTGAAGGCCGCCAGCGACTCAGACGTGCGGGTCAGGGAACTCGCCACCGGCTTGCTTCGCCGCTTTCCCGCCGACGTGGTCAACCGGCACCGGGAGGCATCGCCGTCATCGCGGTGAGGCGAACTCCGGCTTGCCTAGGGGCCGCTAAGTTTCCATCTTTGCCGGGGCCGGATTCGCCTCCAGCGGCGGCCGGCCAGCCAACTCACCATGCCCATCTACGAATTCGCCTGTCCGAAGTGCCGAGTGATTTTCAACTTCCTCTCCAAGCGCATCAACCCCGACCGCACTCCCGTCTGCCCCAAGTGCGGCAACAAGAAGATGCGCAAGCAGATGAGCCGCTTCGCCATGTCGAAGGGCTTGAAGGAACCCGCCGCCAAGCCCGAGGACGATGACGGCCCGCCCATGCCCGACATGGACGACCCGCGCATCGAGAGCGCCATGCGCGAAATGGAGCGGGACATGGAGCACCTCGATGAGAACAATCCGAAGCACATGGCGCACATGATGCGGAAAATGAAGGACATCATGCCGCCGGGAACGATGCCCAAGGAACTCGACATCGCCATCAAGCGCCTCGAAGCCGGCGAAGACCCCGAGAAGATCGAGGCCGACATGGGCGACGTGCTCGGCGACCTCATGGGCGGCGAGGGCGGCCCCGGCGGTGCGGGCGGCGGTTACTCCCACGACAGCGGGCTTTACGATTACTGAACAGTTTTTAGTGTTTAGTAATTAGTCCACGGCTCGTGCCGCCACGCGCTACTGATTACTGAGCACTAATCACTTTCCTGACATGGCCCACATCCACGAAAAGATAGACTTCACCGTCGCCATCTTCGTCGTCCACGAGGCGAAGGTGCTGCTCATCCTGCACCGCAAGCTCGGCAAATGGCTGCCGCTTGGCGGGCACATCGAACTGGACGAAGACCCCGAAATCGCCGCGCTCCGTGAGGCGAAGGAGGAAAGCGGCCTCGATGTGGAACTCATCGGCGAACGTCCGCCCACGACCGAACCCGGCACCCGCGCGCTCATCGCCCCGCGCTTCCTCGACATCCACCGCATCTCGGACACGCACGAACACATCGGCATGATCTACTGGGCGCGACCCATCGCCGGCGACGTGACGCTCGCCACCGAGGAGCACCACGACATCCGCTGGTGCCGCGCGGAAGACCTCGACGCCCTCCAGCCGCCCATGACCAACGCCGTGAAGTGGTATTGCCGGAAGGCCCTCGAGGAAACGCGGAGCGCGGAGGCCGGAACGCGGAAATCCGCCGCGCCCGCTGCTTGACCTGTTCCGCGCTCCGCGTTCCCCGTTCCGCGTTCATATGTCTCCCCGCAAAGCCATCGGCTTCCTGCTCACCGCGCTGAACACGCTGGCGTGCTCTTACTTTGGCAACTACGTGTTCTTCCTGCTCCAGCAGCAGCACGGCTTCGGCAACCGCGAGAACCTGCTCACCTGCGCGTTGCACGGCCTCATCTACGTGCCGGCGGCGTGGTTCGGCGGACGCTTCGCCGAGCGGCACGGGCTGACGACCTCGCTGAAGATCGGCTTCGTCGGCATGGCGGTGGTGTTGTTTGCGGGCGGCTTCCTACCCTCGCTGGCTGGCGTGTTGATCACGCTCGCGCTCTGGACCATTGCGATGTGCTTCACCTGGCCCGCGCTCGAGGCCTTCGCCACGCACGGCGAGTCCGACGCGGGCACCAAGCGCATGGTGGGCATCTACAACCTCACCTGGTCCAGTTGCGCGGGCCTGATGTATTTCGCCGGCGGCTCGCTGTTTGAAGGGCTTGGCGCGCGCAGCCTGTTCTGGATTCCCGCCGGCATCCTCACGGCGCAATTCGCGCTCACGCTCTGGCTGGAACGGCTGCCCCACTCCCCTGCCCCGCCGCCGCCCGCCGAACCGCATCACCCGGAGGCAGCCGCATTCCACCAACCCGTCTCACCCGCGACCTTTCTCAAGATGGCGTGGCTGGCGAACCCCTTCGCCTACATCGCGATTCACTCCCTCCTCGCCGTGGTGCCGGGCCGCTCGGCGGAACTCGGCCTGACCGTCGCGCAAAGTGGCTGGTTTTGGGCGGTGTGGTTCCTCGCGCGGCTCGGCACCTTCTTCCTGCTCTGGCAATGGGGCGGCTGGCACTACCGCTTCCGCTGGATGCTCGCGGCGTTCATCGCGCTCATCGCCAGCTACGTCGTGCTGCTGCTGGGCAAGTCGTTCGGCCTCCTGCTCGCGGCGCAAGTCGTCTTCGGCCTCGCCACGGGCCTGCTCTACTACGCCTCGCTCTTCTACTCGATGGACGTGGGCGAGACGCAGGGCGAACACGGCGGCATCCACGAAGCCGCCATCGGCCTCGGCATCTGCCTCGGCCCCGCCGTCGGGGCCGGCGCGCTCTATCTCGTGCCCGCCCAGCCGCACGCCAGCGCGCTCGGCGTCACGGCACTGCTGCTCGTAGGCTTGGCGGGGCTCGTCGGCCTGCGGCTGCGGCGGTGAACGATGGTGCCCAATCTTGCGGCTTCCCCTCGCGGCGCCGTGAGCGCGGGGCTACTGCACCAGCCTTGGGGCGAGGCGTTCGGCCAGATCAATGCCGGCCTGTTGCAGCGCGGTCTTGGCAGCGATCTGCTCGGAGAGGTCCACGGCCACGCTGGTCTGCCGGTCCACGATGAGCGTGCCGGTGGCGGTGTCGCGGATTTTCAGCTCCACGCGCGCCTTGCAGGTTTGCAGGTTGCCCTTGCGCGGGCCGCGTTCGCTGAAGGCTTCGCCCAAGATTTCAAAGTCGGGCTTGGTCTTGGACTGCGCGTCCACGAGCGTGAAGCCGCACTCGCGCAGGATGAGGCCGATCTCCGTCTCCGCCGCCGGATCCACGGTGGGCGCGCCAAAATGGACTTCGGGAATCTTCACCAGGACGGTCGGGCGCTTCCCGGCCTTGAGTGACTTCTTCAACGCCTCCATCCGTTCCTCGCGCGTGCGGACTTTGGCGATCAGCGTGTCACCCTTGGTGGTGACAGTCTTGGCGATCTTGCCGGACAACTCGCTCGCAAGGTCGGCGAGCGAGGCATTCGCGTTGCCACGAGCGATCTCGCCATACACGCGGCTGGTCTCGGCGCTGATGATCTTGGCGACGGCGAGGGTTTCGTTGCCGGCCTTGAAGACACGGCCCGTGACCAGAACCTTCGCGCCCGTGAGCTGGCCGACCTTGGCGGCGGTCTCGGCCTTCACGGTGCCGGAGAGGCCGAGCTCCTGTTCGCCCAGCGCCTTCTCCAACTCCGCGCGCTCCAGCGTGATCAGGCCGTCCTCGGCGGACAGCAGGGCGTTGAGCAGCGTGGCGATCTTTGGGCCGGCGTCGCGCAACTCCGTGTCCGTGGTCTCGAAGTTGAACACGGCAATGGTGAGCGGCGGCGCGGCGGCGAAGGCGGGGACGGCGAGCAACGCGGCGAACAGCAGGGAGCTGATGGTCTTCATGGCGGTTCGGGAATGTGGCGGGAGGCTAAAACAGTTCATGGGGTGAGGGCGAGTAATTGTGCCGGCGGGGCCAAAGCCAGCTCGGCCAGGCGCACGAGCGCGAGTTGCGCGGCGGGCGTGGCCGCCAGCCCGTCCAGCAACGATGCGGGCGCAAGCAGCACGGTGCCGCGGCCAACGCGCACCCGCTCGACGACCGGCAGCGCGGGCGGTGAAATTGCTGGCGGCGTTTGGAACCAGACCACCGCCAGTCCCTCCTTGGCGCGGGCCAGCAGGGCAGGCTCCAACCGGAGTTCGCCTTGTGTTGACTCCGGCTGGTTCGCCACGAACGCCAGCCGCCCGCGAAATCGGTTCCAATCTTCCGCGTGCTTCATCTCGGCGACTGGAATGCCGCGCGCGACCAGCACCAGTTGCAATCCCGGTTTGCCCTCCGCGACACCGATCGGCTGCCCGCCCGCCAGCGGTTTCAATGCGTCGAGCAGATTGTCCGGGTGCGCCCAAATCTCCGTCACGCCCAGCAACCGCCCGCCCGCGTCCAGCCAGCGCGCGGCGAAACGCGTGGCGGCCCGCACGACGGGAAGCTCCACGCTCGCGCTCTCCACGACCGTCTGGCCGGGCTGGACGGTCAGCGTCTTCCAAGCCCGCACGCCGCCCACCGGCGCGGCGGTGACGGAAGTGAGCTGGAACAGATGGACCCGCACTTCCACCCGCGCCGGCTCCGCCGCGTCGTTGCGTAAGCGCACTTCCACCGCCCGCACGCCGCCGGCAAAAACCCGCTGCGGCGCGGCCGGCGGGACGACCTCCACCGCGCCGGCAGCCAGCGCCGCCAGCCACAGCGCCGCCGCCAGCCGCCACCGGCATTCCGCATTCCGCGTTCCCCGTTCCCCGTTCACAGCGCCTCCCCCAGCGCGGTCGCGCGAATGTGGTAGCCGGCGGCGGCCTTGCGCGGTTCGCCGCTGCTCCATGCCAACCGTTCCCCGACCACCAGCACATTGCCCTCGGCGTCTGATAAAACTTCAAAGGTCTCCCCGTTCAACGCCACGCGCTGGCCGCTGAACGTGATGAACCGCCGGCAATCTCCCGCGTGGCAGATTTGCACCAGCAGCGGCGCGGAGGCCGGCGGGTGCGCGTCGCTGGCCAGCACGAGCTGCGAGCCGCGCCCGTTCAGCAGCACGGTTTGCACGCGGTCGGGAAAGAGCGCGGCCACTTCCTGGTAAATCTTCCGGCCCTGCGCCACCTCGGCCGCACTGAAGCCGACGGCGTGGCCACGCCGGAAGCCGGCGAAGAAACCCAGCATCAGGCACGCCGTCGCCAGGCCCAGGCCCCAGGCCCAGAGGCGGTGGGATGATGGCGTGGTGACAAGCGGGCGGACGGGGCGGTGCAGTTGCCGCAGGACGGTCAGCGAGAATTCTTCCCAATACTCCGGGGGGCGCTCCGGCACACGCGCTGCGTGGAGCAGTTCGTTGAGTTCGTCGTCACGGCGGCTCACGCGCCACCTCCCCTGCCCGGCCCGTTGGCGAGGAGCTGCTTCAACTTCCGCCGGGCAATGAAGACGCGCCACGACACCGTGGTTTCCGCGCAGCCGAGCACACGCGCGGCCTCGGCGTGGTTCAGCCCGTCATAAACGGTGAGCACGATGGCGGCGCGCTGCACGGGATCGAGTTGGAGCAGGGCTTCCTGCACCTGACGGGCGCGTGGGTCGTCACCGGGTGCGTTGGACACGCGCTGCTCGCTCCATTCCAGATGCACCGCGTCGCGCCGCCGGGCACGGGAGCGCCAGTTCAGACAACGGTTCACCGCGATGCGGTAAAGCCACGAGGAAAAACTCGCCTCACCCCGGAAGCCATCAAGCTGGTGCCACGCCGCGATGAACGCCTCCTGCGCCAAATCCTCCGCCTCGGCGAGCGAGCCGGTCATGCGGTAGGCGAGGGCGTGAATCATGCGCTGATGGCGGCTGACCAGCCGCCCAAATGCCGCCGGGTCGCCCGTCTGGCTGGCGCGAACCCATCCCAGTTCCTCATCCGTGTCGGCCATGCGGCGTTGGTTTTGCACAGTAGGACAGGCGGCGCGGTGAAATCCTTGGCGATAGTTTCGGAAATGTTTTCCCCGGGCCAGCAGGTTTTCCGCGCTGCCGAACTCCCACCTTGCCACGCCGCGTCCGCCCACCGCATCCTTTCCGCGTTATGTCACTACTCGCAGGCAAAATCGGACTGGTCTTCGGCGTCGCCAACAAGCGCTCCATCGCGTGGGCCATCGCGCAGGCCTGGCACAAGGCCGGGGCCACGCTGGCCTTCACCTACCAGGGCGAGCGGCTCAAGGAGAACGTCGAGGAACTTGTCGCCACCTTCGGCCCGGACACGCTGCTGCTGCCGTGTGACGTGACCAGGGACAAGGACATCACCGCCGTCTTCGCCGCCGTGCAGGAGAAGTTCGGCAAGCTGCACCTGCTGCTCCACGCCGTCGCCTTCGCGCCAAAGGAGGCGCTCGAGGGCCGCTTCGTGAACACCACGCGCGACGCCTTCAAGATCGCCCACGACGTGAGCGCCTATTCGCTCGTCGCACTTGCGCGCGGGGCCGCGCCGCTGATGACCGAGGGCGGCAGCATCGTAGCGATGAGCTATTACGGCGCGGAGAAGGTCATCCCGCACTACAACGTCATGGGCGTGGCGAAGGCCGCGCTCGAAGCCAGCACGCGCTATCTCGCCTACGACCTCGGCGGGCAGAAAATCCGCGTGAACTGCATCTCCGCCGGCCCGGTCAACACGCTGGCCGCGCGCGGCATCGCCGGCTTTAGCGCGATGCTCAAGCACTACGAGCAGCACGCCCCGCTCAAGCGCAACGTCCTCCCCGACGAACTCGGCGCGACCGGCACCTTCCTCGCCAGCGACGGCGCGGCGGCCATCACCGGCCAGGTGCTCTACGTGGATTGCGGCTATCAGGTGATGGGCATGACGGAAGCGCCGAAGGCGGCGTAGCTGCCTCTCGCGGCAGAAAGTGAACGCGCTGGCTACTTTGTATTCGCCGTCACTGGACCCAATCGGCCCGGAGTCCCTGACCGCACTGGTGATCGCATCTGCGTTCGCGGCAGCCACCGCCAAGTTAATTCCCTCACAAAATGTCCGTCTAACTGCCATGCGGGTCGGTCCGATTGTGCTGCTGGTCATGTCGCTGTTCGAGGAGGGGTCGGTCACATCCAGGCTGTTGGGAGCATACCGCAATTATCCAGGGGCGAGTGACTATATCGCTGGCTACGTCTGCTACACGTTTGGCTACGTGCTGGGCCTGAACCTCCTCACGGAAGGCGGCAACCAAGACGGGCTTCTTGGCCTCATTTTATCCGCGCTGCATGGCGGATCGGTGGTCGCCAGCGGCGCACGCCCGTTGGAAATGCATTCTTTGGAATACGCCTACGAGTGGATTGCGTTTCTCGTTTTTGTCATCTGCTGGTGTGGCGGTGTGATGGTCTGGCAATCGCGACGAAACGGCTTGCCACTTTCCAGGGGGACACCCGCAAGTGCGAGCAGCCGTTGACTGCCGAGTTGTTGTGCCTGACTTCCTCCCCGCCCTCGATGCCGCCGCCCTGCCCTCCGGCAAGGGCGAGACCATCGAACTCGCCGGCCGGCGCATCGCGGTCTTCAACATCGGTGGCGAGTTCTACGCGCTGGACGACGAGTGCCCGCATCGCGGCGGCCCGCTCGGCTCCGGTTGGGTGGACGCCGAGGCGTGTCAGGTGACGTGCCCGTTGCACGGCTGGGCCTTCGATCTGAAGGCCGGGGCGGGCGTCACCGTGCCCGCGCGGCCGGTGCGCAGCCATCCCGTCCGCGTGGTGGACGGGAAGGTGGAGGTTGCCTTGTGAGCGATGGCAGAAATTCTTTGTGCGCTTTGCGCCCTTTCGCGGCTAACCTCTCCCCATGAAATCCGCCTACGAACTCGCGATGGAACGGCTGAACAAGCAGGCCCCGTCCGTCAAGCTCACCGCCGAGCAGAAGGCCAGGCTCGCCGACCTCGACTCGCTCTACAAATCCAAGATCGCCGACCGCGAAATCCTCGTGAAAGGCCAGCTCCAGAAGGCCGCCGAGAAGGGCGACGCCGAGGCTTACGAGCAACTGGAGAAGCAGCTCGTCAGCGACCGCAAGACGTTGAACGCGGAGATGGAGGAGAAGAAGGAGCGCGTCCGCACCGGCAAGGACTGAATCGAATCTGGCAGGGCCTCGCTGCCGCAAGGCCGGCGGCGGGGCAGCACCGCCCTGCCGTCACGCATGTCCAACCCCGCCCAACCCCGCAGCCTGCCACCCGCGCTGGCCGCCATCCGCGCGAACAAGCCGCTGCTCTTCCTGCTCGCGGGCGCGCTCGGCGGCGCGGCGGGTTCGGTGCTGGCGGAGTTTGCCCCAGGCGGTGGCCGCGACGCCTCGCCGTTGGCGCTCATCGTCGCGACCGGCCTCTGGTCGGCCATCGCGGCGAGCGTGCTCACCGCCGCGCTGTTTGTGGCCGGCGAATGGCACCAGCGCCGCGACGTGCGGCCCCGCAGCGTTCAGAAAATCCTGCTCTTCGGGGCGCTGGCGGGTTTCGTCGCGGGCGCGTTGGCGCAAGCCGCTTACTCCGTGCAGTTCGGCTCGGCGGCCTTTCACGCCATCGTGGTGCGCACCGTTTGCTGGGCCTTGATGGGCGCGCTGCTCGGCGCGCTGCTTTCGCGGCCCGTGCCGAACTTGGGCCTGCTGCGGGGGGTGATCGCGGGCGCGATGGGTGGCGGTTTGGGTGGCATCGGCTTCCTGCTGGTCGGCGCGGTGTTGCCGGACGCGATTGGCCGGCTGGTGGGCATCGGCACGCTCGGCCTCGCGCTCGGGCTGGCGATGATTGTCGTCGAGAAGCTTTTCCGCGAGGCGAGTCTCGAAGTCATCTGGGCACCGAACGAGACGACGAACTTCAACCTCGGCGCGCAGGCCGTGACCATCGGGGGCGGCGAGGATCACGTCTTTGTGCGTGGCCTGCCGCCGCGCTTCGCGAGCATCGTGTTCGCGAACGGCGTGATCGAGTATGTCGAGACCGCCAGTGGCACGCGCACGCCGCTCAAGGACGGCAGCCGGCTGGAAATCGGCAGGCTGAACCTCGTCATCCACGCGGCGAAGTAGTCCGGCAAAGGAGCGCGGCCTTCAGGCCGCAGACGGAGGAGATGTTCGGAACGCGTTCGAGTAACTCCACCCGCCAGCTCGGACGCTCGTTGCTGCGGCCTAAAGGCCGCGCTCCTTCGCGCCGGTTGGACACCGGCGCTCCGCCTGCGCACACTCGGCCCCTCGTGAACGCAACTCCGCAAACCCCTTCGCCGCGCCGCGCCCGCTGGGTTGCGTTCGCGTTTGCGCTGGCGCTGGGCGGGTTCACGGCGCTCACCGTCCGTGATGCGGGCCGGCCAGCCGTCCTTCCCGCTGGCGGCGGCACGTTCGTCGGGCGCGACGTGGACGGGCGGCTGGTGCAGGTGTGCCTGTTCGAGCAGGACAGCGGCTGGCAGGGCTGGCTGTATCGCGAGGGACGCGAGCAGACGGAGTGGTTCACCGCCACGAACCGCATCCAACCTTGGCAGGCGGTGGTCAACATCCGCGAGCCTGAGGACGGGCCAAAGCCGCTGGAACCAGTCGTCGCGTCAACGGAAGACCCGCTCCGGCTCAATGCCACGCTCCCGCGCACCAACGGCTGGGCCAGCGACACGGCGAACCTGACGCGGCAGTTTGAGCACCTCAGCTTCCGCCGGAGGGCCGGGATACGTTTCGGGCGCGTTGGCGGCACGCAGGAGTATCGCGCGCAGTTCCCCCGGCTGCCGGAGGACGATCCATTCGCAGCCGCGGTCAGCCGGGAGATGCTACGCCGGTGCGAACTGGGCGCGGCGGGGTTCAACAGTGCCGCTTTTGACTTCTGGAGGGAGATGCTTCGCGAGCGGGCGTTGCCGGGCTTCAACCAGCATGAGCTCACCGCGAACTGGCAGCTCCGCCTGCTTACGACGAACCTCGCGAGCTTCTCCGTTTGGAGTCACGACGCCACCGGCGGCAATGGCAACCACTCGCACTGGCAAGGGGCGAACTTCGTCGCGGCGGCGGGCGGGGTCCGGGGCGTGGAATTGGCGGAACTGTTCCGCGCCGAACTCCACTGGCTGATGGAGCTGCGCAATCGTTGCCTTCCCAAGTTGAAGGCGCTCCCAGCGCCGCGCCCGGAGGCGGTGTTCGACAGGGGGGTGGAACTCGACGTTTTCACCCTCTCGCCCACCGGCCTGCAAATCTACTTCAACCCCTACGCCATCGCCCCGGGCGCGGACGGCGAGTTCGTCGTCCACTTCGACTACGCGGAGCTGAACGATCTGCTGCGGACCGACGGCCCGGCCCGGCTCCTGCCGCGCTGAACCAGTGGAAATAGAATTGCCCGCCGGGCCGCTTTGGTCTGAAATGGGACCACTGCCATGAGCCGTCTCCCGCGCCAGTTGCTGCCGCTCGCAGCCAGCCTGCTTTGGGCCTGCGCGGCGGGCGCGGCGGAGGCCGGGAAGGTGGATTTCAACCGGGACATCCGCCCGCTGCTCGCCGAGAACTGCCTCGCTTGCCACGGGCCGGACGCGAAGCAGCGCAAGGCCAAGCTCCGGCTCGACGTGCGGGCGGACGCGCTTGCGGTCAGGGCCTTCGTTCCCGGCCAGCCCGCCGCCAGCGAACTGGTCCGGCGCATCACCGCGAAGGACGCCGACCTGATGCCGCCGCCGGATTCGCGGAAGCGGCTCACGTCCGCGCAGCAGGATTTGCTGCGGCGCTGGATCGCCGAGGGCGCGGAATACGCGGAGACGCATTGGGCTTACCGGCCCATCGCCCGCCCGCCCGTGCCGCGCCTGCCGGACGGGCGCGTGGCAGCCAGTCCGCTGGATGCGTTCATCGCGGCGAAGCTGGCGGAACGCGGCCTGCACCCGGTGCCGGAGGCCGACCGGACTACGCTCGTCCGCCGGCTGAGTTTCGACCTGACCGGACTGCCCCCCACGCCGGAGGAGGTGGCCGCCTTTGTCGCGGACCCGTCGCCTGACTTCGTCGAGAAACTGGCGGACCGCCTGCTGGCCTCGCCGCGCTACGGGGAACGGATGGCGATGCGGTGGCTCGACCTGGTGCGCTACGCGGACTCCCGCGGCTATCATTCCGATTTCGATCAGCCCGCCTCTCCGTTCCGTGATTATGTGATCAATGCCTTCAACCAGAACAAGCCATTCGACCGGTTCACCACCGAGCAGATCGCCGGGGATTTGCTGACCGGGGCCACGGAGGAGCAGCGCATCGCCTCGGGCTACAACATGCTGCTGGCCACCACTGACGAGGGCGGCGTCCAGGACAAGGAATACCGCGTCAAATACGCAGCGGACCGCGTGCGCAATGCCGCCGCCGTCTGGCTCGGCTCCACGCTGGGCTGCGCCGAGTGCCACGACCACAAATACGACCCGTTCACGCAGCGGGACTTCTACCGGTTCGCGGCGTTCTTCGCGGATTTGAAGGAAACCGTCGGCGGCGCGCTGGAAACGGCGAAGCTGCCCCTCCCGGCTCACGCCCGCGCGTATGCGCAGTTGTCCCAGCGCATCAAGGCGCTCCGCACCACGCTGGCAACGCAAACACCCGAGCTGGACGCGGCGCAGGCGGCGTGGGAGCAGACGCAGGCCCGCTGGCGAGGTTTTCCCATCACCAGCCTGCGCGTCCGCAGCGGCACGGCGAGCCAGCTCACCTCGGAAGTAAGGCTGGTCGCCGCCGGAGCACGAAAGAACAGCCTCACCCTGACGTTCGCCCCCACCACGAACGTGATCACGGGACTGCGATTGCAGATCGTCCCGCTGCTGCAGGTGCCGGCGGATGGCGAGCTCCCCACCAAGGAGCGTTATCCGGTGGTGCATCGGGTGGAGTTGTCCGCTCGGGGCGGCGTCCGGCCCTGGGGTGAATTCAACCCCATCGTGTTCACCAATGACACCTGGCAAGGCCGGCCGGAGGCGGCCGTGCCCCGGGACGGCTGGGAAATCCGCAAGCGCGGCAGCAAGCCGACCTTCGCGCTGTTCCGGCTGACGCAGCCCCTGCGGCTGCCGCCCCGGGCCGACTTCACGCTCCAACTCGACTTCACGGAGGGCAAGCTGTTCCGGCTCGAGACGCTGCGTGCGTCCTTCACCAGCGACCCCCAACTGCCATCCGTCGTGGACTCTGTCCCGCTTGCGGTGGACCTCGCAACGATCCTGGCCCGCCCGCCGGCTGAACGGTCAACCCAGCAGCGCGAACTCCTGGCTGCCCGCTTCCGCGCGTTGTCGCCCCTGCTCACCCCGGCCCGCGAGCAATTGAAGGAAGCATCGCTTGAACTCGCCGACTTGGAGGACCAGGCCAACCGCATCCTGGCCGCCGAATCCACCGTCCGTCGCGTGGTCCGCATCCTGCCCCGGGGCAACTGGCTGAACGAAACCGGAGACATCGTGACGCCGGGTGCGCCCGCCATCCTCGACACCCCTGGCTTGGCCGTGCCATCCGGCACCCGGCTCGATCTGGCACGGTGGCTTGGCGATCCGGAAAACCCGCTGGTGGCCCGCGTGTTCGTGAACCGGCTGTGGCGCGAGTTCTTCGGGCGCGGACTGGTGACGGCCCTGGACGACTTCGGCGCGCGCAGCACCCCGCCGTCACACCCGGAGCTGCTCGACTGGCTGGCGGCGGAGTTCATCGCCAGCGGCTGGGATGTGAAACACATGGTGCGCCTGATCGTCCGCTCGGCGGCGTATCGGCGCGCCTCGCGTGAACCGCCGGAGCTGCGCCGGCTGGACCCCGATAATTCGCTGGTCGCCCGGCAAGGGCGCTTCCGGCTCGAAGCCGAGCTGGTGCGCGACAACGCGCTGGCGGCGGGCGGACTGCTCGTGGAGAAGCTCGGCGGCCTGAGCGTGCGCCCCTACCAGCCCACCAACTACTGGGACGCCGTGGCCAGCGTGGGGCGCGCGACGCCGGTGTGGAAGACCAGCACGGGCGAGGATCTGTATCGCCGCAGTCTCTACACCTTCTGGCGGCGCTCCTTTCTGCACCCCAGCCTGCTGGCCTTCGACGCCCCGGTGCGTGAGGAGTGCGTGAGCGAGCGGACGCGGTCGAACACCCCGCAACAAGCCCTCGTGCTCCTGAACGATCCCACCTTCGTCGAGGCCGCGCGCGCCCTCGCCGGACGCGTCCTGCGGGCCGGCGGCGGGAGCGAGGCGCAGCGCATCCAGTTCCTTTGGCGGCTGACCCTCTCGCGCGACGCCCGGCCCGAGGAAGTGGAGTTGATGACGGCCTTTTACCGGCGGCAGGCGGAACACTACGCAGACCACACGGCCGCCGCTGAAGCATTGCTGAAGGTCGGGGCCGCGCCGGTGCCCGACGATCTGGCCCCACCCCAGCTCGCCGCCTGGACTCAAGTCGCCCGCGCGGTGCTGAACCTGCACGAGACGATCACCCGCAACTGAAGCCACCCGCTGCATGGCCCCGAATTTCCAGCGCCTCGCCGACCTCAACCGCCGCGCCTTCCTGTGCCGCGCGGGCGCGACGGTCGGCACCGCCGCGCTGGCGTCACTCTTGAACCCCTCCCTCCTGCGCGGCGCGGCGGCGGCCGCCTCCGGGAACAAATGGCCCGGCGTGGTGCAGCCGCTGCATCACGCCCCCAAGGCCAGACGCATCATCCAGCTCTACATGTCGGGCGGGCCATCGCAGCTCGAGACCTTTGACTTCAAGCCCAAGCTCCGGGAGATGGACGGCCAGCCCATGCCGGAGTCCATCACCCGGGGCCAGCCCAGCGCCCTGCTCCAAGTCGCGCCCCGCCTCACCTGCCTTGGCCCGCAGTGGGCGTTCCAGCGCGTCGGCCGGTCCGGCCAGGAGATCAGCGAGATATTTCCGAAGCTCCAAACCGTCGCGGACGAGCTGTGCATCATCCGCTCCATGCGCACCGAGGCGATCAACCACGACCCCGCCCACTCCTACATCAACACCGGCTCGCTCATCGGCGGGCGGCCCGCGTTCGGCTCGTGGGTCAACTACGGCCTGGGCAGCGAGAGCGAGGACTTCCCGGGCTTCGTGGTGCTGACCTCGCTCGGCAAATACACCCCGGTGCAACCCATCTCCGCGCGGCACTGGCACAGCGGCTTCCTCCCCGGCCGGTTTCAAGGGATCGAACTCCGCTCCAAGGGCGAACCGGTGTTCTATGCGCAAAACCCGCCCGGGGTTTCCAACGGGCAGCAGCGCGACCTGGTCTCCACCGTGCGGGAGCTGAACCAGCTTCAGGCGGCCCGCGTGGACGACCCGGAGATCGCCACGCGCATCGCCCAATACGAGCTGGCCTTCCGCATGCAGGCGGCGCTCCCCGGCCTCATGGACGTTTCCAACGAGGTGCGCGGCGTCTTCACCCTCTACGGCTGCCAGCCCGGTGACGGTTCCTTCGCGTCCAACTGCCTGCTTGCCCGCCGGCTGGCGGAGCGCGGCGTGCGCTTCATCCAGCTCTATCACCGCGAGTGGGACCACCACACGACCATCAAGGAAAGCATCGCCAGCTCTGCGGCCGAGGTGGACCAGGGCATGGCCGCGCTGATCAAGGATCTCAAGCGCCTCGACATGCTCAAGGACACGCTCGTCGTCTGGAACGGTGAGTTCGGCCGCAGCCCGATGGCCCAGGACAAGGGGCGGGACCACCACCAGCAGGGCTTCTCCGTCTGGCTGGCCGGCGGCGGCGTGCGGCCGGGCGTCACGCATGGGGCCACGGACGAGCTTGGCTACCACGCCGTCAAGGATGTGGTCCATGTGAACGACCTCCACGCCACCATCCTGCACCTGCTCGGCATTGACCACCGGCGGCTCACGTTCACTCACCAGGGCCGCGACTTCCGCCTGACCGACGTGAAGGGTGAGGTGGTGAGACGCATCCTGGCCTAAACCACGCGGGGAAAGCGGGCCTCCCCTGATTATTGTTCCCTGCCGTGCGTCAACTCCGATAACTTGCGACAAATTATGCCGAAGCTGTCTCTCCCCTCCGCCGCCTTGCTGGCGTGCGTCCTCACCGCGAACGCGGCCACCGGCAAAGTGGATTACAACCGCGACATCCGCCCGCTGCTCTCGGACAACTGCTTCTTCTGCCACGGCCCCGACGAGAAGAAGCGCGAGGCCAAGCTCCGCCTCGATGTGCGCGAGGACGCCATCGCGAAGAAGGCCTTCATCCCCGGCAAGCCCGACGCGAGCGAACTGGTAAAGCGCCTCTTCACCAAGGATCCCGACGACCTCATGCCGCCGCCGGACTCGCACAAGAAGCTCACCGCCGCGCAGAAGGATTTGTTCAAACGCTGGATTGCCGAGGGCGCGGAATACCAGACGCACTGGGCCTACGTCGCGCCGAGGCGGCCCGCCGTGCCCGCCGGCAAGAACGGCGTGGACCATCTCGTGCTGGCGCGGCTCAAGGAGATTGGTTTGAAGTCTTCTCCCGAGGCCGATCGCCGCACGCTCGCGCGCCGGCTCCACTTCGATTTGCTCGGCCTGCCGCCGAAGCCGGAGGAAGTGGACGCCTTCGTGAACGACAAGTCGCCGGATGCCTACGCCAAGCTCGTCGAGCGCCTGCTCGCGTCGCCGCACTACGGCGAGCGCATGGCCATCGGCTGGCTGGACGTGGTGCGTTACGCGGACACCATCGGCTACCACTCGGACACGCCGCGCAATGTCTTCCCCTACCGCGACTACGTCATCAAGTCGTTCAACGAGAACAAGCGCTTCGACCAGTTCACGCGCGAGCAGCTCGCAGGTGACCTGTTCCCCAATGCGTCGTTGGAAACGCGCGTGGCCTCCGCCTTCAACCGTCTCATCCTTTCCACCGAGGAAGGCGGCGCGCAGGCGAAGGACTACGAGCAGCGCTACCTCACCGACCGCGTGCGCGCCGTCGGCACCGTCTGGCTCGCGCAGACCACCGGCTGCGCCCAATGCCACGACCACAAGTTCGACCCGGTGACGCAGCGCGACTTCTACTCGCTCGGCGCGTTCTTCGCGGACATCAAGGAGCCTATCGTCGGCAAACGCGAGGAAGGCATGCCCGTGCCGAACGCCAAGGACACGGCGGAAGTCGCGCGGCTCGACGGCGAAGTCGCGAAATTTCAGACCAACTTCGACGCGCCGCATCCCGAACTCGCCGCCAAGTTCAATCAATGGCAGGACACTGCTTTCGCAGCCGTGCAGCACGACGCAAAGTGGAAACCGCTCAAGCCCGCGAAGGTCGCGTCGGCGAACAAGTCCAAACTCGCCGTGCAGGCCGACGGCTCCGTGCTCGCCAGTGGCAAGGCCCCGGACAAGGACACTTACACCGTGACCGTCACGAACGCGCTCAAGGCCGTCACCGGCCTGCGCATCGAGGCGCTGCCGGACGCGTCGTTGCCGGCCAGGGGGCCGGGTCGCGGGGCGAACGGAAACTTCGTGCTCAACGAAGTCGTGGCGAGAGTGCAGGCCGGCAAGGCCAAGGCCGAGCCGGTCAAGTTCGCCGCCGCGCGCGCGACCATCGAGCAGACCGCCGGCGCTCCCAATCCGCTGAAGTCCTGGGCCGCCGCGTTCACGATTGATGGCGATGCGAAGGAAGCCACGCTCGGCTGGGCGGTGCTGCCAGAGGTCGGCCAGGCGCAGCACCTCGTCTTGGAGCTGGCCGCGCCGCTGTCCATTGAGGCCGGGGACACGCTCACGGTTGAACTGCGCCAGAACAGCACGAAGAAGGAGCACTTGCTCGGCAAGTTCCGGCTGGCCACGACCACCGAAGCCGAGGCCGCGCGCACCGCGCACCCGGCTCCGCCACCGGCGGACATCGCGGCGATTCTCAAGGTCACGACTGACAAACGCACCGCCGCGCAGAAGGACAAGTTGTTCGCCCACTTCAAGGGCCTTGCGCCCGAGCTGGCGAAGCTGCGCGGCGACCTCGCCGCCGCGAAGAAGGCCAAGACCGATTACGAGGCCAAGATTCCCAAGTGCATCGTCTCGGTGTCGTCGGAGACGAAGCGCACCGTCCGCATTCTGCCGCGCGGTAACTGGATGGACGAGAGCGGCGCGGTGATGCAGCCCGCGCTGCCGGCTTTTCTGCCCGTGTCGTTGAAGCGCGACGCGAAGCCCGACGCGACGCTCACGCGCGCCGATTTGGCCGAGTGGATTGTCGCGAAGGACAACCCGCTCACGGCGCGCGTGTTCGTCAACCGGCTGTGGAAGCAGTTCTTCGGCACCGGCCTCTCGAAGGTGCTTGATGACATGGGCGCGCAGGGCGAACCGCCCGTGAATCCCGCGTTGCTCGACTGGCTCGCGAGCGAGTTCCGCGACAGCGGCTGGGATGTGAAGCACATGGTCCGCACTATCGTGACGAGCGCGACCTACCGGCAGACTTCGACCGCCTCGAAGGACTTGCAGGCACGCGACCCGTTCAACCGCGAGCACGCCCGCCAGAGCCGCTGGCGGATTGAGGCCGAGATGGTGCGCGACAACGCGTTGACCGTCGCCGGCCTGCTGAACCCGAAGGTTGGTGGCCCGAGCGTGAAGCCCTATCAGCCCGACGGCTATTGGGAGAACCTGAACTTCCCCGTGCGCAGCTACGACGCGAGCAAGGGCGACGACCAGTTCCGGCGCGGCCTCTACACCTGGTGGCAGCGCAGCTTCCTGCATCCCTCGATGCTCGCCTTCGACGCGCCCAGCCGCGAGGAATGCGCCGCCGAACGCACGCGCTCGAACATCCCACAGCAGGCGCTCGTGCTGCTCAACGACCCGACCTACGTCGAGTCCGCCCGCGCCTTCGCCGCGCGCATCGTGAAGGAAGGCAGCGGCGACGTGAGTGCCCGCATCTCGTGGGCTTGGAAGCAGGCACTCGCCCGCGCCCCGCGCGCCGATGAACTCGCCACTGCCCGCGCGCTCTTCGACAAGCACCTCGCGCAATACAAGGCTGATGCCAAGGCAGCCGAGTCGCTGCTGAAAGTCGGCCTCGCTCCGTTGCCCCCCGCCGCCGACCAGGCCGAACTCGCCGCGTGGACGAGCGTCGCGCGGGTCATCTTGAATTTGCACGAGACCATCACGCGGAGCTAAGTTCGTCCCATCGGATAAAGACCAAACGCGTATGAGCATCACTGCCACCGTCGAGAACGACACCATCAAGCTGCCCGCCGGCTCGCTGCCCAACGGCACGCAAGTCCGCATCGAAGCCGTGACGGAGGCCAAGCCGCAAACCTTCGGCGAGCGCTACGCCAAATACATCGGCTGCGTGAAGACTGGCGTCACTGACCTCGCGACGAATCACGACCACTACCTCTACGGCACGCCGAAGAAGACTGAGTGAAGGCCTACTTCGCAGACACCTGGTTCTTCCTCGCCCTGCTGGACGAGAGTGAGGCGCGTCACGCCCGGGCCTCACAGTTTGCCGCCGAGCAGGTTGGGCGCCTGGTGACCACCCGCTGGGTCTTGGTCGAGACTGCCAACGCGTTTGCCGCGCCTGCTTTTCGTTCCACAGCCGCCGCCTTCCTTCTTTCACTCGAAGACGACCCCACCGTCCGCATCACCGGCGACAGCGACGAACTCTATCATCGAGGTCTCCTGCTCTACAGCGAGCGGCCCGACAAGAAATGGTCCCTGACCGACTGCATTTCATTCCTCGTCATGGGAGACGAGGGGCTGCGTGAAGCGCTGACGGAAGACCGCCACTTTGCCCAAGCCGGATTCGTCCCGGTGTTCGCTGCCACTTAACCCGCCAATCTTTCTATGAATCAGAACTCCTTCGCCGCTAGCTTTAGCCGCCGCCTCTTCCTCGGCCGCACCGCCCAGGGCGTCGGTGGATTCGCGCTCGCCTCCTTGCTGAACTCACCTTTGTTCGCCGCTGCGAAGAAATCCGCTTCGCCTGCGAAGGACAAGTGGCTCGGCGTCGTGAACCCGCTTCACTACCCGGCGAAGGCCAAGCGCGTCATCTGGCTCACGATGGCGGGCGGGCCATCGCACCTTGAGACGTGGGATTACAAGCCGCAGCTCGCGAAGATGCACGGCGAGCCGATGCCGGAGTCGTTCACCAAGGGCAAGCAGATCGCCCAGCTCCAGAACGCGAAGCTCATGTGCTTCGGGCCGCAGCTCGGCTTCAAGAAGTTCGGCCAGAACGGCCAGGAGATGTGCGAGCTGTTTGAGCAGATCGGCAGCGTCTCCGACGAGATGTGCCTCATCCGCTCGATGACCACCGAGGCCATCAACCACGACCCGGCGCACATGTTCATGAACACCGGCTCGCAGATCGCCGGCCGCCCGAGCGCGGGCGCGTGGGTCACCTATGGCCTCGGCAGCGATGCGGAGGATTTGCCCGGCTTCGTGGTGCTGACTTCGCTGGGCAAGGGCGGGCAGAACCAGCCCATCGCCGCGCGCCAGTGGTCGCCGGGCTTTCTGCCGAGCCGCTTTCAAGGCGTGCAGCTCCGTAGTAAAGGCGACGCCGTGCTCTATCTCGGCACGCCCGCCGGCGTCACGCGCGGCCAGCAGGGCGATGTGGTGCAGGCCGTCAACGCGCTCAATAAGAAATACGACGCCGTGGTGGACGACCCGGAAATCGCCACGCGCATCGCGCAGTATGAAATGGCCTTCCAGATGCAGGCCAGCGTGCCCGAGCTGATGGACACCGCGAAGGAGCCGCAGGCCATCATGGACCTCTACGGCTGCAAGCCCGGCGACGGCTCGTTCGCGGCGAACTGCCTGCTCGCGCGCCGGCTCGCCGAGCGCGGCACGCGTTTCATCCAGCTTTACCACAAGGACTGGGACCACCACGGCGGCGTGAAGGACGGCATCACCCAGAAGGCCGCCGAGATTGACCGCGCGTGCATGGCCCTCGTCACCGACCTCAAGCAGCGTGGAATGCTGCACGACACCATCATCGTCTGGGCCGGCGAGTTCGGGCGCACGCCGATGAGCCAGGGCGGCAGCGGCCGCGACCACCACAACGCCGGCTTCAGCATCTGGCTGGCCGGCGGCGGCATCAAGGGCGGCATCAGCTACGGCGCGACCGACGAACTCGGTTACTCCGCCGTCGAGAACATTGTGAACGTCCACGACCTGCACGCGACGATTCTCAAACTCCTCGGCATTGATCACTCACGCCTCTCGGTGAAGTTCCAAGGCCTAGACGCGCGGCTCTCCGGCGTCGAGGGCGCGAAGCCGATTCAGGGAATTTTGGCGTGAAATCGAACCCTCTCATTAGCACCCGGCTTCAGCCGGGTGTTGGGTGGGGTTCAGAAGGGAGAACCGTTTCAACGGTTTCCTCATGCGAGCACGGGACTTCGACGGCCAAGCCGTTGAAACGGCTCGGCCTCGTTTCCGACGTTTTCACCCGGCTGAAGCCGGGTGCTAATGAGATGACTGTGTGAGACCGATACCAGGATTTGAATCGTTGCTCCGCCGCCGCGCCTTCCTCGGGCGCTCCGGCCTCGGCTTGATGGCGCTGTCCTCGTTGCTGGGCCGCTCCGGCTTCGCCGCTGATTCCGCCAAGGCCGCGCGCTGGACGGGCGTGGTGAACCCGCTGCATTTCGCGCCGCGCGCCAAGCGCATCATCTGGCTCTACATGGCAGGCGGGCCGTCGCATCTGGAGACGTTCGATTACAAGCCGCAACTCGCGAAGCTCCACGGGCAGCCGATGCCAGAATCGTTCACCGCCGGGCAGCAACTCGCGCAGTTGCAGGCGCAGACGTTGAAATGCTTCGCGCCGCAGTTCGCCTTCAAGCGGTGCGGGCAGAACGGCACGGAGATTTCCGAAATCTTCCCGCACCTCAGCACGGTTGCGGACGAGCTGACGGTCATCCGCTCGATGAAGACCGACGCCATCAACCACGACCCGGCGCACACGTTGATGAACACCGGCACGATGATTCAGGGCCGGCCCTCGATGGGTTCGTGGGTGCTTTACGGCCTCGGCAGCGAGTGCGAGGATTTGCCGGGATTCGTCGTGCTGACTTCCACGGAGGGCCGCAGCCCGCAACCGATTTCCGTGCGGCAATGGCATAGCGGGTTTCTGCCGGGGCAGTTCCAGGGCGTCGCGATGCGCTCGAAGGGCGACCCGGTGCTCTACCTGAACCGCCCGCCCGGCGTCACCGCCGCGCAACAGCACGACGTGGTCGCGGCGGTGCAATCGCTCAGTCGCGGCCAGCAGCAATTCGACAACGACCCCGAGCTGGCCACGCGCATCGCGCAATACGAGCTGGCCTTCAAGATGCAGACGGCCGTGCCTGGCCTCGTGGACGTGGCGAACGAGCCGCAGCACATCCTCGACTCCTACGGTTGCAAGCCGGGCGACGGCTCGTTCGCGTCGAACTGCCTGCTCGCGCGGCGGCTGGCGGAGCGCGGCGTGCGCTTCATCCAGCTCTATCACCGCGACTGGGACCATCACAACGACCTGGTGAAGTTCATCCAGGGCAACGCCGCGAACGTGGACCGCGCCACCGCCGCGCTCATCCGCGACCTCAAGCAGCGCGGCCTGCTCGACGACACGCTCATCGTCTGGGGCGGCGAGTTTGGCCGCACGCCGATGGCGCAGGCGAACAAGGGTGGCCCCGGCCGCGACCACCACATGAAGGGCTTCTCGATGTTCCTCTGCGGCGGCGGCGTGAAGCGCGGGACAACCTACGGCGCGACGGATGAGCTGGGCTACGCCTCCGTGGAAAACGTCGTCCACGTCCACGACCTGCAGGCCACCCTGCTGCACCAGCTCGGCATCAACCACCAGCGGCTAACGGTGAAGTTCCAGGGCCTCGACGTGCGGCTGACGGGGGTGGGCGAGGAGGGGCGGGTGGTGAAGGGGATTTTGGCGTAAGGCGTGAATGGAGCGCGGACGCCCACGTCCGCAGCAGCTTTGTTGTGGAGGCAAATTCACGCGGACGTGGGCGTCCGCGCTCCACCAGACAGGCGGGACGCGCTGTCCTACTTTGGAGACAAGCTCGACTCCTCCAAAATCCACTCGTTGCGTCCGCCTTCATGACAGTGGCAGTGCGCGGCGAAGAAGCCGCCGCGATGCTGCCAAAACCACGGCCAGATGCTTTCGCGGTCGGTCTCCGGCAACGCGAGGCCTGAGAGCGCAGCGCGGGGGAAGAACTGAAAGCTGCCCTCTGCGTGCGGCGGCGGGACGGCGGTGAGACGCGGCTTCACCTCGAAAAGGAACATGAGCCAGTGGGCGTTGCCCTGATAGCCGTGCTCGCTGATGAGGCCGGTGAGGTGGAGCTCACGGGGCCTGAGCGTCAGGCCCATTTCCTCGTGCGCCTCGCGGCAGGCGCAGGCGTAGGGCGACTCGCCGAGGTCGGTCTTGAGCTTGCCGCCGGGCGGACTCCATCGGCCGCGATTCGGCTCCTGCGCGCGATGGAGCAGGAGGACTTCATCCGCCGCGTTGAAGCAATAGAGGAGAGTGGCGATTTTGTGCGGCAAGGGCATTGCGCGACCAGCGGCTAGACCGCGACTGCTGCCGGCACCGCTTCGCGTGCGCCACGCAGAACGCCCTCCGCGCTCAGGTGATAATCCAAGGCTGTCCAATGCACACCCCGGCCCGCCCCGCACAGCCGCCATTGCCGACGCTCCGTAATGGTTGCCGTCTCCAAGGTGGGATACCAAGCGAGCGGCGCAGTTATGCTGCGACCGTCGGTCAGCTTGAGCGTCAGGCGCTCACGGCCCACCGTCACGCCTTCGATTTTAGCCGAAGTGTTCATCCCATTTCTGGAGCAACAGCTCTTGATTCTCTTCCACCAGCCGTCGGGCCTTCTTCGTTTCGACGGACTTGAGTCCATCGGCATATGCCAAGCCTAGCGGACTGAGCCAGAACTTGGCAGTTCCGCCGCCTTTGTCCACATGGATGTGCGGCGGTTCGTTGCCTTCTTCCGAATAGAAGTAGAACTCGAAGCCGTCCTTGCGAAGGACCGTGGGCATGGTTTCAAAGTGGCATCGGACTCAATCAGAGACTCCTCACGTCGTCTCCTACGGGGTCACTTCCCGACGCAGTAGAGCTTGGTCCCGGTGCGGACGTAGAGGTTGCCCTGCGAGATGGCGACGCTGGAGCGGAGGCGGGTGCCATCGCCCTCGTCCTTGAAGTTCGCGCTGTGCAGGCGCTTGAACTCGGTGCCACCGGCTTGCACAACGGACACGTCACCGTCGAAGTTCATCATGAAGATTTTGCCGTCGGCGGCGGTGGGCGAGCATTGGAAGACGGATTTGCTGGCCAGGTCGCCGCTCCAGATGACCTTGCCGTCCGCCGGGTTCACGCAGAGGAGCTTCTTCTTGCCGCCGTTGAGGACGTAGAACTTGCCGTCGTAGAACAGCGGCGTGGGCACGTCGGTGGTCAGGTCGCGCTCGTTGGGCGAGGGCGCGGCGGCGGCAGCGTCCTCGGTGTTCTGCACATGGCTTTGCCAGGCGAGGGATTGGTTGCTCAAGGTGCCGCTGCCGCCGGCCTTCACGGCATAGACGGGCGCGCCCTTCGGCCCGCAGGCGAGGATGACGCCCGCGCCGACAGCCGGCGAGGGCACGAGCCGCCAGTGCGTGATGTGCGTCGGGTTCCAAGTGCCCCAGCGCCAGAGTTCCTTGCCGGTGGCCGGCTCGTGGCCGGTGATGCAGTCGCCGCCGACGATGATGAACTCCTTGCGCCCGTTATGCGCGAAAGGCAGCGGTGTGCTGAAGGCTTCGAGCGACTCGCTCTTCGCTTCGGAAGGCCGGACCTGCCGCCACTGGTCCTTGCCGGTCTTCGGGTCAATCGCGAGGAGGAAGGATTCGTTGCCCTCAGGTTTGCCGCGTCCGCTCACTGCGGTGTCGCGCTGCAAGACCTGCATGATGAGGCGACCGTCGTCCAGCAGCGGGCTGGTGGAGAAAGTCCAGAGGAAGGCGAACGGCCCGATGTTCCGGCCCCAAAGTTTCTTGCCGGCGAAGTCGAACGCCACAAGGTCGCCGGTGCCGTAGAAGAACACGACGAGCTTCCCGTCGGTCACGGGCGAGGGCGAACAGGAGTTGCTGCCCTGACCGTCGGAGACGAAGTCGCTGATTTCGGAGCGCCACAGCTCCTTGCCGGTCTTGCGGTCGAGGCAAAGCGCGTATTGCTTGCCGGCGTTCTTGTCGGCGGCGGTGACGAAGACCTTGTCGCCCCAGATGACGGGCGTGGCGGCGGACGCGCCGGGCAGCGCGACGGCCCACTTCACGTTCTCGGTCTTGCTGAAGGTCGCCGGCAGACCCTTCTCCGGGCTGGAGCCGTTGTGCGACGGGCCGCGCCAGTTGGACCAGTTTTCGGCGAATGCGGAGAGAGAGGTCAGCGCGAGGACAGTGGTGAGCAGTAAGCGATTCATAGTGTGCGGGCGATTTTGTCGGGCGTTGGACGGAAGGCAAGCGCGGAGGCTTGAACTGAAAACTGAACACTGATTACTGCCCTCCCCTGCCCCGCCGGCTACTCGCATACCGAGTGTCCAGTGTTCAGTAATCAGTGTTCAGTCCAGTCAGACCGCCACCTTGCGCTTCGCCGCGTCCGGCTGCTGACGGTAGAAGACGGCTACGTGGCCGACAATCCAGATGAGCTGGCTGCCGGTCTTCTCGGCGAGCTGCGGCGCGATGGTCTTCCGCTCGTCCTTGAAGGCGGCGAACTTGATTTTTACCAACTCGTGCTGGGCAAGCGCCTCGTCGAGGCTCTTGAGGAAGGCGTCCGTCGCACCGGCCTTGCCGAGGGCGAGCACGGGTTCGAGCCGCTGCGCGAGGCCCTTGAGTTTGCTGATGGTGGAGTTGGAGAGCGGTGCGTTCATTACTTGGCGACGGCGAGTTCCTCGTGCTGCGTGCTGACGGCCACGCCGCGCGAATCGGTGACGGAAAGATAACAAGTGAGCGGGCGCTCGGTCGGGAGCTTCGCGGTGACGAGGCCGCCGGCCATCTGCGCGGGAACGGTCTGCCAGTTGCGCTTCTGCCACGGGCCGGAGTCGGTGGTGAAGTGGAACTCGGCCTTCGTCACGGGCACCGGCGCGGTGACTTTGGTGGTGACGCTTTCGCCGGTAATCCGCATCGCATCGAGCGCCGCGAGCGGCGGGCCGCCCTTCAGATGGCTGTCCACGAACTGGTCCACTTCGCCGAAGGTCCAGATGTGGCCGTGCGGCAGTTTGATTTTCAGCGACACCTTGCGCAGCCGCTCGGCGACGAGCTGGTAGCACTTCTTGTAGCTGTCCATCGGGTAGGCGAAGTCGTTCGAGCCGTTGAGGAAAAGAATCGGGCAGGACACGCCGGCGAGGTAGCGCGAGGGGTCCCAGTGGCTCACCCAGCGGTCGCGGTGCTCGGGCGTCATCTTCGAGATGCGAGGCTCCAGCCAGACGCTGTTCTCGTGCAGGAAGCCGCAGCCATAGACCGGCACGGCGACCTTCAGCCGGTCGTCAATGCCCGCCACGATGCAGGTGAGATAGCCGCCCCAACTGATGCCCGTGACGCCGATGCGGTTCCGGTCCACCTCGGGCCGCGACGCGAGCAACGAGTGCCCGCGCAAGACCGCCGCGACGGCGTGATAAGTCCACATGTCTTTCGCGTCGGCGTCGGTGAAGTCGCGGAACTTCGCGACATCGCCTTGGTCGGGGCCACCGTCGGGCAAGCGACCAGCGGGGCCATTACCCGCAAGGTCCATCGCGATGGCGCAATACCCGCGCTTGGCCCAATGCTCGGCCCACAGAGGGAAAGCCTTCCCGCCGCCGCCATGCACGAGCACCATCGCCGGGAACGGGCCGGCTCCTTCGGGCCGACCGTAGTAGGCGAAGATGCGCGTGGGCTGGCCCTTGAACGGCTCGCCTTCGTAGTAGAGCGACTGCACCAGATTCGTGCGCCCGCCCCACTCGGCCTTCGGCACGGCCTTGAGCGCGGCGAGGTTCCAAGGGCCGGTGTTGCGCGGGGCGGCGGTCGCCGCGTGGGCGAGGACGAGCGCGGCGAGCAGCGGAAGCCAGCGAAGTTTCATGCGCCCGCGACGCTACGCGGCAAGCCCGGCATTTCGAGGAAATTCGCCGCGCGGAATCGTGGCTCGACATTCCAATGTCGAGCTTGGGGCATCGCGCCGCGGACTCGACATTGGAATGTCGAGCTACTGTGTGGGAGCGCCCGCGCTTCACCCGGCCGCCAAGTCGGGCGGCATTTTCGGCGACAGCCACCTTGCGCGCAGCAACGCCAGCGCGGTGCCGGCCCCGAACAGCAGGAAGCTCACGAGCACGACGAGGTAGCCAGCGGGCGTGATGCGCAGCGCCTCGAAGGTCCAGTTGGCCGGGACGAAGATGAAGTTTGCGAGCGCGAGGCCGACGACGAGCTTCGGCGGCGGGCTGTCGAGCAGGTGGAAGAGCACGCTGAACGCCAGCACCAGCAGCGCGCCGAGCACGATGGTCGGCGCGGCCACCGGCCCGGCGATGCGCAGCCACACGATAGAGTGCGGCAGCCACATGAGCGCGACGGCGAAGCGGATGGCGTGCGCGCTGCACACCTGCGTGTCGCGCCAGCGGAAGCTGTGGAGCAGCAGGTAGAGCAGCGCGTTTTGAAGGGCGAACGGCCCGACGTAGTCCAGTCGCGTGAACAGCACCGGCGTGCCCACACCGACGAGCAGCGCACCAAGCAGGCCGTGCTTGATGCGCGCGGAGCGCGTGGCCTGCAACAGCGCGAAGCCGGCGACGGCGAGTTGCACGGCCTTGACACGGCTGAACTCGGGAATAAAGGCGTGGCCCAGCATGTCGGGCAGCCCCGCGAGCAGCGCGAAGCCGGAGGCAACGGCCAACGGCTCGAACCACGGCTCGTCGCGATGCCGCAGAGCAAGCCGCGTGAGCACGACGCCGTTCAGCAGCGTGAGCACGAGGAAGACGGTGGTGTCCTTCGCTACGAGCGCGGGCAGCGTGGCGAGCAGCGGCAGGATGAGCAGCCGGTTGCGCCACGCGGGCGCGAGGAAGGGCATGACTTCCGCGACCTTGTTCCGCAACGTCCACGCGAAGGCCCACAGCAGCGGCGCGGCGAGGTGCGGCGAAAACTTCTGCCCGTCCACGTAGGCGATGGAGTGCAGGTGCGCGGCGGTGGCGGCGAGCCAGAGCGCGGGGAAGATGAAGGCCCAACGCGCCCAGCCGGCGGGGCCGTCGCCGCGATTCGTGAGCGGCGGAAAGCAGTTCAGCGCGAGCATCGGGAGCGGCAGCAACCCGAGCCAGAATTGCCGCGCGATGGCGAGCCACCAGTCGTTGTCGTGCTCGATGACTTCGCGGTAGAGCAGCGGGAAGGCGAGGTTGACGAGCAGCAGGCACGCGCCGAGGGCGAGGACGTTGAGTGGGAGGTTCAGCTCGGGCAGGCGCCGGTGCAGGATGGTGAAGCGCGCGAGCGGCAGCGCGACGGCGGCGGCGCAGGCGGCCCATTTCCAGTCCGCGCTGATGAAGCTGGCCTGGCTGATGAGGATGAACGGCACGACGGCGAAGAGGTTCTCGAAGATGACGAGCAGCGTGGAGTCATACCAAATCCGCCGCCGCGCGAGCACGACGGCGGTGACGACGAGGAGGCATTCGTAGAGCTGGAGCGAGCTGAAGTTGAAGGCGAGCTGGGAGGTTTCCTGCCCGAGGAGCTGGGTGTCCACGCTCACGAGGTAGAGGCCGTAGAGCATCATCACGGCGCTGGCGAGGTAGAACGGGTTGACGGTGAGCAGCCACTTCCCGGCGGGCGCGAGCGGCAACCGGCGCAGGCGTGCGAGGATGCGTTGCCAGAGTTCTTCAAGGGTGACGGGTGGCGGCGGCGGGGCTTCTGTGGTTTTGGCAGGGCCGCTCTGCTGCGAGGCCTCGTTTGCCAATGGCGCCGTGAGGCCGACCGGCAGGTCGGCCCTACCGGGGTTGTCCTCCGCGCTCATCACGAGTGGCAGGGTGGGTGGAAAAACCACGGCCTCGCTGGGTAGCGGGAGCGCGGTGGCTTCGGTGGCGGGGGGAACGGGCGCGGACTCATGAGGGTTCATGGGGACCTCCGTTGAAGGGTTGAAGGTTGACTGAGTGCAAGGCAGCACAAGCCAAGCCAGCGCGAGCGGTCCCGCGTTGGCGCACAGTCGGAGTCCAAATAAGCAGACGGGGAGCGCGGTTTCCGCGCATTCGGCGCTGGGATCGCGCAGGGAGCACCGATCACTCCAGCGTTCGAATCTTCACCTTGTCTGACAGCACGGCAGGTTGCCCACTCCCCGGGTGGATCAACGGGTATCACCGGCGCGGCGGCGGTGCGACCAGCCCATCACCAACTCAGCAAGTTATCCTTGTTCACACCCGCGTCAGCCTTGCCCTCAGGGGAATTGCCCTGGTTGAAATTCACCTTACCATCCGCGCCGAAGGACCAGACCATCACCTGCTCCTTGGCGACGAAGTTGTGCCGGTCGCTCGGGTGGGCGGTCGCGGGTGCCGAGTAAGGGGCCTCGTTGGGCCGGCGCAGATCCACCAAGCCCTCCTGCGAATCCTCCTTTGGGGGATTTTGTTCGGAGACGTGCGCGAAGGCGTAAAAGCTGTCCCAGCCACGGTGGTCATAGTCAAGGTCGAGCGTCACGATGTAAGGATTCCCCCACGGGTCGCGATACACGAGGTCGTCCCCGACACCGGGCGAGGAGACACCGGGCGACATTTTCGCATCCAGGAACTGGATGTTCTTCGGATTGTAGCGATGCCCGTAGTTGACCGTCTGCGGACTGCCTGAAGTGCGATAGTATTCCAGGTCCATGAGGATGGAGATGACCTCGGAGTTGTTCGCCTGATAGTCCAGCGGAAACAAGGACGTGGTCTGGCTGATCACCGCCGGCAGCGGCTTGCCGTCTGGACCTTTGAGCGTGCCCCGGCCACCGAGGGCGACCGTCCCGAAGGTGTAGTCTCGCGGCGGCAGCGGACTGCCCCCGCAGAAGGTAGCGATGCTGGCCTGCTTGGAGGCCGGCATGCGACCATAGGTTTCCTGGTAAGAGTGGATGGCATCCGCCAGCCCACGCACTTCTTTCTTGGCCATCGTTTGCTTGGACTCCTGCTTGGCCTTCGAGACGGCGGTCAAGGTGATGCCGCCCAGCGTGCCCACCAGCCCGGTGACCACGAGGACTTCCACCAAGGATGAGCCGCGCTCGGCCCGCCGAGGATTTTTCGGAGCCGCTTCGGGCGGCGCAGGCCCGCGCGACGAGGGGGTGAAGGCGAAGGGGAGGAATGGGAGTTTCATGCGTAGGCCTTTTGGTTGTCACACGCCGCCCGACGGGCACTCGGGCGAAGGTGGTTGCGATGGCGCTAAAGTGGTCCTCCGATCCGTGGCGTCAACCGAAAACATCTGATTTTGCTGGGAAAAAATGAGGGATCGTTAAGCTGCTAGGTAAAGCGACCGGCTGCCCGGGAGCTGAATCCTCATCAGGTTCACCCTTCATTCCCAACACGAGGCGTGATATGGTGCGGCCCAATGAAGCCACTGCTGCTCGCCTGTTTGCTGGCCAGCATCGCCCCCCTGTCCGCCGCCAGCCCCAGCATTGCCCGGATCTGGAACGAGCGCGCGCTCGCGGCCATCCGGGTGGACACGCCGCATCCGCCGGCCCAGGCACGGAACCTCTTCAGTCTCTCGGTCTGCATGTATGACGCGTGGGCGGCCTACGACACCAACGGAGCGGTCGGCTATGTCTATCGCGGCAAGCACACCGCCGACGACGTGGCGGCCGCCCGCCGCGAGGCTGTCAGCTACGCGGCGTATCGCATCCTGCTGCAACGCCACTTCTACTCCAAGACCGCCACCACCACGCTCGCGGCGGACCACACCCAGATGGCGGCACTGGGCTACGACACCAACAACATTTCCCGCGACCTCGCCACTCCGGCGGGCGTGGGCAACTCGATCTACGACGCCGTCTCCGCGTGGTTCATCAATGACGGCGCGCGGCAGACCAACGGCACCCAGCTCGTGCCTTACCCGGATTATCCCGCCGGCTCGGGCGGCTACGTTTACATCAACCCGCCGCTGGCCACGGGCCGGGCTGGCATTGACGATGGCTTCGGCAACACCGTGTCCAACATCAACCGGTGGCAGCGGCTGCAAGTCATCAACGCGGAGGACCAAAACGGTTTCCCCCAAGGCCCGATCCAAAACTATCTTGGCGCGCAATGGCTCGGCGTGCGGCCCTTCGCGCTGGCGCGCACGGATGCGACCCAGCCGTGGATTGATCCCGGTCCGCCGCCGTTCTTCGGTGGGGCGACGCACGCGGAATTCGTCAGCAACGTGGTCGCCGTGCTCCGCTTCAGCAGCGAGCTGACCACGAACGACAACGTGACGCTGGACATTTCCCCCGCTTCGTTCGGCAACAATTCCCTCGGGACCAACGACGGCCAGGGCCGCCCGCTCAATCCCGCAACCGGCCTCCCCTACGCGCCCAACGTCGTGCTCCGCGGCGACTACACGCGCGCGCTCACCGAGTTCTGGGCCGATGGTCCCACGTCCGAAACCCCGCCGGGCCATTGGAACGTGATCGCCAACGACATCGCCGACCATCCGTTGACGGTGAAAAAAATCGGCGGCATCGGTCCGACCGTGGATGACCTGGAGTGGGACGTGAAAGTGTATTTCGCGCTCAACGCCGCCGCCCATGACGCCGCCTGCGCCGCGTGGGGTGTGAAGCGCTACTACGATGCCTGGCGGCCCCTCAGCGCGATTCGCTACCTGGGCGGGCTGGGCCAGTCGAGCGAGCCAGCCAGCCCTTCCTACCACACCAACGGCCTGCCGCTGATCCCGAATCTCATCGAACTCGTGAGCACCAGCACCGTCGCCTCGGGCCGGCACGCGGACCTGACGCCGGGGAAAATCGCCGTGTTCTCCTGGGCCGGTGAAACCCCGCAGCGCACCACGCCCAACGGGGTCAAGTGGCTCCACGCCGACACTTGGACCACGTATCAGCGGACCAATTTCGTCACGCCCGCGTTCCCCGGCTACATCTCCGGCCACAGCACGTTCAGCCGCTCCATTGCGGAACTGCTCACGGCGATCACCGGCTCCCAATTCTTTCCCGGCGGCCTTGGCTCTTACACGATCGCCAACCTGCTCAACGAGCAAGGCCCCTCCCAGCCCGTCACCCTGCAATGGGCCACCTACTTCGACGCCGCCGATCAAGTCGGCCTCTCGCGCATCTGGGGCGGCATCCACCCGCCGGCCGATGACTTCGCCGGCCGCCGCGTGGGCGCGACGTGCGGCCAAGGGGTCTGGACGCTCGCGCGGAAATACTTCGATGGCTCGGTGACCAACCTTCCCAGCGCGCTGGCGATCCGCCCGTTGAACGCGTCGCAGGCGGAGCTGCGGTGCGACACGCTGCGCGGATTCTTCTATCAGTTGCAATCCACCGCCGACCTTCGCCAGCCCTTCACCAACGACCCCGGCGGCTTCATTCAGGCCTTCGACTCCTCGCTGGTTCGCACGAATGACTGCTCCGGCCCGGGCCGGTTCTACCGCCTCATCAGCCGCCCAACGCCATGAGCCACCCCGGGGCTTGGGGCTGGTTGGAACCCGGCTGTCCACAGGCCGCCGGCATGAGCGCCACGCCGCAAGGGAATGGGTTTGAACCGGCCCGCCCTTTCTGCTCTTATGCGTCCGTGTCAGCCACCGATGGTCCCGCGCCCCGACGCGCGCGGCCAGGTCACGGTCACGCACCACTCGAAGCCAGCGCATGAAACGATTCCTCTCCGGCCTCTGCGGCATGGTTTGCCTGCTGCTCCTGAGCGGGCCACCGGCCCCCGCGCAGACCATCACCACCGTCGTGGGCACGGGCACCGCCGACTCCACGGGAGACGGTGCCGCCGCCATCAACGCCACCCTCAACGTCCCCCATCGCGTGGCCACGGACGCCGCCGGCAACCTCTACATCGCCGAGCGCGCCGGCCACCGCATCCGCCGCGTGGACGCCGCCACCGGCGACATCACCACCGTCGCCGGCACCGGCACCGCCGGCTTCAGTGGTGACGGCACAGCGGCCACCGGTGCCCAGCTCGACAGCCCCAGCGACGTCGTCGTGGACCCCGCCACCGGCGATCTCATCATTGCGGACACGGGCAACCACCGCATCCGCCGCGTGGACGTGGCGACCGGCGACATCACCACCGTGGCGGGCGACGGCACTCCGGGCAACGGCGGCGACACCGGCCCCGGCCCGGCGGCGCAGTTGAACGGCCCCTCCGGCGTCGTCGTGCTGGCCAATGGCGACGTGCTCATCACTGACGAGAACAACCACCGCGTCCGCTGCCTGCTCGCCGTCTCGGGCGACCTCGTGGCCTTCGCCGGCGCGGCGGCGGGCGTGGCGGGCTTCTCCGGCGACGGCGGCCCGGGCCTGCTCGCGCAGATGCGCCAGCCGCGCGGCATCACCCGTGACGCCGCCGGCAACATCTTCATCGCCGACGCCGGCAACCACCGCGTGCGCCGCATGAGCGCCGGCACCATCACCACCGTCGCCGGCAACGGCACGGCGGGCTTCAGCGGCGACGGTGCGGCCGCCACCGCCGCCCAGCTCAACTTCCCGCACGGCCTGGCCCTGCACCCCGACGGATCGCTCCTCATCGCCGACAGCACCAACAACCGCATCCGGCTGGTCATCCTCGGCGGCAACATCTCGACTTTCGCCGGCACCGGTGCTGTCGGCGCGACGGGCGACGGCGGCCCGGCCACCGCCGCGCAGTTGAGCGTGCCCATCGGCCTGGCCTTCGACAGCAGCACCAACCTCTTCCTCGCCGACCGCGACAACCACAAGATCCGCCGCGTCGCGCCCGCCCCCACGGGCACGCCGCCTGTCATCACCACCCAGCCGCAGTCCGCCGCGCTGATCGCGGGCGGCAGCGTCTCGCTCAACGTCACCGCCAGCGGCGCGCCCTCGCCCGCCTTCCAATGGTTCTTCACCAACGGCCCCATCCCCGGCGCGACCGCCCCGACGCTCACCTTCAACCCCGCCCAGGTCACCAACTCCGGCAGCTACTTCGTCGTCGTGACCAACTCCGCCGGCAGTGTCACCAGCACCGTCGTCACGCTCACCATCACCAACTCCACCGCCCCGCCGACGATCACCGCCCAGCCCTCGAGCCAGACCATCGTCCTCAGCAACAACGTCACCTTCACCGTCTCCGCCACCGGCGCGCTGCCGCTGGCCTACCAATGGTTCTTCAACTCGAACGCCATCGGCGGCGCGACCGCGTCCAGCTACACGCTCAACAATGTCCAGGCCGGCGCGGCGGGCGATTACTTCGTCGTCATCACGAACAACTTCGGCAGCCTCACCAGCAGCCTCGCCACGCTGACAGTGGTGACCAATTCCCAGCCGCCGCCGCTCCAGTGGGCCGTCACCGGCGGCAGCGTCAACGACGAGTTCATCTCGGCCGTAGCCGCCGACCCGGCGGGCAACAGCTACGTCGGCGCGACCATGCGCGGCACGACGGTCTTCGGCGGCGTCTCGCTCACAGTGGTCGCACAGGCGGACGCGCTCTTCGCCAAGCTCGACCCGCTGGGCAGCGTGCTCTGGGCGCGGCGCATCGGCGAGAGCGGCACCGAGCGTGGGCTGGGCGTCGCGGTGGACAGCGCCGGCAACGTCTTTGGCTGCGGCCGCTATGAGAGCGCCGTCCTGGTGAACGGAACGAACATCAACAGCACCGGCGGCGGCGGCGGTGATGACATCTTCCTCGTGAAATACAACAGCAACGGCACGGCGCTCTGGGGCGTCGCCGCTGGTGGCAACGGCGACGATGTGGCCAACGCGGTGACCGCGGACGCGGCGGGCAACGCCTACGTCGTCGGTGACTTCATGGGGACCGCCAAGTTCAGCCCCACGACCACGCTCACCAATCTAGGCGCGGGCGGCGTGCTGAACAGTTTCGTCGTGAAATACACCCCCGCCGGTGCGTTCGCGTGGGTCGTCAGTTTCGGCGGCACGCAGGACAGTTCCGCCAAGGCTGTCGCGGCGGATGCCGCCGGGAACATCTACGTCGGCGGGAATTATCGCGGCACCATTCAGTTCGGCACCAACACACTCACCAGCGCCGGCTCCTCCGACGCCTTCCTCGCCAAGCTCGACCCCGGCGGCAATGTCCTCTGGGTCCAAACCTTCGGTGGCACCGGTGGCGACGGCATCCGCGGCGTGAAGGTGAGTCCGGGTGGCGGGGTGTATGTCAGCGGCACATTCCAGAGCGTGGTCGTCATCGGTGGGGACACGCTCACCAGCCCGAGCAATATTGACGCCTTCACCGCCAAGTTCTCCGGCGCAGGCAGCCCGGTGTGGGCGCGGCAGTCCACCGGAGGCCGCGCGCAGGCGTTCGCCCTCGCGCTGGACGGCGGCGAGAACGTGTTCATCGCCGGCCAGGTCAGCGGCGGCAACGCGAACTTCGGCGGCACCATCCTGACCAACGCCGGCGGCACGGATGGCTTCGTCACCAAGTATGATGCGGCGGGCAATCTCCAATGGGCCAGACGCGCCGGCAGCGCGGCGGACGAGTCCTTCGTGGGCGTCGCGGCGGACGCGGCGGGCAATGCCTTCGCCGGCGGCTCCATCCTGGCCAACACCTCCTTCGACGGCCTCCCCCTCACCACCGCCGGGCTGTCGGACATGGTCATCGTCAAGTTCCGCGCCAACAACTCCGCGCTCCCCCTGCCCCCCGGTCTCGTCGGCTGGTGGGCGGGAGACGGCAACACATTCGACTACGTGTCCACCAACCACGCGCTCTCGGCCAACCTGGCGTTCGGTGTGGGCAAGGTCCAGCAGGCCTTGGACCACAACGGCAGCAACAATGTTTTCCGTGTCCCATCGGCGCCCGCGCTGAATGTCGGCGTGGGCGCAGGCTTTACGGCCGAGCTTTGGCTAAACCTTCGTGACCTGCAAAATCCGCAGCCGTTGGTTGAATGGCACGACCTCACCGGCTTCGTCCCGCCCGGATTCTCGCCGGGGCTGGCTGGCGTCCGAAGCCACCTTTGGGTTAATTTCGCCAACGGGGTGCCACCCCCGCCTGGGGCGCTCTATGTGAACCTGATTTCCACGACCGGAGCCAGTCACATCTTCACCACCCCTTCCAATGTGGTGCAAAGCCTCGTTTGGCAGCACATCGCGCTGACCTACACGCGAGCCAGCGGAACCGCCAGCATCTATGTGAACGGTAATCTTGTGGTCACCACCAATCTGCCGGCTGGGACATCCATCGCCACCGCAGAGGATCTGCTGTCCGGCTACCGCCCGACGGGCCTGACCACCGGCAGTTTCCTGAATGGCCTGCTGGACGAATTGAGCCTCTACAACCGCGCCCTCACTGCCACCGAAATTCAGGCGCTCGTCGCCGCCGGCAGCGCGGGCAAGGCCCCGCCCGCTGCGCCCACCATCCTCGCGCAGCCGCAGGCACTCACCGTGGATCAGGGTGCGCCTGCGGTCATCGGCGTCGCCGCTGCGGGCTTCGCGCCGCTCGCCTACCAGTGGCGCTTCAATGGCACCAACGTCCCCGGCCAGACCAACGCCACGCTCGCGATTCCCGCCGCCTACTCCGTCCACGAGGGCAGCTACGATGTCCGCATCACGCAGCTCGACGGCGCGAGCGTCTTGAGCCTGCCCGCCATGCTGAACGTCCTCGGCCAGGGCGAGGTGAAGACGCTCTTCGGCACGACGAACGACGTGGTCAACTTCGCCAAGGCAGGTGGCAATGTGTTCCTGCCCGCCGGGGCTGTTTCCTGGTGGGGCGCTGACAACAACACACTCGATCTTGTCAGTTCCAACCACGGCAGCCTCCAGAACGGAGCCGGTTTTACCGCTGGCCAGGTGAGACAGGCATTCAATTTCAACGGAGTCAACGCGAACGTCACAATCGCCGACTCTCAGAGCTTGCGGTTCACGGGTGCGTTCTCGGTCGAGCTGTGGATGCGGTCTCCCGGCTACCAGAACAACCTGGCCGCCCTCATCACCAAGGGTGACGACTCGTGGCGGCTCCAGCGCGATTTCACGGGGCGGTCAGTCCTGTTTAGCATCTCCGGCGTCACGCACGCACCCCTGCCCGGGTTCAACAGCATTGACCTGCCGGCCACCAACGTGATTGTGGATGACGGCAACTGGCATCATGTGGCGGCTGTCTATTCCGGGAGCACCAAGTCGATCTACATCGATGGCGTGCAGGCGATCTCCGTCCCCTGCACCGGCACACCTGCGGTCAGTTCCTTTCCGGTTATGATCGGCCAGAACAGCCAGACCGGCGGACGAGCTTTCAATGGCCAACTCGACGAGGTCACGCTCTACAACCGCGCACTGACACCCGGGGAGGTTCAGTCCATCTTCACGGCCGGCAGCAGCGGCAAGATCAATCCAACCGTCCCGTGGACGCTCACCAGCACGAACACCCTGCTCGTCGTCCCCGGCACCGGGAACATCCAGAGCACGCAGAGCTTTGGCGACTTCATCCTGCACGCGGAGTTCCTGCTGCCCGCCTCGGGCAACGGCAACTGCGGCATCTACCTGCAAGGCCGCTACGAGGTGCAGATCTTCAACTCCTTCGGCAAGGTCGTGCTGGACAACAATGACTGCGGCGCGATCTGGGGCCAGATCGTGCCGGCCACCAACGCCTGCCTCGCGCCCGGCGTCTGGCAGACCTACGACATCATTTTCCATCAGGCCCAATGGAACGGAAACACCAAGGTGGCCGACGCCCGCGCGACCGTGGTGCTCAACGGCGTGACCGTGCAGGACAACGTGGCCATCACCGGCCGCACCACCGGCGGCGCGAACGAAGGCCCCTCGCCCGGCCCGGTGACGCTTCAGGACAACGGCACCTCCGTCCAGTTCCGCAACCTCCGCATCACCCCGCTGGACGTGCCGCCGGAGTTCAACCGGGCGCAGTCGGCGGGCGGCACGCTGGACGACTCCCTGAACTATCAGACGCTTGATGCCGCCGGAAACACCTTCCTCGCCGGCTCATTCCAGGGCACGACCACGATCGGGACGAACGTGCTCGTCTCGGCCGGACTGTATGACGCCTACCTCGCCAAGCTGAACGCCGCTGGAAACGTCCTGTGGGTCCGACAAGTCGGCGGCACCGGGGATGAGTCCGGATTCGGCGTCGCGCCGGCCCCCAATGGCGATGTGCTCTTCTGCGGACGGTTCCACAACACCGCCAGTTTCGGGTCAACGAACCTCACCGCGTCCGGCCAAGACATCTTCCTCGCACGCTACGACGGCACCGGAAATTTGCTGTGGGCGCGCAAGGCGGGCGGCACGGGCACCGACGCCGCCTACGCTGTCGCCACCGACGGTGCCGGCAACGCCTATCTCACCGGCAACTTCGACGGCACCGCTGATTTTGGCGGCACGCAATTGATCAGCGGCTCCGGGCAGAACAGCTTCGTGGCGAAGTATGGTCCGACCGGCTCCTTGATCTGGGCCTTCCGCCTCGGCGGCACGGGCACGGCGGACACGCGGCGCATTCAACTGGATCCGGCCACCAATGTTTATGTCGGCGGCTTGTTCTCCGGCGCGGTGCAATTCGTCACCGCCCCGCTCACGAGCGCGGGGCAGAACGATGGGTTCGCCCTCAAGCTCGACTCCGGCGGCGCGGTGCAATGGCTCACCCAGTTCGGCGGCGGCAACGACGACGAGGTCCGGGCCGTGATGCCCGCGCCCGACGGGACGGTGGGCGTGGCCGGCAGCTTCCGCAACACCATCACCATCGGCACGAACACACTGTCAACCGCCGGCGGCATTGACGGCTTCGTCGCGAAGCTGGATGCGGCGGGCACGCCGCTCTGGGCGCGCAAGCTCGGCGGCAGTGGCACCGACATCGTCCATGCCCTCGCGCTGGATCCCTACGGAGGCTATGTGGCGGTGGGCAGCTTCAATGCGAGCGCGACGTTCAACGCCACCACGCTCGCCACCTCCGGCTCCACGGACTTCTTCCTGGTGAAATACGATGCCACCGGCGCGCAACAGTGGGTGCGCGCCAACGGCAATGGCCAGACCATCGGCGGGCTGGAGGTGCAGGTGGACGCGGCGGGCAACCCCGTCGTCTCGGGTGCGTTCAGCGGCACGCTGCCCCTCGATCATCTCTCCGTCACCAGCGCGGGCCAGGCGGACTACTTCCTCGGACGGCTGACCAACTCCACCCCTGTCATCAGCCAGCAGCCCATCGGCGGCAATGTGCTCGCGGGGCAGAACGCCACCTTCAGCGTCGTCGCCACCGGCACGGGCGCGCTGACCTACCAGTGGCGCTTGAACGGCACCAACCTCGCGGGCGCGACCAACGCCGCCTACACCATCGTCAACGCCAGCACCAACGCCGCCGGCATCTACGACGTGCTCGTCACCCACGCCTTCGGCATCATCGCCAGCACCCCCGCCGTGGTCACGGTCACGCCGAGCACAAACCCGCTGAACTACGAGTGGGTCGCGCGGGCTGGCAGTTCGCTCACCGGAGGCAACGGCGACTTTGGCAAAGGCATCACGTTGGGATCGTCAGGAGACGTGTTCGTCACCGGCCAGTTTAACGGCACGGCCAGCTTCGGGACGACCAACCTCTCGACAGCGTCCGGCAGCTTCACGGACATCTACCTGGCCAAATACAGTTCGTCGGGAGTGGTGCAACGGGTGAGCCAGATCGCTGGCATGTGGGATGATTCGTCGTTCGCGGTGCAGGAGGATGCGGCGGGCAATCTTTACGTCGGCGGCCGCTACGACACGACGGGGATTCTGGGCTTCCCCGGCCTCGTGAACAGCGGTGGCTTCGACGGCATCCTCGCCAAGTTCGACCCCTCTGGCAGCCTGCTCTGGATCCGGCAGTTCGGCGCGAGCAACGCCCCGCCGCCGGGATTGGAGCACGCCTATGCGCTGGCGTTGGACCCGGCCGGCAACCCCGTCATCACGGGCACGGTCTTCGCCAACGCGAACTTCGGCTCGACAAATCTGGTCCTGGCCGGGACGCAGGACGGGTTTCTTGCCAAGTATGACACCAACGGCACGCTGCAATGGGCGCGGCCCATCGGCAGCACGGCCTTCGGCGAGGGACGCGGGCTGGCGAGCGACGCCGCCGGAAATCTTTACGTGTCCGGCTTCTTCACCGGCTCCATCCTGTCCAATGGAGTGCCGATCGCCTCAGCGGGAAGCTCGGACGTGTTCGTCGCGAAGTTCAGCTCCACCGGCGGACTCATCTGGCTGCGGACTGCCGGCGGAGCCGGCGCGGACCAGGCGGAAGACCTCTCACTGGATCCGCAAGGCAACGTGGTCATCACCGGCACCTTCGCCGCCACCGCCACGTTCGGCGCTACGACGCTGACGAGCGCGGGCGGTGCCGACGTGTTCGTCGCCAAGTATGACAATGCAGGAAATCTTCTGTGGGCGCGCTCCGGTGGCGGGACGGGTGACGAGAATTCTTTCGGGGCCGACCTCACCACCGATCGCGTGGGCAACGTGTATGTGACCGGAGCGTTTCAGGGCACAGCGCAGTTTGGCAGCACAACGCTCACGAGCGCAGGTTCCGATGACGTGTTCGTTGCCAAGTATTCGCCGGCCGGCTCGCTGCTTTGGTCACACCAGTTCGGCGGCACAGGTTTCGATCACGCACGCGGCATCGCGGTGGACGGCAGTGGATCGGTGTTTCTCACAGGCGCGTTCGATAACACGGTCGCCGCTGGCACTAACGTGTTGACCAGCGCTGGCGGCCACGACGCGTTCGTGTTCAAGCTGGCCGCAGTCCCGCCAGTCATCACCGCGCAGCCCGCGTCCCAGAACATCGGCGTCACGCAGCCCGTCACCTTCAGCGTCGGCGTCACGGGCACGCTGCCCTTCACCTACCAGTGGCGCTTCAACGGGACGAACCTGCCCGGCGCGACGAACGCGGCGTTCACCATCGCGTCCGTCACGCCGGCCAACGCGGGCGGTTACAGCGTGCTGGTGGGCGACGCGTTGGGCCTCGCCGCCAGCAGCAATGCCACGCTGGCCGTGGACACGAGCGGGGTGCCGTTCATCACCACGCAGCCGCAAAACCTGAACGTGCTCCAAGGCGACGCCATCCTGCTCTCGGTGGCCGCCGTGGGCGCGCAGCCGCTGGCCTACCAGTGGCGTCGCAACGGCACCAACCTGGCGGGGGAGAACTTCGCCTTCCTCGTGCTGCCTTCCACGACGAATTCAAGCGCGACCTATGCCGTGGTGATCACCAATGTCTTCGGCGCGTTGACGAGCGCGCCCGCCGTGGTGACGGTCACGCCCGTGTTCCCGCCAGTGGTCACGAACCAGCCCGCCAGCCTCACCGTGGTGGCGGGGCAGAACGCGACGTTCACGGTCGCCGCCAGCGGCACGCCGCCGTTCAACTATCAGTGGGTCCGGGGCGGCGTGGCCCTCCCCGGCAACGACGCGCCGACGCTGACCATCACGAACGCGACGCTGGCGGACGCGGGGAGCTACTTCGTGCAGGTGTTCAACGCCGCCGGCGTGGCCGCCAGCACGGCCGCCACCTTGACGGTGAACGTGCCCCCGCAACTCCTCAGCGTGCCGCAGCCCGCCACCGTCCTGCAGGGCGCGACGACGAACTTCACCGCCGCCGCCAGCGGTTCGCCCGCGCCGGCCTTCGCCTGGTTCCGGGACGGAGTGCGGCTCACCAATTCGGCGGGCTACTCCGGGTCCAGCACCACGAACCTCATCGTGCTCGGCGCGCAGGGCGGGCAGGCGGGCAGCTACGTCGTGGTCGCCACGAACGTCGCCGGGGCCGTCACCAGCGCGCCGGTCACGCTCACGGTGCTGCTCGCACCGGTCATCACCGCGCATCCGACCAACGTGACGCTCACGCGCACCAACTACACGAACGCGCTGCCGGTGACGTTGAGCGTGACGGCGACGGGCGCGGCTCCCCTGCTCTACCAGTGGCGCTTCAACGGCGCGGACGTGCCGGGCGAGACCAACACGACGTTCACGCTGACCAATGTCACGCGCCTGCAAAACGGGGTGTATCAGGTGGCGGTGAGCAACCTCGTCGGGGTTGCCCCCAGCAGCAACGCGTTGGTGCGCGTGCGCGTCGCGCAACGGCTCGCGCCGCCGGCGTTCACGCCAGGGCAGCCGTTCCGCCTCCGCTTCCTCGACGACAACGGCGAGCAGGCCAGCCCGGTGGACCTCACGAAGATCGAGGTGCAGGCCACCACGATCCTCACCGGCCCGGGCGCGCTCTGGGTGAGGCTGACGAACGGGTTCAGCGTGGTGAACGGGATGCTGCAACTCGACGATCCCGCCGGCACCAACGCGCTCCGCCGGTATTACCGCGTGATCGAAAAGTAGCGTCCGCGTCCGGCCGGGGAGGTCACCCGAAGGTTTCCGCCACAGCGGCGACGTAGGCGTCGTAGGCGGGCCGCTCGCAGCAGACAAAGAGGACGAGCTTGAGCGTGAAGTTCCGTTCCAGGCACGCGCGGGTCTCGCGCACGGCGATGCGCGTGGCCCGGTCCAGCGGGAAGCGATACGCGCCGGTGCTGATGGCCGGCAGGGCGGCGCTCGTGATGCCGTGCTGCACCATCAGGTCGAAGGCGCTGCGATACGTGCGGGCCAGCAGTTCCTCCTCGCCACAGTTGCCGCCCTGCCAGATGGGGCCGACGGCGTGGATGACGTGCTTGGCGGGAAGGTAGTAGCCCTTGGTGATGCGCGCGCCGCCGGTCGGACAGCCACCGAGCTTGCGGCACTCCCAGACGAGGTGCGGGCCGGCCTCGCGGTGGATGGCCCCGTCCACGCCGCCGCCGCCGAGCAGGGTGGTGTTCGCCGCGTTGACGATGGCGTCCACGGCCTGCTTGGTGATGTCGCCCTGAATGACTTTGACCCGGTCCATCATGGGTGGCTTGTCGAAACGGCCCGCAATCGGAACGCGGAGCAGGTTGCCTCAAAGCTGCGGGCGGCGACAGGAAAAAGTCGGTGGCCGATCCGCAGGATGGATGAGGAAGAGCTTGCCGCGAGGGCAAGCTTCGTTCGCGGGAGCAGGATTGGGATTACGATTAGGAGCAGGAGGGGAGGCGGTTCTGCTCGTGCTCGTAATCCTGATCCTGATCCTGCTCGTCGTTGGAAATGCGGGCGTAAAAAACGGAATGCCCCCGCCAGACCTTGCGGCCCGGCGGGGGCAAAACGGGGGATGGGAGTGCGCCAAGCTCTCTTTCCCGGACCGGCATTAGGCGCGCCCTCGCGGGGCTGCCGGCTTCCCGACGCTGTTCTCCACGGCAAGCGGAGTCTCCGGCCTCGCAGCAGGGCCGTCCAGCGCCTTGCGGCCACTGGATTTCGAGTGAGGCTTTTCAGCTCGCTTGGGCTGGTGGTTGCGCCACCGGCCCGCGAACCAGGTCAAGACACGACTATGTTTGCGGTCCGCGTCTTGACCACTTAGCGCAGGGACAGCCACCGCTTTTGGCGGCGCGTTTGCCCCGTGCCACGGGTCTCGCCTCTTAACTCTCAGGTTGCGTTTGGCTCACAGGCCAGCGGTGCCATTTGTAGCATCGCCGACATTGCGGAAGGTTTTCACGGGCCTTGCCGAGGCCGCGTGTCCTTCCCGGTGCAGGCGCTCTCTTTGTCCACCTTTCGGTGGCTTTGGTTGGCCGACCGTCTCGCGACGGCCGCCAGAGCTGTCCGCCCCGTGCTGATTCACGGTAGCAACCGGATACCCTCTGGGTAACCGCGATTCACACCGGCCCGAAACCAGCCGGCGCTACTTGACCCAACTCGGGGCGGCTTCTAATCGCCCCTCGCTGCCAAGCTCCTCAATCGCATGTGACGGGCTGCGACGCCCGTCAGAGGAGCTGGTGAATTCTGCCTCCCCGCGCGCGCCTTGCGGCATCGCGTTTCAGAGGGGCCAGGCCAACCAGCCTGTCCTGACCTTTCCCCAGTCACCTGGGATTATCCTCGGAACTTCCTCGGCTTTCTTTCGTCCGCCGCACCCGCTCCGGTTCTTTCAATGAACTGCGATGAGACTATCACG
>Ga0172367_10000903_pt1 | contig 44720 bp, 66 predicted proteins | sample Lak10m_FD_114542 | JGI IMG/M metagenome (GOLD analysis project Ga0172367, IMG submission 114542) | Freshwater microbial communities from Kabuno Bay, South-Kivu, Congo - kab_022012_10m | ecosystem: Environmental > Aquatic > Freshwater > Lake | place: Democratic Republic of the Congo: South-Kivu...
GTGCTGGAAAGATGGAGTACTGCTTTATGCGTACTCATATTTGGTACTTGCACCCTATGCTAGGGAGCCTATTCCAAGGGAATGCCTTTTCTTTGGGGCGAACGTCGGCCCGTGGAATGCAGGTAAACTTTATGTGAATGCAGAAGCTATGAAGGAGAGCAAGAAATGAACTGCACTCACAACTGTAATCAGGGTAAGAACTGCACTTGTTCACGCAAGGACGAAAAGAAACAACTGAGCGACTTGCAATTCCAGATCATCAGTGCCGTGGTGCTGATCCTAGCTGTAGGATGTGTTGCCGTGCTGGTGAGGTAGTAAATATGATTTTTGTTTTTGGAAGTAATCTTGCTGGGCGGCACGGAAAAGGTGCTGCTCTTTACGCTAGGAATACACACGGCGCGGTGTATGGAGTTGGTGTTGGGCGCACCGGTAATGCATATGCAATCCCTACAAAGGACGAACACATCCAGACGTTGCCGCTTGACCGTATTGCTAAATATGTGACGGAGTTTTTGGAGTATGCTAAAGCTAATCCAGAACTTGAATTTGAAGTTACAAAGATCGGGTGTGGTCTAGCTGGCTACAAAGAGGGCGACATTAAGCCAATGTTTGCAGGGGCTACATCTAATTGTTATTTGCCTGACGGGTGGAGACTATGATTAAAAACGCAATTATTAAAAATACTCGCCTCTCTATTGAAAACTACGGCTGTCTGACTGCATGGCTTGAACTCGACTATGGTGGTTGCGAACAAGGTTTTGGTGGATATATGTTATATTTGCCCAAATCTTTCAAGCATCATAGATTGGAAAGTGTGACAGGGCATTTTATTTACAGAGTGCTAGAAGTCGCTGGAGTTAGCTCCTGGGATGATCTGGTAGGAAAATCTATTAGAGTTAATTCTTCTGCTAACGATAAGATTGTTGAGATTGGTCACATTATTAAAGATATTTGGTTCAACCCTGAAATGGAGCTAAGTTCACCAAATGAATGATATTATATTGAAAATTACTTTGAAAAACGGCGCAATAGTAGAATTAACTATAGCTGAAGCAAAAGAGCTTTATACTAAGCTCTGTGATCTAGATCTATTTAGGCGTCAAAGTTACTCTATACAAAAGGAAGATTTATTTAAACTTCCTATTATAACCTGCTAGGCCTATAATGCATACAATATACGATAGTAAGGCTATAAAGTCCTCGAAGTTACACAAAATCATCCAAATAAATAATGATGATGAGTTATACGCAGCAACTATTCTAGCAAAAGAAGATATGTGCGATCAGATAGTTGCAGGCATTTTAGAAGATAGAGAATTCTTTTCTACACGTGTAGGGAATATAGACGGACTGAAAACTGTCGAAATTTTTTCCGATATCGTAGTTATGACGGCAAACGCGTATAGGCAGTTAAAAACTGATAGCTATATCGAAGGTATGCGGGCAGTTAACAATTTCACAGAACACTTATGCAAGTAGTACAACCAGGGTATATTATAGCTAGGCCGACTACCTATGATAATACTATTAATTTCTTTTGGTCGGACAGACTGCCTAGTGGACCAGCTGACTTAGTTGTGCGCGTGCATAATTTAGAGTTTGAAGTTCCTAATGATTTCAACTATAATAATGAATTGGCTGAGAAACTAAGGACAGATAGAGCTGTCTTAGAAGGCCAAATTGATGCTTTAAACGAGGAAGTTTTAAGCATTACAGAACGCATTAACTCTTTGGTGAAAAATGAAAGAACATGAAAAGTATTACAATAGTATTAAACAGCAAATTTATTTTGCAGTAATTGCTATTATTGCGATTGGATGCGCTACTTTAATTGTTAAATGGACGTACTAAATTAACTGGCGTTCGTTCAAAGGACAGGACCGCATTCTTCTAAAGTGCTAATAGAGGTTCGATTCCTCTACGCCGGACCATTATTATGAAAATTCAATACGTTAGTGACTTACATCTAGAGTTTGGCTATAGAGCCATAATTCAACCTGCAGCAGATATTTTAGTGCTGGCTGGAGATATTTCTAGTGATTTTGACTATGATTTCTTCTATGATGTAAGCAGAGATTTTAAGCACGTTCTGTATGTTGCTGGAAACCATGAGTTTTATGGACATACAGGGCTAGATCACCAGCACTATATTAATGGGTGCGGGAAATTTAAGAATGTCCATTATCTAGATAAAGAAAAAATTGAGATTGATGGAATTACATTCTTTGGTGCGACCCTATGGTCGGACCTATCGCGTCTTATTGATGCATTGATATCTAAGCAGATGCTTAACGACTACTCCTGGATTAAAGGCTGGACTCCTGAACTCGCTACAGCTGAGTTTAAGAGCACAGTTATTCCTAAAGTAGACGTGGTAATCACACACTATGCTCCTAGCTATATGTCTGTAGCTGAAGAATATAAGGGCAATGTACTAAATGCATCATATGCTTCAAATCTGGAAAGCACAATTCTAGACTTAGAACCCAAGTATTGGATTCATGGGCATATGCACACTCCTGTTGATTATATGATTGGCAATACTAGAGTTGTTTCTAACCCTAGGGGCTACGAAGGGAGTACACCTTGTACGTGTTTGCTGGATATTTAGTAAATGGAAGTTACTTTCCTAATAAGGAGTTAGCATCTAAGGTTCCAGGAGAGCCTCAGATGCTATATACATTTAAAAAACTAGAATATGTAGAGCCTGCAACAGAAGAAAATCCTCAACTGGAGCTATTTGATGACTTACAACCTTGACCTCGTATTTGCACAAGACGATGTATATGATACTATTGCCTTGCTAGAGCTTATCGAAATTGATATTGATGATGTATTGGCCCGGATTGGTCATACAGAGATCGAGCAAGATAGGGACAGTTTAGAATCTAGACTAGAGAAATTGCGCTCGGAAGAAGCACGCACTCTTAAGGCATTATCAGAAGCGGAAAAACGTTTAGTAGAAGTAGAAAGTATCATGAAAGGCATTAAATGAGAGAATTTATGGTTAAATTGGAGCTACAGGCTATGGAAGCAGAGGATATTGAGTATGATCTTAATAATGCTCATGCTGCTGAGCATGTTGCTAGTCTAGCTCTCAAAGAGGCTAGTGGTAATCTGCAAAAATCCTCAGAAGTATTGCGCGAAACTACTAACTTTCTTAATAATATTAAAGCAGGTATTGAGCAGGCTAAACTATTAGGCGTTAGCAAAGCAGTTGATTTATATGAAGTCGCTCTAGGTATTGCTAATTCTAAGTATATAGAAGCCCTTGTTTGCAACTCAGATGCAGTCATGCTTGAAAGTAGTGCCAGATCGGAACTAACGGAGATACGGAAACGTATCTCGGAATTAAGCATAGCCCTAGAACAAGCAGAGAGTAAGTTTAATTATTTGCTAAGGGAACAATACTTGAGTAATAAGGTGAAATATTTTTGGCTTGATTCCACTCACCAAACTGAAGTATAATAGATACTTCAAAAGGGAAATAATAGCTGTTGAAAGGCAATAAAATTTCTCTCTTGAACCAGGTATCCAAATTATTATATAATAGATACTTCAAAAGGGAAATAATAGCTGTTGAAAAGCAATAAAATTTCTCTCTTGAGTTAGGTATCCAAATCATTATATAATAGATACATCAAAGGCACCGTAGCGATACAGTGATGCCTTGTAGGTAACAGGAGCTTCCTGATGAGTCCAGCCTTAAAATGGACGAAACCTTCGATGTTCACTTTTAATTTAGTTAATTGGAGAACTCTTAGGTAGAAGCTAAAAAGGAGTAAGGAGTGCAATATGAAGTTCATGTAACATTAGTCCTAGAGGATGTAATGTGCAGTAAAGACTCTCTTGTAAAGTACATTAAAGATACTGTATTTACTGGAGAAGCTGCTCAAAAGTTATGGGAAATTTCAGATTTTATTGATGTGGAGGTAAATGATGTTGTCTTACGATCTAGTTAACTTAACTCCAGCAGAATTTGAACTGATTGTTATGTTGGTCAATCATTGCAGACTTGGTAGTGATACAGAGTTTAGTAATGCGGCATTTGAGCTTTGTACCAAGTTTGAAAATGCCGGGTACAGTACTAAAAAAGAGTTCAGTATTACCGCTTCACAAGAAGAAGGAATTGTATTAGAAGTATAGGGGCTTTCTGACGAGTCTTCCCTTAAAATAGACGAAACTGAGCATAGCTCAGTAAAAGCTTTGTGTATTTGTTAGTAAATACGCTTACCTAGGACAAGACACTGTAATTGTCTTGTTGTTCATCCCATCATGTTCTATAGGTAATATCTGTATAGGTGAGTTAACTTGGGTAGACTCAATGGAACCGTATTTCCAGCCAAAAATATAGTGATATGATATACGGATCATATAAGTAAATTTTTACAGAAATTTGCCTGATGCTTTCTGTTTAGTAGGCATACTATTCAGAGTGCATTGGAGAAATTTCAAGCCCGGGTGGTGGAATTGGTAGACACAGCGGACTTAAAATCCGTCGCTTCGTGAATAACGAGCATATCGGTTCGAGTCCGATGTCGGGTACCAAATTAAAGTATGTTAACTCACAAGCAACCGCAGGACTTGTGTTAAAAAGATGCGGAGTTTGGGCGACTTATACTAAGCCCTGTATTAGATTACATAAACAGTAGATCGTTAACATATTTTAATTTGGTTTAATGTCTCGTTCGTCTAGAGGCCAAGGACATTAGGTTTTCATCCTAAGAATCATGGGTTCGAATCCCATACGAGACTCCAAAATCTTTTCTTGAAATAGCTGCTCAAACAGCTTATAATTAAGTTTAGACAGTTAGTTAAGTGAGGTAGCGAGGCTCACTTATATGTGGTAGCTCCAGACTAATTGTTTACTATGCAATAATCGACGGATTATTGCGACTAGGGGTAATTACCTAGGGACCTGTGTAATTTATTGGTAAAACTTAGATGCTGGTTCGAATCCAGCTTAGGGTCAGTAGACCTTAATCAGCCAAATGGACTAGGCTCTAAAAAAGTATGGTTCGATTCCATACCACAAACGGTCTAGTAATATAAGCATTGTTTAGTGCTTATATTACTAAACCTTAGCCGATTTAGCTTAGCTGGTAGAGCAACCGCCTTGTAAGCGGTAGGTCGTCTGTTCGATTCTGACAATCGGCACCAAAAAATCAACATTTAGGACTATACTTGACGGTTATATACATCCACAGTAAGGGGTGTATATGATCGGTCACCTGGCAGTGGCGAACATCTAGTATGCCAGTACTTAGTACTATATTAAGTATAGTCCTAAATGTTAATTTTCATTTACGGGTGCACTAGTTATTAGGTTTTCTACCCCATTAAACTCCTTTACTAGTAGTTAGTGCATCCATAAATGAAAATTTCATCCGTGTCATAGCTCAGCACGTTAAGTATCATGAGCATATGTTTCTATGGACAGTAACACCATAGTGCTAGGTATAGGTAGTATAAATATACCAGTGGGGACCGTTGCACTTTAAAATCACGGCAATGTACTCTAGGTTACTGTAAACTATCTAGACGTTAGTGTACTACGTAGTGTGCAAGGGTAGCTACCTAAGCTAGTCCCGATAGGGTGTCACTTTACGACTGTATATCGAGATTATTAGTTATCTCGTAAAATAGGAAGCTAATATGTTTAGAGTATTTAAGTTAGATAATACTACGGACAGGGTAACAACTCAAGGTGGGGCCAAGGTGATGCAGGTAGCCGCCAATCTTAATAAGAGGACTAAAATGAAGTTTTTTGCAAAAGCAGCCGGGTCGAAAGGAATTATTATTAGATCAGCTTTTGACGAATCACTCTATTTTAGGGTTTACCATAAAGATGGAAAATTTGATGATTTTCCTATTTGTGTGCACGAACTTCAAGTAGAGATTACGGATGAAGATGCTTGTTTCTATGAAACAGATACAGGCGAACTTTTTATAGATTACTCACCACAAACACTAGGAATTACTAATGACGGAATTGTCCTTTGATACTTCTAAGTATCCTAAAATGTTTCATAAGCCCGATATTGTCTGTGTAGGGGCTGGTTGGTTTAAGATTATTGATGCCCTTTGTGAATATGCACAGTGGCATATTGATCATACAGATGAACCGTGTGAACAGGTTGTATTTCGCCAAATTAAAGAAAAATTTGGTGGACTTCGTGTTTATTACAGTGGTGGAGACTCCACTATTCGAGGCATGGTTATGATGGCAGAAACTTGGGCCTCACAGACTTGTGAAATGTGTGGAAATCCTGGGGTTACACGAACAAGTGGATGGATATCCACCCTATGTGATGACCATTATAAGGAATATCAAGATGAAGGTTAATATTGGGCCGTATATTTATTATCTGGGGCCGTTTCAGTTGGCTGAAAAGCTGTGCTTTTGGGTAAAGAAGTACGATAGTAAGTATAATTACACAAAAGCATATGAGCGCGTCTACTCTATGGGAGAATATTTTAGTACCATCAAATGGCTCACTAAGACTCTAGAGTGGATTGATAGCAAACGTAACCGTAAAATTAAGGTAAAAATTCACGATTACGATACATGGAGTGCTGATTGCACATTAGCTCTTATTATTTTGCCTACGCTAAAGCTGCTAAAGACAGGAAAGCATGGAGCCCCTCGCGTAGAAGATTCAGATGTTCCAGCCAATTTATGGGCTGCTAAAGACCTGACTCCTAGAAATGATTGGGAGCTTGATCAATTCTTTTTTGCACGCTGGGATTTCGTCATTGATGAAATGATCTGGGCTTTTGAACAATTACAACCAGATTATGATTGGGCAGCACAGTTTTATTCCGGAAATTCAGACATTTCATGGAAGCCGTGTGCCGACGGTAGTACAGAGCTTGTTTATGGTCCCAACCATACCCAAACTGTTGATGAAGATGCTATGACGCAACATTCAAACCGCATCGATAATGGACTAAGACTCTTTGGTAAGTATTACCGTAATTTATGGGATTAAAAATTTTGGCTTGATTCCACTCACCAAACTGAAGTATAATAGATACTTCAAAAGGGAAATAATAGCTGTTGAAAAGCAATAAAATTTCTCTCTTGAGTTAGGTATCCAAATCATTATATAATAGATACTTCAAAAGGGAGATAATAGCTGTTGAAAAGCAATAAAATTTCTCCGTTGAATTAGGTAGCCAAACTATTGTATAATAGATACTTAATTCAATGAAATAAGTTCTTTTAGTAGTTAGCCAAGGACGCTAGAGCTTTACATGTTATGCTTGCAAACTGTAAAAGAACTTATTTCATTATAGTTAAAGGTCTTGCTCGCGGTTAGTGAAATAGATACCGCCTTGCACACGATAGTATAGTCTATATGCATTCAAAGCTATACTTGGTTGTGACTATATGTCGAGGAACAGTATTAACTGGCCAGGTTGTACTTTCTTAAGCATAAAGCAAATATAACGTATATTGGTAGTAAACAAGGCCTTTAACTATAATTACTAATGTAAATACTGTAGTAACACTACAGCTAACCGGAAATAGTGAACTTTAAATATCACTATATAAGAAGGTGGCTTATAAACGCACCTTGAAGTTAGTAGTTATAGGCAATGAAATTCTTGTCTTGATATAAGGAGGTAAATTGCGATATAATAAATACTTGATGACAGGGGAATTAGCTCAGCTGGGAGAGCACTTGCTTTGCAAGCAATAGGTCAACGGTTCGATCCCGTTATTCTCCACCAAAATATATTAATTAGCTACTTATCAAGTTCTATTAGAGAACGTATTTGATTAATTGGTTAATTAATACTGCCGATACGAAAGTACCGGTAAACCCCGCCACCCCCTACTTGGGTGGCAGCGGAAACGCTGAGCAAGGACAGAAGTTAGTGACTAACGCCGCGAGTTCCTTGAACGGTACGCAATGTACATCGGATAACGTAACCGATCTCTCGTTCATACAATTTGGCTAGTACCCGGGCTATTGCCTGGAAATGGGGGTTCGATGCCCTCACGAGAACCTTACTAACAGCTTATAGTACCCTCTAAGCTGGTTTTTAATAAGTGGTACTGGAATAGACAGTTTATCCTTTTTGGTTGGTATGTCTATATGAAACCATATGTAGCTACGACAATACTTACTGCAGTAGGTATTGTATTTAAGAAGCCGATGAAGTACCGTAACGGCTTAATATAAGGTACTGGAATAGACAGTTTATCCTTTTTGGTTGGTATGTCTATATGAAACCATAACGCCTCAAGACTGGTAGTCTCTGCACTATAAGCAGAGTTTGAGTTCGATTCTCAATATTGTAGCAACCGTACAATGTGACGCAGGTTGATGTTAGCCGATATGCTAAACTGATACAGAGTACAGAGATAGCCGAAAATCACATATTAAGCTATCCACTTTTGTAAGACTATTATATAGTAGTAGTTTTACAAAAGCATTGATAGCTCAGTTGGTAGAGCGCATGATTGAAGATCATGGCGTCAGAGGTTCAAACCCTTTTCAATGCACCAAATTAGAATAGCTCCAGCAAATTTTAATTTATTTTCGAAATAATAAAGTAAAACCACTATTCTGCTAAAATTTAGAGTCGGCACTGCAATATAATTTATATGCTACAGTTAGTAGAAATACTAACAACATAAGTTTACTATTCTTATGTCATCAATAAAAATAGAAAAACGACTCTGCTAACTTCCATAACATACTATGAACACATTTGTAACTGCAATCGACAATCAGGAAGCCTTCACTACTAATGGTATGAAGGCTTGTGTGGCTACCGCTAATTCGTGTGTAGACTTGTTTTATGCGATTGGCGCAAGCCGTGGCAAAGACATTATCCCTCAATTTACCGCAGCGTATGTTGAGAATCCTGACCTCGCCTTGCGTATCGTTGCATGGGCGCGTGATGTGCGTGGTGGTGCTGGTGAACGTGAAATTTTCCGTTCTGTTCTGCGTCACCTTGAAACCCGTGACCCTAAGGCTGCACTAGCTTTGCTAGTTAAAGTACCTGAGCTTGGTCGCTGGGACGATATTTTTGTGTTCAAAACGCCTTCCATGAAGGTAGCAGCATACAATATGCTCAAAGACGCTCTAGCTGCAAAAAACGGCTTGGCCGCAAAATGGACACCTAGAAAAGGTGATATTGCTTTTGAACTTCGGGCATTTTTCAATATGTCTCCGAAGCAGTATCGTAAGACTATCGTTAGTCTTACACACGTAGTTGAGCAACAAATGTGTGCTAACGATTGGGATAATATTAATTATTCCCACGTACCTTCTATTGCACATGCCAAGTACAAAAAAGCATTTTTGCGTCATGGTACTACATACCTTGAGTATGTTAAAAAATTGGCTAGTGGTGATAAATCTGTTAAGATTAACGCCTCCGCAATTTTCCCTCATGATGTAATTAAGGGGCTTCCTACTACATCATCCGTGCAGCCACTTTCAAAAGAAGAACTGGACGTGGTTACAGCTCAGTGGGATGCATTACCCAATTATGTTGGCAATGCTAGTGTGTTGCCACTGGTGGATGTATCTGGTTCTATGACCTGTGCACTAGGTGGTGCCAAATCAGCTGTTTCCTGTCTCGACGTGGCAGTTGGTCTTGGTTTGTACTTTGCTGACAAGAATACTGGTGCATTTAAGGACTGTATTCTTACGTTTACCGAAGCACCTCAGTTGATGAATTTGCGTGGTAATATCGTAGACAAGCTGAATCAGCTGGTTAATGCCAACTGGGGTATGAATACTAATTTGCACGCAGCGTTCAATCAAATATTGAATACTGCTGTCAAAAACAAAGTTGCTCCGACAGATATGCCTGGCACGTTGTTAATCTTGTCTGACATGCAATTCGATGCCTGCGTTAAGCATGGGGATTCAGCTATTGAAATGATTCGTCGCAAATACGAAATTGCTGGATATAAGGTCCCTAATGTAGTATTCTGGAACTTGAATGCACATTCAAATGTGCCGGTCAAGTTTGACGAATCTGGAACTGCACTGGTGTCTGGATTCTCTCCCGCCATTATGACTGCTATTATGTCTGGCGATAAGGAGTATTTAACACCAGAAGCTGTTATGCTGCGGGCCGTTATGCAAGATCGTTATACAGTTCTATAAATTCATACTTGAATCAGCCTCCTGATTTCTTGTATAATATATACTTCAAACGGAGGTTGTTCTGTACGGCGGTCTGTAAAACCGTTGCCTTTATTATGTACAGCGGCTGGCGAATTGGTTCAACTCCATCAGCCTCCACCATTAATAGGAGTATGTATGAACGTCACACTTAATTTCTCTAGCGACGAAGTAGATCAAGCTAAATTAGCTTTATCGGCTAATGAAATGTTCTCAGTCTTGCATGACCTACATGACCGTATTCGTGCTCGTAAAAAATATGGTAGTAATACAACTGACGAAGTATTTATCGACCATATGTACAGTGAACTTGGCAGTCTGCTAGAAGTTCTAAACGTACAATGATTTTTAGAATCCATTCAGCAATTAACACAACTTTTATTTGGTAAAAAAGCGGATTCTGTCAATTAAGACCATGCTCCTGTAGTTTAATGGTAAAACTCCCCGCTTATAACGGGGCAATGCGGCTAGATGGGCTGATGATGAAGGTTCGAATCCTTCTGGGAGTACCACTATCATTTGTGGTGGGTGTAAGGAGTCATACTGAAGCATCCTTGTGGTGTAGACAATGAGGGCATGAAAAGATGGTAGCTAGGTGAGGGGGTACCCCGATTGTAACCGTGCAGGATTCTGGAAGTGAGCGACCTGATTCTATACTGTATAGAGGGCGCTTCAATATGGTATAGTGTAATGAGAATGCACGGTAGCTCCCATCTAATGTCTTTTTATATGGTAATCGGCGGCGCGTTACTATATTCGGGAATATTATTCCCGAAGACCCGCCTGGTAGTTTAAGTTGGTAAGAACACCTCCGCGTATAGGGGAGATGCAGGGTTCAAATCCTTGCCCAATTAGGGTCACAAACAGTTTAAGGAGCAGTAGCATAGCGGCAAATGCTTCTCCCTGTCTAGGAGATTATCGTGGGTTCGAGTCCCATCTGCTTCGCCAAATATATTGGTGTGACTATAGCTTAAAGGTAAAGCCCTGGGTTGTGGTCCCATTCATCTCGGTTCAATTCCGAGTAGTCACCCCAATATATTTAGGGCAATGGTGAAACTGGTAGCCACACTACGCTTTGACCGTAGGTTTTGTAGGTTCAAGTCCTACTTGCTCTGCCATCTAATTTAAAGAGTAAGTTTTATTTTCAAAAGTTTATTCCATAGTAGCACAGAGGTAGTGCAGGTGACTGTTAATCACCTGGTCGGTGGTTCGATCCCATCCTATGGAGCCAGTAATATCTAGGTAGCTCAATAGGCAGAGCAGTGGTCTCCAAAACCAAAGGTTGTAGGTTCGATTCCTACCCTGGGTGCCATATGCGAGATTCGTTTAATGGTAGGACCTTAGTCTTCCAAACTAAAGGCGTCAGTTCGATTCTGACATTTCGCTCCAATAATAGGTGGCTGTAGCTCAATATGGATAGAGCAATTACCTCCTAAGTAATAGGTCAGAGGTTCAAATCCTCTCAGTCACACCATGATAGATAAGTTTAAAAAAGCATATAACGAAAAGTTGCTAAAGTATTTTGATGGGCAACAAGACTTAGTAGATCAATGGTGGGACTCACCATTAGAAGTGTTTAACGGGGAATCGCCTAATGAACGCTGGGATTCGAGCAGAGAAGATGTAGCTCGATATATTATATATAATATGATTGTATAGTGCGGTTAGCTCAACGAATAGAGTTCTAGTCTACGAAACTAGGGATAAGGGTTTGATTCCTTTACTGCACACCAAATTTCGCGGGGATTCAGGGTATCGGCCAGTCTCATAAGCTCGGCCTAGAAGTTTCGAATACTTCCCCCGCAACCACTTTTCTGTGTGTAGCGCAGTCTGGTCAGCGTTCTCGCCTTGGAAGTGAGAGGTCGTAGGTTCGAATCCTACCACACAGACCAAATACCTCAATAAATATATAAAGTTTATTGAGGTATTTTTGTTTTATGAATAAGTTTTTTAAGTTGCGCCAATGCAGACATTTTTAATTAGTGACACACATTTTTCCCACGCAAATATATGTAAGTTCAAGACTAATGATGGTCTACCTTTGCGTCCGTTCACTTCAGCTGATGAAATGGACGAACATATGATTCAGGCGTGGAACTCCGTAGTAGGTAGTAAAGATAAGGTCTATCACTTAGGTGATATTGCAATGTGCAATGTTACTAAGTTTAGAACTATTATGTCTAGATTAAATGGTGAAAAAGTATTGATAAAGGGCAATCATGATAACTTAAAGTTATCTGCCTATGCTGAGTTTTTTAAAGATGTGCGAGCTTGTCACAGCTTAGATAACCTTTTACTCACACATATACCTATTCATACAGAGAGCTTAGCACGCTGGAGAGGAAATATTCATGGCCATCTACACTCTAATCGAGTACTGGCTAATAGCGGCGAAATAGATATTAGGTACTTCAGTGTATGTGCGGAAGTAATTAACTATGTTCCGATAGCTTTCGATAAAGTAAATAAGGTTTTTCAGGCTTGAACTTTCTCTTACTTTATTGTATAATTTATTTTTCAAAACAGATAAAGTATGAACCGTAGAATTGAAAATTTAATGCATAACTCCGGGTATGCTTATCCAGAAGGGGCAGCTAGGGCGCAGGCGCTGACTGCTGCATTGCTGGATGATGTTGCTGGTCTGTTACTTATATTTAATAATCTAGGGGTACAGGATGTGCCTAGCCTGGTAAAAATGTTAGGTCATGTATATGATAAGAAATTATATTTTTAGAGCTATGCGTAAGCGTAGCGGTGGTGGAACTCATAAAAAAGTTCGGCCACGCACAAAGAATTACCGTGGAAGTGTGGCTGAGCTGGTTTAAGGCAGCGGTCTTGAAAACCGTCGATCTTGAAAAAGGTCCGTGGGTTCGAATCCCACTACTTCCTCCAAATAAAAGTAATTATGAACCATAAATTAAAGTATAAGGATCGTGTACAGATACACTCGACTTCTTCAAAATTGCTTGATAATAAATTTGGCAATCTGATTGGGGTAGCTGCCGAATTTGCTGAGGGTGTTATGTGGATTGTCAGTCTAGATAACCCACTAGATGGATGTAGCGCGGTAGTACTACCTGAATCTTACCTTAAATATGTTGAAAATAAAGTAGATTTATAATCTAGTTACTGCGCGAATAGCTCAGTTGGTTAGAGCAGGCGACTCATAATCGCTTGGTCGTAGGTTCAAGTCCTACTTCGCGCACCATTTAAGGATAAATTATGTTTAGTAATAAGTTGCATTGGTTTATTAGAATGTGGTTTCCAAAAAAGCCAAAGATTGGTGCAGAATATGTTTTAGATCTTGGGCCTTATTCAAACCCTTTTATAAACCCTCCGCACAGTGTTATAGTAACAGATGTTAAAAATGGTTGGGTTAAGTATAAGATTATACAACCACCAATAGCTGAAGCGTTTACAGCTAAAACAGAAGATTATCTAACTGTCACTGATTTCAATATTTGTTATACCAAAAATGGACATTAAGTTTAGTAATGGCGTCCAGCAAGATGCCGAGCAATGGGCTTTAGATACTCTACGTGATATGGGTGCACATAAGCAAAATATTTTGCTTAGTCAAGCACGTATATTTACTATTCTAGCTAAAAAAGGCTTAATTAGTGCAAAAGAGTTCTATGAAGCTGTAAGTGGGTATCCTATCCATAAAGATCAAGTACAATTTAAATAAACAATTTGGGTGTATGGTCGAGAGGCTGATGACAAAAGTTTGCTAAACTTTAGGTCTATTAATAGTAGGCCCGTAGGTTCGAATCCTACTGCACCCGCCAAAAGGAAAATATATGCTAGTAGATGTAATTGAAAACGAAGACGGTAGCGCAACAGTTTCACTCCCCTATGCGGTAAGAAAAGCATTAAATATTGGAGAAGGGTCAGAAGTAACTTTAAACGAAAAGGATGGAGCTATAGTCATGACTCGTACAAAGCCACTAAAAACCTTCGCTGTAGAGACAATTTCAATGTTTCGGCACATCTACTTTGTAAAAGCTGAATGTGCAGAACATGCAATGGATGAAGTAACTATGAACACTTCTGGAGATATGCCATATTTTCAAACTCATGTTACTGAGAGTATTCTTTCGTCACACGAAGTTGATGTTCCTGAGCAAGTACGCCTTATTCGGGAAACAGAGCAACCTAATCTTACAGAACAAGAATTCAAAAGTAAAAATTGGGAAACTAATACTACAACAGAAGTAAAATACTATGAATAGTGTTATAGAGTACACTACCACAATAGGTGTAGGAAGATTGCCTGTTGTGGTTGTGGCTACATACGATAAAGCAAGTCCTACATATAATGTAGATGTTCAACATATCTATCCAGGCAGTATGGACTCTAGCATAGATATATTAGAATTGCTAGAGTATAATACTATTGCAGATATTACTGATGAAGTAAGGGAATTTATAGGGGGCTGCGTTATAGCAGTAATGCAATGAGCATATACGTACCAGATTATTGGAAAGTTATAGAAATATCGGATGGAGATAACGAACCGATTAAAAAAGTATTTGCATCTTGGAGTGGTGGTTATTGCGGAAGTGATCACTGGAAATTAAGCTCAGGTACTGTGTCCATTGTGGACATGGGAGATTATTATTCATTGCCACAGTATTCTGGTTCTATATATAACCTGTATAAAAATTCTGAAGGAATCCAAGGATGCTTTTATGGACTGCTTAGTACCCTTCTAAAACGAATGGGTGAACTTGGGGCTACTGCGAAGGTGCTAGATAATGTCAAATAAAGAAAAATTATTGCGTTCATTGTATGCAACAAACTTACGACTAGATGAATACACTGCAAGTATTCCAATGGATATACGTCCCGTTGTATATGATAATACATATGTGGACGAACTAAATAAGCTAAATGAAATGCTTGTTGAGGAAATATTTGGTACATATATAGCTGAGTGGATTTATTGGTTTTTATACGATACCACTTTACCTACTCTAGTCTATTTAGCAGACGCCACAGAGATATGTATCTCAAATATAGACGATTTTATTAACTACCTCAAAACCTATGAAGAATTTGATAGTTAAGCAATAGAATTTTTGTCTTGAAAATTAGCAGCAGTTGTGTTAGAATTATATTTTAAATCAGAGGTAAGTATGAGTATTAAGTGTGGGACAATTATTGGTGATTGTGTGTATGTTTTTGGGCCTAAAAGCCTTGGTGGTTCGTATTGGATGAATTTCCGTATTGGTGAAGTTGTACCGAACCCACTTGCTACCAATGAAGTTGTAAAGGATTCAATGCATAAGTCGTTCTTTATGCATGTCCGTGATGTGGACGAATTTGGTGAGATTATAAATAGCTCTGGAGCAACCATCGAGTTTATTGTATGTCCAGAGAGCAGAACAATTTCATATCGTGCAGCACTAAGCAAGCGAGACAACTACGAAAAACGTATTGGTCGTACAGTATGTGCTTCGCGAAAGTTTGTTACTTTTCCTATTAAAAGTGACAAAATTACGTTATCGAAATATGATGTTCTCGTAGAGCTGTATGAGTACCTTGTAACGTATAAGTATGATTTAAGTAACATCGAATCAGAACTACGTCGTTATTTGCGTAAAGTTATTTAACTTGAATACCTAGTTAGCTCAGTGGTAGAGCACTCGACTGATAATCGAGCGACAAAGGTCCGATTCCTTAACTAGGTACCAAAATAATAATCTTCTACTAAAGATTATTATTTTGGTTTAACATACAAATTACTATGGCAACAAATAATTACAAAACATCAAACAGAGCACCCTTTGAGATTCGTACCGAATTTCTTCAAATGGCTCAAGACTATCTACAGCGTCAGTTTGAAGTACAGAATGAGTTTGCGCGGGCAGCCTTTTTGGAAACAATGAAGGCTGGAATGACAATGCAAGCAGACTGGGAAAAGTTCGCACCTAAGTATTTCAACTTTGATGAAATTCTAGAAAAAGCGGAAGAACTTTATGACTTCGCCAAAACCGAGTAAAAAAGTATTACCTAGTAGGTCTATTCTAGACCCTAAGTTTAAGTATTCTAGTAGTTTCTATACTGATATACGTAAAACATTTCGTAAATTTAGACTACTAAAATACCTACAAGATCAAAAAGCCTAAGTGGTGGAATTGGTAGACACACTGGTCTTAGAAGCCAGCGCTTTATGTGTAAGAGTTCGAGTCTCTTCTTAGGCACCAAATAATATGGAAGGTTAACTCAGCGGTAGAGTGCTTCCCTTACAAGGAAGAGGTCATAGGTTCAATCCCTATACTTTCCACCAAATTTTACCCCTATAGCTCAATGGTAGAGCAACCGGCTTTTAACCGGTAGGTTGAGAGTTCGAGTCTCTCTGGAGGTACCAGAACCCACCTTAGGGCCATAGATTACTTTGGATAATAGTAATCAGTTTTTGAAAGAGTTACTCAATATTTTTTCCGTCTAGTAGTTTCCCTATAGATACGCTAAGTCTATGCCGGAGCAGTAACCGGCAATTAGCAGTGTAGGAAATCGGTAATCCGCGGTCCTCATAAGGCTAAAATAGGTGGTTCGACTCCACCCACTGCTACCAATTATACCTATAAATTATGGAACAAAACACAGTAAGAAAAGCAAGATTTTGTACCCCAGATAGTTTTACATATGAGTTCTATTTAGATGGAACTATAGATACAGCTAATTTATACACAGAATGGTTTGACGATATTAGAAAAGCCTCTGATGTTGATACTATTATTATTCATATAAATAGTTATGGTGGAGACTTAGATACTACCGTTCAAATGATGCGTGCACTACAGGAAACCTCTGCTACAGTAGTATGTAGTATTGAGGGCGCTTGCATGTCTGCTGCTACTATGATTTTCTTAGTGGCAGATACTTATGAAGTATCTCCACATAGTACCTTCATGATACATAACTTTAGCGCCGGATACGCTGGCAAGGGGGGTTCAATCTATAGTCAGGCTCATTACCAGAAAGAGTGGTTTGCAAAACTAGTAAAAGAAACTTATATAGGATTTCTAAGCGAGGATGAAATAAACTCTATTTTAGATGATAAAGATATTTGGTTACAAATGAACGAAGTTGTTTCTAGATGTAAAAAGCTGATAGAATCTAGAGAGGAACAGCCCTAATGAGTGTAGCGTTTAGTGCACTCAAATCAGATCTTCTAAGTCTAGATAGTACACTGACTTTTGGCAAGTATACCGGATTAAAATTAGCAGAAATCATGTATGATACTGACTATATTATGTGGTTAGATAAACAAAATAAGTTAGATAAAGAAGTATCTGAAAAAATTAAACATTTAAAAGAGAAAGCGTTTTTAGATATTTTTTATTCTACACAATTAGAGTTTGATTTTTTTGAGGATGTACCATTTTGAATAAATTTTTAAGCAGAAAGTTTTTTGTAACTTTAGCAGCAGTTTTTAGTGCCAGTTTTCTAGCTTATCTAGGAATCCTAGATAACGCTGCTTATTCTTCAGTAGTTATTACAGTATCAGGAGCGTATATGGGTACTAATGTGTATCAAAGCACTAACCTTGCTAAGGGTCAAGAAAAAAGCTCTTGAATATTAAGTATAACTCTGTTATAATTATTTTTTAACAAAGAGGTTCGCCTTGGCAACAAAATCAGATAAACAAAAAACAGACAAGACTCAGACTTGGTTAAAGAATCGAGAACGGCGTATTCTTCGTGCAATAAAGAGAGATGAAAAAAATGCAGAGTATTTGTTAGAACAGATTAATTCTCCTGGTAAATACAGACAAAAACCTAAAACTAAAGTATGGTCTAAAACTAAAATTTATCAAGCAAAACTTATCAAAATGTTTTGTGGTCGTGTAGATACTAATTGCTTTAGCTCAAACCCTGAGATTGCAAAACAAGCACTACAAAGTATGCGTGGAAAGAGTACTGCTACAGTAGATACCAAGGTAGATTTTTCTATTCTGTGTCGCGTTAATCAAAGGTATAGGAAATGATTGAGTTATATATCCTTTGCAGTGCAATTATTGCTGCATTAAGTTATATTACTTTATATCTACCAGCAGTTAATAAAGCAGAATCCGACATATTAAATGATAATAACTTACTATTACGTAGCCCAACAACTGCTGGAGTTACGTTTTTAGCTTTAGCATTTATACTGTCTCCAGTATTTATCTTAGTATTGGCTAGACCGGTGCTGGCAGATATTTTTATTTATAGACTTTATGTGGAGTGTATTCAAGAATCATGAAAATTATTTACTTTAAGTACACTAAAGCGTCTGGTGAAATGTCTGAACGTGTCTTGACAGTATTACATGAGCCGAGCGATAAGTGGAGTGGTTTTGATATTACGGCCCTTAGCGATGCGGATACGCAAGCACTTGTAAGTAAACTTAATAAGTGTCATGATCGATATCTCACAGAACTACAAGCAGCCCTAGATACTGCTCCAATCAAAATCTCTTTCAAGAATTTCAAAGAGTCTGGTATTGATACAGATTCTATGGAGACAGCGTGGATGTAAATACGGAAGAATACATTAGGCTACATCAGGCCCTTCAATACTCTTTATATATAAAAGAAAGTATTCATAAAGCTCTACTAAGTACCCCTATAGATCAGCTGCCTCCTTCAGTATTACCCACACCAATACTCTATGCAATACTTCTTAATTTTGAAGCTGCAATGAGTATTCTATCCACTGTATATTTTACAGATACAAACAAACCATTAACATTTACAGAGTATTTACACTAACATGAGTAATTGGACACAAGAAACAAAAGAACAAGCTATTCAGATGTATTTGGATGCAAATCCTACACCTGAAACAAGCACTGAGATTATCAAAGATATTGCCGATGAACTGGACGAAAGCCCTAATGGGGTTCGAATGATCCTGATTCAATCAGGTAAGTACATTAAGCGCGACACTTCGTCAACACCAGATGCTGGTGCAAAACCTACTGGAACTAAACGAGTAAGTAAGGAAAGTTCTATTGCGGCACTTACAGAAGCTATTCGAGCTAAGGGTGCGGAAGTAGACGAAGAAATTCTTAGTAAGCTAACAGGTAAAGCCGCAGTATATCTTCTTTCAGTAATTAATACTTAATATATGGCTACAAGAAAGCGCACAGAGTTAGAAGAAAGTTTAATGACATCCTCAAACATTGAGCTAGTCATTTCAAAGTTAAACCCATCTGACCCTAGCATCAAAGCAATTACTAAAAAAGATGCGTGCGCGATCTTGGGTATGACGTATAATACTAAGCGTCTAGACTCCATTATAGAAGAGCACCTAAAGAAAAAGGCAGACGAAAAGCGTCGGCGTGCAGAAAAGCGCGGAAAACCTATTACTAGGGACGAAGAAGTCTATGCAATATCTATGTACCTAGAGGGTCAGGCGCTAGAAAAAATTAGTACTGCGCTGTACAGAACAACGGCAGCTATTAAAGAAATTATAGCTACGCATAACGTACCAACTCGCTGTGCTTCTCCAGACTATTTTAACCCGCGACTTATTCCAGAACCTCTAGTGCGTACAGAGTTTGCTGAAAATGAGATAGTATTTTCAGCACGCTATAACTCTGTAGCTAGAGTAATTAAAGAAGCTCCTACTAATAAGTTTTTGGGTAAGGTATATCAGATTTGGTTGCCAGAAGAACGCTGGAAGCAATTTGCTTATCAACCTGCTAGTGAACTAGCTAGTTTGCAGCATTTGAAAGAGCTTGGAGTACCTCTATGAGTATTGTGTACGAAAAGTGCATTCATGAAGCAAAAGACTACAATCTTATGCTTACAGTATCAGAATTTCGTGGTAATACCTATCTAAATATCCGTAAGTACTTCCTCTCTTATGAGGGCGAATATATACCCTCAAAAGAGGGTATATCAATGGAGTTCGGCATTGAGAATACTTTAGCTCTGCTAGAAGGTTTATTAGAACTTGTAGCAGAAGCTGGAGCAAAACAAGTAATAGTAGATTTATATAATAAATATGGCAACGAATCTAGAGAACTTCCTTGATGAAGCATCGGCTGCGTATTACGATGGGAATCCCATTATAACAGATGCTCAGTTCGATACATTGGCGGAAAAGAGTAATTATAAAAAAGTTGGCGCCAAACAGGGTGCGGGAACTTCTGCTCATTTATTCCGTATGTATAGCCTACAAAAGTACTACGAAAATGAAGATAAAATCAAACCTCTAGGTGGGGACTTAAGTATGAGCCCTAAACTTGACGGGGCCGCTATTAGTTTACTTTATGTAAATAAAGACCTAGTGCGAGTTTTAACTAGAGGGGATGGTACAGTAGGCAGGGATATTACTGAGTTAGTACGTAATGCTAAATTCTGTTTAGTTCCTAAAACCATCACTTTACCTGGTGTTATTCAGGTGACTGGTGAGGTAGTTGCTACAATAAATATTGAAAATCCTAGAAACTACGCATCGGGTGCTCTGAACCTAAAGTCACAAGAAGAATTTGATTCGAGAGTACTGTCATTCTATGCGTATGGAATTTATCCATACCAAACACCAACATACGATGATGATCTAGCAGTATTAAAACTTTCTGGTTTCTCAACAGTTAAAGAGCCTGATCTAGATAAGGTTTATCCATGCGATGGAATAGTGTTTAGATTAAATAATAATAGTGCATTTGATTCCTATGGGTTTACAGACTTATACCCTAAAGGCGCATATGCAGTAAAGGAACGTGGAGAGGAAGTTGAGACTGTAATTTTAGATGTAGAGTGGCAAGTTGGAAAAACCGGAAAAGTGACGCCAGTAGCTATTTTAGAACCTGTTTATATTGGCGATGCCTTAATAAGTAGAGCTACACTAAACAATCCAAAATTCATAGAAACTTTGGGTATTGAAATTGGTGATACGGTAGCTGTAATGCGTGCTGGCGAAATTATTCCGTGTATCACTCATAGAGTTGAGTAGCATCAAAAATTTTGACTTGCTAAACATTACCTTATGTAGTATAATTTATATTATGAAAAGCAGTAAATTCACTTTTGTTTCTGGTAGCGATGAATATAGCTATATTGCTTATTCTCAAGAAGAAGCGATAAGAGCCTTATACAGGGATATAATGGACGAATCTACTCCGTCATATTTATATGATTCTAAAGATTTGCTGGAACTAATTCATGAACGTACTGGATTAGAGTTTTCTATACAATAACAAGATGCTAATTCCAACACACTGCCCTTGCTGTAAATACCCATTGACTTATGTTAATGACCAACTTTTTTGTAAAAACCTAGCTTGCGAAGCTCAGTTAGGGAAAAAGTTAGAACATTTTGCAAAAACAATAGGTATTAAAGGATTAGGCCCTAAAACAGTACAAAAACTAAACATTTCCTCTATTCCTGAGTTATACTCACTATCAAAAGAAACCCTTACAATACTTCTAAATAGTGATAAGTTGGCATCATCCTTATACTCAGAAATCCAAAATTCTAAGAGTGCACCACTAGCGGCGGTTATCGCGTCGTTTAGCATACCGCTAGTTGGAAACACCGCTTCAAAGAAAGTAGCAGAATTAGTAGACAGTATTGATAAAATAACTGCTACTGTGTGTGAGACCGCGGGTCTAGGCCCAAAGGCTACACAAAATTTAATCTCTTGGCTAGAGACTGACTTTAAAGACATGAGAGAGAACTTGCCCTTCTCTTTCAAAAATAATCCAGTAGCCAATACAAATAGTGAAGCTGTTTGTATAACTGGAAAATTGACCTCATATAAATCTAAAGCCGATGCTTACAAGGAACTTATAGCTAAAGGGTATAATGTTTCGGAAACATTGACAAAAAAGGTTCACTATTTGGTTGATGAAGAAAATAGGGGCAGTTCAAAACGACAAAAAGCCGAGTCTCTCGGAATTAAAATTATTACTAATCTTAAAGATTTTCTGGAAAATTAATTATATGACAAACAAGAAATGGTCTGATGAAGTTGTAGCTCAAGTTGCTGACATTGCCGGTGACACTACTGAAGTATCCGCTGCAACTGTGACAAAAATTGTATCTCAACTCGGTGAGGATTATACGGCTCGCTCTGTAGCTAGTAAGCTGCGTCGTATGGGATACAATGTTGAAAGCATGGCTACACCACGTACTCCTGCGTTCTCCGATTCCGAAACTGCCGCCCTAGTTGAATTTGTAAATCAGCACGCTGGTGCCTATACTTACAAAGAAATTGCAGCTAATTTTGCTGGTGGTACTTTCGATGCAAAACGTATTCAAGGCAAGTTGCTTGCGCTTGAACTTACCAGCAAGGTAAAACCTGCTGAAAAGGTAGAAGCCGCTAAAGCCTACAACCCCGACCAAGAAGCTACTTTTATTAAAATGGCACTTAATGGTGCTTTCATTGAAGATATTGCAGCAGCACTTGGTAAAGAAATTAACTCTGTTCGTGGAAAGGCCTTAAGCCTGACTCGTACTGGACAGATTTCGAAGATTCCTACACAACGGGAAGAACATGCTAAGAAAGCCACTGTAGACCCAGTGGAAGCTCTTGGTGATCGTATCCACTCTATGACTGTTGCTGAAATTGCTGCGGCGGTTGACAAGACCGAACGTGGAATGAAAACTCTGCTAACCCGCAGAGGTATTAAAGCGGCAGATTATGACGGTGCTGCGAAAAAACAAAAAGCCGACGCTAAAAGCGCAGCCGCTTAATAAATACTAAACGTATTTTATACAGCCACTGATAGTGAAAACGATTCAGTGGCTTTTTTATTTAGTGAATAAGTTGTTTACTAAATAAAAAAGTGAGATAACATGAAAGTAACAATACAATATCACGATAACGATGCCCTTACAATGGAAGAAGTTGTACAGCAAGCTGTGTCCAGATATGGGAAACTCGCAGAAATTACTGTTGCGCCAGAATCGACTTTGGCGTATGATTACATTTATTTCGGGTTACAGCAACTAATAACGCGAGAGCAGTTAAGTCTTATTTTTGATAAGAGCTCCTATTACCAAGAAGATATAAAAGTATTACGCCGAGACATTATAAATAAAGTCGAAGAAATAGTGGATCAGGTAATCATTGATAATGAATCTAAGGCGGCTTAATGGATGTTTCGGCTGTATTATTAAATAAAATACTTACAGAAAAAGATTTAGATATTTGGGCCAGAACTAAGTTAGTATATCTTGACTCCGTCTATCTTGGACTATATTCAGCTATCTGTAAGCATTATGATAAGTATAACGTACTACCCTCTTTCGATGATCTAGAATTAACATTAAGAGATGGTCAAACTAGCAATACACTCGCTATAGTCAAAACTACAGTAGTCCCAGAAGTAGACTCAGAAGTAATTCTAGATGCCCTAATAGATCAATATACTCAGACAGAGACAATATCTTTATTAGATAAATTTATTACAAAACTTCCAATTTACGATACAAATGAAATTAAGGAAAACCTATCGTCTATAGCCTTAACTCTAGAAGAAAAGACTTTTACAAGTGAAAAAGTTTATACAATGGCAGATATGCTAATGTTTCAACGGCCTGAAGTGCTTAGTCAATCTCGCGTATATTTAGGATTAAATAATGAGTTTGATTCACAACTAGGTGGAGTTGCTAGAGAAGAATTAATTTTAATAGGTGGTAAACGTGGAGCCGGTAAATCGATTACAAGTAGTAATTTATTTGTAAATCAGTACGAAGCTGGAAATAGTTGTCTGTATTTTACCATTGAAATGACTGCAATGGAAACAGTGCAGAGAAATTTATCTATTCTTGCTAATATACCTATTCAAGCACTAAAGAAGAATGAACTGACTGAGGCCGAGACCCTAAGGCTGGTGCAGGTTAGGGCAGATATGTTTGCTGATTCGGATAAATTTGTTCAAGAGTTTAAGCGTACTGGTGATAGATATAAGTTCGAAGAATCTTTAGTTAAACACTGTACATTAAAATCTGACAATCAGATGATAATTGTTGATGATAGAGACTTATCTATTGCAAGTATCGATCTACATATTAGCAAAGTAAAGGCAAGGTTTGGTGATAAATTAACATTGGCGGTTATTGACTATTTAAATCAGATTGTAATAGACGGAAGTGATCAATATGATTGGAAGCCTCAGATTGAGGTATCTAAAAAGTTGAAAAACTTGGCCAGAAAACATAACATTGTGATTGTATCACCATATCAAATCGATGCGTCAGGCGAAGCTAGATTTGCAAAAGGTATTCTTGATGCTGCTGATATTGCTATTACAATGGAAGCACATGCAAAAGAGGAATCTGCAATCTCATTTAATACCACAAAAATACGTGGAGCTAGAGAAGCAAAGTTCACAAGTCCAATAAATTGGAACACTTTAAGAATATCACCCATTTCTATCGAACGACCAGTAGCAGAAACTAGCAAAAAGCCTAAAAAAGAATCTGTATCTGATTTACCTTGGGAAGATTAACATATGCAAACAGATTCAGTAGCAGAATTATTAGCATCAAGAAATATTCAATATCAATTATCTGGAAATGATTATGTAATCAAATGCCTAAATCCAGAACACGAAGATAATAACCCTAGTTGTAGAGTAGATAGATTTAGTGGTAAATGCCACTGCTTTAGTTGTGGATTTAAAACTAATATATTTAAATTCTTCAATGTAGTAAATAATAGACTACCTGGTGAAATACAAAAACTTAAAGAAAAACTAGAGGTACTTAAGGCAGCTACAACAGGGTTAGAGTACCCGGAAGGCTCTGTACCCTTTAGTAAGCCCTTTAGAGGTATTAGAGCAAAAACATTAAAGCATTTTAATACTTTCTATAATAACAAAGTGCCTGCGCTTACCGATAGAATTATTTTTCCTATTACTGATATAAGTGGTAAAATACGAGTATTTGTTGCTAGGCATATGCATAGCAATAGTAATCCAAAATATATAAACTATCCAAAACATGTAGAGATACCGCTATTCCCACCAACTGTACCGTTACATACAGATTATGCTATCTTAGTAGAAGGTATATTTGATTTTTTGAATCTTTATGATAAGGGTCTAGAGAATTGTATATGTGTTTTTGGTACAAATACGCTGCAGAAAAACACTTCTATGAAACTTCTGCCACTAAAAGCGCAAGGAGTTTCAAAGATATTTATTTTGTTTGATGGAGATAAAGCGGGCCGTGCAGCAGCCTCATTCCTAAAGCCTCTTATAGAAGCTGAAGGCTTCGAGGTAGAAGTATTAGATCTACCCAATGATGTAGACCCAGGTGAATTATCTGAAGAAGATGTATTAAGTATTAAAGAGTACTGCGCAAAATAAAAAGTCTTGAAATTACTATCAAAATATAGTATAATTATTATTTAAAAATAGCTTAAATTATGCCAAAAATTGCCCTAATAGATAAAGCTCCTAATTCTACAGACTATCGTAAATACTTCGAGTTTGAGTTTGAGGTATTTCATATGTCTGAAGTACCTATCTCTAAACTATTAAAAAAGGACGTTACACTAGAGATTAACCAAGATAATTATGATTTTATTATCTTGGTAGGCTCAGAAGCGGCCAAAGAATATGCCAAAGTTGGCTCTGTCACTAATTATGCAGGCCAGTTAGTGAAAGAAAAATATCTTATAATTAGTAACCCCGCTGTCTTATCTTTTAAGCCAGAGGGTAAGGCCGCTTTTGAACAAGCAATTTCAAGGATTAATAATATAGTCAAAACTGGTGCTCCTAAAGTTGTGCAAGGAGACTTTAAGGGTATTACAGATACGGCTGAAGCTATTGAGTTTCTTACTGAAGTCCTTAACAATGCAGACGGCGTTGTAGCGTGGGATACAGAAGATACTGCACTTTACCCGAGAGATGGGTATGTGATCGGTGTCTCTTTAAGTTATAAACTGTTGCATGGACGATACATCAATGCAGACTGTATTGATGAAACTTGTACAGAGCTTTTACAAAAAATAGCTGATAAATATACAGTGGTAATGCATAACCTCAAGTTTGACTATAAAATGTTAGCCTATCACTTGGGGCTGAAGTTTAATAGAGCGAATATGCATGATACCATGCTTATGCACTATGTTTTAGACGAAAACAATCCACATGGCCTAAAAGACCTGGCCATGAAATACACATCATATGGAGATTATGATCACGAGCTAGAAGTATTCAAAAAGGAATACTGTAAAAAGCACGGAATTTTAGAAGAAGAATTTACTTATGATCTAATCCCATTTGATATCCTTAGTATCTATGCTTCGAAAGATACTGGAGTTACTATTGAGCTTTACTTTAAGTTCAAGGCCGCGTTAGATAAGCATCCTCAGCTATCCAAGGTTTATAAGGATATACTGTTGCGTGGTACAATGTTTCTAATGGATGTTGAGGAAGTAGGTATTCCTATCTCTAAAGATAGAATGATGATGGCTCATAACTATTTAGAGAAAAAAGTAGAGCTGGCAAAGGAAAGGTTGTATGACTTTGATGAACTACATCAGTTTGAAAAGCTAACCGGAAAGATATTTAATCCTAATAGCCCACTTCAACTACAAAAGCTACTATTTGACTTTCTTAATCTAGAGTCAAATGGTAAGCGCACAGCTACTAATGCCATGTCTACTGATGCCGAAGTTTTGGAGTTTTTGGCAGATCAGCACCCACTCCCAAAGTCTATCTTAGATATTAGAAAACTGTCTAAGATTCAAAATACTTATGTAGATAAGATTTTGCCGCAGTTAGATCGTGATAACCGTATTAGAACAAACTTTAATATGGTGTTTACCACTAGTGGGCGTTTAAGTTCTAGTGGTAAGTTCAATGCACAACAAATTCCGCGAGATGATCCAATTATCAAGGGGTGCATTAGAGCTCCTGATGGGTATAAGATTGTAAGCCAAGACTTGCAGACAGGGGAAATGTATTACGCCGCAGTACAAAGTGGCGATCACGCACTCCAGCAAGTGTTTATTGAGGGAGGCGACTTTCACTCAGGTATTGCTAAGATTGTTTTCAATCTGAAGCCAGTAGTTGAGGAAATTAAAAAGTTATACCCTATCGAGCGACAATCTTCTAAAGCTGTATCATTTGGTGTGTTGTATGGGTCTGGGCCAAAGAAAGTGGCTGACTCAGTCAATAAGAGTGGTGGTAATATGACCCTTAGTGATGCCAAAGAGGTTATTAGTCAGTATTTTAGTCGGTTTCATAAACTAAAGAAGTGGTTAGATAGTCGTAAAGCTTTTATTGAACAAAATGGCTTTACCTATAGTTTCTTTGGCCGTAAGCGCAGGGTGCCAAATGTCTTTAGTACCGATAAAGGGATTGCGGCGCATGAAGTACGCTCAGCTATTAACTTTGAGATTCAGTCTCTGTGTAGTGATGTAAATCTACTTGGTGCTATTGATACAGCAGAAGAAGTAAAAGCTGTTGGACTAGATGCCAAAATATTTATGCTAGTTCATGACTCTATCGTAGCTCTTGTTAAAGATGAGTGTGTAGAAGAGTACTGCAAGATTCTAAAGCGTAATACACAGAAAGATCGTGGCTGCTCTATACCTGGAGCACCTATTGGTGTAGACCAAGAAATTGGTCAAGACTATAGTTTTGGAAAGTTTGAAAAATACTATGAATCTAATGGAGATACGCTTTCCAGTCTACAAGCTGCCAGGTAAGCCACTAGAATCGTCTGGTATCTTGTATTATCAGTACAATTATACTGATAATACAGACCCAGACGATATTATAGAGGGTGAAAAACTTTATATTGTAGATAATAAGAATATTCCCGGTAATTCTTTAGGTTTACGACGACTAAAACTTAAAGAAATGGGGATTCGGCTCAAATTACTAAAATCAGCTGTATTTTTAATATCTGATTTTATAAAATTAAATAAGGCCAGATGTTGGTGGATTGACTCCAATGGCCAAATATTTACATATAAAAAGAGTACCAGTACCATAATAAAGAGCTATAAAATAGAACGAATAATCCCTAGTAATACTACTGGTTCTATATTAGTATTAGAGGATAAGACTCGGTTTAAGACTCTATTCACAATACCTGAAAGTCAAAAGTATGCTGTGGTACTAGAACATAAAATGAATAAGATACTATATGGAACCTCTAGCACTCCTGTAAAACAGGCCAGGAGGCTTATATGAAAGCCGTAATTACAGATAGAATCTACATAAAACCAACACCAGAACAAGCAACTACAATTAAGGCAACCCTAACATATAAGTTTGAAAAATATAGTAAGGGTAATGGGGCGATAAAACTATTTGATAGAGTCTTAACATATAAGTCCCTGCCTGGTGGTATTATTTCTCTCCCACAAGGTAGAGAAGATTTAATACCGGAGGGATATTCTATAGTTGATAAAAGAGTTACAGTACCAGCCGAATTTCCTGACCCTAAATTTGAGCTATTTAGTGAGCAGCAGCCTATTTATAATAGTGTAAATAGTTCGTGTTTTATTAATGCTCTGCCAGGATGGGGAAAAACTTTTACAGCATTGCATATAGCTAAAAAACTAGGGCAAAAAACTTTAATTATTGTTCATACGGTTGCGCTAAGAGACCAGTGGTGTGCAGAAATTGAAAAATTATTTGGTATTAAGCCTTCAGTAATAGGATCATCATTATTCTCTACTGCGGGACCTATTGTAGTAGGTAATATACAGTCATTGAAAAAGTATGTATTAAAACTAAGTGGAATGTTTGGTACAGTCTTTGTTGATGAAGCCCATCACTGTCCAGCAACAACATTTACAGAGGTATTAGATGCCTCACGAGCTAAGTACAGAATTGCACTAAGTGGCACTCGTACTAGAAAAGATGGTAAACACGTTTTATTTAATGACTATTTTGGACCCGTAGTATTTACTCCCAATGTAAGTAACACTATTGCTCCGGAAATTCAGATAGTTAAATCTAACATTACATTACCAGTAGCGTCTACATGGTCAGATAGAGTGACAAAGTTACTCAATAACGATTTTTATGTTGGATTCATCTCTGTCCTAGCATTAAAAATGCTAGAACGCGGGCATCAGGTATTAGTAATAGCTGATAGGGTTGATTTTCTTAAAGAGGTATCTTATTATGTCGGAAAAAGTTGCGTTTTTGTTGCGGGGGAAGTCACCTATGAAGAAAGAGAGCGAGCCAAAAACCAACTTCTCTCAAGAGAAAAAATGTGCATTGCTGGTAGCAGACAAATCTTCTCAGAAGGAATCTCAATCGACACCCTCTCCTGCGTAATTTTAGCATCTCCAATTAGTAACGAAGCCTCTCTAGAACAGATAATTGGCCGAGTAATGCGTATTTCTGATGATAAGAAGTTAGCTCCATTAGTACTAGATATAAACCTAGTCGGCCCCGAAAGCTTTAGGCAGGCGAAACTACGCAGAAATTTCTATATGAAAAAGGGCTGGAAAATTTTAGGGTCGTAAAATTTAGACTTGCACATTATTTAAAATTCGTGTATAATAGTATGATTAAAGGGCCAATATTTTTTGATTTTAATAAATTAAGTAAAGAAGCAAAAGGCGATATAACTTATACATATAAAGCTTTCGAGCTCTTTTGTAAAAAGAAGCGTTTTGCTAAAAATATAAATGATAGAAATCCGCCAATTAATATACCTGGAAGCAGCTTTATACTAAATCCACAACCATTACTTGATAGCAAACATGATGTTTTATGGAAATTACAGTATATACAGTTAGCTTCATTACGCAACTACACAGACTACAAACTATTTAACAGCAGGGTATTAGACTTAGGTCTTTACCCCGAAGTTAATATAAGTATGATTAAACAAAACCCACTACTAAAAGTAGAAAACAACAACTTAATATTTAAATTCGAGGAACTATATGGCAATCTCATTTAATAAGACAAAAGGAAAAGCAGAATCTAGTAAAGTCGCTGCATATAAGTATAAAGATGGCGACAATACTGTACGTATTTTTGGCGGTATTTTACCTCGGTATATTTATTGGACCAAAAACGCTGCTGACAAAGATATTCCTATTGAGTGTTTAAGTTTTAACCGTGAAACAGAAAGATTCGATAACGCAGAAGTAGACCATGTACGGAAAGCTTTTCCCGAACTTCGCTGCTCTTGGAACTATACTGTCAACTGTCTTGATCTGTCCACTAAAACCCCGTGTGTATTACACTTAAAGAAAAAGCTTTTTGAACAAATTCTTACTGCTGCAGAAGATTTAGGTGATCCTACAGACCCAATCACTGGCTGGGATATCGTATTTAAGCGAGTTAAAACCGGCCCACTAGCTTTTAATGTCGAATATACACTAAAAGCTCTAGCATGTAAACCACGTGCACTGAGCGAAGAAGAACTATCCATTATTGCAGCTGAAAAGAGTATTGATGAGAAGTATCCACGCCCGACCCCAGATGAAGTTTTAGCAACAATTAAAAAATTGTCTGAAGGTGCTGAAGAAGGTGACGAACCTACTGATTCTGAAAAAGAAGCAATCGCGGACTTGGAATAACATAAAAGTCCACTATATCCTAGTGGACTTTTTTATTGTGGAAATATAATTGAATATATTGTTTACAGCCGATTGGCATATAAAAACTACTGCAAAAGATGTTCCAAGTGATTGGGTACATTTTAAATTCCGGGAACTATTTAAAGAGATATATAAGGTAGAACCTCTAGTAGATATTCATATTATTGGTGGCGACATATTTGATAAGCTACCTAATATGGAGGAGTTACAACTATATTTTGAATTTATATCAAATGTTAAAGTACCTACATTAATATTTCCTGGGAATCACGAAGCGATAAAAAAGACAACCACTTTTCTAAGTTATTTAAAAATAGTTACTAGTAAGATTAACCCACTAGTTACTATTCACGATAAGTCAGAAAAAAGTATGTATAATGGTACATTTGATATAATTCCTTATACAGAATTAAAAACATTTAACCCAACTGAGTTTATTAGTCCTATTTTATTTACGCATGTTCGCGGTGATATACCACCACATGTAAAGGCAGAAATACCTTTAGAAAAATTAGAGCACTGGGACTTAGTATTAGCAGGAGATTTACACAGCTATGAAAATTGCCAAAGAAATATTTTGTATCCTGGCAGCCCTACCACTATTAGCTTTCACCGCGTTCGTACGGATACCGGTGCTATTATTATTGACACTGATACACTTAAGCATACATTCGTTAGGTTTAAAGTTCCCCAACTACTTAAGAAAACTGTATCGGTAGGAGAAGAAACCCCTGTAACAGAGTATGATTATACTGTATATGAAATAGAAGGTTCTTTAGATACACTTGCACAAATTAATACCTGCGCCAATACCGTAAAAAAACCTACTGCACGGTCCGCAGATGCCCGCCTAATTCTTGACCCTAAATTTACATTAGTCCAAGAACTAAAGGAATATTTAGAGTATATTGCTAATATAACTGACATAGATGCTGTATTAGATGAATTTCATAAGGTGCAATTATGAATATAATTAAAAGTATGCGATGGGGCAATATTTTTTCTTACGGCGATAATAACTATATCAGCTTTATAGATAATCCTATCACACAGTTAGTCGGCGCTAATGGCAATGGTAAAAGTTCAATACCGCTGATATTAGAGGAATGCTTATATAATAAGAACTCTAAAGGTATTAAAAAGGCAGATATACTGAATCGATACACTAAAAGTAAAAAGTATTGGATAGAGGTAGCCTTTGAAGTAAATAATGACCAATATTTGGTATATACCGAGAGGTCTACTACAGCTCAATCTGTTAGACTTGAGAAAAATGGTCAAGATATAAGCTCTAACACAAGTACAAATACTTACAAACAAATAGAGGCTATATTAGGTATAGATAGTAAAACCTTTGCACAATTAATATACCAAAGTAACTCCAGTTCTCTAGAGTTTTTGACTGCTACGGATTCGGTAAGAAAGAACTTTTTAGTAAATCTATTTGACTTAAGTATATACTTAGACTATGGTACGCTGTTCAAGGATAAAGCTGCTTCTGCAGCTAAAGTTGTAGCTAAACTAGAGACAACAGTAGATGTTAAAACCTCACAGTATGATGTATTAAGTCTTAAACCAACGCACTATCAGACAGAGGTAGACGTTCCGTTTGATGATACAGAAGAACTACAACAAACACTATATGATTTAACTACACAATTAAAAAATATAGATTCTACAAATGAGAAGATCAAGGTTAATAATGGTATAAAAAAGAAACTCGATACTATTGTTCATGTTGAAAAACCGGCAGATATACCTAGTAGACCGAAAATACCTACGAAAGAGTTAGTGCAAAAACAGACAGAGCTTCTGACACATATAAAGACTCAAAATACACTAATAGGTAAGTTTGAGAAACTTACTGGAGTATGTCCTACTTGTATGAGTGAAATAAATAGCGTAACAGTTGATACACTAATTCACGATGTAAAAGTAGTAATAGACGAGTATACAGCTAAACTAGATTTAGTTACACAAGAGTTACACAAAGCGGAACAAACTAATTTAGAGATAAGTAGGGAATCAGATACTTACACTACTGCCTTAGCAGAGTATGACAATTATCAGAGAAAATTACAGTCTTTAAGTGGATATGATATATCACTTCCATCACAGCTATTAGATAAACATAGTCTTGAACAGTCTATTATAGATCTCAAGGCTAAAATAGCTGCTAAAGTAGCTGCAAGAGATTCCGCCATTAAACATAATGCAAAAGTAATAGAGCACAATAAACATATTGATGAACTACTTTCAGAAATGGTGACCCTAAAGGCTGAGATAGCTGAGATATCAAAAGAGCTTAGTGAAGAAAGAGCAAGATCGGTAAGGTTATTAGTACTTGCAAAAGCATTTAGTGTCTCCGGATTAGTCGCATATAAAATCGAATCATTAGTCAAAATCCTAGAGGATATTACTAATGAATTTCTAGTTAATTTAAGTAATGGTAGATTTACTATCTCTTTTAAAATTACAGGTACTGATAAGTTATCTGTAATTATCACTGATAATAGCAAAGATGTTGATATCTTTTCGCTTAGTAGCGGTGAACGAGCACGAGTAAATGTAGCCACACTGTTAGCTATTAGAAAACTAATGCAAACAATCAATGGTAATAAAATAAATCTTTTAATTTTAGATGAAACTATTGAAGCATTAGATACAGACGGAAAGGAGTGTTTAATTGACGTTTTATTGGAACAAGAGTTTTTAAACACATTTATTATATCTCATGGGTTTTCACATCCATTACTAGAGAAAATAAATATAGCAAAAGTCGATAATATATCGAAAATAGAGGTAATATGATTAAAATTGAACGCGTAGTTGGTAAAGACGTAACTGTCACTATTGGTGGAATCACACAACGAGTATTTCCTGGACAATGGTATGATAATTCGGTACTAGATACTTTAGAGGTAGGTTCAGGTTCTGTTGTATATTCAGTAAATGAAACAGAAATAGTTACAGTGGGTGGTCGTCCAGTACCAGAAGTACCAGAAGTACCAGAAGTGCTAAAAGTATTAGAAGAAGAAGAGTAATGGTAGACTCAAGAGCCAAAGGGGCTAGGACAGAGTCTGTTGTTAGAGATATACTACGAACGCATACCGGATTAGGTTGGGAAAGGGTACCAGGATCGGGTGCCCTTGACCCTAAACATGGGTTAAAGGGAGATTTGTATATACCTAATCACAATAATATTTATTGTGTAGAAGTAAAGGGATATGCAGAAGACCATATTAACTCAACTCTTCTAACTAGTAAAAATCCTCAACTAGTGCAGTTTTGGGAGCAGGCTGTTCGACAAAGCCGTCAAGTAAATAAAAAACCATTACTAATATTTAAGTTTAATAGAAGCAAGGTATTTGTAGCTTTTGAGATACAACCAACTAGTCTAGATCTAAAATGGATTAACTTCTGTTATACTGAGCCAGTATTTGTAGCTCTACTAGAAGATTGGCTGCGATATGAAAATCCCAAATTTATATGAGCAAAGAATTTAAAACCACTATAGAAAAACAAAATACGCTAATGATTGTTGATGGACTAAATCTAGCATTTAGATATTTGATCAACAGTCATGTTGGATATACAACAGACTACATTAGAACAATAGAAAGTCTAAAAAGGTCTTATAAAGCAAAAGATATAATTATTGCTTGCGATAAAGGGTCATCTAGCTATAGAAAAGCAATATATCCAGAATATAAAGCTAATCGAAAAGAAAAGTTTGAAAAACAGACAGATGCTGAAAAGCAAAAGTATACAGAGTTTTTCACTGAGTTCGAGCATTTAGTGGATACCTTAGCTGAAACATACACAGTACTACGATTTCCGGAGGTAGAAGCAGATGATATTGCTGCATATATAACCTCTAAAGTACAAAATAATTACGACAGTATTTGGTTAATATCTAGTGATAAAGACTGGGACCTATTAGTTAGTGAAAAAGTTAGTAGATTCAGTTTTATAACACGTAAAGAAACTACGGTAGAAAATTGGAATACACACTACGACTATGAGCTGGATAAGCACATAAGTATAAAGTGCCTTATGGGAGACTCTGGTGATAATATAGCCGGAGTTCCGGGTATAGGCCCCAAACGTGCTAGTGATCTTGTAAAAACGTATGGCTCAGCATTAGATATTGCAGCAAATATTCCACTTATTGGAAAATATAAATATATAGCAGAACTTAATAAGTCATATGATTTAATTATGCGTAACTACAGATTAATGGACCTAGTCTCTTTCTGTAGAGAAGCACTAGGTTCTGAGGTTATAAAAGAAATAGATAAGGTAATACATGAACGGAAGAGTTAATAGCATTATTGATTGTAAACTAGATAAGAACGCAGTACTGCCGCAACGAGCACATAGTACAGATGCGGGGGCGGACTTATTTGCTATTGAGGATACAATCTTAAACCCCGGCGAGTGGGCATTAGTTGATACTGGTATTGCTACAAAAATACCTATTGGATTTATGGGGATGGTTGTAAATCGCAGCTCCCAGCGAGTAAATAGAATCACAAGTTTAGGTACGGGTATTATTGACTCAGATTATCGTGGTAATATTAAAGTATTTTTAATTAATACAGGTAATGAGCAGTATAAAATTGAAGCTGGAAAAACAAAAATAGCTCAACTTATTATTGTGCCTGTTATTTTAGCACAATATGTTGATTGTTGGAATGATACAGCACGCGGAGTTGGTGGATTTGGGAGTACAAATTAATGGTAAGTGCAAGAGCAGATATTATAACTAGAAGAACTTATAATAGACCAAAAGATGAAACAGATACATCTTTTGAAACTTGGGAAGAGACAGTAGATAGAGTAATTAAGCACCAAACGTTTTTATGGGAAAGAGTAAAAACCTTTAATACGTTAACAGGTATGCCTATGCACGATGTTACTGAAGATTTACTGGAGTGGGTACATCTTAATGACAGCGAAATTCAAGAACTTGAAACTCTACGAACTTTACTTCTAGAAAGAAAGGTTGCTGTAGCCGGTAGAACACTTTGGTTAGGTGCAACACCTATTGCTAAACGTAGGGAAGCATCTATGTTTAACTGTAGCTTTACAAATGTAGAGACAGTGTATGACGTAGTAGATGTTTTTTGGTTGTTACTACAGGGATGTGGTGTGGGCTTTAGGCCAGTAGCAGGGTCTTTAACAGGCTTTAGAAGGGTTATTCCTAATATTAAGATTATTCGTAGTAATAATTCAACTGTAAAAGGAGTTGAAGATAACTATGAAGATTGGGATGACGAAGGTAAAATTTGGACTATCAAGGTAGGTGACTCAGCCGAGGCTTGGGCTAAATCTATTGGTAAGCTACTAGCTGGTAAGTATCCCGCAGAAACTTTAGTACTAAACTTTTCAGAAATTAGAAAAGCTGGTGTACGTCTAAAGAATTATGGGTGGCTATCACAAGGCGATGCTGGAATATCAAAAGCATATAAGGCTATTTATGATATTCTAAATGCTAAGGCTGATAATCTTCTTAGTGAGATTGATATTCTCGATATTATAAACCATTTAGGAACAGTATTAAGTACGCGTAGAAGTGCACAAATATCTGTAATGGATGTTTATAATCCAGTAATAAATGAGTTTTGCGAAGCAAAAAAGGATATTTGGGAAAATGGAAAATCACATAGAAGTCAATCAAATAATTCCGTTATCTTTTGGAATAAGCCTACTAGAGATGAATTATGCAGTTTATTTGATAAACTTAACCGTATTGGTAAGGGCGAACCAGGCATTATCAATGGGCAGCAACTTCGTGCTAGAGCTCCTTGGGCTGTAGGGTTGAACCCTTGTGCAGAAATACTTTTACCTAATAAAGGTTTCTGTAATCTTGTAAGTATTGATCTGTTGAAGTTCCGAAATGATCACTTAGGTTTATTGAAAGCTGCGGCTATAATTGCAAGAGCTAACTATAGACAGACTTGCGTAGACTTTAGGGATGGGATACTACAAGAAGCTTGGCACTTAAATAACGAACATTTAAGGCTGTGCGGCGTATCTTTAATGGGTATTGCTGGTCGCCCGGATATGAAGTCATATGACTACCGTAAATTAGAGCGTACAGTTACTGCTGCTTGCTACAGTATGGCTAAAGAACTAAATATGCCTTACCCTAAAAACTGTACAGCTATTAAGCCAGAAGGTACACAAAGTAAGTGCTATGACTCATTAGAAGGTATGCATAAACCATTAGGTAAGTATATTTTCAACAATGTAGGATTTTCCAAGTATAACCCTATGCTGGAATCTTTGAGACGAGCAAACTATAGGGTGTTTAATCATCCATATGATGATTCTGCAACCTTAGTTACTTTTCCAGTTAAAAACGAAGGTGTAGAGTTTACATCAATAGACGGCAAAGATATTAACTTAGATACAGCTGTTGAACAATTAAATACTTATAAAATGTTAATGAGTTCATACTGTCAGCAAAATGTAAGTTGTACAATATCTTATAGTATTGATGAAACTCAAGAAATTATTGATTGGCTATACAATAATTGGGATGACTATGTAGCTGTGAGTTTCCTATTTAGAAATGACCCTAGTAAAACAGCGAAAGACCTAGGTTATCCTTATTTACCACAGGAAGTTGTTACAAAAGCAGAATATGATGAATATGTCAGTCAAATTAAAGAATTTGATATTAATGCAGTAGTAACTACTGATGATGTAGATAATAGTGATTGTGCCTCCGGTGTATGCCCCGTTAGATAACAAAAAAGCCCCAACATAGTAAATATGTTGGGGCTTTTTCTTATTTGTACGCAGATAGTATTTTTCTACAAATACCGCTACGAATACAGTCATCATCATTAAACTCAATAACTCCGACTTCCTCAAAGTTTTTAAGTCTAGATATTGCGTCTTCCAGTCCTGTGGCATCCAACCTATCGCGCTGATTGATATCGCCATTAATCATAAGTTTCGCACCTTCACCTACTCTAGTAAGTAAAAGTTTCATCTGCATAGGTGTAGCAGATTGCATTTCATCAGCTAAAATTAAACAGTCTTTAAAACTTCTGCCTCGCATAAATGCTAGTGGTACTGGTTCAATATCTCCAGTTTTAATGCAGTAGTCTACAAAACTCTTTCCTAGTAATTCGTTAAGCGTTTCCGTATAAGGTATTAGATATGGTAATAGTTTACCATCTATTAACTCTCCCGGTAAAAATCCTAGCTCTTCTCCACATGCCTCTATAGCAGGTCTAGTAAGAATAATCTTACGCACCTTTCTATAAAATAATTGTTGGGCGGCATAGTGGGTACTAACATAAGTTTTTCCTACGCCAGCATCACCTAGTGCAAAGATAATATCTTTAGAAGTTAGTGCAGATATATACTCTTTTTGTTTTAGGGTTTTTGCTTCTAGACGTGGAAAACTTTGAGCAACCGGCTCTGATTTACGCGCTTTTTTACTAGAACTTGCCATGTGTATCCTTAATTAAGGTATGGTACATATTTATAGTATCTATTAAATAGTACATCTCTGACGTGGTGTCTATTTATATCGCACGCCGATCTTGTACCATACAAAGCTGTAGTCGATTTTAAACAATATTTTTCAACATTGTTAAACCATAAAGTATGATTACATGAAGATGAGATTTTACATGCACGCCTTTCCCTGTCTAATCCACCAATACCACCATTATATGCAGCATCTGCAAAGGCAAGCGCTTCTAATGCATTATTACTATAAGGTAGATAATATGTATAATTATCACGCATCTTTAGTACTAGTGCGCGTACCTGAAGATCTGGTCTAATATAGATATTAGTCCAAGACAGTTCACGAAGTTCCTTGAAATGTTTTGTTCTAATTTCTGCTAGAGCATCGAAACGTATTGTTCCGTCACTTCTAAATGCCCTTGTAAGCTGCCCTAGCCCTGCACCCTCTTCTCTAGCAGATTTTAATCTACTTTTGGGATTCCAACACTTTGAGTGTGTAAGAGATATGCAGGATTCATGCTCAATCAGTGCTCCAAGGGCTGGCGTTTTGGGTGGTCTGACCAGTACAGGTTCTTTTCTATTTGTACAGTTGGTAAATATGTATAGGCATTTGTTGGTAGTTCTTGGCCAAATACTTTAGAGCCAAAGAGTCCAAGTAATCCATATATAACAATACAAATACCGACAAAAGTTAATGCTGCGCCAGTAGCGGTTTCTTTCGCTTTTTTATGTAATGTGGCCATATCTATATAGTCAAATAACGCTTTTCTTGCTAAGTGTGCAAACCAAACTGCAATAACTGGAGATGCTAGTGCACCTATAAAAGGTACTAAGGACATTCCGTCATTTGGGTCTGTTATATACAGATATACTAGAACAGATATTGTGCCCAATATCATAAATAGATGTCTAAATCGAAAATAGTGTTTCATTTATTATTACCAGAAATATTTTTAAATGCAGACACACTAGCTTTTTGTAGTGCTGCACACCTACCATATTTTTCAAGTAAGTGGATATATTCAATACCCACATCACTATCCATGGTAAGTTCCTCTACTTGGTCACATAGTTTTAATAGTCCAGAGTCAATACTAATATCCTTAATTGGGCTATTATGTGCGCAACCAGCTAATACAAATGTTATAGCTAAAAGGAGTTTCGTCATTTAGCTGCCTCATTTACCTTCTTTACTACATTATTAACACTTTGTACAAAGTTAGGGTCTACTACACATTTACCTTCTTTTACAATTACAGTACGTTTAACTTTAGATAGTATAGTATTAATATCTGCAGAAAGTACTGAATTGCGAGCCTCTAAATCTTGTGCTAGTGTAGATAAGCTACTTTGAATTTTTAGTGTATTTTCATTTAGTTTATTGATAAATTCTGCACGCTCTAGCTCGCAGGCTTTATTTGCATAATTATATCCGACATAGGCGCTAGCTGCCATACATAATAGTATGGCAGCTATTTTCATATAAATAATATTATTAAACATTATTTAAGTCCTAAAAACTTTGGTACAGTTAATAGCATTTTACCTATAAATCCACCAAAGGTTGTTTTATCTGTTTTACCTACTAGAGAAGTATCCCAGACTGTATTTGCAATAGTATCAGCACTTGGCGCGTCAGCATGAATTGGTGTCACCTGTGCCTGCGCTAGCACCTCAGTAGCAACTTCTGCCGGGACACTTCCTGATGTGAAGGATAGCGAGTAGGGTGAGGTTGTCAGCCGGCGGTCTAGGTACGTCCATGTTGTTGCGGCAATTTGTTCTGGGGTAGGCACCACAAGATTCTCCTGTATATAGGCCAAAATTTGAGCCAGTTGTTGCGGCGTGAAATCAGTACCTGGTTCACCAATAAACGGCGTCGATAGAACAAACGCGCCAAGATCAATCGGCTGCGCTGCGAATACGTGAATCTGGCCAAGTGCCGCTGTTGATACCGTTGCTGACTCTGCAAGGACTGCTGTACCGGGCAAGACATGAATCTGGCCAAGCATGGCGTTTAGGATTGTCGCTGCATCAAGCGTAATATCTTGCGCAGTCAGCATGTCCGTATTTGCAGATACCGACAGCACCGGCTGGCTGATGGTTACTGATGTAGTGATCGTCTGGACTGCGAGCGCATGGACTTGTCCCAACCCAACAGACGTAATCTCTGCTGTGCTGATAGGTATCTCTTGGCTTGACAGCACATGAACTTGAGCAAAAACAGGACTTGTGATCTCTGCTGTGCTGATGTCAATCTCTTGGCTTGACATCACATGATCTTGGGCGATGGATGCATTAGTGATCTCTACATCAAGCGTAATGTCCTGCGCTGCCAGCATATCTGTGTTTGCAGATACAGACAATAGAGGTTGGCTGATGGTTACTGATGTAGTGATCGTCTGGGATGCGAGCGCATGAGCTTGAGCAACGGATGCATTAGTGATCGTTGTAGCACTGGTGCTGATCTCCTGCGCTGCCAAGGCATGTATTTGCCCAAAGGATGCGCTGCTGATCGTTGCCGCGCTAGCAGCTATGAATTGCGCTGTGAGTGCGTGGATTTGGCCTAGCGTTGCGGTACTGATCTCTACTGCGCTTGTGCCAATTCCTTGCGCTGATAGTACATATTTATGCCCAAGACTGACAGACGTGATCTCTGTTGCACTGGTACTGATGTCTTGCGATGCAAGTGTATGAGTTTGCCCAATGGCTGGAGTCGTAGCTGTGAGAGCCTCCAGCAAGATAGGCTGGGCTGTGAGAGCTGTGTCTGTTCCCGCTTGCCCCCACGCCGAGACAAACTGAGCGTTTGAGCCAGACCATGCTGAGACAAACTGAGCGTTACTCATATGACAATGGCAGCAGCCTCTGTAAACATTGCATCAAGCTGAGCAGGAGATAGCCCCAGCGCAGTCGCCATGTCGTTAAGTACCGTGGAATTACGACTGAAGGAAGTGGCGTCTGTCCAAGCCAGTTGGGTTTCAATGGGCGCATTTGCGATCGCTGTCTCCACTGCTACCAGTAAACCATGCCGATGCAAAACGATTTTTGCTTGTACTGGTGAGATACTTTGCGCCGAGGTCATCATGTTAAGCATGGCGTCGTTCAGTGTGTCAAACCAATACCACCCCTCAACGGGATAGGTGTGGTTTCCATGCTCTTCGGCCAATAAGCTGATGTCAGGGGTGTGGACGAAGTTCGGGGCGATTAGCAGCTCTTCGTCAATACGTTTGTAAAAGCTCATGATGATTATCCTGTAACAGTCCAGCCTTTGGCTGTGGCGATTGATGGTGTGTCAGAAGCTGTCCCCCAGTTGTTAGTCACGGTGATGGTCTTCGCCGTAACTGTACCGAGATTTGTATAAATGGCATTGAGTGCAGCCGGAGACAGTTTGCATCCAGAGTAGTAAATGGATTCCTTAGTGCCAGACAAAGCGCCTTGACACAAGGCGCTGCAGCCGTTGAACATGTTAATAAAGTTCGTGCCAGCTGCCGTATTTAGCAGGGGAATCGTCTGCAAGGAGGAACAGCTAAAGAACATGTTGCTAAAGCTTGAACCAGCTGCTGTATTTATCAATGGAATCGTCTGCAAAGAGTAGCAGTAATAGAACATTTGGGTAAAGTTTGTACCAGCTGCCGTATTTAGCAGGGGAATCGTCTGCAAGGAGTAGCAGGCGCTAAACATGCTGCTAAAGTTCTGGCCAGCTGCTGTATTTAGCATGGGAATCGTCTGCAAGGAGGCGCAGTAGCTAAACATGCCGCTGAAGTCTGTACCTGCTGCTGTATTTAGCATGGGGATAGACTGCAAGGCGTAGCAGGAGAAGAACATGTAGCTGAAGTCTGTACCGAATGCCGTATTTAGCAGGGGGATAGACTGCAAAGTTCGGCAGTTGTTAAACATGTCGCCGAAGTTTGTACAAAGCGCTGTATTTATTAATGGGATAGACTGTAAGTAGTAGCAGTCGCTAAACATGCCGCTAAAGTGCGTACCTGATGCTGTATTTATCAACGGAATCGTCTTCAAGGAGTAGCAATCGGAGAACATGTAGCTGAAGTCTGTACCTGCTGCTGTATTTAGCATGGGGATAGACTGCAAGGCGTAGCAGGAGAAGAACGTGGTTGCAAAGTTCGATACAGCGTTTTGTCCAACGAGTTTAAATTGCTCTAACAAGCCAAACTTTATTAGTGGAATAAGCATGCCTGGCATTGAATCGCCTACACGCAAATCTGATAACAGCGTTCCGGCAACGGCAATATCCAAAAATCCGCTGGAGTATGCCTGTAGACTAGCCTGATTGTGTTTGAGATGCAAATTCAGCGTTGTCAAATTCTGTTGTACTTGGGGCACAACCGTGACAATAGCTTGCTTATACCCACGACTACACAAGGTCGCTTCAGCAACGTCATAGGTGGCGTAGTTGTATTGATGGTATGCGGTCACACCAGCGGCATAGTTCTCCACCACGCCGTCGCCCCAATCAACGGTGTACGCTCCTGCGGCACTTAATGCACAAAAATTACTCTCCGGGTAAATAGCATGCAGACCAGCAAACTTTTGTAGGCCTGTTACATCAGGCAACGTTAACCAGTCGGGTGGTCTTATCCAACCGCTGTCGTAATAGTACATGTCTACGCCGGACGCAACGGTCGAGGTCTGAACCTTGCCGCTAAACACCAAGCTGTCATTGCTATTGATACCGTCTTTTTGGTACAGCATCAAAAAACCGTAGCCACCGACAGACAGCCCAGTCACGTTTGATAGGTCTAGGCTGATGTAGCCGCTGGCATCAGTGGTCACTGTGGTTGCTTTTCCAACCGGGCGCGAAGCGTCCTTTGGCTCGACAACATCCCACCACAGGGCCTGAATATCGCTCAGGTTTGCCTGTGGTGTGGCGTCAGAGAACAGTTGAAGGCTGATACCGATTGGCATGATTAGGCAATCGTTCCTGGGATGCCAATATCCACCGCGCCAAGTGTGAAGGTATTGCCACTGGTCACAGACTGCGTAGCTGCCAGCGCCTGGGCTGCCAGTAATCGGCTTCCAGTTGTATCCAGAATTGCAAAGTGCGACGCAGTGCCTGTGCCAGATACCGTGCCATCCGTAATTGCTGATACAATCACTTTGCGGCCATTCGGAGTGCGTGCCTGCGGTGCGCTAATCGTTGGAGTTGTCTTGCTCCCCAGCGCATAGGTTGTGTTTGCCTCGGTGTATGTTCCGGGTAATTGGCTGCAAATCACCAGCTTGTTGCCAGCAGTGTTGATAAGGGACAGCCCGTTGTCGAGCACGTCTGAGTTGATATAGCCTGCCATGATATTTATCTTTCAAAAAGTATAGTTAAAAATCTACGCCCCAATAATAGGGCTTCCATTAACCTTGCGCAAATCTGTGTGGATAGGTGTGATCTGGGCTTGAGCCAGTATCTCTGCTGCAATATCTGCTACGCTTGGGCCAGAGCCACCACCCGATGTAAGTGTCCTACTAACCGCTGCCCAAACTGCGGCAGAAATTTGGTCTAGCGAGTAGTCATTCCCACTGGCGGTTACCTTAATCACTTCTGCCTCAGCTGGTTGGTAGTTCACTGTGCATGGCCCTGTTACTAGGCTCATATCAAATGGAGTAGAGCCATCATCCGTCAGTAACTCACCAGTTACATTCACTGTAACAGCATTCGCTGGGATGACTACTTTTGTGGCTTCTAGCAGAATGGTGAACCGCGGAGTGTACTTACCACCACCCTTTGGCAAGTTACCCTCTGCCCGAAGAAATGGGTTATAGGGACGTATACTTTCATCTGCCGCTCTGAGTGTCTTGTAGGCAGAGTAAAGGTCAATCGTAGGATGAAAGGTTAATACCCCCCCAGATACACTAGCGGGGTTTATATAAATCCTACGTGTCGCCCCATTGATGGAAGCAATTAGTGCCACAGTTCACCTTATAAGTTGGTTTCCAAACTCGGCTGGCAAGACACGTTGATCGTCTGTGCCCGAGTAAGCGTGAATTCAGTCTTAGCTGCTGTAGCCACACCATTACCCTCAACTTCAACGATTGCGATTTTGTCTGTACCAGCCGTTCCACCAAGGGTATCAGTATCATAGGCAAACTCAAAGCTGATATTGCCACCGCTTACCAAGCCCTTCTGAGCTACTGCATTACGATCCTGAACCGTAACGGCATTGGCTGTGTTGAAGTCGTTTAAGCCCGGCCCATCCTTGAAGTAAACGTGATACCACGCATTAGCGTCAGCCTTTGCATTAGCACCCGGATCAATGACAACTGCAGGAAAGAACGGATACGTGCGAGTCGTTGCATTGTCAGCAGTGAACACCACACGTTGCTTATCAGCACCAATCAGTCCGTCAATAAACAAACCGTTGGCGTCTGCACCAGACTTGGTAACGATACGCCCTTGAGCATCGTAAGAGTACCAAGTACCCACACGCTTACCATTAGTCGTCCCACCACCAGCATCAATGTCGTTGTCTGTGCCAGCCAGAGCATCGAGATAAGCAACGCACTGGTCAAGTGTTGCCCCTCCTGTA
>Ga0172367_10000904_pt1 | contig 44718 bp, 41 predicted proteins | sample Lak10m_FD_114542 | JGI IMG/M metagenome (GOLD analysis project Ga0172367, IMG submission 114542) | Freshwater microbial communities from Kabuno Bay, South-Kivu, Congo - kab_022012_10m | ecosystem: Environmental > Aquatic > Freshwater > Lake | place: Democratic Republic of the Congo: South-Kivu...
GAGACCAAGATCGACATGCGCAAGACCATCCAGGCCTTGAACGGCCAGGTCAACATCGGCTACCACACCTACGCCAATCTGCCGCTGGCGGCGGTGGTGAACCGCATGCTGGAGCGCGTGCCGGGGCCCGACAAGGCTTTCAGCGTGACACCGCAACACTTTCCCACCGGCTTGGCCGGGGACGACCAAAGCATCACGCCCACCGACATTGCCACGGCCGTGAACGACCTGATGGCAGAGCACGGCAAGATGCCGATGGCCTCCGACATGGGCGACTGCCTGTTCACCGCCATGGAAATCAGCCACACCGCGCTGGTGGCGCCCGGCTACTACGCCACCATGGGTTTCGGCGTGCCTGCGGGCCTGGGGCTGCAAGCCGCCACCGGTGAACGGCCGCTGATTCTGGTCGGCGACGGCGCGTTCCAGATGACCGGCTGGGAACTGGGCAACTGCAAACGCTACGGCTGGGACCCGATCGTGCTGCTGTTCAACAACGCGAGCTGGGAAATGCTGCGCACCTTCCAGCCCGAATCCGGCTTCAACGACCTGAGTGAATGGGGTTTTGCCGACATGGCGCGTGGCTTGGGAGGGGACGGCGTGCGGGTTCGCACCCGCGCCGAACTCAAGGCGGCACTTGATGCAGCCATGGCCACAAGCGGGCGCTTCCAACTGATTGAAATCATGATCCCGAGCGGCGTGTTGTCCAACACGCTGGCCCGGTTTGTTGCCGGGGTGAAAAGGCTCAACGCGGTCAGGTAAGCCGTTTGCGCCTCACACCCAGGCACACTCGCAGGTGAAGTGCCGCAAAAATTGCGGCTGCTTGGTGATCTTCACGCCCCGGATGCTGGCGGCTTTTTCTTTCACTTCGGCAATCACTTCGGCCGCATAGTCGAAGTGGCTTTGCGTGTACATGCGCCGCGGGAAAGCCAGGCGCACCAGTTCCATGCTGTGAAAGGTTTCCGTGCCATCGGCCAGGCGCTTGCCGAACATCACCGAGCCAATTTCCACCCCGCGAATGCCGCCTTCCAGGTACAGCGCGTTGCACAGCGCCCAGGCCGGGTAGTGGGCCACCGGCATGTCGGGCAGCACGGTGCGGGCGTCGATGTACACCGCGTGGCCGCCAGTGGGTTTGACAAAGCTCACGCCGGCCGCTTCCAGGCGCTCGCCCAGGTACTCGGCGGTGCGCAGGCGGTAGCGCAGGTAGTCTTCCTGCATGCCTTCTTCCAGGCCCACGGCCAGCGCTTCCAGGTCGCGCCCGGCCAGGCCGCCGTAGGTGGGAAAGCCCTCGGTCATGATCAGCACATTGCGCACCGCGTCCATCCATTCCTCGCTCTTGAGCACGATGAAGCCGCCAATGTTGACCATGCCGTCCTTCTTGGCGCTCATGGTGGCACCGTCGGCGTAACTGAACATTTCCTGCACGATGGCCTTGATGGGGGTGTTCTGGTAACCCGGCTCGCGCATCTTGATGAACATGGCGTTTTCTGAATAGCGGCAGACATCCATGATGAGGGGCTTGCCATGGTCTTTGAGCAGCTTGGCATAGGCGCGGATGTTGGCCATCGACACCGGCTGGCCGCCGCCGGTGTTGTTGGTCACGGTGATCATGCCAAACGGAATCTGGTCGGCCTGCGCTTTCAGCAGCTTTTCTGCCCGTACCAGGTCGATATTACCCTTGAACGGGTGCAGGGTGGCGGGCTGCAGACCTTCGGGAATCACCAAATCGAGCGCTTGCACACCCAGGTATTCCAGGTTGGCTCGCGTGGTGTCGAAGTGGCAGTTGTTGGGCACCACGTCGCCCTTCTTGCACACCGCCGTGAACAGCACTTTTTCTGCGGCGCGGCCTTGGTGTGTGGGCACAAAAAACTGCATGCCGGTGATGTCCCGAATGACTTTTTCAAGCCGGTAAAAGCTGCGCGCCCCGGCATAGCTTTCGTCGCCTTCCATGATGGCGCCCCACTGGCGCGAGGACATGGCGCCGGTGCCGGAGTCGGTCAGCCAGTCGATCAGCACGTCTTCGGCGCGCAACTTGAACACGTTGAGTTTGGCAGCCTCCAGCAGTTGCTCGCGCTCTGCGCGCGTGGTCATCCGGATGGGCTCGACGCTTTTGATGCGAAACGGTTCGATCAGGGTTTTGGGCATGAGGTGTTTCCTTGCAGGATTTCAAAAACGTCTGAAGGTAGCACCGCCTCCAGCGGTGTGGTGTCGGTTATTTCCAACAGGGGTGTTCCCAGTGAGGTGCTTGACGCGATCTGGTGGTCATTACGGACGCTGCAACCGTGCGCTCGACGCGCAGTTGCAGAGCGCTTGCAAACGCATTCGACGTCCTTGACCGTTCAACCACATGGACGCGTATTGCTACCAGTTATGGTCGTGGCTTGAGAACCGGGAATGCGTTGAACGGCTTGAGTCGAGAACGTGTTGGCGCGCGCATGCCAAGGGCAGTGCGACCCTATTCCACCCGCGCGATCGACACCGGCTTGAAGCCCAAGTCGGCGAGCTTGCCCTTGCGCGCCCGCGCTGCACGGGCATTGTTGAGGCTGCGGATTTCCAGCGTTTCCTCGCGCGCCTTGCCGCCGCGGCCAATGCCTTCGATGCGCACGCTGCGGGTGTAGGCCGCAGCGCCCGCCAGCGTGTCCTTTCCCTGCAGGTCGAGCAGCATCAGGCCGCGTCCGCCATTGGTCAGCGCCTTGAGTTCGCTGAGCTCGAAGGTCAGGATGCGCCCGCCTGTTGACGCGCAGGCCACATGCGTGGCGGGCGCCACGGCCGTGGCGGCATTGAGCACCAGCGAGGGCCGGCACAGGGTTTCGCCCTCGTTCACCGTCACAAAGGCCTTGCCCGCTTTCTGACGCGAGACCATGTTCGCCACCGTGGCGGTAAAGCCGTAGCCCGCCGAACTTGACAGCAGCAGGCTGGCCTCGACTGGTCCGGCAAAGTAGTACAGCAACTGGGTGCCCGCTTCGAGTTCGATCAGGCTGGTGATGGGCTGACCGTCGCCTCGGCCGCCGGGTAGCAGCGCCACCGCCACCGAATACACCCGGCCGTTGGAACCAAAGGCCAGCAGGGTATCGACGCTGCGGCACTCGAACGCACCGTACAGCGCATCGCCGGCCTTGAAGCTGTACTCGGGTGCGGCCGAGCCGTTGAGCCGGTCGCGTGCCCAGCCTTTTTGCGTGCGCACCCAGCCTTTCTGGCTCACCACCACGGTCACGGGCTCATCGACCACTTTCACTTCGAGCACCACTTTTTTCTCGGCCTGGATCAGGGTACGGCGGGCGTCGCCAAAGGTTTTGGCATCCGCCTCGATCTCCTTGATCATCAGCCGGCGCAGCGCCGCCGGACTGGCCAGGATTTCTTCGAGCTTGTGCTGCTCCTCACGCAAACCGGCGAGTTCCTGCTCGATCTTGATGGCTTCCAGCCGGGCCAGCTGGCGCAGCCGGATTTCCAGAATGTCCTCGGCCTGGCGCTCCGACAAATTGAAACGCGCAATCAGGGCCGCCTTGGGCTCGTCGCTCTGGCGGATGATGGCGATCACCTCATCGATGTTGAGCAGCACCAGCGCCCGGCCTTCCAGGATGTGGATGCGGTCCATCACCTTGACCAGGCGGTGGCGGGTGCGCCGCTCGATGGTGGTTTGCCGGAACGCAATCCACTCTGTGAACATCTGGCGCAGTGACTTGAGCGTGGGCCGGCCATCGAGCCCGATCAGGGTCAGGTTGATCGGGCTGGACGTTTCCAGACTGGTGTGCGCCAGCAGTGTGTTGATCAGCTCCTGCTGGCCGATCTTGCTGGTCTTGGGCTCGCACACCAGGCGTACCGCAGCGTCCTTGCTGGACTCGTCGCGCACGCCGTCGAGCACCGACAGCACGGTGGCCTTGAGCTGGTTTTGCTCCAGCGACAGGGCTTTTTTGCCGGCCTTGATCTTGGGGTTGGTCAGTTCTTCAATTTCTTCGAGCACGCGCTGGGTGCTGACACCGGGCGGCAGCTCGGTCACCACCAGTTGCCACTGGCCGCGCGCCAGTTCCTCGATTTTCCAGCGGGCACGGCATTTGAGCGAGCCACGCCCGCTGCGATAAGCCTCGGCAATCTCGGCGGCGCTGCTGATGATCTGACCGCCGCCGGGAAAGTCCGGCCCGGGTAGCAAGGCAAACAGTTCAGCGTCGGGCAAGTTGGGCGATTTGATCAGCGCCACGCAGGCATCGGCCACTTCGCGCAGGTTGTGGCTCGGGATTTCAGTGGCCAGACCCACGGCAATGCCGCTGGCGCCGTTGAGCAGCGCAAACGGCAGGCGCGCCGGCAACTGGTTGGGTTCTTCGGTGGAGCCGTCGTAGTTGGGTGAAAAATCGACCGTACCCTCGTCAATTTCATCGAGCAGCAGGTTGGTGATCCTGGCCAGCCGCGCCTCGGTGTAGCGCATGGCCGCAGCGCCGTCACCGTCGCGGCTGCCAAAGTTGCCATGGCCGTCGATGAGCGGATAGCGTTGACTGAAGTCTTGCGCCATGCGCACCAACGCATCGTAGGCGGCACTGTCGCCGTGCGGGTGGTAGCGCCCCAGCACATCGCCCACCACACGCGCGCATTTGACCGGCTTGGCGCCGGTGTTGCCGTTGGCGCCGCCAAAGCCCAGGCCCATGCGGCTCATGGCATACAGAATGCGTCGCTGCACCGGCTTTTGTCCGTCGGTCACGTCCGGCAGGGCCCGGCCCTTGACCACACTCAGGGCGTATTCCAGGTAAGCCTGCTGGGCATAGGTAGCCAGATTCAGCGCGTCGTCGCCCTCGGGTTGGGACAGGGAGTCAATTGTGAGTTGATCAGTCATAGCAAACCAGTTTCCAAAAATTCAAAAAATCACAACATTGCACCACTGATAGCCCGCGAGGCAGGTCCCTGTAGGCGGCTTCCTCATGCTGGGGTACCAGAAATCGTCAGCCCCCCACAGGGACCTGCCTCGCTAGTCGCATTGGGTGTGCAAACCGGGTCAATCCAAACACCATTCAAAGTCCAGTTCCCGGCCTCCGGTTTGCGGTTTTGAAACTTTGTTCAAGAACCCACCTATCAGCGCTGTGGCTGGCATGGGTGGTCACCGATTTCTGGTACTCCAGCATGAGGTGGCCGCCCATGCCAGTCACAGCGCAGGTAAAGATCGTGACAAGCACAAACAGCCTGGATTGCCAAGTCGCTTCGCTCCTCGCGGTGAGGTATCCATCAATCACTCGGGATGTCGTGGATGCCTAAACGTCAATCTCCACCGAATCCCCGTGCAGTTCCATCAGCTCCCGGCGGGCCGCCGCCTCACCCTTTCCCATCAGTTTCGTCATGAGCTCGGACGTCTGCAGAACACTCAAGCTGCCCAGATGCACCGGCAGCAAGCGGCGCGTGTCGGGGTTCAGCGTGGTGTCCCAGAGCTGCTCGGCGTTCATCTCACCCAGCCCCTTGAAGCGGCTGATGGTCCAGGCGGCTTCACGCACGCCTTCCTTGCGCAACTTGTCGAGGATGGCGCTGAGTTCGCCTTCATCGAGCGCGTAAGCCTTGGAGGCGGGCTTCTTGCCGCGCGCCGGCGCATCCACGCGGAACAGCGGCGGGCGCGCCACGTACACATGGCCGGCTTCGATCAGCTTGGGAAAGTGCTTGAAGAACAGCGTCAACAGCAGCACCTGAATGTGCGAGCCGTCCACGTCCGCATCGCTCAGAATGCAAATCTTGCCGTAGCGCAGACCGCTTAAATCGGGGCTGTCATCGGGGCCATGCGGATCAACACCGATGGCCACGGCGATGTCGTGGATTTCGTTGTTGGCAAACAGGCGGTCGCGGTCCACCTCCCAGGTGTTGAGCACCTTGCCGCGCAAGGGCAGCACCGCCTGGCTTTCCTTGTTGCGGCCCATCTTGGCGCTGCCACCGGCCGAGTCGCCTTCGACCAGAAACACCTCGTTCTCCAGGATGTCACGGCTCTCGCAGTCGGTCAGTTTGCCCGGCAGCACGGCCACACCCGAGCCCTTGCGTTTTTCGACCTTCTGGCCAGCTTTTTGACGGCTTTGCGCGGCCTTGATGGCGATCTCGGCGAGCTTCTTGCCGTATTCGACGTTCTGGTTCAGCCAGAGTTCGAGCGCCGGGCGCACGAAGTTGGACACCAGGCGCACCGCATCGCGCGAGTTCAGCCGCTCCTTGATCTGGCCCTGAAATTGCGGGTCGAGCACCTTGGTAGACAGCACATAACTGGCGCGCGCAAAGACGTCGTCGGGCAGCAGCTTGACACCCTTGGGCAAGAGCGAATGCAGTTCGATAAAACTCTTGACTGCCGTGTACAGGCCATCGCGCAAGCCCGATTCGTGCGTGCCACCGGCCGGCGTCGGGATCAGGTTGACATAGCTCTCGCGCACCGGCTGGCCGTCTTCGGTAAACGCCACACACCAGGCGGCACCCTCGCCCTCGGCAAAGCTGTCACTGTTGGCGTCGGCAAAGCCTTCGCCCTCGAACAGCGCAATGACGGGTTCGCCGGGCAGGGTTTGCGTCAAATAGTCGCGCAGGCCGCCCTTGAACAGCCAGGTCTGGGTGTCCCTGGTCTTTTCCTGCACCAGGGTGACTGAAACCCCCGGCATCAGCACCGCCTTGCTGCGCAGCAGGTGCTCGAGGTGCGCCATCGGCCAGCTCAGCGATTCAAAATACCTGCCATCGGGCCAGACACGCACCGTGGTGCCTGATTTTCGGTCGCCCTCGCCTGCCGTGCGCACGCTCAAGGGTTCGATCACATCGCCGCCGGCAAACACCAGCCGCGCCACTTGGCCTTCGCGGTAGGTGGTGGCTTCCAGGCGCAGCGCCAGCGCATTGGTCACGCTCACGCCCACGCCGTGCAGGCCGCCGGAAAAGCTGTAGGCACCGCCCTGGCCCTTGTCGAACTTGCCGCCGGCGTGCAACTGGGTAAACACCAGCTCGATCACCGGCGCGTGCTCGGTGGGGTGCATGCCAAACGGAATGCCGCGGCCATCGTCTTCCACGGTGATCGAGCCGTCGGTGTGCACGATGGTCTTGATTTTCTTGCCGTGCCCGGCCAGCGCTTCGTCGGCGGCGTTGTCGAGCACTTCCTGAATCACGTGCATCGGGCTGTCGGTGCGGGTGTACATGCCCGGGCGCTGCTTGACCGGCTCCAGCCCCTTGAGCACGCGGATCGAATTTTCGGAATATTCGGGATTGGGTTTGCTTGCCATAGCGGCGCATTGTAATCAGGCAAGCTTCAAACAACTGGATGTTTAACCAGCCTTATCCAGGATTCGTTCCAGGCCGAGCCGAGCGCAGCTGGATTCGGTATATTCCGCGCATGCCAAATGCCTCCAGAACACTTTCCATGACCCAGGTGCTGCTGTGCGGCGCCGCGATCGTCACGCTGTCGATGGGAATCCGGCACGGCTTCGGGCTGTGGCTTCAGCCGATGACGCAAAGCCTCGACTGGAGCCGCGAAACCTTTGCTTTGGCGCTGGCCATCCAGAATCTGACCTGGGGCTTGACCGGCATATTTGCCGGCATGCTGGCCGACCGCTTCGGGGCTTTTCGCGTGCTGGCGGGCGGTGCGCTGCTGTATGCCGTGGGGTTGGTCGGCATGGCCTACGCCACCACGGCGCTGCTGCTGAGCCTGAGTGCCGGTGTGCTCATCGGCATGGCGCAGGCGGGCACCACCTACGCCATCGTTTACGGAGTGATCGGCCGCAACATCAGCGCCAGCAAACGCTCCTGGGCGATGGGCGTGGCCGCAGCGGCGGGCTCATTCGGCCAGTTCCTGATGGTGCCCACCGAAGGTTTCCTGATTGACTTTCTGGGCTGGCAACAGGCACTGCTGGCGCTGGCGCTGGCGGCACTGCTGATCATGCCGCTGGCATGGGGTCTGCGCGAGCCGCACTTCAGGGGCGGGGCCGGGCATTTTCGCGAGCAGTCGATCATGCAGGCGCTGCGCGAAGCGTTTCAGTACCGCAGCTTTCAGTTGCTGATGGCGGGCTACTTTGTCTGCGGCTTCCAGGTGGTTTTTATCGGGGTGCACATGCCGAGCTACCTCAAAGACCAGGGGCTGGCCTCGAACGTGGCCAGCACGTCGCTGGCGCTGATCGGCCTTTTCAATGTGTTCGGCACCTATGCAGCGGGTGTGCTGGGCCAGCGCATGCAAAAGAAGAACATCCTGGCCTTCATTTACCTCACGCGCGCCATCGTCATCAGCATCTTTTTGCTGGTGCCGCTGTCGCCCATGAGTGTCTATGTGTTTTCTGCGGTCATGGGCTTGCTGTGGCTGTCCACGGTGCCGCCGACCAATGCCACCGTGGCGCAGATCTTCGGCGTGGCGCACTTGTCGATGCTCGGCGGTTTTGTCTTTTTCAGCCACCAGATCGGCTCATTTCTGGGCGTCTGGCTGGGCGGCTATTTGTTTGACCGGACCGGCAGCTACGACATCGTCTGGTACATCGCGATTGCGCTGGGCGTGCTGGCGGCGCTGGTGAATCTGCCAATCAAGGAAGCCGCCATTGTGCGCACACCTGCGCCACAGGCAGCTTGACGTCATGAAGCCGATCGCCAAAACCCTGCTCTATGCCGGCCTGGCCGTGGTGCTGGGATTGGTATTTGCCCTGTACACCCGGCCCGACTTCGTCATGACACTGGCCAACCAGGTGTGGGGCTGCTTCTGATGCGGCAACACCATGTGCGTGAGCCGTCCGGCTGGGTGCAGCGTTGGCAGCATTTGATGCCCGCCGGTGCGCGTGTGCTGGACGTGGCCTGTGGGTCGGGGCGCCATATGCAATGGTTGGCACAACGGGGCTGCCACTGCACCGGCATCGACCGCTCGACCGAGGCACTGGCAGAAGCCGGCCGCTACGGCGACACGATCCAGGCCGACATCGAAGGCGACCCCTGGCCGCTGCTCGACCTGGGCGTACCCCGGCAGTTCGACGTGGTGCTGGTCACCAACTACCTGTGGCGGGGGCTGTTCCCGGTGCTGCTGCAAAGTCTGGCGTCCGATGGCTTGCTGCTGTATGAAACCTTTGCGGTGGGCAACGAAACCGTGGGCAAACCCGCCCGACTCGACTTTTTGCTGCGCAACGGCGAATTGCTGCAACTGTGCCAAGGCCTGCGCGTCGTGGCGTTCGAGGATGGCTTCCTGCCCGACCCGCCGCGCTTCGTGCAGCGCATTGCCGCCATTGCGCCACCGGCTGCTGCAGCATCAGGCTCAGCAGACAGGCAAGCCGCGCGCTACCCACTCTCGCTAAAATGAGCGGCTAACCCATTACTGGCAAGACACGATGTCCAATTCAAAGCCCTTCCTCACCGGCAGTATCGTCGCCCTGATCACGCCCATGCACCCCGACGGCAGCGTGGACTACCCCGGCTTGCGCAAGCTGATCGACTGGCACATTGCCGAAGGTACGGATTGCATCGGCGTGGTCGGCACCACCGGCGAGTCGCCCACGGTCAGCGTGCAGGAACATTGCGAAATCATCCGCGTGGCAGTGGAGCAAGCCGCCAAGCGCGTGCCGGTCATGGCAGGTTGCGGCTCCAACTGCACGGCCGAGGCGATTGAATTGACCAGGTTTGCCAAGCGTGTCGGCGCCGATTGCCAGCTGCAGGTGGTCCCCTACTACAACAAGCCCACGCAGGAAGGCCAGTACCAGCACTTCAAGGCCATCGCCGAAGCCGTCGACCTGCCGATGGTGCTGTACAACGTTCCAGGGCGCTCGGTGGCCGACATGGGGCTCGACACGGTGCTGCGTCTGGCGCAGGTGCCCGGTATCGTCGGCATCAAGGAAGCCACCGGCAACCTCGACCGCGCCCAATGGCTGATCCGCCAGGCACCCAAAAACTTTGCCATTTTTTCGGGCGACGACCCCACCGCCGTGGCCCTGATGCTGTGCGGCGGCCATGGCAACATCAGCGTCACGGCCAATGTCGCGCCGCACCTGATGCACGAACTGTGCATGGCCGCGATCGCGGGCGATGTCAAACGCGCCATGGACATCCAGTTCAAGTTGATGCCGCTGCACAAGAACCTGTTTATCGAAGCCAACCCGATTCCCGTCAAATGGGCAGCGGCGCGCATGAATTTGTGCGGTGGCACGCTGCGCCTGCCACTGACCGAACTGACCCCGGCCAACGCGCCGGTGGTGGAAGCCGCCTTGCGCGAAGTCGGCCTGCTTTGATGCCGGGCCAACACCGTTTTTCATTTGCCGACCCGCTATCTCACCTGAAGGATTTTTTGTGAACCCCATTTCCAGACTTGCACTGCTTGGCCTGACCCTGATCCTGGGTGCCTGCACCGTTTTAGAGAGTGACAAGGTCGATTACAAAAGCGCCGCCGGCAAGGCACCATCGCTTGAAGTGCCACCCGACCTGACCCAGCTCTCGCGCGACACGCGTTATGCGGTGCCCGGTGGCACGGTCACCGCCTCGAGCTTCCAGATCGGCCAGACCAGCAGCCAGACCACGCCGACGGCAACCAGCTCACTGGGCGATGTCCGCATCGAACGCGCCGGCACGCAGCGCTGGCTGGTCATCAGCCGCCCCGCCGACACCTTGTGGGATCCGGTCAGGGATTTCTGGATCGAGAACGGCTTTTTGCTGGTGATGGAGCAGGCCGACCTGGGCATCATGGAAACCGATTGGGCCGAGAACCGTGCCAAGATTCCGCAGGACATCATCCGCAGCACCCTGGGCAAGGTGTTCGATTCGTTGTATTCCACCGGTGAGCGTGACAAGTTCCGCACCCGGCTGGAGCGCAACGCCAGCGGTGGCACCGAGATTTTCATCAGCCATCGCGGCATGATCGAGGTCTTTGACAGCACCGCCAAAGACCATACCGTGTGGCAACCGCGCCCGGCAGACCCGGAACTCGAAGCTGAATTTCTGCGCCGCCTGATGGTCAAGCTCGGCGTCTCGCAAGAGCAGTCCAAGGCCCTGATCGCCGCCGGCCCCATCCCCCAGAGCGCTCGCATCGACACGGTGAACGGGCAACCGGTGGTACGGCTGGACGACAACTTCGACCGCGCCTGGCGCCGTGTGGGCCTGGCTCTGGACCGCACCAACTTCACCGTGGAGGACCGCGACCGCAGCAAGGGCATTTACTATGTGCGCTATGTGGCCCCCAACGCCGACAAGGCCGAGCCTGGCTTCTTTGGCAAGCTCTTTGGCAGTTCCGACAAGGCCGGCACGCCGCAGAAATTCAGGGTCTCGGTGGTCAGCCAGGACAACGCCAGCCTGGTGTCGGTGCAGAATGCAGACGGCAGCGCTGCTGCGGTCGCGGACGCCCAGCGCATCGTGAAAGTGCTGGCAGAAGACCTCAAGTAAGGAAATGGGTGAACGCTGACACCGGCACACGCGGAGTCCGGAAGCTGTTCACTGGCTTCCCGGCATCGGCATAGCCCAACGCCATGCCACACACCAGCATTTCATCGGCACCGGCACCAATGTGCGGCAGGATGAGGCTGGCAAAACCATTCCAGGCCGCCTGCGGGCAAGTGTCAAGGCCCCGGGCGCGCGCCGCCACCATGATGTTCTGCAAAAACATGCCGTAGTCAAGCAGCGAGCCGCGCCCCATGACGCGGTCGATGGTGAACATCAGACCCACCGGGGCGTCAAAAAAACGGTAGTTGCGCTGGTGTTGCGCGTGCATTTTGTCCTTGTCGCCCTTGCCGATGCCCAGCAGCGCATAAAGGCCCCAGCCGTTTTCGCGGCGCCGGTCGATGTAAGGGCTGACCCATTTTTCAGGGTAATAGTCGTACTCTTCGCGGTACTCGGCGGCCAGCGCCGGGTTGGCGCGTAGCGCATCGTGGGCTGCACAGACCTTATCCACCAGGCTGTCACGGCTACGGCCTTGCAGTACATAGACCTTCCAGGGTTGGGTGTTGGTGCCCGACGGCGCCCGGCTCGCCACCTGCAGGATGTCGTGCAAGGTTTGCCGCGGCACGATTTGTTGGGTAAAGGCGCGGGTGGACATGCGCGACGTGATGGCGGCATCCACCGTGGCCACATGCAAATCCGAGGCCGGCAATTTTTCTGTCGTCAAAGGAGTTTCTCCAGTACGGTTTTGAGGGGTTGGGGCAGCGCGGTGGGCCGGCGCGTGGCACGGTCCACATACACGTGAATGAAGTGGCCCCGGGCGGCGGTGAAGGCGGCTCCCTGCGCAAACAGGCCAAGCTCGTAGCGCACGCTGGAATTGCCCAAGCGCGCGACGCGAATGCCGGCCTCGACATTTTGCGGAAACGCCAGCGGCTCGAAGTAATTGCACCGGGTTTCGATCACCAGGCCGATGGTGCTGCCGTGCTCGATGTCGAGCACGCCCTGCTCGATCAGGTAGGCGTTGACCGCCGTGTCGAACCAGCTGTAGTAAACGACATTGTTGACGTGGCCGTAGGCGTCGTTGTCCATCCAGCGCGTGCTGATGGTTCTGAACACCTTGTAGGCGCTGCGCGGTTCAGGCTGCGGTTTGCTGTGCATGGCGCACTATTTTCGCTCCTTGAGCAGGTCGCGCAGGCGCTTGGGCGCAGGCACCAGCGGCGTGCGGCTGCGCGTCCAGGCCCCTTGGTCGGACGGCGACAAGGCGCGGCCCCGGCTCATGAACCACGACGCGAGCTTGTACAGCCCGCTGCGGCTATACACCTGCGCCCAGGCATTCCACACTGCCGTGCCCGTCACGGTACGGCCAGCGCCGCTGCCGCGTAGCGTCGCCTCTTCGCTCTCAGGCTTGGCTTGCGATTCGTTGCGCAGGCGCACCAGGATGTCGGTGATCGGAATCTTGACCGGGCACACTTCGACGCAGGCACCGCATAACGTGGAGGCAAAGGCCAGCGGATAGGTGGCGTCCAGCCCCAGCATGTGCGGCGAGACGATGGCACCGATCGGGCCGGGATAGGTGGTGCCGTAGGCGTGACCACCAATGCGCGCATAAACCGGGCAATGGTTCATGCAGGCACCACAGCGGATGCACTTGAGGGTTTCGCGCAATTCCTCGTCGGCATAGGCCTGGGTGCGGCCGTTGTCGAGCAGGATCAAATGCACTTCTTCGGGGCCATCCTTCTCGCCCGGCTTGCGCGGCCCGCTGATCAAATTGAAATAGGTGGTGACCGCCTGGCCGGTGGCCGAGCGTGCCAGCAAGCTGTAGAGCGGCGGCACGTGTTCGAGTTTTTCCACCACTTTCTCAATGCCGGTGATGGCAATGTGCACCTTGGGCACGGTGGTGCACATGCGGCCATTGCCCTCGTTTTCGACCAGGCACAGGGTGCCGGTCTCGGCCACGCAAAAGTTCACGCCCGACAGGCCAATGTCGGCATCGGCAAACTTGCGCCGCAGCACCTTGCGGCCGATGCGGATCAGCGCATCAACGTCTTCGGTATAGGCCACGCCCGGAATTTCCTTGGCAAACAGCTCGGCAATTTCCTGCTTGGTCTTGTGAATGGCCGGCATGATGATGTGCGACGGCGCCTCGCCGGCCAACTGCACGATGTACTCACCCATGTCGGATTCCAGCGTCTCAATGCCGGCGGCTTCCATGGCATGGTTGAAACCCACCTCTTCGCTCACCATCGACTTGCCCTTGATGACGCGTTTGGCGTTGACCCTTTGCGCGATGTCCAGCGCGATGGCATTGGCCTCGTCGGGGGTTTGCGCCCAGTGCACCTGGATGCCGTTGGCGCTGAGTCGGGCCTCCAACTGCTCCAGCAGGCGCGGCAGGTTGGCGAGGCTGTAACGTCGAATCTGCGAGCCCAGCTCACGCAGGCCCTGCAACTCTTCCTGGTCGGGGAACTGGGCGCGCCGCTTGGCCTGCAAAAAGTCCATGGCACCGCGAAAATTCTTGCGCTGGCCCGGGTTGTTGAGCACATCGCGGCTGCGTTCCTTGAAGTCTTCCATCGGGTGAATTTTGATGACCTGGCTCATGCGGCTGCCCCTTCGCTCTGGCTGGCCGGGTGGCGCAGCAGCACCACCAGTTCACGCGGGCCGTGGGCGCCGTAGGCCAGCGTTTGCTGGATGTCTGCCGTCTTGGACGGGCCACACACCAGCAAAGCGTTGGTCGGCAAACTGTCTTTCCAGCCCTCGGCCGCCATGGCGGAATAAAAGTCCGGATGGATGGTCGCCGCATCGAGCAGAACAAAATGCACCGAGGGCACCAGGCTCATCAAACGCGGCTCTTGCGGCGTCGGCCACAGAATCAGGCTGCCGATCTCGGCAATCGCGCTCTTGGCCAGCGTGAGCGAGGCATCGATCTCGTCAAACAGCACATCGCGCCAGGCGTCGATGGACTCGGCATAGCGCTTGAGCTCAATATTGCCGGGCCGGCGCGCTTCGAGCTCGGCGCCGTGCGGCGTGTCGCTGCCAATCAGCAGCTTGCGCAAGCCTTTTTCAGCCATCAGGCGCAACAGGAGTTCGGGCCAGTCGGCAGCGCTGGTGTCGTGCACCTCGGTCCTGACGGCTTCCATCGCGGCGCGCCAGCGGGCCACGCGCTGCGCGCTGTCTTCATGGCGCTGGTGGGCGTCAAACCAGGCGCCAACGTCGGGTAGCGGCTGCGGCACCGTCGTGGCAGGGGCGCGCAGCCGCGCCAGGATGCTGCTGCGCGCGCGGGCTTCGGCCGCCGCGGTGGGGTTCGGGGTGGCATTCATGCTGGCTCCCCTGAAATGGTTTGATCGTTCGTTCGGCGCCACAAGAAACTGGCCATGTGTTCACCCGGCAAGGTGGCTTTGGGCAAGCCCACCAGTTCGTCCTGCCTGGCCGCGCGGCCGGTGATGTTGAGCATGCAGCCGCAGTCGGCACTGACCACGCGCTCGGCACCGGTGTCGCGGATGGCAGCCACCTTGTCGCTGACAATCGCCTCGGAAATATCAGGGTAGCGCATGGCAAATGTGCCGCCAAAGCCGCAGCATTCCTCGATGCGTGCCTGAGTCACCACGTTCACCTGTGCCAAGCCCTCGAGCAGCGCCACGCTGGTCTCGTGCACGCCCATTTCGCGGCGCGCGTGGCACGAGGTGTGCAGTGCAATCGTGCAGGGCGCACCCAGGTCGGGCTGGCTGAAATGGACCACGTGCACCAAGAACTCGGTCAGCTCATAGATCCGCTCGGACAGGTCAACGGCCTTGGCGTGCAGCACCGGATCGTCGGCGAACAGGTGCGGGTAATGTTTGCGGATCATGCCGCCGCACGAGCCCGACGGGATCACCACCGGCCAGGGCTCGACAAACAAGTTCAGCTGCTGCAGTGCCACGGCGCGCGCCTCGTCCGGGAAACCGCTGCTGTGCGCAGGCTGACCACAGCAGGTTTGCGCTTCGAGGTAATGCACCCGGATGCCTTCGCGCTCAAGCAAGCGCACCGTGTCGAGCCCGGCCTCGGGGGTGAACTGGTCGATCAGACAGGTGGCAAACAGGTAAACGTCAGTCGGTTTGGGCGGATACTTCCGCCCCTCGAAAGTGCTCAGGGTCATCGATCAATCTCCTCGTTTTGGCTTGCTGACGGTTGGCCAGCAGGGCTGGATTGTGAGCCATTTCACTGCTTTGAGCTTGTGATATTCGCACGGACGGGGTTTCAATAATTTCAAAGACTGTTGCGGTCCGTGCTCCAGCGCCGGGCGTGGGAAAGCGCCAAGCGGAAGGTCGCAAGCTGTATCTGCACGGTTTCCTCAATCTGGCGGCCATAGCCTCCCGCCATCACAAAGGCCAGCGGAATGCGGCGCTGCGCGCACCACTCGAACACACAGCGGTCACGCGCGGCCAGCCCGTTCTGCGTCAGGGCCAGGCGGCCGAGCCGATCGCCCGCGTAGGGGTCGGCCCCGGCCAGATACAGCACCAAAGCGGGCTCGAAGCGCTGGCCCAGCGTTTGCAAGGCCTGCGCCAGCGCGGCCAGATAGTCGTCGTCAGCGCAGCCATCGGGCAGCGCCACATCCAGGTTACTGGCTTCCTTGCGAAACGGAAAATTCTTGTCACCATGCAGCGACAGTGTGAACACCGTGTCGTCATTCTGGAAGATGTGCGCCGTGCCGTTGCCCTGATGCACATCGAGGTCGATCACCGCCACGTTCAACACCGCATGGTGCTGGCGTTGCCACTCGGCCTGCGCCTGCCGGGTGGCCACCGCCACGTCGTTGAACACACAAAAACCACCGCCTTTGTCGGCGTAGGCGTGGTGCGTGCCCCCTGCCAGGTTTGCCGCCACCCCGCTGTGCAGCGCAGCGCGCACCGCAGCCACGGTAGCCCCCACCGAACGGCGCGCGCGCTCGACCATGAAATCGCTCCACGGGAAGCCGATTTCGCGCAGCGCCGCGGCACTGATCTGGCCACTGGTCAGGCGCGCAATGTAATCAGGCGTGTGCACCAGCGCGAGCTGCGCATCGCTGGCCGCTGGTGCCTCCACCAGTTGAACCGCCGGCAACTGTTGCGCAATGGCTTCGCGCAGCATGGCGTATTTGGCCATGGGAAAACGATGCCCCTCTGGTAGCGGCAGCACGAAGTGATCGGAATAAAACACCTGCATGGGCCTATTTTGTCTCGCCAGGAAGATCGGCATTTTTGAAACCTTGCGGGTCAGACCACTCGCGCAGCGACGTACTCTGACCCCAACCAACTTAAGACTTTGCGGGTCAGACCACTCGCGTAGCGACGTGCTCTGACCCCAACTGATTAGGAAAGCGTCTCTAAATTGCTGCAATGCAACAAAAAAAGCTTGCACAGTCTCGGGATAACCCTATAATTCGTTCATGCTGCACTGCAACATTCATTGAGGTCACCCTCAGTTACGGCGCAGATACCCTTTTTACTTAACCTTTTGGAGAATTGAATATGCTGACCGTAGAACAAGTGATGGCCTCGCAAAAAGCCAACGTCGAAACCCTGCTGGGTCTGACCGCCAAAGCCTTTGAAGGCGTGGAAAAAATCGTCGAGCTCAACATGAGCGCTTCCAAAGCCGCTCTGGCTGAAACCGGCGACACCGCCAAAGCCATGTTGAGCGTGAAAGACGCACAAGAACTGTTGGCCCTGCAATCCGGCCTGCTGCAGCCCCTGGCTGAAAAGACCGCTGCCTACAGCCGTCATCTGTACGAAATCGCCACCGGCGCTTCGAACGAATTCACCAAGGTTTTCGAAGGCCAGACGGCTGAAGCCCAGCAACAATTCGCCAACCTGGTCGAAGCTGCCGCCAAAAACGCACCTGCTGGCTCGGAAACCGCAGTGGCCGTGATGAAGAGCTCGGTGGCGGCTGCCACCAACGCCCTTGAATCCGTGCAAAAAGCGGTCAAGCAAGCGACTGAAGTGGCTGAAGCCAACTTCAACACCATGGCTTCGACAGCCACTGGTGCTGCCAAGCCCGCTGCCAAAAAGCGTTGATTGATCGGCCTCAGCAAGTCAAAGACCTTTTAATTTAGAGACTTTACTTTAGAACCAAGGGGAAACCCTGACTTGCTTGGTATGATTTGACACATCGAAAACAGAAGTTTTCCAAGAGTTGTCTCCTCGGGTCCTTTCGTAACCTTCAGGTTCAGGGACTCCTTAGGGCTGATCGCAAGATCAGCCCTTTTTTTATGCGAGAGCCACGACGGTGCTTGCCGTCAAGCTGCCACTGAGCAGTTCGGGCAGGCGCTCGATGGGCATTTTGAAACCGCAGGCTTGCGCGTGGCCGCCACCGCCCATGCTGGCAGCGAGCCCGATGCAGTTGAAGCCTGATCTGGAGCGCAAGCCGCACTTGACCACCCGGTTTTTGTCCACGCTCCAGATCAGCGCAAAGGTGCCCGATTGGCGGCACAGGATGTCACCCACCAGACTGTGAAAAACACCCGGCGCATTGACCATCAGGCCACTGACGCCGTTGAAAACCACCGGGCTGGCATGCTCTGCGATCAACTCGGCCAGTTTGGAAAACTTCTCGTCCATGGCGTGGCCGCGCGCAATAAAGTTCGAGAGTTGCTGCGCGTCGAATGCTGCAATCTGTTGCCAGCGCTCGAATTCGAATGGTTCCATGTCCAGCGCTGCCAGGAACGCAGCACTTTCCGGATAGCGCCAGAGCCAGATGTCGCGGTCTTCCACAAACCGGATCAGGTCAGGCAGGGGTTTGTCCGGCTGAAAAAAATCCCATGCCAAATGGGAGCCCGATTTGGTCATGTCAAAGTGCACCCCGCCACAGCGACAACGAAAGTCGGTCAATTTTTCGGCAGCACTCAAATGATGGTCCAGCAGGACCAGCTTGGCAGCGCGCTCCTCGATCGGACGCAGGATGTATTCGGCGAACGAGAAGTCGAGGATGTAAACCGCGCGTCCATCCAGCGCGGGCAGATCATCCACCGACTTGATGTCGCCGTGATCGAGCCCGACAAACTCGGCTTTGCCCTCGTAAAAAAGCCAGGCGGCCAGTGCGGCGGCGAAACCGTCAGGGCAGTTGTGGCCGTGGTAAAGAATGAGCGGTTGGGGGTCGTTGCGATCAGGCTTGATCAGCAGGTTCAGGGGCAAGGCAGTTTTCATAGGGGGGTGATCGAAGCAGCCTGTATTTTACAGTTCAAGATTTATAGCAACCAATTCAAACCCAGCATTGGCCAAATGGTCATTGTGTGTTTTTTATAATGAAAAAAATGAACACCGACAATCCCGCCAAAATCTTCATCGGCCACACCCTGCCTGAGCACCAGCAGTTCGATGCCTGGTCCAACCAGCCGCTGCTGCTGTCCATTGAACAAGGCGGCATCGACTGGCCCAGTTCCTGCCGCAATGGCACCTGCCGCACCTGCTTCAGCAAGCTCGAGAGCGGCAAGGTCCGCTACGAGATCGAGTGGCCCGGCCTGAGCGCCGAGGAGAAGGAAGACGGCTATGTGCTGCCCTGCGTGGCCTACCCCTGTTCGGATGTGGTGCTTCAGCACGACCCCTTTTGACATCAGCGTGATGGTCGCAAGTCGGGGCGCGCAATCTTTTTGAACCTGATTTTCCGATCGAGTTCGATCGCATCCTTTTTCACCTGACGTGCGGCATCGAGCGTTTGCCCCAGTTTCAGCCACTCAGCAAACTCTTGCGGCGTCTCCAGCGTGATGCGGCCCAGCACGCCCGAGCGGAAATCGTGAATGGCGATCTCGGCGGCCTTTTGCAGATTGACCCTGTTGCCGCCTTGCAGCGCCCCGCGCTGGCGCCCGATCGCCGTCAACAGTTCATCATCGGTCATGCCGGCCACCCCGTCGAGCTTGAAGCGCGCCTCGATCAGTGCCGGGTAGTGCGTCTTCAGGTAGTCGAGCAATTCCAGCGCCACTTCTTCTTCATCGAAGGCATTGCGCCCCACGGCGCCGCTGGCCGCAAGGTTGTAGCCGCTCTTGGCCACAATGATGCGCGGCCACAGGATGCCCGGCGTGTCGTACAGATAAAAATCGCTCGCCAGGCTGATGCGCTGCTCCAGCCTGGTCACGCCGGCCTCGTCGCCGGTCTTGGTGGCACGCTTGGCGGTCAGGGTATTGATCAGGGTCGATTTGCCCACGTTCGGGATGCCGCAGATCAGCACCCGCATCGGCTTGACCATGCCACCGCGGTTGGGCGCCAGCTCGAAACAGGCCTTGATCAGCGCCTTGGCGGGCACCGCCATGCTCGCGTCCAGCCCGATGGCGCGGGTGCGGCTCTGGCTGTTGTAATGCGCCAGCCATTGCGCCGTGCGCTCGGGGTCGGCCAGGTCCTGCTTGTTGAGCACCTTGAGCGTCGGCTTGCCCCGCGTGAGTCCGGCCAGCATCGGGTTGGCGCTGGAGCCCGGCAGGCGCGCGTCGAGCAGTTCGATCACCACGTCGATGGTCTTGATGCGCTCCGCAATCGCCATTTGCGTCAGGTGCATGTGGCCGGGAAACCATTGAATCGCCATGTTGCAAAAATCCGGTTCGGGGCGCAGCCCATCAATGCTCGGGCAGAACCCGGGCACGGCTGGCCTTGACCTCAGAGCGTCTGGTCTTGGCCTGACGGAGCCGCGCGATCGAGGCACGCGTCGGTTTGGTCGGTTGGCGCGGCTTGGGTGGCTCGGCCACGCTGTTGACCAGCTCATGCAGGCGAATCAGCGCGTCGAAGCGGTTCATCTCCTGCGTGCGGTGCTGCTGCGCCTTGAGCACCAGCACGCCGTCCTTGTTGATGCGGCTGTCGTGCAGCGCCAGCAGCCGCGCCTTGACGTCGTCGGGCAGGCTGGAAGCCATGATGTCAAAGCGCAAGTGAATGGCGCTCGACACCTTGTTGACATTCTGGCCGCCCGCGCCCTGCGCCCGGATCGCCGTCAGTTCAAGCTCGTCCTCGCGCACCTGCAGCGGTTCGGTCATGGTCGTTGTCACGCGATCGACGCGGCGGACTGAGCATCTGGCGCGTGCACATAACGCGCCACAAAAGCACCCACGGCGCGCTCGGGCAGGGGCAGCCACACGGTGTGGCCGCTGCCGGGCGCCACCGTCACAGCGCTGCCGTCGGCGTTTTCCATGCGGCTGATCTGCACATCAAAGTTGCCATCCGGGTGGATGATTTCAAGCCAGTCACCCACGGCAAAACGGTTGCGCACGTTGACCTGCATCAGGCCGCGCGCGCCATCGAACGCCACCGCATCGCCCACGTACAGGCTGCGCCCCGACTCGGAATAGCCGCGCAGGTAATTCTGTGTCGCCTGCGGGGTGTGGCGTTGAAAGAAGCCACTCGTGTAGCCCCGGTTGGCCAGGCCTTCGAGCTGCCCGAGCAAAACCGGGTCGAGTTCGCGGCCGGCCACTGCGTCATCGATCGCGCGACGGTAGCTTTGCACCGTGCGCGCCACGTAATACGGGCTCTTGGTGCGGCCCTCGATCTTGAGCGAATCAACACCAATGTCCACCAGCCGCTTGACGTGCTCGATGGCGCGCAGGTCCTTGGAATTCATCACGTAAGTGCCGTGTTCGTCTTCCTCGATCGGCATGTAACTGCCCTCGCGCTGGCCTTCCTCGAGCAGGTAAACCTGATCGGCTTCGGGCGCGCGCGCCGTGTCACCGTCACCGGGCAGGACGCCAGCGCCGCTGCGCGCGTCGTATTCACGCTCGCGTACCATCGCCTGCTGGCGCGTCAGCACGTCGCCCGAGGCATCGACAACGCCCTTTTGCGTCTTGTAGTCCCAGCGGCAGGAATTGGTACAGCTGCCCTGGTTCGCGTCGCGGTGGTTGAAATAGCCCGACAACAGGCAGCGACCCGAGTAGGCAATGCACAACGCGCCGTGCACAAAGACCTCGAGCTCGGTGTCGGGGCAGTCCTGGCGGATCTCGGCCACCTGGTCCAGCGAGAGTTCGCGCGACAGGATCACGCGTTTCACACCCACCGAGCGCCAGAATTTCACTGCCGCCGAATTGACCGTGTTGGCCTGCACCGACAAATGGATTTCCATCTCCGGCCAGGTCTCGCGCACCAGCATGATCAGGCCGGGGTCGGACATGATCATGGCATCGGGCTTGAGCGCGATCACCGGCGCCATGTTGTCGATGTAGTGCCTGATCTTGTTGCCGTGAGGGAAGATGTTGGACACCAGAAAAAATCGGGCACCCCTGGCGTGCGCCGTGTCAATTCCCCTCTTGAGCACCTCGATGTCGCCGAAGTCGTTGTTGCGCACGCGCAAGCTGTAGCGCGGCTGACCGGCATAAATCGCCGTGGCGCCAAAGGCCAATGCGGTTTTCAGCATGGCCAGCGAGCCGGCCGGAGCCAGCAGTTCGGGGGTTTTCATGCCGACGCCTTGATGGGCGCCAGCGCAGGACGCACATCGCCGCACTGGGCGCGCTGGCGCAGCGCGTGCTCCATCACCACCAGCGCCAGCATGGCCTCCAGAATGGGCGTTGCGCGAATGCCCACGCAGGGGTCGTGGCGGCCCTTGGTCACCACCTCGGTGGGCTGGCCCGCCACGTCGATCGAGGCGCGTGGCCTCAGGATGGAACTGGTCGGCTTGATGGCCACCGACACCTCCAGGTCTTGTCCGGATGTAATGCCGCCCAGCGTGCCACCCGCGTTGTTGCCCATGAAGCCCTGCGGCGACAGAGAATCACCGTGGTGGCTGCCGCGCTGCGCCACGCTGGCAAAACCGGCACCAATTTCCACGCCCTTGACAGCATTGACGCCCATCATGGCGTAGGCAATGTCAGCGTCCATCTTGTCAAACAGCGGCTCGCCCAGCCCCACGGGCACGTTTGATGCCGTCACGCGCAGGCGCGCACCGCAGGAGTCGCCACCTTTGCGTAACTCGTTGAGGTAATCTTCCAGCGCCGAGACGTCGGCCACCGGCGCAAAAAAGGGGTTCTGCGCCACGTGCTCCCAAGACTCGAAGTCAATCGGCAGCTCACCCATTTGCGTCATGCAGCCGCGAAACACCGTGCCGTATTTTTCGGACAACCACTTCTTCGCCACGGCGCCGGCAGCCACCATGGGCGCGGTCAGGCGCGCGCTGGAGCGGCCCCCACCGCGCGGGTCGCGAATGCCGTATTTCTGGAAATAACTGTAGTCCGCATGGCCGGGGCGGAAGGTCTGAACGATATCACCGTAGTCCTTGCTGCGCTGGTCGGTGTTCCTGATCAGCAGGCAAATCGGTGTGCCGGTGGTTTTGCCCTGGTACACGCCCGACAGGATTTCGACCGCGTCGGGCTCGTTGCGCTGGGTGACAAACTTGCTGGTGCCCGGGCGACGCCGGTCCAGGTCGGGCTGAATGTCGGCCTCTGACAGCGCAAGCCCCGGCGGGCAGCCGTCGATCACGCAGCCAATAGCCGGGCCGTGGGATTCACCAAAGTTGGTGACTGCGAAAAGGTTTCCGAAGGTATTGCCGCTCATGGGAGGATTATCCCAGAGCGGGGCCCGCACCGGGGCCCCGAGGCAAGAATTACAGCTTGGGCGCGTCGGCCGGTTCCTGACCCTCGGGCCAGTCGTGGATGTAGGCCTTGAGCATCTTGTTCTCGAAGTTCTGGCTATCCACCACGGCACGGGCCACGTCGTGGAAACTGATCACGCCCATCAGCATTTTCTTGTTCATGACCGGCATGTAGCGCGCATGCTTGTCCAGCATCATTCGACGCACTTCGTCCATGTCGGTCTCGGTGGTGCAGGTCAGTGGCGCGTCGTCCATGGCCGTGCGCACAATGGCGGTGCTGACGTTGCCGCCCATTTTGACCAGCGTCTTGATGAGTTCGCGCACGGTCACCATGCCCACCAGTTCACCGTGCTCCATGATCACCAGCGAGCCGATGTCATGCTCGGACATACGTGCCAGGGCGTTCATCAAAAGCTCGTCCGGCGCAACCGTAAACAATGTGCCGCCCTTGATGCGCAAGATATCACTGACTTTCATGGTGCTCCTCGTAATGAAGTGAAGGCCGTTTGAACAATGGCCATGGCCGAAATATAGCCCACAATGCGGCGCGCGCCATCAGTGATTTCCATCAGTTCGCAGCGAATTGGGCAAGAATAGGGGCTCCAAGCCCCCGTTTACCCCGAAAGGCACCCATGCCCGGCTACTCCAACCCCGGTTTTGACACCCTCGCCCTGCATGCGGGCGCAGCACCCGACCCCGCTACCGGTGCCCGCGCGCTGCCCATTTACCTCACCACCTCGTTCGTTTTCGAAAGCAGCGACCACGCGCAGTCGTTGTTCAACCTGGAGCGCGCCGGCCATGTGTACAGCCGCATCAGCAACCCGACCAATGCCGTGCTAGAGCAGCGCATCAGCGCGCTCGAAGGCGGCATTGGCGCCATTGCGGTGGCCAGCGGCCAGGCCGCGCTGCACCTGAGCATTGCCACGCTGATGGGTGCGGGCAGCCACATCGTGGCCAGCACCGCGCTCTACGGCGGCAGTCAGAACCTGCTGCACTACACCTTGCGCCGTTTTGGCATCGACACCACGTTCGTCAAACCCGGCGACATCGATGGCTGGCGCGCCGCCGTGCGACCCGACACCAAACTCTTCTTTGGCGAAACCGTGGGCAACCCGGGCCTCGACGTGCTCGACATTCCCACAGTCTCGGCAATAGCGCACGAGGCCGGCGTGCCGCTGCTGATCGATTCAACGCTGACCACGCCCTGGCTCATGAAGCCGTTCGATTTTGGCGCCGACCTGGTTTACCACTCGGCCACCAAGTTCCTCAGCGGCCACGGCACGGTGATTGGCGGGCTGGTGGTCGATGGTGGCAGTTTCGACTGGGAGGCAGCGGGCCGGTTCCCCGAGCTGTGCCAGCCCTACGACGGTTTTCACAACATGGTGTTCTCCGAAGAATCCAGCGTCGGCGCGTTCTTGCTGCGGGCGCGACGTGAGGGCCTGCGCGACTTTGGCGCCTGCATGAGCCCGCACTCGGCCTGGCTCATCTTGCAGGGCATGGAAACGCTGCCGCTGCGCATGGCACGGCACATGAGCAACACCGGGCGCGTGGTTGAATTCCTGGCCAGCCAGCCTTTCGTGGCGCGCGTCGGCCACCCGATGTTGCCCAGCCACCCCGGCCACGCGCTTGCCGCAAAGCTGCTGCCACGCGGCGCGGGCTCGGTCTTCAGTTTCGACCTCAAAGGCACGCGCGCTCAGGGCAAGGCGTTTGTCGAAGCGCTCAAGCTGTTCAGCCACCTGGCCAACGTGGGTGACTGTCGCAGCCTGGTGATTCACCCAGCCAGCACCACGCACTTCCGCATGAGTGATACGGCACTGGCGGCCGGCGGCATCACGCAGGGAACCATCCGCCTGAGCATCGGACTGGAAGACCCGGATGACCTGATCGACGATCTCAAGCGCGCATTGAAAGCTGCGGAGAAATCAGCATGATCTTCAACGTCAAAGGGGCATCCACCTACTGCTACACCGGCGGCAAGGCCTTCGATCCGGCCAAACCCACCGCCATCTTCATCCACGGCGTGCTCAACGACCACAGCGTCTGGATTTTGCAAACGCGCTACCTGGCGCACCACGGCTGGAACGTGCTGGCCGTCGATCTGCCCGGCCATTGCCGAAGTGGCGGCGAGCCACCGGCCACGGTGGAGGCCGCCGCCGACTTTGTGCTGGCGCTGATGGACGCGGCAGGCTTGCAGCAAGCCGCGCTGATCGGCCACAGTTTTGGCTCGCTGGTTGCGCTGGAAGCGGCCGCCCGCGCACCGCAGCGGGTGAGCCAGCTGGTGCTGGTCGGCGTCGCCTTTCCCATGCGCGTGTCGACTGCCCTGCTCGAAGCCTCGGTCAGCGCGCCCCTGAAGGCACTCGAAATGGTCAACGTGTTCTCGCGCTCCACGCTGGCGCCGCCGCCGTCGGCGCTGGGGCCGGGCACCTGGGTCTATGGCGCGTCGATGGCGCTGGGGCGCCGGGTGCTAGCCAGCAACCAACAAGTCAACGTGTTTTACACCGGCTTCAAGGCCTGCGACAGCTACCAGAACGGCCTGCAGGCCATGACCCGGGTGACTTGCCCGGTGCTGTTCGTGCTCGGCAAGCTCGACCAGATGACGCCGCCCAAAGCCGCACGGGAACTGATCAAGCTCGCTGGCGATGCACAGGTGGTGTATCTGCCGGGCGGGCACCAGCAGATGAACGAAACCCCTGAGGAGATGCTGGCGGCGCTGAGCGGGTTTTTGACACGGCAAGAAGTGTTGTCAGGCGGGGACGATCGGTGACTGTTAAGGAAACTTACATGGACGAATAGGGGCAAATCAGACCACCTCCTTCTGTGCGTTCCAGCACGCCAAAGCGGCAATTTGCAGGAGTGGCGCCCACGCCGCGATTGCCGCTTATTTGTAAAACGCCGCCACTTTCCCCTTGAGCTTGATCAGCAGCGGGTTGCCCTTGCGGTCGCGGGTTTTTCCGGCGGGCACCTTGACCCAGCCTTCGCTGACGCAGTATTCCTCGACGTTGAACAGTTCCTTGTCGTTGAGCCGGATGCCAATGTCGTGCTCGAACACGGCGGCGACGTGGTGCGGGCTGCGGGGGTCGGAGGACAGGTGGTCTGGAAGCTCGGGTTTTTGCGGGGTGTCTGGGGTGTCTGGGGTGTCTGTCATGGGGAGGTGCTTTGTTGATTCGATGGAAAAGCTGCCGATTTTCCAACATTCGGCAACCCGATTGCGCGCGCTTCACAGCGCCTGGCGCAGCGTCAAATCATGCCAGCGCCCGTTTTGCCACAAATGCAGGGTGCCGCTTTCGCAGGGCAATAGCAAGGTGTGCAACAAGGGTTGCAGCGGCGTGCTGTCGGGCTCGGCCAGCAGCACGTAGCGCGCTTCGCCATCGGCGCGCTCTTCCTGCAACTGGCCGACCCAATCGAGTTCCATCAGGGTCTCCAGCACGGGCTCGAGCTGCAGGGCATCGACCCTGAGTCGTTGCGCGAGATCGGTCATGGTCAAGCCCTTGTCGGGGCTGGCCCGCACGGGCGCCAATTGCTGCAGCACTTCGATCGCCAGCAAAAACTGCCAGCCCTGGGCGCTGGCGCGGCGCTGCACACCACTGAGCAGGCTCGGCAAATAGGCGGCAATGACCGCGCCCAGAAGCACAATCACCCAGCCCACGTAAATCCAGATCAACAGGATCGGCAGCGTGGCAAAGGCACCGTACAGCACCGAATAGGTGGGCACCTTGCCCAGATAAATCACCAGCAGCTTTTTGGCCGCCTCGAACCCGACCGAAACAAACAGGCCACCCGTCCAGGCATGGCCCCAGTGCACCCGGGTATTGGGCACATAGCGGTACAGCGCCGCCATGCCCCAGGCCAACAGCACGAATTGCAGGCTGTCGAGCAACAATTCAACACCGCCCGGCAGCCCACCCACCACACCCCTGGAGGCCGACAAAGCGTACGACGTCAGCGTCAGACTCAGCGCCAGCAACACGGGGCCGAGTGTCATGACCGCCCAATAGACCAGCACGCGCTGGCCCAGCGGGCGCGGCTTGCGCACCCGCCAGATGGCGTTCAGCGTGCGGTCGATGGTCAGGATCAGCGCCAGAGCGGTGATGAGGAGCACCGCCAGGCCGGCGCCGCCGAGCTTGCTGGCCTTGCCGGCAAACTGCGTCAGGTAGCCCAGCACCTGGCGGGCAATGGTGTCGGGCACCAGGCTCTGAATCAGCCACTGCTGGAGCACCACTTGAAATTTGGCGAACATCGGAAACGCGGTAAACACCGCCAGCGCCACGGTGACCAGCGGCACCAGCGCAATGGTGGTGGTAAAGGTCAGGCTGCTGGCCGTCAGGCCCAGATGGTCTTCACGGAAGCGCTCGCGCAGCGTGTGAGCGGTGTTTTTCCACGGGAAATTGGCCAGGTCTTTGATAAAGACTTCCAGCCGCCGGGGCCAGTGGGTGGGTGCTGCGGGTAATGCGCTCATGACCGCTATGATGCCACCGTCATGAACACATCCTGTAACGCCCCCGTTGACGCACACCCGTTCCAGGCCACCCGCAGCGTGGCCCTGACCCGAACTCTGGCGGTGGGCAGCCTGCTGGGCCTGATTGTTCTGGGCCTGGCCTGGGAACTGCTGCTGGCCCCGCTGCGCCCGGGGGGCTCCTGGCTGGCGCTCAAGGTGCTGCCGCTGTGCCTGCCGCTGGCGGGTTTGCTGAAAAACCGCATGTACACCTACCGCTGGGTCAGTTTGCTGGTGTGGCTGTACTTTACCGAGGGCACGGTGCGCGCCTACAGTGATGCTGCGCCCGGCAATTACCTGGCGATGCTCGAAGTTGCCCTGTGCCTGACGCTGTTTACCGCCTGCGCGCTGCATGTCCGGCTGCGCCTGAAGACCGCCGCCGACGCAAGCCAAGCTGCCCTTGAACCCCCTGAACCTGCCTCCGCCAGTCATGCAAAACCTGCTCTCTGAACTCCAGACCATCGTTGGCAGCGCCCATGTGCTGACCGAAGGCGACCTGAGCGCCTGGACCCAGGACTGGCGCAAACGCACTGCGGGAAAGGCGCTGGCCGTGGTACGCCCAAGTTGTACCGACGAAGTGGCGAAAGTGGTCAAAGCCTGCGCAGACTTTTTGACACGGCATCCGGAAAGCGGCCTGAGCATCGTGCCGCAGGGCGGCAACACCGGACTGGTGGTGGGCGCCACGCCCGACGAGTCCGGCCGCCAAATCGTGCTGAGCCTGCAACGCCTGAACGCCGTGCGCGGCATCGATGCCGCCAACCTGACCATGACAGTGGAAGCCGGTTGCATTTTGCAGACAGTGCAGGCGCAGGCCGAGGCCGCAGGGTTCTGGTTTCCGCTGAGTCTGGCGGCCGAGGGCTCGTGCACCATCGGCGGCAACCTGGGCACCAATGCGGGCGGCACGCAAGTCGTGCGCTTCGGCAACGCGCGCGACCTGTGCCTGGGGCTGGAGGTGGTCACACCGCAAGGCGACATCTGGCAAGGCTTGAGCGGGCTGCGCAAGGACAACACCGGTTACGACCTGAAAGACCTCTACATCGGCGCCGAGGGCACGCTGGGCATCATCACCGCCGCCACGCTCAAGCTGTACCCGCAACCCAAGGCGCGGCTCACCGCCTGGGCCGCCGTTCCAAGCATGGAAGCCGCTGTGCAACTGCTCGGCACGGCGCACCGGCATCTGGGCGCCAGCCTGACCGGCTTCGAGTTGATGGGCCAGTTTGCCCTGACTCTGGTGGCCAGGCATTTCAATCAGTTACGCGTGCCCCTGTACCAGAGCAGCGCCTTTTGCGTGCTGCTGGAAAGCGCCGATGCCGAATCCGAGGCCCACGCCCGGGCGCAGCTGGAGGGTCTGCTCGAAGCCGCCCTGGAAGATGGCTGCGTGAGCGATGCCGTGGTGGCTGAGAATCTGAATCAGGCCCAGACCCTGTGGCACATCCGCGAGAGCATTCCGCTGGCGCAAGCGCAGGAAGGCCTCAACATCAAGCACGACATTTCAGTGCCGGTATCCAGCATGGCCGCTTTTGTGGCCAGCACCGATGCGCAATTGGCGCAGGCGATTCCCGGCGTGCGGCTGGTCAACTTCGGTCACCTGGGCGACGGCAACCTGCACTACAACGTGCAGGCCCCCGAGGGGCAGGATGCCGCCGTTTTTTTGCGCGAGCAGGAAGCGCGCGTCAACTCGATTGTGTTCGACGCGGTGCAGGCGCATGGCGGCTCCATTTCCGCCGAGCATGGCGTGGGCAGCCTCAAGGTGGACCATTTGACCCACTACAAATCGGCCGTTGCCCTGAACACCATGCGCGCCATCAAGCAGGCGCTGGACCCGCAGAATCTGATGAACCCGGGGCGGGTGGTGCGGGTGTAGCCGGGCAGAGACAGCTCACAGCGGCTGCGCCTGAGCAAAGCGCTGCCACGAAATGCAGCGCACGCCCTCGCGGGTGTAATTTTCGGGTGCGCCATGGATCAACCAGGGTGCGGGCGCGGGCTCGTTCACGAAGCGGGCGGCACGCTGGCCGGCACGCACCAGGTCCGGGGTGATGGTTTGTCCGGACTTGATCTCGACGCATTGCAGGCCAGCGTCGGTTTCAAACACCAGATCGGCTTCGAGTCCATTGTTGTCGCGCCAGAAATAAAGATCAGCCGGCAAGCCCAGATTCAGGCGCTGCTTGCGAAATTCATTGATCACCCAGGTTTCAAACAAGGGGCCACGCATGGGGTGCAAGGCCAGCAGATCCGGGTCGCGAATGCCGATCAGCCAGGCCGCCAGGCCGGTGTCGGTGAAATACAGTTTGGGCGATTTCACCAGTCGCTTACCAAAATTGCGATGGTAGGGTTGCAACAAGCACAGCAGATCGCTGTTTTCCAGCACCGACAACCACTGGCGCGCCGTGGTGTGGCTGATGCCGGCATCCGTGGCCAGTGACACCACATTGAGCAAGGTGCCCGTTCGGGCGGCGCACAGGCGCACAAAGCGCGCAAAGGTAGCGAGGTTTTGCACTTGCAACAACTGGCGCACGTCACGCTCCACATAAGTGGCCACATAAGACGTGAACCAGTCGTTGACCTCGGCCGGCGTGCGCCCGGTTTGCCACAGCGATGGGTACGCACCACGCCAAAGGTGGGTGTGCAGGTGATCATAGCTGGCCAGGGAAATTTCTGACAAGGCCAAAGGCAGCAAGCGCGACACACCCACACGTCCAGCCAGGGACTGCGTCACCCCGGCCATCACACCGAACTGCTGCGACCCCGTCAGCACGAAGCGGCCCGGTGTGCGGTCAGCGTCCACCATGCCTTGCAAATGCGAAAAAAGGTCAGGCCAGCGCTGCGCTTCGTCGAACACGGCGCCCTTTGAAAACCGCGCCAGAAAACCGCGCGGGTCGGCCTGTGCAAAACCGAGTTCGATCGGGTCTTCCAGCGACACATAGGGTTTGTCGGCAAACACCGCGCGTGCCAAGGTCGTTTTGCCGGACTGGCGCGGCCCGGTCATGGCCAGCACGGGGAATTGCCGTGCCAGACGCTGGAGCGTGGGAGCCATGTTTCGCGCGAATGTTTTCATACAATTTGAATTTGTAAACTTCAGATTGTATATTTTTATACCAAAGCCAACACCCGCACCAACCAAGCCGCAAAGGGCGATGACGCTACCGGATCAAAAACGCCAGCAACCGCTCGGCCAGTTTGCCGTAGGGCGGCCACATGAACTTGAGCGTGCTGAACCGGGTCTGGTAAAACACCGGGCGCATTTTTGAAAAAGTCTCAAAACCTTCGCGACTATGGTAGTGGCCCATGCCCGAATCCCCCACCCCGCCAAAAGGCAGGTCGTGCTGGGCTACATGGAACAGCGCGTCGTTGACCGAGACCCCGCCCGACATCACGCGGTCGATGAGGCTTTGCACCTGCGCTTTGTCGTGGCTGAACGGGTACAGCGCCAGCGGGCGCGGCCCAGCGTTGACTTGGTCGATGACTTGCTCCAGCGCGGTATAGCCGCATAGCGGCAGGATCGGGCCGAATATTTCGCGCTGCATCAGCAGGCAGTCCGGGGGCGCATCCAGCACGATGTGTGGCGCGATCTTGTGGCTGGCCGCGTCGAAGGCGGGCCCGTCGAGCAGCGGCAGAACGGTGGCGCCGCGCTCCTGCGCGTCCTGCAGCGCGTGCACCAGCCGCTCGAAGGCGCGCTGGTCGATGATGGCGGTGAAGTCCGGGCTGTCGAGCCGCGGGTAGCGTTGCCGGGCGATGCCGCGCGCCAACTGCACGAATTCATCCACCTTGGCCGCTGGCAACCAGGCATGGTCCACGGTGGTGCAGATCTGACCCGCATTGAGCAGCTTGACGTACATGATGCGCTCGGCGGCCGTGCGCAAGGGAAAGTCGTCGCAGACAATGGCCGGCGACTTGCCGCCGAGCTCGAGCGTGACCGGGCACAGGTTCTGCGCAGCCGCCGCCATCACCGCCCGGCCCGTCTGGCCCGAACCGGTGAACAGCAGATGGTCGAATTTGAGTTGCGAGAAGGCAATGCCGACACCACCGGTTTCATCGAAGAACTGCAACTTTTCCGCAGGGATGTAAGCCGGCATGTGCGCGATGAGGTAGGCCGCGAGGTGACGCGAGTTTTCGCTCATCTTGACCATGGCGCGGTTGCCTGCCGCAAAGATATAGGTCAGCGGCACCAGGCTCAGGTTGAGCGGAAAGTTCCACGGCACGATCACGCCGACCACGCCCAGCGGTTGCGCCACGACACGGTTGCTGGCGCCCAGAAAACTGCGCCAGTCCACCGCGCGGCGCTGCGGCTTCATCCAGCCACTCAGGTGCTTGATGACATGGTCGATGCCGTCCACCACCGGGATCACCTCGGCCAGCAGGGTTTCATGGCGCGAGCGGTGGCCGTAGTCGGCGCTGATGGCACCGCACAGCGCGTCCTTGTGCTCGCGCACAAAGCGCTGCAAGGTGCGCAAATCGGCCGTGCGCTCGGCCAGTGACGGCACGGGATGGGCCAGATAGGCCTGGCGCTGCAGCGCCAGCGCGGCCTCCAGCGGACTCGGGGGAAGGGTCTGGTTCATGATGCCGGGAAGTTTATTCCGGAAGGCATGAACGGGTTGAACGCAGCCCCCTAAACTGGCAACTGCACCAGAGGCTTGAACCGACTCACCACAAAGGTTCAAGGCAGCCAGCACTCAGACGCACCGCGCGCGCAGCCATGGCGCGGGCTTCCTGTTCGTCGTGGGTGACCAGCAGCGTCGGCATGCCGGCAGCCTGGATGCGGGTCTTGAATTCGGCGCGCAGGCTGACACGCAGGTCGGCGTCCAGCGCCGAAAATGGCTCGTCGAGCAAAAGTGCGCGCGGCTGGGTAATGAGCGCGCGCGCCAGTGCCACACGTTGCTGCTCGCCGCCCGACAGATGCCAGACCTTGTGCCGCGCATGGCCGGCCAGACCAAACAGCGCCAGCATGTCGAGCGAGCGGGCACGCGCAAGGGATCTGCCCTGCTTCTGTTCGATCAAGCCAAAGGCCACGTTGTCGAGCACCGACAGATGCGGGAAAAGCGCAAAGTCCTGAAACATCAGGGCAAAGCGGCGCTGCTCGGGCGCGAGCCGCGTGATGTCCTGGCCGTCGAACCAGACGCTGCCGCTCAAGGGACGCTGCAAGCCCGCCACAATGGCCAGCAGCGTGCTCTTGCCGCTGCCCGACGGGCCCAGCAAGGCGACAATTTCGCCGGCCGCCACGGTCAGATCGATGTCTTGCAGCAGGGCGCGCGCGCCGTAGTTCTGGCTGATGTGGCGCAGTTCAAGCATGGCGCAAGTCTCCCGTTTGCAGCTGACGTTCAACGGGTCTACCAGCCACGTCACGCTCAGCCACCGGCCACTCGATCAGCAGGAACGCCAGCAGCGCCAGCAGCATCAATAAGCTCGCCAGCACAAAAGCCTGGTCCAGGCTGGCGGCGCCCGGATGGCCCAGCCGTCGGTAGATCAGGGTGGTGAGCGTGGCCCACTCGGGGCGCGACAAAAACAGCGTGACGGCAAATTCGCCCAAAGCGGTGGCGGCGGCAAACGCCATGCCGCGGCGCAGGGCCGGGCGCAGCAGCGGCAAGGTGACGCGCCAAAAGGTACGCTGCGGGCTGGCGCCCAGCGTGCGCGCAGCTTGCAACAGATGCGCCGGCAAGCTGTCGAGCCCCGCCGCCATCGACTTGGCCACAAACGGATAAGCCAGCACGGCATAGGCCGCCAGCAGCAGTGGCAGGCTGGCAGTCCAGCCGGGGTACAGCAGCAGCAGGCCGAACGCCACTGTGACTGGCGACACCACGAAGGGCAGAAATGCAGCGGCACGCCAGAATACCGAGCGCTGCGCCGCCAGCGCATGCAGCACGCCCAGCAGCGTGGCCAGCGCCAGCGCCATGGCAGAAAAGCGCAGCGTGTTCCACAACGCGGCGCGCACTTCAGCGTCGAATACGCCCACCCATGTGGCCCAGCCCGCCAGCCAGGCCTGCCACACGATCGCCAGCACCGGCAGCGCGCAAATGAAAAACAACGCGCCCAGCGCCGCCAGCAAGGCCAGCCACTGCGCCATGCCTTGCGGCGGCCGGCGCAGCACGGGCTCGACGCGACTCGGCGCTGCCAGCCGCTTCTCCAGCAGCGCATACAGCAGCGCCACACTGCCGGTGAGCCCGAGCATCCACAGCGCCAGCACACTGGCCTGGCCGATTTGCAGTTCATGCGCCACCAGGGTGTAAATCTCGACCTCCACGGTGGCAAAACGCTGGCCGCCCAGCACCAGGGCCAGGCCAAAACCGGCAAAGCAGTACAAGAACACCAGGCACAGGCTCGACATCAGCCACGGCGCAATGGCCGGCCATTCGATGCGCCAGAAGGCGCGCCACGGCGTGGCACCCAAAGAACGCGCCGCTGCCACCTCGCGCGCGTTGACCTGACCCAGCGCATCGACGCCGGCGCGCACCACCATGCACAGGTTGAAAAACAGGTTGCCGTACAGCAGCAGCCAGGGCGTGTCTTGCAGGTTGATGCCGAGCCAGCCACTGAGCAGGCCGCGTGGCCCCCACAGCGCCAGCACGCCCAAAGCCGCCACCAGCGTCGGCACCACAAAGGGCAGCATCAGCAGACGCAGCACCAGGGTGCGCCCGGCGAACTCGAAGCGCGCCAGCACCCAGGCCAGCGGCAGGCCCAGCGCAAAAGCCAGCACGCAGGTGATGCCCGCCTGCGCCAGCGACCACAGCACGCGCCAGCGCAGGTAGTCGTCCTGCCACGGCATCCAGAGCGACCATGTGCCGGGAGCGGCACCCGGCCAACCAGCCTCGCCGGTGAAGCCACTCAAAGCCAGTCGGGCCAGGGGCGCGATCAGCAACAGCAGTAACGCTGCAGCGGGCAGCAGCGCGAGCCACAGGTTCGTGTGCAAATCGCTGCGGCGCACGGACCGCGTTGCCGAACCCGTCATCGCGCGCCTACTTCAGCACCACCTTGGTCCAGCGTGCCACCCAGGCGGCGCCCTGGCTGGCAATCACCTGCGCGGCCGGGGCCTCAAAGGCGGCGGGCTCTGCGGCGTGGCGCATCACCTCGGCACGTGCCGTGCCGGAGCGCGCCGGGTACATCCACATTTCGGTTTGCAGCGCTTGCTGCACCGGCTCGGAGCGCATGAAATCGACGAACTTCAGCGCCGCCTCACGCTGGCTGCCACCCTTGACCAGGCCCACGCCTTCCACCTGTCGGAAAACACCCCCGTGCAGGTTCAAGCTGGCCGTCGGCGATTCGGTGATTTTTTCCTTGCTGTAAAACACCTCGGCCGCCGGGCTGGTGGCATAGCTCACCACCAGCGGGTAGGCGCCCTTGTTGCGGGCGAAGTCGGTGTAGTAGGCTTCGCTCCAGCCCTTGACCACCTTGAGTCCGTTGGCGCGCATCTGCGCCCACCAGGCAAAGGCATTGTCTTCACCCAGTCCGGAAATGGTGGCCAGCAGGAACGCATAACCGGTGCTGCTGGTGGCCGGGTTGGGCGTGACCAGCCAGCCCTTGTAGGCGGGCAGGGTCAGCTCCTGCAAGGTTTTGGGCAAAGCCAGGCCGCTGGTTGCAACCGACGCCTTGTCGTAATTCAGGGTGACGAAACCGTAGTCCACAGGAGCCAACGCCGGGCCCAGTGTGGCCTCGGAAGCCGATGCGGTCTGGGGCAAGCTTGGCTCCAGCACACCAGCGGCCAGCGCCTTGCCGACCAGCGTGTTGTCGATGCCGAACACCGCATCGGCGACGGGTTGGGCACGCGTCAGAATGAGTTTGTTGAGCATTTCACCGGCATCACCGCCTTTGATGATCGCCAGTTTGATGTTGTTCTGCGCCTCGAACTGCGCCAGCAGGGGCTTGGGCAAGGCGAAAGAGCTGTGCACCATCACGCGCAACTCATCGGCCGCAAGGCTTGGGGTGGACACTGGCAACGCGGCCAGCGCGGTGGCAGCCAGGGTAAACAGACGACGGTTCATGGCATAGCCTTTCAATGCGCCAGCAGCCGGGGCGCTGGGAAAAGGCAAAACCGGCAGGCGGCTGAGCTTGACCCTTCACGCTCCCTACGCTGGCATGATCCAGATCAGGTAAGGGGACTATCTCAGTCCGTCGTACAACGGACACCCCCGGTGAGGCGCAGATTCTAAGCGCATCACCTTATGCAGATGAAGCGCCGCCGCTGCCCACGGACAATGTAATCACTCCGTGAGCGTCTCCACTGCACAAATCGCAGCCTGCAAGCGCGCGTCGTCGCGACCCTCAACCCCGATATGGGGCAGGTGCATGGCTTGCAAGGTCTGCCCGATGCGTGTGTGCATCTCTGCGCGCACGGCTTCACTGTCGCGTTGCAGGCCGTCGGGCTGCCAGGGCAGGTCGGGCGACAGGAGCAACGTCAGCGCGTAGCGCGCGTGCAAGACTTGTGCGCAGTCGAAAAGCGAATCGTCAGAAAAATAAAAGTCACTGTAAACCGCGGTGAGCAGCGGCGTGCTGTCGCAAAACAGATAGCCACAGCCTGTTTGCAAGGCCAGCGCCGCCACCTGTTCTTCGCGCTCGAACTGGGTCCGCATGATGGCGGCCTGTTCTTCCCTCCGGGGCGTACGGCCATGCAGGTCACAAAATGCGCGCAACGCTTCTGGCACCCAGCGTCCGCCAAAATGCGCCGCCAGCGCCTGTGCCAGCGTGGTTTTTCCGGTGCACTCGGCACCGATCAGACAGATGCGTACAGGGCCCGCGCGAGGAGCGTCAGCGACGCGGCGGTCCTTGGGTTCAGACGTCATGGATTGCTTTTCTGCGTTGGCCATGACGGGGGCTGCTCAGCTCAAGGCTGCAAGCTTTCCAGACCACCCAGATAAGGCCGCAGTACCTCGGGCACGGTGACCGAGCCGTCGGCATTCTGGTAGTTTTCGAGCACTGCCACCAGCGTTCGCCCGACCGCCAGGCCAGAGCCGTTGAGCGTATGCACCAGCTCGTTTTTGCCCTGCGCGTTCTTGAAGCGGGCTTGCAGGCGGCGCGCCTGGAAGGCTTCGCAGTTGCTCACCGAACTGATCTCGCGGTAGGTGTTCTGTGCCGGCAACCAGACTTCGAGGTCATAGGTTTTGGCGGCGCCAAAGCCCATGTCGCCGGTGCACAGGCTCATGACGCGGTACGGCAGGCCCAGCTTCTGCAAAATGGCCTCGGCGTGGCCGGTCATGACTTCGAGCGCTTCATAGCTCTTGTCGGGATGCACGATTTGCACCATCTCGACCTTGTCGAACTGGTGCTGGCGGATCAGGCCTCGGGTGTCGCGCCCGGCACTGCCCGCCTCCGAGCGAAAGCACGGCGTGTGACCGGTGAGTTTGATCGGTAAATCACCTTCTGCCACCACCACGTCACGCACCAGGTTGGTCAGCGGTACTTCGGCCGTGGGAATCAGGTACAGCGCGGTATTGTCGGGCTGCTCTTCGCCCTCCTGACCGCCTTTTTTGGCGGCGAACAGGTCGCCCTCGAACTTGGGCAACTGGCCCGTTCCCCTGAGCGTTTCACCGTTGACGATGTAAGGCGTGTAGCACTCGGTGTAGCCGTGTTCCTGCGTCTGCACGTCGAGCATGAACTGCGCCAGCACCCGGTGCAAGCGCGCCACCTGGCCTTTCATCACGGTAAAGCGCGCGCCAGTGAGCTTGACGCCCATGGCGAAGTCCAGCCCCAGCGGTTCGCCCACATCCACGTGATCCCTGATGCTGAAGTCGAAGCTGCGCGGTGTGCCCCAGCTGCGCACCACCACGTTGCCATGTTCGTCAGCGCCCACCGGCACGCTCTCGTGCGGCAGGTTGGGCACCGCCAGCAGCAGCGTTTGCATGTCGAGCTGAATCTGGTCGAGGCGCTTGCTCGAGGCGTCGAGCTCGTCCTTGATGCCCGCCACCTGCGCCATCACGGCGTCCACTTCGGCAGCGCCGGCGGGACCTTTGGCCTTGAGCTGGCCGATTTGCTTACTGGCACTGTTGCGCTGGGCTTGCAGTGCCTCGGTGCGAACCTGGATGCTTTTGCGCTCGGTCTCCAGCACGGTGAAAGCGGCCACGTCCAAAAAAGCTTGCGGACTCTTGCGGGTTTCCAGGCGGGACACCACGTGGGCCAGGTCTTTGCGCAGCAGGGTAATATCTATCATGGTCGATCAATCAATACAGGGTTGGGATTCGTCACTGCGAGCGAAGCGCGGAAGTCCATGCCATTTGCGGCATGGATTGCCACACCGCCACGCAGCTCGCAATGACGGCTGTTAGTTTGTTTTGCCATCTTCATTCTGATCCAGCCGCAAGCCCTTGGGCAGCGGAAACTTGACGCTCTCGGGGTCGCCGGGCATGCGCTGCACCGACACGGCGCCCAGCGCTTTGAGGCGCTCGATCACCTGCGCCACCAGAATTTCCGGGGCCGATGCACCGGCGGTCAGGCCCACGCGCTGGCAGCCCTCGAACCACTGCGGCTGCAAATCGTCTGCGCTGTCGACCATGTAGCCGGGCGTGCCCAGCTTGCGCGCCACTTCGGCCAGGCGGTTGCTGTTGGAACTGGTGGGGCTGCCCACCACCACGACCACATCGACCTGCGCGCTCATCAGCTTGACGGCGTCCTGGCGATTTTGCGTGGCGTAGCAAATGTCCTGCTGCTTGGGCTCGCGCACGTTGGGAAAACGCGCCTTGATGGCCGCAGCGATGGCCGCCGCGTCATCGACACTGAGCGTGGTTTGCGTCACCACGGCCAATTTTTCAGTCTGCGCCGGCTGGATGCGCACCACGTCAGGCACGTCCTCCACCAGGTGGATACCGCCGTCGAGTTGGCCCATGGTGCCTTCCACCTCGGGGTGACCCTTGTGGCCGATCATGATGAACTCGAAGCCCTCTTTGGCCAACTTGGACACTTCAACATGCACCTTGGTGACCAACGGGCAAGTGGCATCGAAAACACGAAAACCGCGCGCGGCTGCCTCGTGCTGCACCGCCAGGCTCACGCCATGGGCCGAAAAAACCAGGGTGGCGCCCTTGGGCACCTCGTCCAGATCTTCGATAAAAATGGCGCCCTTGGCTTTCAGGTCGTTGACCACAAAGGTGTTGTGCACGATTTCGTGGCGCACGTAAATGGGCGCGCCAAACTTGACCAGCGCGCGCTCCACGATCTCGATGGCGCGGTCCACGCCGGCACAAAAGCCGCGGGGCTCGGCCAGCAGCACCTCCAGACCGGCTTGCCCGCTCATAGCACGCCGATCACCTGGACTTCGAACGTGACCGGCTGGCCCGCCAGCGGATGGTTGAAGTCAAAGCGCACCGCCTCGCCCTTGTCGTCGCTGCGAAAGTCGACGATCACGCCGGCAAATTCGCCCTGGCCGTCAGGGGTGGCGAACTTGACCACATCGCCCACCGCATAGCTTTCGTCGGCGGCTCCGAGCTCGGTGAGTTCCTTGCGCGCCATCCATTGCAGCATGTCGGGGCTGCGCTGGCCGAACACTTCGCCGGCGGGCAATTCCAGCGTGGTGCGACTGCCCTCGGCCAGGCCGATCAGTCGCGCCTCCAGCGCAGGGGCAAGTTCACCGGTGCCCAGCGTGAGCGTGGCGGGTGCCGACGCAAAGGTGTTGACGACATCGCCCGCCGGGCCGCTCAGGCGATAGTGCAGGGTCAGAAATGACCCGGGTTGGATCGTGGCGCGCGTATTCGTCATGAAAGTCCTGTGTGTGAGGAATGCGGTCGGGCTGACTGCATCGGTCCTGCAATAACCCCCGGCGCAACAACGCCGTGGTGCTGGCATAAACTGGGCCACATTGTAAAAGCCACACCATGCCGCTCAAAGACTTGCCACCCGATGCCCGCCCGCGCGAGAAAATGCTCGCGCGCGGTCCCGCCGCCTTGAGCGACGTGGAACTGCTGGCCTTGCTGCTGCGCACCGGTATCCAGGGCAAGGGCGTGTTTCAACTGGCGCGCGAACTGCTCGACATCAAGCCCGGTGCCGACGGCCAGAATGGCTTTGACGGCATTGCCGGGCTGCTCAACGCCACGGCAGACGACCTCAAGCCGGTCAAGGGCCTGGGCCCGGCCAAGCGCGCCGAGCTGCTGGCGGTGCTGGAGCTGGCCCGCCGTGCCCTGACGCAGCGCCTGCAGGAGCGCACCGTGTTTGCCACGCCCGACGCGGTCAAGCAGTTCTTGCAGCTCAAATTGGCAGCGCGCCAGCAGGAAGTGTTTGCCGTGCTGTTTCTCGACGTGCAAAACCGGCTGGTGTCGTATGACGAAATGTTCTTGGGCACCTTGACTCAGACCAGCGTCTATCCGCGCGAGGTGGTGCTGCGCGCGCTCAGGCACCAAGCCAGCGCCGTGGTGCTGTCGCACAACCACCCGAGTGGCTCAGTGCAACCTTCCAGAGCCGACGAAATGCTGACGCAGACCCTCAAGACCACGCTGGCACTGATCGACGTGCGCGTGCTCGACCACGTCATCGTGGCCCCTGGCGAGGCGCTGTCGATGGCCGAACGGGGCTTGATGTGAAGCCGGTCAAGGTCAGGACGCTGGGCGAGCTCAAGCTGGTCAAGCGTGCCATTGCCGAGCAGGCGCGACAGCGCATCGAGCAAGCCAGCCAGGAGGCCAAGGCGGCCAGACAGATCGCCAGCGACAAGGACTTGTTCACCCGTGCAGCAGGAGCCGTCAAACCGCTGCCCGACAAGCGCAAGCTGCACCACGCGCCCACGCCCAGACTGCCGCAGGCCATGCAATACCAGCGCGACGAAAAAGAGGTGCTGAAAGAAGCCATCAGCGACGAATTCGACGTTTCGACGCTGCTCGAATGCGACGAGCACCTGAGCTTTCGCCGCCCCGGCATCGGCGTCGATGTGACGCGCAAACTGCGCCGCGGCGACTGGAGCATCCAGCGCCAGATCGACCTGCACGGCCTGCGCCGCGACGACGCCCGCGAAGCCCTGAGCCTGTTCATCCGCGACGCGCACAGGCAGGGCATCCGCTGTGTGCGCGTGGTGCACGGCAAAGGGCTGGGCTCACCCGGCAAGGCACCGGTGCTGAAAAACCGGGTGTACAGCTGGCTGGTGCAAAAAAACGAGGTGCTGGCCTTTGTGCAAGCAAAACCGGCCGACGGCGGCGCAGGCGCGCTGGTGGTTTTGCTGATGGCGGCGAGGCCTTGAGTCTTGGCCAACCATCCGCCCCAAGAACGAAAAAGCCCCAGAACATCTCTGCTCTGGGGCGATTCGTTTGGTGCGGCTGGCAGGAATTGAACCCACGACCCTCTGGTTCGTAGCCAGATACTCTATCCAACTGAGCTACAGCCGCTAAGCGCCGTATTCTAGCAACGAAACCCGGCCAGTTTGCCACCGGCAGCGCTCAAGCCCCTGAAAAATTCGGCATTTTTTGCGCTTCAGGCTGGTTACGCATCCACTCTGCCGTCTGAAAAAACGATTTCTTCAGGCGTTCGCGCAGCTCTGGCGCGACGCCCGTTTCAAGCATGGCCTGACCCATGCAGGCCAGCCACTGGTCACGCTCGACCAGGCCAATCCTGAACGGCATGTGCCGCGCTTTCAGGCGCGGATGGCCAAACCGGTCGGTGTAATAAGGCGGCCCGCCCAGCCAGCCGCACAAAAACCAGAACAGCTTCTGCCGGGCATCGTCGAGCACCGAGCCATGCGCCGCCCGCAACTCGGCGTAAGCAGGCTCCAGGTCCATCAGGTCATAAAAACGCTCGACCAGGGCGTGTACCCGTTCTTCGCCACCGATCCACGCATAGGGCGTTTCGAAAGCTGGTTTTTCTTCAATGTTCATGTTCTATTGGCAGGTGAAGCCACTCGCTCATCAAAAGTTGCAGCAGCAGGACAGCGAATTATTGCGCCGCGCTGCGCAGCGTCTGCACCACCGGGCGACGCAAGACCTCGCGCAGACCCCACCAGCCGGCGGCCAGCGCCAGCACGGCGCCGGCCAGCGCGCCCATCAACGGCACCCACCACGACACCACCCAGTCAAATTCGAACACGTAGCGCGCCAGCGCCCAGCCGACCGCACTGGCCACGATGGAGGCCAAAAAACCTGCCAGCAGACCGACACCCGCGAGCTCGATGCGCTGCACCCGGCGCAGCAGGCTGGCGCGCGCGCCCACGGCGCGCATGATGGCGAACTCGCGGGCGCGCTCCTCACGCGTTGCGCTCACTGCGGCAAACAGCACCACCAGACCGGCGGCGAGGGTGAACGCGAACAAGAATTCCACCGCGCCAATGACCTGATCGAGCACGCGCTGCACCTGGGCGATGGTGGCGGTCATGTCGACGCTGGTGATATTGGGAAACTGTCGCACCAGCGCCGCGTCGAACCCTTTGGTGTCGGGCGCCTTGAACGCGCTCATGTAAGTGGCGGGCACACCGTCGAGGACGTCCACCGGGTACATGACAAAGAAGTTGGCGCGCATCGAGGCCCAGTCGACCTTGCGCAGCGAGGTGATCTTTGACACGCTTTGCAGGCCGCCCACGTCGAAGGTCAGGCTGTCGCCAAGCTTGAGGCCCAGCGTCTTGGCAATGCCCTCCTCCACACTGATGGCGCCGGCCTCGTTGGCCTGCCAGCGCCCGGCTACCACCACGTTCTGCTCGGGCTGCGTGGCGCTGTGCGAGAGGTTGAACTCGCGGTCCACCAGGCGCTGGGCGCGCTCATCGGCGTAGTCCTCGGGGCTCACGGTGCGCCCGTTGATGGCCACCAGACGGCCGCGGATCATGGGGAACCAGTCGAACCTGGCCACGCCCGCGTTTTTGAGCGCCTGCGTGAAGCCCTGGCCCTGCTCGGGCATGACGTTGATGACAAAGCGGTTCGGCGCGTCGGGCGACGAGGCAGCGCGCCAGCTGCTGATCAGATCGGTGCGCAGCAGCACCAGCAGCACCAGCGCCAACAAGCCTACCGCCAGGCTGCTGACCTGCACCACGGCAAAGGCCGGGCGCGCCGCAATTTGCCGGGTGGCCAGCACCATGGCGGTGGGCGCGGTGGCGTCGTTCACGCTCACGCGCAGCAGCCTGACCGCAAGCCAGCTCAGGGCAGCGAACAGCAGCGTGGCCCCGGCAAAGCCACCCACGGCAATCAGGCCCAATTTGAGGTCGCTGCTGGCCGCCAGCAGCAGCGCGGCAAAGCCTGCCACCCCCACGCCCAGCACCATCAGCGACGCTGGTTTGAGACCGCCCACGTCGCGCCGGATCACCCGCAGCGGCGGCACCTGGGCGAGTTGCAACACCGGTGGCAAGCCAAAGGCCAGCAGCAGCGTGAGGCCCATACCCATGCCGAACAGCACCGGCCAGATTCCGGGCGCAGGCAGAGCCGAATCAACCAGTCCGGCCAGCAGCGCGACAAAGCCGTAATGCACCGCAAAGCCGAGCAACACACCCAGCGCGCTGGCGAGCAGCCCGATCAGCACAAATTCGAAGGTGTAAGCGGCGGCGATGGTGCGCTGACGCAAACCCAGCACCCGCAGCATGGCGCAGTCATCGAGGTGGTTGCTGGCAAAACTGCGCGCCGCCAGGGCGACGGCCACCGCGCTGAGCAGCGCTGCCAGAAGCGCCACCAGGTTCAGAAACTTTTCGGCACGGGAGAGCGTGCTGCCGAGCTCGGGGCTCCCGCCCTCGAGCGCCTCGACGCGCAGGCCGCGCACGGTTTTCGCCTCCACCTGCGCTTGCGCCCAATCGACAAAGCTTTTGACCGCACGTTCTTCACCGGCCAGCGCGAGCCGGTAGCGCAATCGGCTGGCGGGCTGGATCAGGCCGGTGGCAGCCACATCGGACTGGTTGATCATGACGCGCGGCGAGAAATTCATGAAGCCCGCGCCCCGGTCGGGCTCGTTGACGATGATGCGCGTCAGCTTGAACGCGCTGTCACCCAGCAGCAGTTCGGCGCCGATCGGCAGATCGAGTGCATCGAGCAACGCGGCGTCGACCCAGGCCTCGCCGGGCTGCGGAATGTCGCTGGTCAGAGCGCCGCTTACGCCGGGCTGATCGCTGACCCGCAAGCGCCCGCGCAAGGGGTAGCCCGGTGCCACCACTTTCAGCGCCACCAGCTTGATGGCACCGCCTTGTGCCTCCGGCGCGCGCGCCATGGTCGGAAAACTCAGGTGCTGGGTCTGCTGCAAGCCCAGGGCACTTGCCTTTTGCAGGAACGCTTCAGGCATCGGGTTGTCGCTGACCACGACCGCATCGCCGCCCATCAACTGGCGCGCATCGCGCTGCAAACCGCCCTTGAGCCGGTCGGCAAAAAAACCCACGGCCGTGAGTGCAGCCACCGCCAGTGTCACAGCCACCATCAGCAGGCGCAGTTCACCCGCGCGCAGGTCGCGTCCCAGGCTGCGCCAGCCCAGCTTCAAAAAGGAAATTTGCATGGGGCGACGATACCGCAGATGGGTTTTGTGTGAACTGGCGGGTGGCTGTCAGCCCCTTGGATGGTTGGGAAATGTTAATCGGCAGCAGACTGCACGACAGGCGACATCGCCAGCGCAGCGGCGGGCTTTCGTGGTTGACGATTGCTGGTACGCCAGCATGAGGAGACCGCGAAAGACTGACGCTGCGCGGGTCAATGCTCAGTCTGCCTGATTCTCTACAGACGAACTCTGTTGAAACAACCCTGGCTGTAATTGCAGACGCTCGACGGCGCTGTAGCAGAGAAACCGTTTGTTGGTGGCGCGGCCAATGGCACATAGACCCAGGCGCTCTGCCACTTCCAGACCCATGTGGGTGATGCCGCTGCGAGAGATCACGATGGGCACGCCCATCTGCGCCGACTTGATGACCATCTCACTGGTGAGCCGCCCAGTGGTGTAGAACACCTTGTCAGCACCTGCCATGGATACATCCTGCATCCACATCCAGCCGGCAATGGTGTCGAGCGCGTTGTGGCGGCCCACGTCTTCAACAAAGACCAGCATATTGGCGCCCTGAAACAAGGCACATCCATGCACAGAGCCCGATGACTTGTAGGTGGTTTCCTGCAAACGAATGGCATTGACAAGACCGTACAGCTCGGTTTGCGTCAGTGTCGCAGGCGGCAGCTCGATGGCGTCCACCTCGGCCATCAGGTCACCGAACACACTGCCCTGGCCGCAGCCGGTGGTAACCACGCGTTTGGCAGTGCGCGCTTCAATGTCAGAAATGCCCTGGCGCGTCTTGACGGCGGCAGCGCCCACGTCCCAGTCCACGGTGATCGACTCGACTTCGTCGACGCTGGCGACCAGCCGCTGGTTGCGCAGAAAGCCCAGTACGAGCAGCTCCGGGTGGGCACCCAGCGTCATCAGCGTGACCAGCTCACGCTTGTCAACGTAGACCGTCAGCGCACGCTCGGCCGGGATGGAAACAGTATCCGCCTCGCCAAGTTCGTTGACGACGGACACCTCGCGCGTCAACGGCGCGCGCGCTTGCGTCAGGCGGGGCCGCAAAAGGCTCAGGGCTTCTTGGCTGCTGCAAC
>Ga0172367_10000906_pt1 | contig 44692 bp, 29 predicted proteins | sample Lak10m_FD_114542 | JGI IMG/M metagenome (GOLD analysis project Ga0172367, IMG submission 114542) | Freshwater microbial communities from Kabuno Bay, South-Kivu, Congo - kab_022012_10m | ecosystem: Environmental > Aquatic > Freshwater > Lake | place: Democratic Republic of the Congo: South-Kivu...
AGGAGACGAGCTCTTCTTTTTCTATCCTTCCACCGAATGGGAAATGGATGCTCCATTCATTTGTCTTTGCGGGTCTGCCAATTGCATCAATGTCGTTGCGGGGGCGCGGTTCCTCCCTCTTTCCACGCTGGAACGCCATTACCTCAATTCCCACATCCGTGATTACATGGTGGAATTGGTCAAGGGCACAAAAAACAACCTGATCAAGATCAAGTAATTTTTTAAAAGATTTAAAAAGAGAAACGCCAAAGCCCGGGCTTTGGCGTTTCTCTTTTATCGTTCACCGTCTCTTATAACTTTTGGTGCAGAGCAAGAAGTTTATACGCACTGGTCCATGGCGTGCCAAGGCGATGATTTTGCGCGATCTCTATTTTATTGAATTTTTGCGCAATAGATGGCAGCATGGTCGCGATCGTTGCCCAATCGTCCGACAACACGGCTTCCTTTAATTTCGAAGCGTATTGCCCTGCCCACAACCATTCCATGCGGAATTTATCCGCTTTGACCCAATAATCTCGTTTCTCCCATGCCGCTACAGAGCTGTCAATTCCCTCGGAAATCGCCTGAAGAGCAAGCGCAATATATGCCGCCTGGTCTTTTGTCTCAGCTGTGACGGTATTCTGTTTTGCCAATTCGCGGATGCAAAGTACGATGGATTTTGTCAAACGAGTACGTTCTTTTCCAACAGAGTCAGGGTTAATTACTCGGCTCAAGATTCTTCTCCATTTGTTTTGATGACCGCGCGATTATACCGCCAGATTCAGCCAGCATCGGATAAAATAGCGCGCAACCATGACAAACTCAATACACGCCATCATCTTTGACCTCGGAAACGTCCTGATCGGGTGGGACGCTCACTTGCTTTATGGAGAATATTTTCCAAACCATGATTCTATAGATCGCTTTCTGGAAGAAGTCGGCTTTTCAGAGTGGAATGCAAAGCAGGATGCAGGACGTCCATTCGCCGAAGGTGTGGAAGAACTATCAAAAAAGTTTCCCCACTACGCAGAACTCATTCAAGCCTATGACACCCATTGGGAAAAAAGCATCACAGAAGCCTATTCTGAAAGTGTCGAGATCGTCCGTGCTTTAAAGGATGCCGGGTGGGCGCTCTATTTGCTGAGCAATTTTTCTCTTGAAAAATATAAACTCATTGAGCCCAAGCATCCGTTTCTTGGGTGGTTCAAAGATAAAATCATTTCAGGTGAGCACGGTACAGTAAAACCTGAAGAGAAGATATTTCAAATTTTGATCGAACGGATTGGGTACAAACCGGAAAACTGCCTGTTCATTGACGATTCACTGCCAAATATTGAAACAGCTCAGCGATTAGGTTTCCAGACCATTCACTTTCACTCCCCCACTCAATTGAAAGAACAACTCATACAACTTGGGATTAAAGGAATACAACCATGAGCGACAAACTACAACAAGCCATGTTCGAAGCCATTGAAGAAGAACTCAAAAAGCAGGTGAGCCGGTTGGATCAAGCTCACACAAAACCCTTTCATGAGATGCTGACCTATCATATGGGGTGGACGGGTGAAGGCGCTGGGTCACAGGCAACAGGGAAGCGAATTCGTCCATTACTTGCACTTTTGTCCCTTTCATCTATAGAAGGTGATAATAGTGGCTTGAATTGGCTACGCGCAGTTTCTTTTTCTGCCGCCATTGAACTCGTTCATAATTTTTCGCTTGTTCACGATGACATACAAGATAATTCGCCGTTGCGCCGTGGGCGAAAAACTGTTTGGGTCAATTGGGGCGCTCCCATGGCGATCAATGCAGGTGATGCATTATTTGTCATGGCTAACCAATCTATCCTGGACCTGCTCAAATACTACCCAGCCGAAATGGTCGTCCGTGCATCTGAGATGTTAAATGAAGTATGTCTTCAGCTAACTCAGGGTCAATATTTGGATATGTCTTATGAAGAGCGTAACGATCTGAAGCTGGAAGACTATTGGCCAATGATCGGCGGTAAAACCTCTGCCCTACTCTCTTTATGCACTCAGGCAGGCGCATATCTTGGCTATGCGAACGAAGAAAGAGTGGAACTTTACCGTCAATTTGGATATCATCTTGGTCTGGCATTTCAGGTGCAGGATGATATTCTTGGAATTTGGGGAGATGAGACGATAACCGGAAAATCAGTTGCGAGCGACCTCGTTGAAGGAAAGAACTCTTTGCCAGTGTTGTTTGCCCTTGAGCAAAATGGGAAGTTTGCCAAACGCTGGCAAGAAGGACCAATTACTCAAGCTGAGGTTGATGATCTTGCCGCTTTGCTTGAGGAAGAAGGCGGAAAAGCCTACGCAGAAAAAACATCTGCTGATCTCACGGCGAAAGCGCTTGGGTATCTGGATCAAGCAGCTCCTCAAGGTGAAGCTGGGGAGGCAATTCGCGGGTTGGCGAATATGCTCCTGAAACGCAAACAATAGAAATGATGGGTTGAGCCGGCACTTTATCCGCTTGAAGAGGATGCGGATTGTGCAAATTCCTCAAAAATCCATAGCCCTACTCATATTTGGCGGCGGGCTTGACATGCCATTTCGGCGTGACGTATAATTGAGCCTGTTGTGCGGGTGTAGTTCAGTGGTAGAACGCTTGCTTCCCAAGCAAGATATCGTGGGTTCGAGTCCCATCACCCGCTCTAAGCCGAGGAAGAAAGATGCCTCGGCTTTTTTGTTATGCTATACTTGCCGAACGTTTGTAAGGTACCTGTCATGCGAACCTGTAGCGACACTAAAGTAAAATTCTGGCTGGAGAATATAGGAAATGCCGGATAGAATCACTGTTTTGTACGTCGAAGATAACCCGGATAATCGTAATTTAATACGCCGCGTTTTAAACGCGGAAGGGTTTGATGTTGTAGAGGCGGCACACGCCAATCAGGCTTTTCAAAAATTAGAATCTGAGCAGATCGATTTAATTTTGATGGATATTAACATGCCTGAAATGGACGGTTACACCTTAACCGCAAAAATCAAACAAAATGAGCGTTTTAAGAACATTCCCATTGTGGCAGTAACAGCGAATGTAATGCGTGGCGACCGGGAGAAATCCCTTCAAGCCGGATGTGACGGTTACATTCAAAAACCCATCGATATTGACACATTGGCACAGCAGATCGCACGTTTCATCACGAGGAGATCAAATGTCTGATCAAGAACACCCCCCTGCCGTTTCTGATACCCAACCAATTCGCAAGCCGACAATACCAAAAGATGCGGCTGTACTGGTTGTTGAAGATAACGTCTCCAATTTTGTTTTAATTGCCCGCATGCTTGGCTACCTTGGCATTCATTGCGAGTGGAAAACTTCAGGGTATGAAGTTGTCGAATATGCAGACACCCTCCCCCGCCTTGACTTGATATTAATGGATATTCGCCTTCCATACGAAGACGGCTATGGCGCATTAAAAAAAATCCGCGCATCAGAGCGCTTCAAATCAGTTCCCATCATTGCGGTAACGGCTGAAGCCAGCCAGGAGCAAATGAGAAAAGCAAAGGATTCGGGGTTTGATGGATTTCTCGGCAAACCCCTCGACCCTGATCGTTTCCCTGACCAGATCCGTAGAATTTTAAACAGTGAACCGGTTTGGGAATTCAGTTAATTCACGCTTATAACGACTAATGGCAAACACCGTATCGCCGTTCGAACATAAAAAAAAACCAGCGAAGATCAAGGGCAGCCTCACAAGGTCATTGGTAAGAACCCTCTTGCTCTTTACGTTAATTCCGCTTGCACTTATGGCGGGAGGGGCGTATATCCGGGCACGCGGGTTGCTTGAACAGCAATCTGAAAGGCAACTCGAAAGCCTCTTGTCAAATCAGGCGGGTCTGGTTGAACAATACACACTGTACAAACACCAGCTGTTACAAGATCAACTGCTAAAAACGTCTCCCGCCTTCGATCTGAACAGCGAAACTTCATCGACAATTCAACCCCTGCTCGACAATAACCTTCTTGTAAACAATGAAGGAGGGGCAAACGGTTTTAGCCACTACATAATCCTCTCCAATGCTGGCGATGTACTGCTTGCCAGCGAACGCTCATGGCAGGGTTCCCAAATTGAGTTCAACCCATCTGACGGATCTGCGGCTGAAAGTATTTTGCTGGGCAGTTTCCCTCCATTTATTGAGAATGAACCTGTTCTTGTTTCATACATCAGATACGCCTCAGACGACGGCAAAAAAACAGGAATACTCATCGGATTAACAAGTGGGGACGAGTTACAGAACACGCTTCAACCTTTAATTGGGCTGGCTCCCTACACCCAGGCATTTATCGCCTCTTCAGCAGACGAGCTTATCCTGATAAAAGAAACCGGTGAATACACACCTGTTGAGGCAGAAAATAACTCAACAGCAGAAATCAGTCCAATTTTCACAAAAAAAACAGATTCGCCTGTAAAACTCAACTTATCACTCATTGGTGGTGAAAGATACCTTGCCCAAGGGAAATGGGTTCCAGCGCTTCAAGGCGTAGTTATATTAGCCATCAGTTCTGAAGTTGTTTACGCCGATATAAACAGCCTTGCGCCATTCACCATTGCACTTTTCGCAGGATCATTGATCGCGATGGGTGTCATCTTGTATTTTGGTGTGCAACAAGTTGTACACCCTTTACAATCACTCTTAGCAGTCACTAAAAAGTTTTCAGAGGGCGATAGAGGAGCCCGTGCAAGTGAGATCAATTCAAACAATGAGATATATTTGCTCAGCAAAGCTTTTAATGGGCTGGCAGAGCAAATAGAAGATCAATATCACCTGCTTGAACAAAAGGTGGAAGAACGCACGCTCCAGGTCCGCACCGCTGCCGAAGTGGCGCAAAGCATTAATAATATTTCTGATATTGACGAAATGATGCAGAAAACTGTTGAGCTTCTTGTTCAACAGTTTAACTTTTATCAAAGCAGCATTTTTCTGTTGGATAGAAGCGGCAAGAATATTGAATTGAAATGCGGGTATGGTTCAGTCAGCCAAAGACAACCCGAACAAAAATACAGCCAGCCAGTCACGTCCGATTCTCTAATTGGGTGGGTTGCAATACACAACAAGCCTCGCATTGCATCTGACCTTACAGAGGGTGAACTTCACCTTACCAATGAAATTTTCCCTGAAACGCGTTCCGAAGCCTGCGTCCCGATCGCGCTGGGAGATCATGTACTTGGCGTATTGGATGTTCAAAGCACCCAGCCCGGAGATTTCGGGGCAGACTCCTTGGTTATGCTGCAAACGCTGGCGAGTCAACTGGCAACAGCCATGCAAACCAGCTTGTTGGTCGAGACCAGCCGGGTCAATTTTAAAGAACTGGATCGTCTCTATCGCTCCAGCCGTTTAATTGCTGAAGCCAGGACAAAGGCAGAAACATTGCGGGTCAGTGAGCAAATCGTTAGAGGAGCCCCCTACCCCGTCCTGTTATTAGAGCCGCATGAAGATCGATTAAGTGTGGCAGCTACCGCCGAGGCATTTCAAAATGAAGTGCCTGATCATATGATAAGGAACGGTGTTCACGCCAATATTCAAGATGTCGCTTCATATCTGGCGCATGGGACGATAACAATATCAAGTACAAGCACAGATGCTCCAAGAGAGCTGAAAGACCTCTTAAGAGAATTGGGAATGCTGAATGGCGTTTTCATCCCGGTACAAAGCGTAAATATTTTAGAAGCCATATTATTCATTGGTTCGCGGCAGAAAAGCCTTTCGGCGATTGAACTTCAGCCCTATGAAAACCTTGCTGATCTTATGTCTGTTACCCTGCAAAGGGTACAGGCTCTATCAGAAACAGAAAAGCACTTGAAAGAAGTTGAAGCGATTGCTTCCATGAATGAATTGACAGCTTCCGCTTCGGACGTCACCGCGCTCTATAGTTCACTGCACAGTAAGATTCAGCAAATCATTGGTGACTACAACTTAATCGTTGCCATATACAACATTAATGACAACACTATCCACATTCCATTCAGCTACGAACTCGGAAAAGTACAATCCATCCCGCCATTCCCACTTGGTGAAGGGTTAACATCTATTTTATTGAAAACCCGCCAACCATTGATGTTGGTAAAGGATACAGAAAAAAAGGCAGCCGAATTAGGCGCGAAGATCGTAGGAAAACCGGCAAAGTCCTGGTTAGGCGCCCCCATGATTGTTCAGGGTGAGGTTATCGGCGCATTAATCATTCAAGATGTAGAGAACGAAGGTGCATTTGATGAAGATGACCTGAAATTCTTCACTACCATCACTGGGCAGGTAGCGGGTGTTATTAAAAACACCCAACTCATTGAAGAAACCAAGAAAAAAGCCATTCAAGTTGAAGCAGCAGCCGAAATTGCCCGCGATATTAACGGATATCTAAACCTCGACGAATTGCTTTATAAAGCAGTGAACCTTATCCGTGAACATTTTAATTTCTATCATGCAGGTATTTTCCTTTTGGATCAACCCCGAGAGTTCGCAGTGATCCGTGAAGCGACTGGTGAAGCCGGCGCTCAAATGAAGCGGCAGGGATATAAGATCGGGGTTGGTTCAAAGTCCATTGTTGGTTACGCCAGTGGAAAAGGCGAAGCGCTCATTGTCAGCGATACAACCAAAGATGTAACCTACTACCCAAACCCGCTTCTCCCCGAAACCAAAGCAGAAGCAGCCATCCCTCTGAAGGTTTCTGACCGTGTATTGGGAATTCTAGACGTACAAAGTACGATCCCCTACGCCTTCACAGAAGATAATATGAAAAGCCTGGGAATACTGGCTGACCAACTCGCAATTGCTGTAGAAAATTCAGAGTTATTTGCAGAAACGCAGGAACATCTTTCTCAGCACCGCCTGCTACACCATATCACTTCATCTGCTGCATCAGGCACTACGCTGGAAGAAGCATTGGAAAGCGCGGTTAGCGGGCTTCAAGTGACATTAGGTGGAGACCGTGTCATCATCATGCTTTTAGATCACGATAAAAAAACGCTTGAAGTTAAAGCATCCATTGGTTACGCAGAAGATATCAGCAAAATGAAAGTTGAAATCGGGCAAGGTGTTACGGGCTGGGCAGCCGCTCACAGACGTCCGCTTCGCCTGCGCGATGTACATGAAGACCCACGGTATATTGAAACCAGTCCTAATACAAAATCTGAACTTGCAATCCCATTAGTCTATCGCAATGAGATATTGGGCGTAATAAATGTGGAAAGTGAGCAAACTGACGCATACTCTGAAAACGATGAGGAAATGCTGGGCACTCTTGGTGGCAGCCTCGCTGCAATCATTGCCAATGCCCGGTTATTGGAACAAATCAGGGCGCAGTCAGAACGTGAACGTCTCATTAACGAAATCTCCACCAAAATACGCCGATCTACAGATATTCAATCCATTTTACATACAACCGTAAGTGAAATTGTAAGAGTGACGGGTGCCAAACACACAAAAATTCAAATCAAACCAAATGCCGCAAATTTGACGGACGAGGAAGGGTAAAAAATGAAATATCAAACTTCGACCCCCTCATCTCTGCAACAGATCAAAACCGAGAGTGTTTACAGGCTATGGCGTGAAAAATTTATTATTCCATTACTTTTGGGCATCCTGGTATTCGGCGGTATCGCGCTATTCCCCGCGATCATTGCTTCAAGCAGCGCCTTGATCGATGGTATTTTTGTATCAACTTACTTATTAGTTGGTGTTGTAACCGTCCTTAGTTTTTCATACACCGTACGTATATCGGTATTTCTACTTAGTGTTTTCGTACTTGCTTTCGGCGAACTTATCAGCCTCGGCGTTCTTGGTGACAGCCTCTTCTTTTTCCTCGGGCTTGTGGTTTTTTCCACCATGTTACATTCGCCACGAGCAGGTATTTTCTCGATCGGGTTCAGCATCGCCACGTATGTGTTGATCGGGTGGCTTATGCTAAGTGGGCAATTTGCAACACTGAATAAATTGGCAACACCAGCCTCCATCCAGGATTGGATCAGCGCCATCGTTGCTTTGATTATGTTCGGCAGTGTAATAATATTCGGGTTTCGACAGCTTGAAAACCAATTCTCAGAAACTCGAAAAAAAGCCGATGTAACCTTAAAATCGCTCGAAGAACAAAGCTCCAATTTGGAGCGAAGAGTTGAAGAGCGCACAATGCAACTACGGAGAATCAACGAGGTTGGGCGCGCAGTTTCTGCAATTCTTGATGTTAATGACATTCTTCCGTTTGCAGCGAAGTTTATTCAATTTGAATTTGACTTCTATTACACCGCAATTTACCTCACAGACTCGTCTGGGCAGTGGGTGGAGCTTAAGGAAGCTATCGGCGAGATCAGCAAAGTGTTGAAAGAGCGCAGAATCCGCCACAATATCATAAATAGCAAGAATATCGTCGCCCAAGTAATGCGTTCAAAAGCAGGTCAGATCATCAACAACCAAGACCTGATAAAACTTGAAAACCCGATGTTTCCATACACTCGTTCATTGATCGTAGTACCTCTTGTCGTTGGTGATTTTGCTCTGGGCGTTGTGGAAATGCATTCTTCCAAAGAGCACGAGTTCCTTCCTCAAGATCTGGATGCCTATCAAAACATGGCAAATGGGATTGCCATTGCCATTGAAAACTCACGCTTGTATCAAGAGGCTCAAAAAAGCATTGCTGAAATGCGGGCAACTCAAAGACAATATCTTGAATCTGCATGGAGTGCAGTGACGTCTGAAAAATCTTTAAATTATGCCATTGGCGATAACGAAGGCTCGGATCAAAACCTACTTGATATTCCACTCACATTAAGGAAACAGATCATTGGTCAGGTTCAGGCTACCGGACATACTGAATGGACAACCGAACAAAAAAATCTTATTGAAGCCATAGCAGCGCAGGCAAGTCTGGCGCTAGAAAACGCGCGCCTTGTCGAGAACAGTCAAGTAACCGCCTCACAAGAACGCCTGACAAATGAGATCATTTCAAAGATTTGGTCTGCGCAAAATATGGATGGTATTCTGCAAACTACCGTCCGCGAGATTGGGCGAAATCTTGAGGCAGCCGAGGTTGAAATTGAAGTGTCAATGGAAGGGCTGGACAGCGATGAATAAAGCAACTTCCACTTTTGACCTGAATACCTGGCGGGAACAATTTATTCGATCCATTTTGCGCATCGTAGCAGTATTCGGTATTGTATTACTGGGCGCAACCTTCCCAACTGCCTCACCCACCGATAAAATTTTATTCATTTCACTATACGCCTTACTACTGGGATTAGCGCTTTTACCGGCTCCATATTCAATCAGGGCGTATTTTCTCCTTGCCGCAACATTAAGCATAGGCATTAATGCCATTGCCTCGTGGGGTCCCTGGGCGGATGGCAATATATTTTTATTATCTTCCATAATTCTTGCCTCGTTATTATTAGATAATAAAACAGATGCTGTCCTTCTTGCAGCAGCATTAATTGTCACCGCAGGGATAGCATTTTTGAATCTAACGGGAATTCATAGTTTATCTGCCCCTAATATTCCTGTACCCACGCTGCCATTATGGAGAAACTATATTATTAATTTTCTAGTTTCAGGAGCAATTATTACAACTGCGGCAAACATGCTCAAAAGCGCCTTTTTCAAATCGGTCAAAGACATGGAAAACGCCATACAAGAACTTGATAAAGAACGTTTGAATCTGGAACAAAAAGTGCGGGAAAGAACCTCTGACCTTGAGTCTCATATGAGTCAATTGCGTACTTCAGCTGTTACTACAAGGGCAATTGCTGAACTACAAGATACATCATCTTTATTGGCAGAAGCTGCAAATCTCATTGCAAGCAACTTTGAATATTATCAAGTGAAGATATTCATACTTGATGACAACAAAAAAACGGCATACCTTCAAGCCTCATCAAAAGATACAGACCAGGCAATAATTGGACAAATCATTCGTTTAGAGTTGAACAAAAAAAATCCATTAACAATTGCGGCGGCAAAAGAGCAGATATTTCTTTCGTCAGACCTTGAGCATGATTTCTTTCAAGATACAGCCCACCCACTTACTCGATCACGGGCAGTTTTACCACTTAACATCCGTGGAAATATTTTCGGATTAATTGACATACATTCAGATCAACCAAATACATTTTCAAAACAAGACGCCGAAATACTACAAAACATGGCTGACTTAACAGCCATACTATTTGATAATGTACGGTTATTAAATGACACAAAAAACCTGCTTGCCCAGCTTGAAAACAGCGCAACATCTCAAACAAAAAAGACCTGGTCAAAATTAACTGGACGCCATAAAAGCGGTTACCAATACACGCCAGCTGGCGTCCGCCCAATCTTTGCAAAGAACAAAGCTGCGTCAACAGACGGGCATGTAATCCCCATCGTATTACATGGACAAATGATCGGAAAAATCAAGCTAAAGAAACGCAAGGGAATTTCAAACGAGTGGTCAGCACGAGAACAAGACATCGTAGAAAAAATATCTGTACAGGTAGCTCTTGCTCTGGAAAACAGCCGGCTCGTAGACGAAGCTCAAAAAAACGCCCTTCGAAACCAGATGATCGCAAACTTCTCTACATATGTTCGAGAAACTCTTGACTTGGATGCTGTTGTTCGAACTGCCGCAGCAGAACTTCGCAAAGTGTTCGATCTAAAAGAAGCAGAGATCATTATTGGATCAGCACATACAGAATTATCTTCTTCAGAAAAACAATAACAACAAGACGAATCAGGCGCCTTCACATGACACAACAGGTTAATTTTGAAATTAAATATCAAAAATGGCGTTCAAATTTTCTGCGTACCACCTTGATCGCAGCCTGTATCTTCGGGTTAATTACCCTGGTCAGCACTCTTTTTGAGAATACGCCTTTCTACATAACTATTTATATACTGCTGTATGCCATTATCCTACTAGTCACTTTTCTCCCGCTTCCCGAAAATTTTAAAGCTGCAACGCTTGTTGCTCTTGCATATCTTATTGCAGTTGCAGGCATTTCTGAAACCGGGGTTCAAGGCGACGGAAGACTGTTTATGCTTGGCGCCGTTGCATTGGCGTGCCTCCTTTTTTCATGGCGGGCGGGCTATATCATGTTAGCCATATCAATTGCCACCTACGGTCTTGGCGGCTGGATGTTTTTTTACGGCGGTTACGAAATAACCAGTCAAAGCAGCAACGCAGGCACTCTTGTTTCCTGGGTCTCAGATGTGACGGGGATGTTAATGCTATCCGTTTTAATTATCAACAGCATCCGTTTAACGCAATCTGAATACATAAATTCACAAGAGTTTGCGCGCTCATCTCTCAATCAACTCATACACGAAAGAGAAAACCTGGAAAACCGCATCCAGGAACGCACCTCCGCATTGGACAGAAGAACCGCACAATTTCAAGCGGTAGCAGATGTTGGCAGGTCAATCACATCCTACCGAAATCTATCGGAGCTACTTCAACAAGCATGTATTCTCATTTCCGAAAACTTTGGGTACTACCATGTAGGCATCTTCCTCTTGGAGGATCGAAAAGAATATGCAATCCTCACAGCCGCCAACAGTGAAGGCGGCAAAAGGATGTTGGAAAAAAAACATTTTCTGAAAGTTGGTGAAACTGGCATTGTAGGATATGTTGCAGAAAACCTGCAAGCGCGCATCGCCCTGGACGTTGGAGCGGATGCCACTTACTTCAACAATCCCGACCTCCCAGAAACCAGATCAGAGATGGCGCTTCCGCTTGTTGCCAGTGGTCAAAATTTAGGGGTTCTAGATGTTCAAAGTACAGAAATGCAGGCATTCGTTGAAGACGACATTGAAACGTTACAGATTTTGGCAGAGCAACTTGCAGTAGCCATTCAAAATGCAAATCTTTTTGAAGAAACCGCTAAAGCGCTGGAAGCAGCGCGTTTAACCTATGGACAACTCAGCCGAGAAGCCTGGGGGAAAATTCTACGCAACCAGCCAAAGATCGGCTATTTAGCGACTACACCAGCCACATCAGAGCTTGATATTAATTCCCCTGTAGAAAGCAATATAGCCAAAGCCATCGAAACTGGAGACTTGATCCACAGTCCCGATGGCTTTAGCATCATCGTTCCCGTTAAAATCCGAGGACAAGTGATAGGAGCCATTCGTTTGAAAAAATCTGAAATCAGCGAAGTCTGGAGCACAGACGAAACCAATCTTGCAATCGCACTTTCAGATCAGCTAAGCGGTGCATTGGAAAGCGCCCGCCTTTATCGAGAATCTCAACAACGAGCATCTCGTGAATCGTTAGTATCAGATATTTCCGCGCGAATCAACGCATCCGCAACAAGAGATGCGATCATTCGTGAAACTGTACAGGAATTGGGTCAATCCATGGGTAATGTAGCAATTACATTCCATCTATTGGGCAGCACCAATGATGAAAATCCAGCAAACAGTAAAAATCAACGGGTTTGATACGAGTAACTATTATGAAATTCAACCTTAAGGATTATTTATTCAAAGACCGCGCAGGAGAAGAGCCTGGAAAAAAGGCTGAAATTACCACCACGCTTCTTATTGGTATTGCGGTGGCTATCTTTTGGGCGTTTTTATATCAGAATATTCAAATCAAGCTATCTGCGATTATCACCGCTATTATTGCGGGTTACTCCATCGTTCAAGTCGCACAAGGAAAACGGGGGTATCCCGTTGTTACTTCCCTGGCGTTTTTTGTTACCATCGTAAATATTTCGATTTTAGAGGGGAAAGGGCTTCATGATTTGATTTGGGCGGCGGCACTGGGTGTTTTTATGCTTGCCAATATTTACAACATAGGCAGCACCCGTTCAATTTTTATCATTGGTTTTGTTATGTTGGGGATATTCATAGGCATGGGTGTACTCGAAATAAACAATATATTGCCCAACCCGTATGAAACAGATGTTAAATATCTATTCATCAACGCGTCCATTCTATTTGGCATCATGGGCGCCATGCTTACAGTATTTCACAATCACAGAAGGCTCCTGGTCACCTCAACCGAAAAAGAAAATGCTCAAAGAAGTTTAAGCGAACAAATAGAAATGGCAAATCATGCTCTTGAAGAGCAAGTGAAATCACGCACAGAAGAATTGCGGAATGTCAATGAAAACTTAATGGCAAAAAACGCCGCGCTTCTGGCTGCTTCCGAGATTTCAAAAGAGTTGATTGAATATATACATGGGAATATAGATGAAATACTAACACGCACAGCCAAATTAATCAGCCAAAAATTTGGATATTACCATGTTGGTGTTTTTACAATTGACAGCAATAGAGGCTTTGCCGTATTACGCGCAGCCAACAGTAAAGGCGGGCAGGAAATGCTCGCAAAAAGACATCAATTAAAAGTAGGCGGCGCAGGGGTTGTAGGATACGTCTCGCAAAGCGGGCGTTACAGGATTGCCCTTGATGCCGGTGTGGACGCAGTGTACTTCAATAATCCATATCTCCGCGAAACACGTTCAGAATTATCTCTGCCTATTAAGTATTCAAACAATACAATTGGCGTTTTGGATGTGCAAAGTACGCAACCTGCCGCATTCACTGATGACGATGTAACCAATCTCATGACAATCGCCAATCAATTGGCGCTCATTCTGTATACACAAGGCGATACTTCAGCTTCAAACTCGGCTCAAATGAGCGAGCGGCGCTCTGCCCGCTCGTTTACAGCCGGTACACAAACTGGCTATTCATTCCGTCCAGATAGCGGAATTACAGCAATTAGTTCCTCCCCCATCACCCCCATTTTAAACAAGGTTATCTCGTCCGGCGAAACAATGTCGATCCCCGTATCAACTTCTGATGGCGTCCCAATCCTTGCAGTACCGGTCAAATTTCGCGAACAAATTATCGGCGTTATTCAAATCGAAGCAGCCGAAACGAACAGAAATTGGACAGAAGACGAGATTGGTCTTGTTCAATCTATTTCAGATCGCGCCGCGCTGGCGTTGGAAAACGCCCGCCTTTTTGAAGATGCAACCCGACGTGCCGAACAAGAAGAAACTATTTCAGCCATTACAACCAAAATCGGTTCATCTACTGACTTTGAGCGTATCATGCAAACCACTATTCAAGAGCTTGGTTTAGCGCTGGGAGCATCTCGAACCTTCATACAAATCGGAACCTCGTCAGCAATAGATGAGGAAGAAAATCAATGAACGAACCCATTCAATCTGCCCGTGATATCCAAAAAAACCGCAGAATAAGCCTTGGTATTAAGCTTCCTTTATCGGTTATTGGGTTGCTCTTTATAGCAGGGAGTATTTTTACAGTTCTCAGTATCCGCCTTTCCCAAAAGGCGCTCACCGATACGCTAAATCTTGAATTACAAGACAAAGCTGCCGCCAAAGTCGAGGTCATACAATCTGATCTGCTCATAGCACAATCTGTTTCTCTTCAGCTTGCGTCTTTTGCTGAAACTGAAAGTATTGAAGAAGCTGATTTGATCCAAATGGTCAGAAACACGCTAAAAAGAAACGAAAGAATATTTGGTTCAACAATCGCATTCGAGCCTAATCAATTCAAGGAAACACAGTATTACTATGCCCCCTACTTTAGCCGGTCATCGAACAATATATTAGTATTTACCGATCTTGGAACGCCAGAATATGATTACCTGAACAAAAGCTGGTACAAACTCCCAAAAGATCGTCAAACATCCGTTCTCTCAGCCCCCTATTTTGATGCAGGTGGTGGTGATATTTGGATGGTCACATGGAGCACCCCATTCTTCGATGCAAAAGGAGGGGTTAAAGGCATAGCCACTGCTGATATTGCATTCTTACAAACCCAGGAAATTGTTAACTCCATTGAAGTAGGCAAGAATGGATACGCATTTCTAATGGATAAAAACGGCATCCTATTAGGTATAGGCAGCAACGGCGGAGAATATAAAGCAATGTCAGACTCCATGGTAATCGCTGCTTATACCGAAAAAACCGAGCGTTGGATCGAACTTGTAGCAGAGATGAGAGCAGGAAAAACTGGTTTTATCGAAGCTACCGACCCACGCGGGGAACAAATGCTTGTTGCCTACTCTCCAATCGGGCTGGAGACAGGTTGGTCTTTAGCGCTCGCGTATCCAAAGTCTGAACTCGTGTCATCAACAAATCAACTAAGAAATACTTTGTTAGGCTACAGTTTTGGTGTATTGATCGTGTTTTCAGTATTGCTTTTTGCTGTTACGCGATCCATTACAGAACCTCTCCAACAACTTCGTGAATTTGCAGGAAAAGTTTCAAGCGAGACGCTTAGTCGCACGGAAGAAAACTCTCCAGTTAATATTGAAATCAAAACACAAGATGAATTAGAAGACCTTGGGAACGCTTTTAATCAAATGTCTAATAATTTACGTGAAGCGTTTGGCACTCTTGAAGAAAAAGTAGAATCGAGAACAAAAGACCTTACCCGTCTGACAATTGAGCTTCAAACAATTGCAGAAGTAAATCGTGAACTTGCAATTATTCGTGACCAAAAAACCTTGATGAACGTTTCTGCAAACTTAATACGTGAACGCCTTGGATATTATCATGTTGGGATTTTCCTTGTTGACGATAAAGGAGAATTCGCTCTTTTGCGCGGAGCCAGCAGTAACGCAGCAGAAGAAATGCTGGCAAATAACTATAAATTGAGCATTGAACAAACCGGTCTTGTTGCAAATGTCATACGCACAGGGTATGCATATATCGCACAGGATGTTGACATTGACTCAGTCCATTTGATAAATCCATATCTGCCCAACACCCACTCAGAAATCGTCTTACCGCTGCGCAGTTACAACATCACCATCGGCGCATTGGATATTCAATCTACTATTCCCAATAGCTTTGACGAGCGGGATATGCAAACTCTGCAAATCCTTGCCGATCATCTAACCGCAGCAATCGAAAATGCAGAACTGGCGCAAAAATTGGAATTGACAGTTTCTGAGCTTTCAAAAGTAAATCAATTAAACACAAAAGTAGTATGGCAAAATACCCTTAAAAGGAAGGAAATGCCAGCTTTTGAGTATGATGGTTTGCAAATTCATCCAATACCAAATGGACTGAAACCAGAACTAATAACTCAATTAGAAAACGGCAATCCAATCACGGTTTCAGAAGCTGGTATAAACACCCTATATGTTCCATTAACCGTTCTGAGAGAGGTCATTGGAGTAATCGGGCTTGTGCAAGAAAATCCACAAAAAACCTGGAACGAAGAGCAAATATCCATAGCGCAAGCAGCCGCAAACAGAGCCGCCCTGACACTGGAAAATGCAAGATTGTTCGAAGAAAGCAATCGACGCGCAAACAAGGAAAGCACTATTTTTTCAGCAACCCGCCGTATTGGAAACGCTGTTAGTATGGAAAATATTCTTCAGACCACGGCAGAAGAGTTGGGAAAAGTATTAAGTGGGTCTGAGATCACAATTCAATTTACAGACAGGGAGTACGATGTAGAACAGGAGGAACGAGATGCTGAGTAATTTACAAAGATTATTCTCACCTCCCATTTTTGAAGATGTGGAAAAGAGCCGGATCGCAAATTTATTAAATACAATCTTATGGGCAATTATTCTCATGGGATTGCTCTACACTATCGCAGCCCCATTTCTTTTAGGGCAGTATTTTTCTGCAATATTAACAGGTGCTCTGGTTGTTGTTGGTGTTATTGCATATCAATTAATGGTACGGGGTTATATCAACGCAGCATCAATAATAATCCTTGCTGTAATGGATTTGATTCTCATACTATCCATATTTGTATCTGGCGGGGTACTCGGCGCAAGTTTTAACAGCCTTGTTCTCACTACGGTTATAGCGGGCGTTTTACTACGTGGTCGAGGCGCTTTTATAATGACCGGCATCAATACAATAATAGGCATTGTTTTTCTCGTTTATCAAGAGAAACTACCCAGCCCATTAATTCCTCAAACGCCTTTCACATTCTTCTCATCCCTGCTTGTTTATCTATTCTTTATAACTGCGTTGCTCCAAGGTTCAACTCGAAGTATTGAAAAAGTGCTTCGCAATCTGTCCAAATCTGAACAAGAAATCAAGCAAAAAAATATGGAAATGCAAACCTTTGCATCATCCCTCGAAACAACAATCTCTTCGCGCACAAGAGAACTCGAAGAAGCAAACAAAGGTAACGAACGTCGCGCAAGACAATTTGAGGCTATTACAAAAATTGCACGAACTATTAACCAATCACAAGACCTTGATACTCTGCTGCTTCAATTAACCGAACTGATCAGCCAGCAATTTGGTTATTACCACATCGGTGTTTTCTTCTTGGATTACACTTCTGGAAATGCCGTCTTGATTGCATCAAATAGCCCTGGCGGTAAAAAAATGCTTGCAAGGAATCATAAACTCAAGATCGGTCAAACCGGTATCGTAGGCTATGTTGCAGGAACCGGCTTGCCCCGCATTGCACTGGACACAGGAGCCGATGCTATATATTTCAATAACCCCGACCTTCCTGAAACTCGTTCTGAAATAGCCCTGCCACTCACACGCAGGGGAAATGAAGTAATTGGTGTGTTGGATGTTCAAAGTATGGAACAAAATGCCTTCAATCAAGAGGATATTCGAACACTTTCCACACTTGCCGATCAAGTGGCAATTGCGATTCAAAATGCCCAATTATTTGCCGAGCAGGAGCGAATACTAAGAGAAACCCAAGCCGTCTACAGCCGAGATTTTAAATCCGGTTGGACGCGATTTATGCGCACACAAAACATTTCAGGTATCAACCGCCGAAATATGAGAAACACCCTGCTCGCCACACCCGTGGAAATACCGGGTGCAATGGAAGCTATACGTTCTGGAAGAGTTTATCAGAGTAATATAGACTCTCCTTCAATGCTTACCATCCCAATCAAACTAAGAGAGCGTACTCTTGGGGTGTTACATATCAAGTCAGATGATAACCAAACCTGGACAGAGGATGAAATGGATATTATTTCAGCAATCATGGAGAGAGCAGCGCTATCCATTGAAAGTGCTCGTCTATTGGAAGACAGTAGACTGATTGCCGAACGCGAACATGCCATCAGTGATATTTCCACCAAAATCGGTTCCGACACTCAGATCGAGCAGATTTTGAAAACAGTCGCTCGTGAGTTGGGAGCCCAACTCAGCGGCACTCAAATCACAGTTGAGATTGGAGGCGGAGATATTTAATCTCCGGTAGTTTATGCTGAATAAATATTCCGCTCCATACAACCCAAAAGCGCTCAGTGAAAAAGATACCAAGCGTAATGCTTTCTTTATCATTGCAGGGTTAATGGTCTCCGCAATAATTTCAATCTTCTTCCTTGTTTTCTATGGATTTAATCAAAATTTACCGCTATTATTTACCCCTGCCATTTTCCTTGGCACAGCTCTTTTGCTGGACCTTTTCATAATTCAATTGATCAAAAATAACAAGCAAAACCTCGCCATGGGTTTATTGTTATCTTCGTTTATTATCAACATGATCATACTCACCGGCACTATCAAGGGGCTGGGAGTGGTCTTTGCTGCGACAACAGCCATTGTTTCGATAGCGATTTTTGGCTTGGCTGTTTCCACACGCTATACTCTTCCGGGCATCATCATTTCTTTTATTTTAGGTGTAGCACTCTATTTTTTTGATATATATCTTGAGTTAGATCGTACTCAACTACCCGCACTATTGACGCTTTCGCCTTACATCTTCATCCTCATATCAACGCCAATTATTTTTGTTTTTTTTAGAGAATTCAACCGATTCAAGCTGCAAGTCAAAATATCCCTTGGTATTTTGATCACCGGCGGGTTGACAGTGCTTATCATTATTGCCTATGGAGTAAACAGGGCAAATTTTATCGGCAATACACTTGCAGATCGGTATGAAAATAGTGTTCGAAAACAAACCGAGACCGAACTATCGACAAAAATAAACGATAGGGCAAAGGATATCAATAATCTTTTATACGGCGCGGAAGACGATTTAAAAGAAATAGCAGGTTTTCGTTCTTCTCTTGAGACGAACAGTATTGAAGAAGCAAATGCTACCTACTGGAATGCTCAAATTGAGATGGTGCGCCAGCCTGGCGGGCAGTATGACAATTCAAACTCAGACCCCGGTGCGGTATTCATTCCTAATAGATATACACTCTCTGATCAACTCATAAACAATCTGAATACTTCAATTTATCTTAACCTTGTTGTTCCCAATGTGATTGAGGCACACCCGGAATTTCCCGGGGTATATTACATCAGTAAATTTGGGTATACAATTTATTATCCAAATATTGATCTCGCAAACAATATTGACCCAGGCTTTGATCCAACACAAGAATTGTTTTACACGATTGCATCACCTTCAAATAACCCCGGTCGAGAAGCACGTTGGACGCCTCCATACGAAGACCCTGCCGGAGCCGGGCTAATTGTTACAATTTCGATCCCTGTATACCACGACGATTCTTTTATGGGCGTAATGGGTGCGGATATCAAACTCTCAAACGTGGTTAATCTTGTATCCAGCATCAATATTACACAATCGGGAATACCCCTATTAGTAGATCAAAGCGGAGTGATCATTGCCATGCCCGAAGTCGGGTATGACTTTTTAGGTATCAACCCCGAAACACTGGAAGACAATCAAAGCCCATCCCAAAATATTCTAGACAGCCCATCTGAAGAGATTCAAAATTTAGCCCTTCAAATTGTATCTACAGATTCGGGTATTTCAAAATTTAATATCAATGGTGTAAAAACCTACGTCACAGTTGCTACATTGGATACAACAGGATATAAACTGGCATATATTGCCCCGGCAAGCGATCTTGAAGCCGAGATTGTCACTTCACGTGCCGAAGTAGATAATCAGATAAGACAATCTTTTCAAAGTGCAGCTGTTATTCTCGCTCTCCTATTTATAAGTGCATTCCTGGTTAGTCTTCTTGTTGGGCAGGTAATTACCCGTCCTTTAACACGCCTTATAGAAACAGTCGAACAAATTGCAGCAGGGAATCTCTCGTCACGCGCCAGTGTAGAAACTGGTGATGAGAGTGGTATGTTGGCAAAGTCTTTCAACTTAATGGCAGACCGGCTATCCCAAACACTACAAGGGCTTGAAGATCGAATTTCTGAACGCACAAGCGAATTAGAAGCGCTTAATGAAAAGAGTATATATCGCGCATCCCTGTTCGAATCTATCGCCCGCATATCCAGAATCATTAATACAACCAAAACCCTGGAACAACTACTACCCCAAATCACAGAAACTATTTCAGATCAATTGGGCTACTATCATGTAGGTATCTTTCTACTCGATACAAAGTCAGAATATGCAATTCTCAAAGCAGCAAACAGCGAAGGAGGCAAGGTAATGCTTGCCCGAAATCACCGCCTCCGTGTTGGCGAAACAGGCATTGTGGGTTACGTCACTCATTCGGGCACTCCACGTATAGCACTGGATGTTGGTCAAGACGCAATATTTTTCAATAACCCTGATCTTCCTGAAACTCATTCCGAGGTTGCCTTACCACTTAGAAGCGGAACCGAGATCATTGGCGCACTAGATGTTCAAAGTAAATTAACCAATGCCTTTTCTGACGAAGATGTAAACATCCTTTCAGTGCTGGCAGACCAGGTAAGTATTGCAATTCAAAATGCCAATTCTTTTGAGCAAAGCAGGGAAGCACTCCAAAAAGCAGAACACGCCGCAGCTCAGCTCAGCGAATCACAATGGAGCGAATTTCTAAAACAAAAAGCCGCCCTTGCATTCCACTACGACGGCACAAACGCAGCAGAAGTCCAACCGGGAACCAAAATTCAACAGAACAATCTAACAATTCCAATTTTGTTACGAGGCGCTCAAATTGGAACCATCAAACTAAGCACACCTGATGGAAAAAGAACATGGGATGATAACGAAATTGCCATCACGCAAGCAACCGCGCAACGCGCAGCGCTTGCAATTGAAACAGCCCGCCTTTTGCAAGATGCACAGAAGCAAGCCGCAAAAGAACGCGCCATCGTTGATATATCATCCAAGATCGGCAACTTAATAAATATTGAGAATATTGTGCAAACCACAATTCAAGAACTGGGTGACACCCTGCCAGGAACAGATGTTGCCATTCAATTTACCACAGGACAATCCGGGTAATCATAAATACCCAGGAGCACACACTTAATGATTGAGCGCATAACAAACCTACTAACAAGTGAAGACGATCAGAATCCTTCCTTTATCAAATTGACGCGCAGGCTGTTAATCGTTGTGATGATCGCTACAGCCGTTATTCTCGTCATGACATCAGGAGTTACAGGAGTTGGATACAACCCAAGCGCTTTACTAGTCCTCAGTATTTCGCTGCTCTTGGAAATTCTTGCGTACATAAGGCTTTCACGCGGGAATATCTTGTTTGCAAAAATTACAGTACCTCTAAGCCTATTGATCGGAATCAGCGTCATTGCCATGACAACCAATGGGCTTCGGGATGTCTCCATCCTTGCCATCCCCGTTGTCCTCATCATCTCTGCGATCATGCTTGGCAAGAACGCCCTGTATATCACCTCGCCAATTGCAGTCGTCCTCACAACCATCGTTGCGATACAGAGCATCTACGCAAAAAAAATCGCAACCCCTGTAGGCATTGATGACGCCATCATCGTTCCAGTATTGGTGGCAGCAAGCTCAGGAATTACACATTTACTAATTCAACGATTAAATGAAAATATTTTACGAGCCAAAGAAAGCGAAGCGCTGGAAAAGCAAGAGAATGCAGAATTAACCGCCCTCCGCGCAAACCTTGAAGAGCGTATTCAGTTTAGAACAAGCGAACTCGAAACCGCAAACCAGATCGCCGAAAAACAAGCCCGTCAATTTCAAGCATTGGCAAGGGTTACAAATGTGATTTCATCAGTGCAAACGCTTGATTCACTTTTGCCCCTTATCACACAAGTAATCAGCGAACAATTCAATGTCTACCACGTAGGCGTTTTTCTCTTAGACAACCAGGGCAAGCTTGTTATCTTACGCGCCGCCAACAGCAAAGGCGAACAAAAAATGATGGATAACGAATACAGCCTGCCCATGAAGCAAACAGAAATTATTGGATACGTCACCAGCACCGGACAACCTCGCATCATGCAAAATATCGAGGCTGATTCTTACAATCCAGAGCTTCCCAACACCCGATCAGCGGTGGTCCTTCCGCTCCAGTATGCCGGAAAAATCATTGGAGTTCTGGATGTACAAAGCGAAACCCCAGAAGCATTCCAAACAGATGATCTAGCAGTCTTCTCAACACTCTCCAATCAGGTAGCCGTGGCGATCAACAATGCATTGACCATTGAAAATGCACAACGCGCCCTTGCAGAGGCTCAAAGCGCCATTGGACAAATCACCCAGGAAGCCTGGAAAGTCCTTCGCCCCTCAAAATTAGGGCTGGGATTTACATATTCAGATATCGGCATTAAACCATTGGAAAAACCTCTCGACAACGAAGCAATACATGAGGTAATCACAAAAGGAAAAGTCCTGCTGAAAAAAAATGCCGACAAAAACGGACAATTATTGGCAGTTCCCATTCGGCTGCGCGGGCAAGTCATTGGTGTAATGCAGCTAAAACCCCGCAATGCCAACATCCTTACCGAAGACGAAGCGGATATTGCAACTGCCGTTGCCGAACGTTTATCTCTTGCCATTGAAACAGCAACCCTGCTCCAATCCACCCAACATCGCGCAGATATCGAAAAGGTAACAGCAGAAATCACAACACGAGTAAGCTCGTCCTCCCGATTTGAAAATATCCTGCAAACGGCTGCCCAAGAATTAAGCAAAGCCCTTGGAGGCTCAGAAGTACTGGTGCAGATCGAACCTGCCGCATTAAAAATGTACACCTAAGGACTTGCAGAGAAATTATTATGAACCAACACCAAGGAATGACGCGACCTGAAAAAGTTTCAAACCCTGGTCAATACACAAGTATTGGCTTGAAGTTAACTTTAATCTCGGTCGGAATGCTTTTGTTTGGGTTTATCATCTACTCCATTATTAGCGTTCGCATTGGACAGGGCAGTCTTCTAAATAATGTTAAAGAAAACATGCAAAAAAGCGCCAATGATGGAGCCAATCTGATACAAAAAAGGTTGCTTGAAACCCGTTCTTTAGCAGTAAATTTCGCCAGTATTCTTGAAAACGGAAATTTTTCTGAACAGGAATTCAATAATAGTCTTCAGAATATTATTCTTAACAATGAGCAAGTATTTGGAATAGCAGCAGGATACGAACCCTATCAATATCAACCCGAAAAAGAGTTTTGGGCGCCCTATTACAATACGACTCGCGATGGCGCCCTTGCCTTTACAGACCTCTCTCAATTCAATTATCCCCAACAAGGCTGGTACTCGCTCACAAAGGTTTCCAATGCCCCTATCCTTCTCGGTCCTTACCTTGATCCTGTACGCGGCGGCACCTGGATATTTACGTGGGTTGTACCCATCCAAGATGATGCGGGTAGTTTCATTGGTGCAGTAGCTATTGACAGTGAATTTGAAATTGTTCAAGACATCTTCACGAATCTTACTTTTGGAGAAACCGGGTACGCCTTTCTAATTGATACAAAAGGAACAATTCTTGGCACCGGGCAAAAAGATACTGAACTTCGTCCATTTACTGATTCAATGACTACAATTATAGATTCTGGTGAAACAACCAACTGGCGTGAATTAACAAATAATATGGTTAGGGGAGATACGGGTTTCATGGAAGTGTGGGATCAAAATAATACCCCCATGTATATCGCCTATCAACCTATCGGGCTAAACACGGGCTGGTCTTTTGCAACTGTATATCCTCGCGAAGAAGTAAATCAACAAACAAGCCAGATTCAAAGGACACTAACTGGGTACAGCCTCTTACTCGCGTTCATCTTTGGGCTTGTAATTTTTTATTTCACCACCACTGCCATTCAACCGTTACGCCAATTAACAAAAGTTGCTGAAGAAATTACAGATGGGAACCTGGATATAGTTGCAAATATCAAATCTAATGATGAAGTCGGAATTTTAGCTGTAGCAATGAACAGAATGACCGCGCAATTAAAAGATACTCTGGACAATCTCGAAATGCGTATCACCGAACGAACCGTAGATCTCGAAATCTCGCGGCGGCAAACTGAAGAACGAGCAAAACAACTCATAGCCATTGGCGAAATATCAAAAATCATTAACGCCGAGCAAAAAATAGATGCTCTATTGCCCCTAATTACGCGGCTGGCAAGTGAAAGACTCAACTTCTATCACACAGGCATATTTCTCATTGATGAAACGAAACAATACGCGGTTTTACATGCTTCCAATAGTTCCGGCGGTCAAATTATGCTTCAACGAGGTCACAGACTCAAAATTGGAGAAAGCGGCATTGTTGGTTATGTTGCCCATTCAGGCACAGCGCGTATTGCCTTGGATGTTGGGCAGGATGCCGTTTTTTTCAATAATCCCGACCTGCCAAACACCCGCTCAGAAATGGCACTGCCTCTCACTGCCCGTGAAAAAATAATTGGGGTATTGGATGTCCAAAGCGAAAAGCCAGGCGCATTTACACAGGAAGATATAAGCATCCTGAACATCCTTGCTGATCAAGTGGCAATTGCCATTGAAAATTCGAAGTTATTTGAACAAACTCAGGCGGCACTTGATGAAGCAAGAATTGCCTACCAGCAAAATATTCGAGAAGGCTGGCGAAATTTCATTCTAGAAGAAAGCGCCATTGGTTATCAACAAGGTATTTCCAACAGCAAGAAACTGGCAAAACCGTTCAATTCAGATGAGATCAATCAAGCAATGCACAGAGGCGAATCTCTTGTATTTCACGCGGATGGAAAAACAGATAAGCCAATCATGGTCATTCCCATAAAACTCCGTGAACAGATCATTGGCGTGATCCATGTAAAAGCGCCATCTGAAGAAAGACAATGGACAAGCAGCGAAATCAATCTTACAGAAACTGTTTCCGAGCGCTTATCATTGGCGCTGGAAAATGCGCGTCTCATTCAAGAATCACAGAGACAGGCGATCAAAGAACAAACTATCGGCGAAATCACAACCCGTATCAGTTCATCGACAAATCTTGAGAACGTGTTGCTTACAGCAGTCGAAGAGCTTGGGCGAAATATTCCTGGGTCAGAAATATCAATCAAACTGAAGAAAAATGAAAATACCGGGAAAAAGGCAGATAAGGAATAACGATGAAACGATCCCGAAGGACGCTTCAGGAAATCATTTCCGACAGTATATTGGGTAGAACCAAATTACGCGGCAAGATCACAGTTGCAAATCTCTTAATCACCCTGGCTGTGGTGCTTATTATGGGTATTTATATTTACTTGCGCATTCAGGCAGCCAGCCAACAACTAATTAACAGCGTGGAAACCAACGCCCAGATAAAAGCAGAAGATGATCTATACACCACCACCCGCGAACAAGCCGTCTTACTGGATAGTTTCTTTGAAAGCATGAGTCGTAACACCGTAATAGCCGGCGCATCCATAGAATCTATTTTGAGCAATCAAGAACTCTCCTCATCCACCTATTGGGATGCAAACACAGCACTGACACAATTACCTTCCGGCAGTTGGGACAATGCAAATGAAGAGATTCCATCCATCTTTATTCCAACCGGCGTCAATTTCTCACCTGTCTTCACATCCAAATTAAACCGCCTGAAACACTCTGAGTTAATATTTCCATCCATCCTGGAAGGAAACCCGGATATCGTTGCCATCTATTTTGGCGGGAGCACCAAAGAAACCTACTATTACCCAAATATCGACCTTGCAAATATCGTACCCGCCGATTTTGATGTAACCGGCAGGCAATGGTACATTTCGGCAAAGCCGGAAAACAATCCCAATAAACTTGTCATTTGGTCTGCTCCATATGAGGATGCCGCACTGAACGGATTAGTTATTACCGCAAGTACACCCGTTTACGATGACAATCAACGTTTCCAGGGCGTCACCGCCATGGATATCCAGATTACCCGACTTATCAAACTTGTTTCGAGCGCAAAAATTGGTGAAACAGGGTACGCCTTTCTTCTCGATAATTCCAATCGGGTTATTTCTTTACCTCCTACAGGCGCCATCGATTTCGGCATAACAGATGAAAATGCATTACTAAGCGAAATTATAGACCCTTCAGCATTAAGCAGCGCAACCCCTGAATTCTACGACCTGCTTGAAAAAGTTTCACAAGAGCCGGAAGGGATTTTTACTCTCACGATTGGAAATAAAGAAAAAAAGATCGCCTTTTATACCATTGCGCAAGTGAACTATAAATTGGTCTCAATACTCCCGGCAGAAGAAATCTTTGCCGATAAAACCGCAATATCTGAACAAATTCAAGGAGAAACAAGAGCTACAATATTTTTCAGCATTCTTCTTGTTGTTGCCGTCTTCGCTTTTGCAGCATTGATCACCTTCAGGGTTAGCAATAACCTAACCGAGCCGCTTTCAACATTAAACAATGCAGCAACTGAAATCATCCATGGTAATTTCAATACAAGAATACAACTAAACTCGGGTGACGAACTTGAAACACTCAGTTCCACTCTTAACACAATGACAGATACCATCAAAGACCTGGTTTCATCACTGGAAGGCAGAGTCTCTGAGCGCACCAAAAAACTGGAACAAGTAATTCTTGAAGGTGAACGCAGCAGGAGTCAGTACGAAGCAATAGCCAAAGTAGCCCGCGCCATCACAACCCAAAAGAGCCTTACAGAACTTCTCCCTGAAATCACGCGCGTTATTAGTGAACAGTTCAACTTCTACCATGTTGGCATATTTCTCAATGACCCAACAAACTCATACGCCGTACTCGCTGCCGCAAATAGTGAGGGAGGGCGTCGTATGCTTAACCGCCGGCATCAGCTCCGCATCGGTGCGCAAGGCATTGTAGGGTACGCCACCAGCACAAAAAAAGCACGTATCGCTCTCAGCGTAGGAAAAGACGCCGTATTCTTCAATAACCCCGATCTACCTGATACCCAATCTGAAGTGGCGCTCCCCCTCCTCGAAGCCGATACCGTAGTAGGCGCACTGGATGTTCAAAGCACCGAACCAAATGCCTTTACCGACAAAGACCTCGAAGCCCTGAACATTCTGGCAGAACTGGTAGGAATCGCCATCCAGAACGCAAGACTATACGAAAAAATGGATCGATCCCTCGCAGAAGCAGAGGCAGCCTCACGCCAATATTTTAGAGAAAATTGGAATCGCCTTACAAATGAATATAAAGTTGCAGGTTACAGTTATACTGCACGCGGAGCACAAATTATTACAAACACCGAAGAAAAAGAAAAAATAGCAAATCAAAAAGAAGTTGTGGTCCCGATCTCAATTCGCGGCGAAGAAATTGGCGAATTATCCATCAGTATTCCTGAAGCTGAAAAAATCAAGGCAGATCAAATGGACCTGATACGGGCAGTCGCAGATCGGGTTGCAGTCATCGCAGAAAACGCCCGCCTCTTTGATGAAACCACACGCCGCGCCGAACGCGAAAGACTTGTTACAGATATAACAACCAAAATTCGCACCACAAACGACCCGCAAACCATGATCGAAACAGCAGTCAATGAACTTCGTGAAGCGCTCAAAATATCACGCATTGAAATCGTTTCAAAAAAGAAAAAACTACCCGATTAAAGAGGAAACCATGAGCAAAGTGATCGCAGTCTCAAATGAAAAAGGCGGGGTTGCCAAAACAACCACCGCTCTTTCGCTTGGAGCCGCGTTGGTAGAACTTGGCAACCGAGTCCTACTGATCGATCTGGACGCCCAGGCAAACCTAACCCTCTCTCTTGGATTAGAACCCGGCGAAGCCGAATTAACTTCAAGCAGCATCATGCTCGACGCTGAAAAAATAATAAACGTTTGCCGAAAAACCGATATTGAAAACCTCGACCTCGTCCCTTCCAGTTCGCGCATCGAAACATCTGAACAGTATCTGCCGGTGCGAACAAATTACACAAACATCCTCCAACAAGCCATCAGGCAAAGCAGCCTGCCATACGATTACATCATCCTGGACTGCCCCCCCGCCCTTGGAGCCATCACACGCAACGCCCTCGCAGCCGCCAACCTCTTACTGATCCCCACACAAGCAGAATATTTCTCGGCATATGCCTTGCGAAACATGATGGGACTTATCCGCCGTACACGCGAATCAGATAACCCAAACCTCTCTTATCGTATCCTCGTTACCATGCTCGATCGCAGAAACCGCACACACCGAAACATCCACGACCAGCTTCGTTCCACGTTTGGATCGGGCGTCTTCAATACCGTGATCGAAATGGACACCAAACTTCGCGAAAGTCCCATCGCGGGGCAGCCCATTACACATTACAAAGCTGCCGCGCGCGGTTCTACGCAATACCGTATTCTCGCCCAGGAACTTATAGAATATGCCAAAGAAACCGAAAATCAACAAACGTCTTGATGATCTCTTCAAGGATGTTCAACCTGAAGAAAATGCAAAGGAATCAGCGACCAAGCCCAAATTAAAGCAGGAAGCGAAAACAGCGCCTCCATCCACTCCTGAGCCTGCTTCCATCCCCAGAGTGAGAAACACGCCGAAAACGGTTTCTGCGATCCAAACCGGAACCCTAAACCTCCCGCCGCATCTATTTGAAGATACGGTTGGTCATGTGTCTGGGGCTACATATTCAACTTCATTCCAACTCAGTGACGAAGACTGGGCAACATTGCGTTTGGTAGATGAAGACGAAAGTAGAAGTTTTTCAACAGACGAGCAATTACTCATTCGTCAGGTAACTGATCAACTATCACTTGCGCTTGAAAATGCGCGCCTGTTTCAGGAAACCCAGCGCCGCGCACAAGAACTCTCAATTGTCAATCAGGTTGTAACCTCAGTGGCAGGTTCACTTGACCTTAAGAGCACCCTGCAAAATGTCGCAGACAACCTGGTGGATTTATTATCATCTGATAATGTTGGCATTGCCCTGATCACACCTGATAAAAATAATTTAACCCTGGTAGCAGAGGCATTTCTTTCACTCGAACGTTCCACCAGTATTGGAATGTTGCTCCCCATTGAGGGCAATCTCGCAACAATGGAAGTGATCCGCACCAAAAAGCCGGTATTCATTCGAGATACCGACCATAACCCGCAGGCAGAACCTGTTCGAGGTGCGCTCACAGAGCGGAATATAAAGAACCTTCTTATCCTTCCTTTGCTCTCAGATCAGGAAGTGATCGGAACCATCGGCGTGGCGTTCCAAAACCCAGATCGGGTTATCACCCAAACAGAATTGCGCCTGCTTGAAACGATCATCTTGCAAACCTCCACTGCCATTCAAAAGATTAATCTTTTTGAACGCATGGAATACTCGGAAAAAAACCTGCGCACTCTTTTCAGTTCCATGGAAGATGTAGTGTTGGTCATCAACCACGAAGGGCGTTACGAACAAATCGCACCCACCAACCCATCTCTCCTTGTGCGTACTCCTCAGGAAATGATTGGAAAAACCTTTCATGAAGTTCTACCTGTGGAAGTTGCAAATGGGTTTCTTGAAAAAGTACAAGAAGCATTAAATTCTTCTGAAAAAATTCAGTTCGAATACGAACTTGAAATTGGGAACAACCACTTCTGGTTTCTTGCCAGCCTCAGCCGCCTGGATGAAAACCGTGTTTTTTGGGTGGCAAGAGATATTACCGAACGTAAGATTGCAGAAGAAAATATCCGTCGCCGCAATGAATATCTCGCTGTTTCGGCAGAGATCGGTAAGTTGGTCACATCCACGCTTGACCTCAACACGATCTTTGCCCGTACCGTTAACCTTATTGCCGAACGCTTCCGCTTGTACCACGCAGCAATCTATATCGTAGAAGAAACGGGCTTCAACGCCATTTTCAAAGAAGGCACGGGCGACGCTGGGACAGAACTAAAAAAACAACAGCATTCCATTTCACTAAATAGTCAGTCGATTGTCAGCGTAACCGCAGCAAAAGGAGAGGTGATTGTTGCAAATAACGTGGGGGAAAACCCCTTGTTTTTACTTAACCCGCTTCTCCCGGATACCCGTGCAGAGGCTGCCATTCCACTTCGTATTGGTACTCGTGTCATCGGAGTGATCGATATTCAATCGCGAACACTAAATGCCTTTAATGAAGATGAAATTTCTGTTCTTCAGACTCTTGCAGATCAAGTGGCAGTAGCCATCGACAACGCCAAGTCATTTGAATTATCTCAACAAGCGGTAATGGAAATGCGCGAAGCAGACCGGCTTAAGAGTCAATTTTTGGCAAATATGAGCCATGAACTTCGCACGCCGCTTAACTCCATCATCGGCTTTTCGCGCGTTATTTTGAAAGGGATTGATGGACCTGTAACTGAGTTAATGCAGCAAGACCTGACCGCAATTTACAATTCAGGACAGCACTTATTGGGTCTGATCAATGATATCCTCGACTCGGCAAAGATCGAAGCCGGAAAAATGGAGCTTGCTTTTGACGAGGTTAATATTTTAGACCTGACTCACAGCGTCATGTCCACCATGAGCGGGCTGGTCAAAGACAAACCCATTGAGATGCGAAAGATCGTGGATGAGGAGACCCCAACCGTACGCGCAGACACAATTCGCATACGCCAGGTCATGATCAATTTGATTTCAAACGCAGCCAAATTCACCGAAGAAGGTTTCATTACCATTGGAGTTGACCCCTTCCGTGTGGAAGACGGCAAAAAGATGGTCAAGATCAGTGTTACAGATACAGGACCCGGTATTTCAGCCGAAGATCAGGAAAAATTATTCCAGGCGTTTTCACAGGTTGATGCCTCTCCCACTCGCAAAAGCGGCGGCACGGGGTTGGGACTTTCGATCTGTAAACAACTGATCAACATGCATGGCGGTGAAATTTGGGTGGAAAGCGAAGAAGGCAAAGGCAGCACCTTCAACTTTACCCTGCCATTATTTCATAAGGAAGTAGACCCGGCTGATGGCAATGAAGAAAAGGTCATTCTTACTATTGATGATGATATGCAGGTTATCGGTTTGTACAAACGCTATCTTGAACCCCAGGGGTATACGGTTGTTCCACTTACAGACCCTGCTCGTGCTGTTGAAGTTGTAAAACAAGTAAAGCCATTTGCCATTACCCTGGATATTATGATGCCCGGTACAGATGGCTGGAGCGTCCTTGATGCTCTCAAAGTAGACTCCGAGACGCGCAGTGTGCCGGTGATTATATGCAGTATTGTTGAGGATACTGAAAAAGGTTTCAACCTCGGCGCATCTGACTATCTTATTAAACCCATTCTGGAAGAAGATATTGTCAATTCTCTTGATCGTTTGAATTCCGACAGTTCCATTTATGAAGTTCTGGTCGTGGATGATAACCCCAGCGATTTACGCTTAATAGGTAAAATGCTCACTGATGATGGTCGCTATAAACCAGTCCTTGCAGAAGGCGGGCGCAGCGGTTGGGCGATCATCTCTTCAAACAAGCCCCCGCAAGCTGTCATTCTAGACCTTTTTATGCCAGAGATGGACGGTTTTCAGATTTTGGAAAAAATGCAAACAGAACCATCTCTGCGTGATATTCCAGTTATTGTTATCAGTGGTATGGATATCACCCTGGAACAAAAAGAACAGTTGCGGGAGTTTAGTCAGCGTATTCTTAACAAAGGTTCTTTTAATGAGAGCGAGCTTCTCACTTCAATCCAGCGCTCGCTTGAAAAGATACGCAATAACAGGAAGTAATAGTAGGAGAATTTTGTGACGTTCGTTATTAAATGTTTGGATTGCGGGCATAACGCGCCCTATTTTCCAAGTTCAACCACTTGCCCAAAGTGCGGTAGTCAATGGCGTGAAGCAGAATATGACTACGAACTAATTGGCAGGACACTCCTGGAAAAACTCAAGATGCGAGAGCAAAACCTCTGGCGCTATCGTGAGTTATTGCCTGTTAACAATCCAAACACCACCCTCTCATTGGGAGAAGGGTATACCCCGCTTGTGCGTGCAGTAAACTTGGGGATGATGCTTGGGTGTCCCAACATATTCATCAAAGATGAGAGGCAGGGTCCCACTTCTTCTTTCAAAGACAGACAGGCATCTGTCACCATTGCGGCGCTTAAAGAAGCGGGCTTCACAGAAATGGTGGCAGCATCAACCGGAAATGTGGCAATTTCATATTCTGCATATGCATCCCGGGCAGGGATGAAACTTTGGGCATTTGTTACCAGCCTTGTTCCAGCAGTTAAGATGCGTGAAATCGCTTTATACGGGAGCCAGGTGATTAAGATCACCGGTTCGTACGATCAATGCAAACAAGTAGCCGCTGAGTTTGCCCATCAACGCAAGCTCTACCTGGATATGGGGGCGCGAACCATTACATCTATCGAAGCTATGAAAACCATCGCCTTTGAAATTGCAGAGCAGCTTACCGTCGAACTTGGTGAAGGGGATAATACCCCTCTGCGCACACCAGATTGGTATGTGCAGGCTATCAGCGGCGGAATGGGACCCATTGGTGTATATAAAGGTTTTCGTGAGATGAAACAAATGGGCTGGGTGGACAAGATGCCGGCATTTGCTCCGATTCAAGCAGACGGGTGCGCGCCCATGGTGCATAGCTGGAAAAAAGGTCTCGAAAAAGCAGAGCCGGTTCATAATCCCAAGACGAGAATAGAAACCCTTGCCACTGGAGACCCTGGGCGGGCATATGAATTTCTTAAAAACTATGTAGACAACACAAACGGGGTCTTTGAAAGCGTAACAGATGAAGAAGCCTTTAGGGCAATGCACGTTCTTGCAAAAATGGAAGGTATCTCTGCTGAACCCGCGGCGGCAACCGCATTTGCAGGATTGTTTAAGCTAATTCGCGCAGGCATAATCAAGCCCAGTGATACCGTCGTTGTTAATTGTACCGGTCATACAATGCCCGCTGAACCTGGTGTCCTTGGCGAAAACTGGTCGCGCGATGTTAAGTTTCCCACTCTTACCCAAACCCCACAAGAAGAAGGGCTGCTTTCTGCGCTCACACAGGTTGCACCTGAACGCTTTCCGAAAATCGTTATTATTGAAGATACCCTCGAAGCACGCATATTGATCCGTCGTATTCTACAATCTCAGGGGAATTTCACCATTCTTGAGGCTGAAAACGGCAGAGAAGGTCTGGATCTTGTAAAACACGAACTTCCAGACCTTGTGATCACCGATCTAATGATGCCAGAATTGGATGGTTTCTCTGTGGTCGAAGCCCTGCGTACACATTCCGAAACTGCCACCATCCCTGTAATTGTTGTAACCGCAAAAGAGCTTACACCTGATGAAAAGAAACGTCTCAGTGGACACATCCAGGCGCTTATGCAAAAAGGCGATTTTCTCAACGACGAATTCCTGAACGAGGTTAAAGCTTTATTGAAATAGGTATGTAAGAAAAAGGCTGGTACATTGAAAAAGAAACAGTCAGCAGGAATAGTTGCAGCTTTTAGCTCTGCGCTCTTTTTAGGGCTTGCGCCTGTCTTCGGCAAACTTGCCATCAACCAGGGCTTTAGTCCTTTTGCAGTAGTCGCATTGCGAACCGGTTTCGCCGCTACAATATTGCTGCTTGTCATGCTGCTCTTTTACCGCGAATACCTATATATATTTCCAGTCGGGTTAATAGGATGCGTTCTTGCCGGAGCCATTAACGGGGTGGGGTCTCTCTTTTACTATCTTGCCTTGCAAAGGTTGGATGCCAGCCTTGGACAGCTGCTATATTCTCTCTATCCGTTCTTTGTTGCATTGTGGTTGGTACTTGACAAGCAGCCTCCCAGTCAACTTACGATCTTTCGCATTTCACTTGCCACCATTGCAGTCTTATTACTGACCAATGTTCCCAACCGCCCCATGGACACGGTTGGCGTAATCATGATGGTTGTAGCTGCTCTTTTATATGCCATGCACCTGCCTATCAACCAGCGCGTTCTTTTCGAAGTTCCCGCCCCCACTGTGGCATTGTATACCTTGCTATCCATGAGCGCGGTTGTCATCCCTGCCTATCTGATATTTGATCGCACTTGGCCCGTCGCAGACACCCCATGGACGCCCATTATCGGTCTGACCTCGGTAACCATGTTCTCACGTGTGGCATTATTTCTTGGAGTAAAAAAGATCGGCGGTATGCAAACCGCCTTATTAGGTTTGGCAGAGTTACTCATTGCCATTTTCTTCAGCAATCTTTGGCTTGGAGAGAGCCTTTCTCTCCTTCAATGGCTCGGTGTCGTTGGGCTTGGTATTAGCCTAACCCTGGTTATGTACGAAAAGCCAATACAACCAGTCACTACCGGCAAGGCGGGGTGGCTTTCGTGGATTCGCCCTCCAACCCTCCCCAAAGATACATTTGGTCCCTATGAATAGACCAAGCCAGCCATGCCCCTAACGATACTGATCCAGCATTTCCCGATCAAAAATCGTGGGATTCGTATACAGCCCCGCCTTTAATTTTTCACGAGCCAGTTCTATATCGCTAAAAATAGCTTCATTACCTGTATATTCCGAATCGCATAATAAAACCCCCAAATTTACCCGCAAGCCTACACCATATCCATTTTTATCTAGAAACCGATTCATTGAATCACGAACCCTTCCCGCGATCCTTAATGGAGATTCAGGTGAGGTAATCTCTTCGATAAGCGTCAAAAACATCTGATCCTCAGACGACCAGACCATGGTATCCGTTGGGCGAAGGGACAGACGGAATTGATCGGTAAGCCGTTGCATGAATATTTGCAACTCCTTCTTATCCAAACTGCCGCGCAAAGAGTTCATATCCAATACATCTGCAAACAGTACGCCAAAACGGCGAAACGAGCTTTGCTTAATTCGTTCAAGAGAAAAGGTTGTACGGAGTTTAAAAAACGAAAGTGTGTACAATCCAGTCACAGGATCGTGTGTAGGTTCATCCAAAGAGCCATGTGTAGTCTGAAGTCTTTGAACCAAATTGCTGAGTTGGGCAATATCGACCGGCTTCAACAATAAGAGATCAGGCTCTACAGGTAAACTTTCAGACAAAGGAGCATAAGCAGTAATAACAACCACAGGAACCCGCTGTAAGCGCTCATCACTTCGCATGTATTCCATGATTTCCAGCCCAGAAACGCGCGGAAGCTGCAAGTCTAGCAATACAATATGTGGTCGCATCGTTGCCAGGCGCTCCATGGCATCTTTACCATCCAACACAATTTCGGTCTGATAGCCAGCTATATCCAACACATGGCGAAATAAAGCCACAATATCGCGGTCATCTTCAACTATTAATGCAATCGGTTTATTCATTTGAACCACCAGCCTAATAAAAAACGGATACCATAATTATACGACCGACGCCACTCATTCTGCATCCGTTAATTATGGTTTTATCATACAATTACAATCATAACAGTCTCAAAATCCTCAACCTCATGCAACTATTTCAATCCCTACGCCTCAAAGAAACCTCCCCTGCCCCATCCATCTGCTTCACTGGTGCGGGCGGCAAAACAACAGCACTTTTCCAGCTTGCGCGCCAATCGAAAGAGAAATTGATCCTGGCAACTGCAACAACTCATATGGGAACCTGGCAAACAACCCTCGCAGATCACCATATTATTGTCCCAGAGAACACCTACTCCATTAAGTTGCCAGTAGAAGGCTTGATGTTGATTACAGGCGAAGTTAAAGACAACAGAACTCAGCCGATTTCAAACAATGCCCTGAATTGGATACACGCATATTCGCAAGAGAATAAAATTCCCTTGTTCATCGAAGCAGATGGCTCCCGCCAAAAGCCGATCAAAGCGCCTGCCGAGCACGAGCCGCCCATCCCTGAATTTGCAGATATGGTTGTTTGTGTCGCAGGACTTTCAGGTCTTCAAAAACCCTTAAACGAAGACAACATTCACCGCCCCGAAATATTTTCAAAACTCACTGGTCTCGCCATGAACAAAACAGTCTCGCCCGAAAATCTCATTAATTATCTGGCACATCCTCAAGGCGCATTAAAAAACATACCCTCTTCTGCAAAAAAAATTGCGCTTCTCAATCAGGCAGATACTCCTCAACTTCAATCCATAGGCAGCCAGATGGCAAAAAAACTGATCGGTGTGTATGACGCCGTTCTAACCGGCTCACTCCAAACAGAAAAATTGTATCGTGTAGAACAAACAGCAGGTATTATTCTGGCGGCAGGCGCATCAAAACGCTTCGGTGAGACCAAACAGCTACTGGACTGGAAAGGCAAGACCTTTATTCGACAGGTAGCAGAAACCGCGCTTCAAGCCGGACTTGAGCCTGTAGTGATCGTTACAGGCTCTCACCACGCTGAAGTTGAATCGCAATTAAAAGACCTGCCCGTGCATGTCATCTACAACGCAGCATATGAGCAGGGGCAAAGCACATCGATTAAAGCGGGGCTTCAAGCGCTCCCCCACAATACGGGCGGGGCTGTATTTCTACTTGCAGATCAACCCCAAATTCCCGTAGAGGTCATTCGCGCATTGACAGAGTCTCATGCAAGCGAAGGGCAAGCCATCCTTGCACCGCTCGTATTGGAAGAACGCCGCGCCAACCCCGTACTGTTTGACCGCATCACCTTCCCAGACCTTATGGGATTACAAGGAGATATCGGCGGACGTGGTATCTTCGACAAACATCGCGTCTCATACTTACCCTGGCATGACGACATTCTGCTCTTTGACGTGGACAAACCTGAAGACTATCAACGCTTGAAGGATTTTCAATGAAAAACATTTCAGCCATTGTTCTTGCAGCGGGAAGATCCACCCGCATGGGAGCACAAAAAATGCTAATGTCATGGGGAGATACCACCGTTCTCGGCAGGGTTATTGCCACATTACGATCCGCAGAGGTTGAAGAGATCATTCTAGTTACAAATTCAAAAATAGCCGGAGAACTTACAATTGATGAAGTAAAAATAGAGATCAACGAAGAGGGAGCTATGCTGGAATCTCTAAAGGCGGGGTTAAGTGCAGTGAAACCGTCAGCCGAGGCAGTGTTAATTTGTTTGGGCGACCAGCCCCAAATGGAGGAAGGAAGCGTGCGGAGCGTCAGCGAAGCATTCCTGAAAAGCAGGGCGAATTTGGTGGTGCCAAGCTACAACATGCGGCGCGGACATCCGTGGCTGGCGGCGCGGGTGATGTGGGCAGAAATAAAAGCGTTGGAAAGCGGAAAAACTCTCAGAGATTTTCTAAATTTATACGCGAGCGAGATCGAGTATGTAAAAGTAGCCTCCCCCGCCATTTTGCAAGACCTGGATACTCCGGAAGATTACTTGAAATATAAACCGAGCGTGTGATAAACTCGCACCACTTTATTATGGGAGCAGGCATGAGATATTTTGTAATCGTAAACCCTACTTCGGGGCGCGGGCTTGGGGAAAGGTCCATCCCTGAAATAGAAGCCTTTTTGAAAGATAACAAGTTCGATTTCACACTTGAACGCACCACGGGCGTCTGGCACGCAGCAGAACTGGCTGAACGCGCCGCCAAAGGGGGGTACGATGTGGTAGTTTGCGCCGGGGGCGACGGCACTGTAAACGAGGGACTTAACGGGTTGATGCGTGCCCGTAAGGCTGGTTTTAGCAAGACGGCGTTTACCGTGTTGAGCATTGGCACTGGCAACGACTTTGCCGGTGGGACTGGTATTCCCACAAACCTTGCTGAAGGATTAGCTTCGTTAAAAGCCGACAAACGCAAGCAGATCGATATTGGTCTGGTAACCGGCGGGGATTATCCTGACGGGCGGTATTTTGGTAATGGTATCGGGGTGGGGTTTGATGCCGCCGTTGGGAATGAAGCGATCAAAGTCCGTTGGACTCGCGGCTTGCTGGCGTATCTCATTGGTGTGATCAAAACTGTTTTCCTTTATTACAACCCTGCACAAATGGAAATTGTTCTGGATGATACAGAGACGATCAGCCAGCGTTCATTGATGATCTCCGTCATGAACGGCAGGCGGATGGGCGGCGGTTTTCAAATGGCGCCCGAATCAAAACCAGATGATGGTTTGTTCGATTTGTGCATTGCTGAGACGGCATCAAAGGGACGTATTCTTGCGATGATCCCTCATTTTATTGGAGGGACGCAAAAATCACTGCCTGAAATCCAAATGAAGCGGGCAAAGAGGGTTTCGATCCGCTCGTTGGATATGACCTTTCCTGCCCATGCCGATGGTGAGTTTATTTGTCTTGAAGGCAGGCTGCTCGCACTTGAATTGCTTTCTCATGAACTGGAAATCATTTGCGCATGAAAAAGCTTTCTCTCTGGCTTATCACATTTTTACTACACATTTATTTTTGGTTAACGCTGCGGATTCATCTGGTTTCGGGAGGGATGGAGAAGGTACCATTTAATGGTCCCTTGATCATTATTACCAACCACACGGGGCAGGTGGAAGTTCCGGTTGTGGCGACCCTGCTCCAACCGCGTAAGATCACTGGTTGGGCAAAAGCAGAAGCATTTGAGAACCCGTTTCTCAAGTGGGTATTTGGCGCATGGGATATTATCCCTGTTCATCGCGGCGAAATGGATATGACGGCTTTGAAATCCGCTTTTCGTATGCTTGAAGAGGGACGCATCTTTGGTGTAGCTCCCGAAGGCACGCGTAACTACAACGGCATTCTGCGGCGCGGGCTGCCGGGTGCGGCGATCCTTGCCATGAAATCTGGCGCACCTGTATTGCCTTTAAGTCATTGGGGCGGCGAAGTTTATATGAAAAATCTCAAGAGTTTCAAGAAGACCGATTTTTATATAAAGATCGGCGAGCCTTTTTATATCAAGACAGAAGGAAAAGTAACCGCTGAAGTTCGCCAGGAAGTTGTGGATGATATGATGTATAAAATAGCCGAGTTGATGCCGGAAAAATATCGCGGTGTGTACAGCGATCTGAGCAAGGCGAGCGGGAAGTATTTTGTTTCATAACATTACAAAAAGAACCTGTCGAAGCAGACAGGTTCTTTTTGTAAGATTCAAAGGTGCAGGGTCAGTATTACAACTTCAATTGATAAGCGTTCGTTTCGCGTTTTTGGAAGCCGAGTTTTAGGTACAGTGCATTTGCAGCCACGCGCATGGGGTTGGATGTGAGCGAGATGCCACTGGCGCCTTTTTCTTTTGCAATTTCAATGGCGCGGAACATCAGCGCTTCGCCGATACCCTGCCCACGGGCGGAAACATCGACAATGACATCTTCGATGATGGAGCGGACGCCGGTTGGGACGCGATACACTGTGAGATTGAGGGCGCCGATAATTTGTCCGAGTTCGTTTCGAGCAACCAGCAGGGTAGAAGAAGGTTCATTGATAAGTGACTTCAGTTCCTCGTGAGTGGGAGGCGGGTTGTTTGAGGTGAGTTGAGGGATAAGTCGTTGAAACGCTTCGTAGAGTTCGACATCCGCTTGATAGACGATTTCAATTTGCATGAGCAGGGGTATTCTTGTTTTTTGGAACAAGGCTGAGGACGAGATAATATCCTACGTAGATCAGGGATGCCCATATCACCCAGTTGGGATGGTTCGGATATTGCAGCAAGCCCCAAATGCCAATGGCGCCATACAGATAGGTGAGCACGAGCGTAAGCGTGCGCAGATAACTATTGCGGCTGGGGTAAATATACTTGACCGGAATGAAGACCATGATGTTGAAGAGCATCAGAAAACCAAAATTGACCCAGGGCGGCAGGTTCATGAGCAGCATGTACAATGCGGCGACGTTCCAATAGGACGGGAAACCTTTGAAGTGATGGTCGTCGGTCTTGGCATCGGTTTGGGTGAATTGATATGCAGACGTGAGCAAGATGAGACAAGCCGTAAGCCACTTGACCGGCTCGGGCAATAGATCGGTGTGGATCATGAAAACAGCGGGGACCACCACGTAGTTGAGATAGTCGAGAATGTTATCGAGCAGGGCGCCATCCACGCCGTTGGCGTAGGTTTTCACATCTGCCCAGCGGGCGAGCATTCCATCAAAACCGTCTACCAGCATGGCAACGATCATCCAGACGATCATCATTTTGTAGTCGCCTTCGAATACGGCAAAAATACCGAGCAAGCCCCAAATGGCGCCTGTGGCGGTAAAAAGATGCACACCATAGGCAAGTGTGGTTCGAAGAAGGTTTGGTTGGGTCGCTTTCATGTATATTCCTTTTAGTTGGTTTCAGGTAATAACACTTCTTATTATAAAAGGATTGCAAATATTGAGAGCAAAATGCGGTTAACAAGCTGTTTATTTTAGGTCCCCCCTAGCACTAACAAGAAAACAACCTGCTCTGTTTCCAAAGCAGGTTGTTTTCTTGTTGAACGGATGCTTAGCGCAGGATAACCCACAAAGCGTGAATCACGCCGGGGAACCCACCCAACAGGGTCGCAACGATGTTGATCCAGAAATCGTTGTCGATCTTGCCGGTCTTCATGTAAACGGCAAGCGGGGGAATGAACAGCGCTACGATGATTTGCAAAATCTTGTTATCCATTTTTTACTCTCCTATGAGTTGGTTGAAATTGGACTTACTCTCTCCATTATAGCAGGCTCAATCTATTTTAGAGCGCGAGATGCGGACGAGCTTCAATCACCCAAAACCAAATTCCAGTCTTGCAACTTGCACTGCGGGCACTGAGCCGGTGCAGAGCGCTGAAGGCAAGGTCACATACAAAATGCAAAACGACTTCGCCCATCTAGAACAATGCCGTACCGCGCCTACTATCGTGAAACTCAATCTGAAACCGTATTCGGCAACCTGATGAATTTGATGAAGAACAAAACCGTCGAAACCCTTGAAGTTGCCTAAAAAAGAACTCCGTGACCTTGAAATCACGGAGTTCTTTTTTTACTGGTTACTGGTTACTCAACCTCTGACAACTAGCTCTTCACCAAGCCCACCTTCACTTTTTCGCCTTCAAAGGCATCTTCCACCACAGACGCATTCGCGGGCGCAGCAGCAAAGGACAACTTCACCGTCAACGTCTCAGCTTTGATGTAATCGGCGTGAGTCTCCACGGCGGTCTTCAACCCGGCGCTGGCTTCCACAAAAAGTTCGATGCGGTCGGCAACATCCAAGTTCGCGGTTTTGCGCAGGTCTTGCACGCGGCGCACGAATTCACGCGCCAAGCCTTCGGCGACAAGTTCAGGCGTGAGCGTGGTGACAAGCGCCGCAACATAGGCGCCATCTTCTGCGACGGCAAAACCTTCCTTTGCCATGGCTTTCACTTCCACCTCTTCTGAGATGATGTGGAAGGTCTCGCCTCCAGCGCTGACCTCAAGCGGGTTTCCGCTGAGTAGAGCTTTTGCCACTTCCTCGGCATTCATCGCCAAAATCGCCTTCTGAATGACAGGGAACTTGTTGCCATATTTTTGTCCAAGCTGCTTGGGCAGTGGTTTGACGGTATGCGAGACGGCTTCAGTTGCGGCATCAAGCAGACGTACCTGCTTCACATTCAACTCATCCTGCACCACTTCTGCATTCTTGAGCAGTGCGGCACGTTCGGTGTTATTTCCCACCGAGAAGGCGGCTTCTGCCAGCGGTTGGCGCACTTTGCGGTTCGCCTTCTGACGAGCCGAGTGACCGAGCGAGACCAGCTTCATCACCAAACTCATTTCACGGTTAAGTGATTCGTCGATGAACTCTTCCACCACGGCAGGCCATTCGGCAAGGTGAACAGACTCTGGCGCACTTTCATCCACCGAGCAGACAAGGTTCTGATACAGCTCTTCCGCAAGGAAAGGCATGGCAGGCGCGATCAATTTTGCAACCGTAGTCAACGCCGTATAAAGCGTGGAGTACGCCGACTGTTTATCAGCAGCCGAGTCATTCTTCCAGAAACGACGGCGAGAACGGCGTACATACCAGGTGGAGAGTGTTTCCACAAACTTCTCAACTGGGCGGGTGGCATTTGTCACATCATATTCTTCGTAGGCTTTGGTCACATCACGCACAAGCACGTTCAGTTCAGAGAGCAGCCAGCGGTCCAAGTCGTTGGCAGGCGCGGTGATGCTCAGAGCCTGCGGCTTATCAAGGTTGGCATAGGTTACGAAGAACGAGTAAACATTCCACAGTGTAAGCGTAAAGTTGCGGATCACCTCTCCAACCAGGTCAGAGGAGAAGCGGCGTTCCTGTCCCGGCGGTGTGGCAGTGTAGAGATACCAGCGCAGCGCATCCGCGCCATGCAGGTTGATCACATCCCACGGCTGGACGATGTTGCCAAGAGACTTGGACATCTTGCGTCCATCAGCATCTTGAATATGCCCAAGGCAGATCACATTTTTGAACGAAACTTGATCGTTGAGCAAGGTCGAAATGGCGTGAAGCGAATAGAACCACCCGCGCGTTTGATCGACCGCCTCACAGATGTAATCAGCCGGATATTGCGCCTCGAACTTGTCCTTATTCTCGAACGGATAATGCCATTGCGCGTACGGCATCGAGCCGGAGTCGAACCACACATCAATGAGGTCCTTCACGCGGGTCATCTGTCCGCCGCACTTGGCGCAGCCCCAGTGGATGTTATCCACATGCGGGCGGTGCAGGTCTAGCTCAGTTAAATCTTTGCCAGCCTTTTCAGAAAGTTCAGCCACAGAACCAACGCATTCACGGTCATGGCAACCATCACATTCCCAAACCGGCAGCGGTGTGCCCCAATAGCGTTCACGTGAAAGCGACCAATCAATATTGTTCTCAAGCCAGTTCCCAAAGCGCCCATTCTGGATATGATCGGGCACCCAGTGAATGGTCTTATTCAAACCGACCAAACTATCCTTCTTCGCGCTGGTGCGGATGTACCACGACTCACGCGCATAGTACAACAGCGGAGTTTTGCAACGCCAGCAGAAGGGATAAGTGTGTGTAAAGCGTTCCGAACGGAACATAAGACCACGCGCCTCAAGTTCCTGGATGATGAGCGGGTCGGCTTCCTTGACGAAGATTCCGCGCCACGGGGTGATTTCAGGAATGAATGCGCCATCCGGCTGAACTGTAAGCAAAACGGGCAGATCATATTTTTTGCCGGTTTCCATATCCTCCTGCCCAAAAGCAGGGGCAGTGTGAACCAAACCTGTACCATCTTCTGTTGTAACGTAATCACCCATCACAACATAATAGGCAGGTTTGTCTACAGGCATAAAGGTATACAAGGGTTGATATTTCAAACCGTTGAGTTTTTTGCCCTTGTAGGTATCCAACACCTTCACCTCTTCTCCCCGGAAGACCTTCTCCAGCAGAGATTTGGCAAGGATCAATTTCTCACTCACGCCATCGTTATCGCGTTCAACCGTCACATAGTCCACATCGGGGTGCGCGGCAACGGCTACATTGGAAGGAAGCGTCCACGGGGTGGTCGTCCACACCAAGAGATAAGTATCGGGCTTATCCACCAGCGGGAAACGCACAAAGACCGAGGGGTCTTCAGCATCTTCATAACCGAGTGCAACCTCATGGTCAGAAAGAGGCGTACCGCAGCGAGGGCAATACGGCACGATCTTGTAGCCCTTGAAAAGCAGGTCTTTCTCCCAGAAATTCTTCAATATCCACCACACCGACTCGATGTAGTCGTTGGTGTATGTCACATAAGCAGTTTCGAGGTCTACCCAAAAGCCGATGCGGTCGGTCAACTTCTCCCATTCCTGGATGTAGTTGAAGACCGATTTTTTGCACAACTCGTTGAATTTATCAACGCCGTACTCTTCGATCTGTTGTTTATTGGTGAAGCCAAGCTGCTTCTCCACTTCGATCTCTACCGGCAAGCCGTGCGTATCCCAACCGCCTCGGCGTGAGACATGATACCCGCGCATGATCTTGTAACGCGGGAACATATCCTTGAACGCGCGCGCAAGCACATGATGCACGCCGGGGCGTCCATTGGCAGTGGGCGGACCTTCATAAAACACATAATCAGGTTTACCCACCCGTTGATCTACTGTCTTCTTGAATATCTCCTGCTTCGTCCACATTTTGAGGACGTTATCTTCCATTGCAGGTACATCGAGTTTTGGGTTGACTGTTTTGAACATTCGTTTCTCCTTGTTACCGTCATTGCGAGGGCGATGTTTTTCGCCCGAAGCAATCTCATGACTATGTCCGAGATTGCTTCGTCGGGAAGAACACCCTCCTCGCAATGACGATGGGTATTAAAATAAAAAACTCTCGTCTCTTGACAGAGACGAGAGCAAAGCTCACGCGGTACCACTCTGATTTTCACCCGAAGGTGAACACTCATAGGCGACAACCATCGCCCTGTTCTGATAACGAAGAACAACTTCGGTTTCCCTACTATCAGCCTCGCTGATTTCAGTTCACAGCTCCAGGAGGATTTTCAACCGTCTTTTCGCATCCGCCTCACACCATTTCACGGACTCGCTGTTCGTTTTGAACGGTTTACTCGTTCCCATCTACGCGTTTGATTGCAGGATTATACACAAGCACCAGCGAAAGGTCAACTAAGGATGAAGATTAGATCCCGCCTCGCTCTTTCATCACAAGTTGAATCTCCCCATCAAGCTGATTCGCCGCCTTTTCCAATTCTGTCAACTCGGCGATCATCCTATCTCCAAGAGATGGGTCAGCAAGCGAGTTGATATTGATCCGCACGTTGTAAGCGGCAGCAGTTAACGAAGCGCGTGCCATCGCAAACCCCGAAGCCGCATCACTGATCGCGCTCTGCAAACCATGTCTGGCACACTTCAATGCAAGTTCCATTAC
>Ga0172367_10000907_pt1 | contig 44686 bp, 36 predicted proteins | sample Lak10m_FD_114542 | JGI IMG/M metagenome (GOLD analysis project Ga0172367, IMG submission 114542) | Freshwater microbial communities from Kabuno Bay, South-Kivu, Congo - kab_022012_10m | ecosystem: Environmental > Aquatic > Freshwater > Lake | place: Democratic Republic of the Congo: South-Kivu...
CGACAAACTGGAGCTTGAGGCGGGCGGCTTTCTTGGTGATGGCGGCCATGCAAAAATGGGGAACTTGCGCGAAGCAAATTCACCGCCAGATGCAAGCTTGCAGCTCAATCGTAATGTTCAGGGATCAGCAAACAGCAAACAGCAGTCAGCGGTCAGCGGTCAGCAGACAACAGGGAGAGCAGCCTTTATGGCCGGACTTCCTGAGAGCTGACCGCTGAATGCTGAATGCCATGCCGCATTTTTCTGTGTCGCATTTTTCTGTTTGCCCGTCGCAGGCTTTTGGTCAACATCGCGCACCATGCAACGGCTCCCGTTTTTTCTGGCCTTCACGCTGGCCCTCGCCTGGCTCGCGGGCGCGGCGGACTACAAGCTCAAGGACGGCACGACCCTGTCTGGTGAACCGGTTGCCTGGACGGACCGGGGCCTGGTCGTCAGAACTGCGGAGGGCAAATACTCGCAGCGCACCGCCTGGACAAACTTCACCCAGGAGGGCCTGAAGGAGCTGGCCAAGCACCCCAAGACCCGCCCGTTCGTGGAGACGCTCATTGACGAGCCTCCGCCCGGCGACGCGGGCGCGGGCGGGGAGGTGAACGTGCCCGAGACAGCCGTCGCGAAGCGGCCGTGGAAAGCGCCCAAGGAAGCCGCAGGCAAGCCCGTCCCGCCCGAAAATCCGGGCATCATCGCCGGCCTGCTCGGCACCAGCATCGGCTGGTTGAGCCTGTTCGTCTTTTACGCCGCCACCATCTACGCCGGCTACGAGGTGGCCGTTTACCGCCGCCGCCCGAAAAACCTCGTCATGGGCCTCGCCGCCATTCCCTTCGCGGGGGTCTTCTCGCCCATCACCTTCCTCATCATGCCGCCCGTTCAAACCGAGGAGGAGAAAAAGCCCAACGCGGTGGAGCAGGCTGCCCAGCAGGCCAAGGCGGGCCACAAGGAGGAGGAGAAGAAAGGCTTCGCCCTCGGCAAGGCCAAGGTCAAGGCCACGGGTGCCACCGCCAAACCCGTCGCCACCGCCAAGCCCGGCGCCCCCGCCGCCAGCGCCGCGCCCGCCCCCTCGCCGGTCAAGGCTCCGGCCCCGCCAGCGGCCGCCGCGCCGCCGGAGCCGGTCGTCTATCGCCGCGGCGAGACCAACATCAACAAGCGCTTCATCGAGACCAAGTTCGCCGGCTTCTTCAAGGCCGTCCCCGGCCCGGCGGAACGGGACATGTGGGTCGTCTGGGTCACCGCCACCGGCGGCGAGTATTGGAGCAAGCGCGTCGTCAGCATCAGCCAGACCGAGATCGTTGTGAACTGTCCCCAGGAAGGCGGCGGCTCCCTCGACCAGACCATGCAGCTCGTCGAAATCACGGAAATCCACCTTCGCCCGCAGGAAGGCTGAACACATGAAGCTACGCACGATTCTGCTCTTCGGGGCGCCGGGTTCCGGCAAGGGGACGCAGGGCAAAATCCTCGGCACCATCCCCGGCTACTACCACTGCGCCTGCGGCGATGTCTTCCGCAACCTCAATGCCGACAGCCGCCTGGGCCGCGTCTTCCTCGAATACTCCAGCCGTGGTGAACTCGTCCCCGACGAGGCCACCGTGGACCTCTGGCGCAACAACATCCAGGCCAACACCATGCTCGGGCGCTTCAATCCCGAGCGCGACACCGTGGTGCTCGACGGCATCCCGCGCAACGCCGCCCAGGCCAAGATGCTCCAGGGCACGCTCGATGTCCGCGCCCTGCTCCACCTCACCTGCCCCGACCGGAACAAGATGGTCGAGCGCCTCCAGCGCCGCGCGCTCCGCGACAACCGCCTCGACGACGCGAACCTCGACGTCATCCGCACCCGCCTCCAGATCTACGATCAGGAGACCAAGCCCGTGCTCGACTTCTACGGCCCGGACGTCGTCCACGACATCAACGCCACCCAGACGCCCGTCGAGGTGCTCAGCGACATCCTCCGCGTCATCGCCAAGCTCTGACCGTGGGCCGGCAGTTCAACGAGTTCAAGGCGGCGGAACTCCACTGTCCCAAATGCGGTTCGGCCCAGCCCGTGCGCGAACGTCCCGCCAGCCCGTTGACCATTGACCTGCTCTGTTCCCGCTGCGCCACAGTCCTAGGTCAACACACCGTGGTGGATCACAGTCTGGGCGGAAAACTGGGGCGGCTCGCGAGCGGATGGTTCGGCGGCAAGAAATGAACCCGCCCGCCACCGTCCCCGAACTGGAAGACCGGCTCAGTGAGCCAACGCCCGGCGTCATCGCCACCTTCCGCGACCTGCCTGGCGACCTCCTGTTCCTCGGAGTCGCCGGCAAGATGGGGCCGACCCTCGCCCGGATGGCCAAGCGCGCCGCGGACGCAGCCGGCACGCCCCGCCGCGTGATCGGCGTCTCGCGCTTCTCGGATGCCAGCCAGATCGGGCAACTCAACGCGCACGGCATCGAGACCATTCGCTGCGACCTCATGGACGAGGCCGCCGTCGCCCAACTGCCGGAAGTGGCGAACGTCGTCCATTGTGCGGCGATGAAGTTTGGCGCGACCGGCAACGAGTCGCTGACGTGGGCGATGAACACCTGGCTGCCGTCCGTCGTGTGCCGCAAGTTCCGCCGCAGCCGCATCGTCGCGTTTTCCACTGGCAACGTGTATGGCCTCGTCCCCGTCAGCAGCGGTGGCTCCGTCGAGACCGACTCCCCGCAGCCCGTGGGCGAATACGCCATGAGCTGCCTCGGGCGCGAGCGGATGTTCGAGCACTTCAGCCGCACGCTGGCCATTCCCACCGCGCTCCTCCGCCTCAACTACGCCTGCGAACTCCGCTACGGCGTCCTCGTGGACCTCGCGCGCAAAATCTGGGCCAGCCAGCCCGTGGACCTCGGCATGGGCTGGTTCAACTGCCTCTGGCAGGGCGACGCCAACGCGCAAACCCTCCAAGCCCTTGCCCTCACCACTTCGCCACCCTTCGTCCTCAACCTCACCGGTCCCGAACCCCTCCGCGTCCGCGACGTGGCGGAGGAACTGGGCCGGAGCATGAACTGCCCCGTGACTTTCACCGGCAAAGAAAGCGAGTCCGCCCTGCTGAACAATGCCGCCGAGGCCCGCCGTCGCTTCGGCCCGCCCCGCGTGCCCGCCAGCGAACTCCTCGGCTGGGTGGCGGACTGGGTGAGGCGCGGCGGCCCCGACCTCGGCAAACCCACCCATTTCGAGAGCCGCGACGGGCGGTTTTGAACCGGCACCGTTTGCCGCCTGCGCATCGGCGGCGGGGCTGGCCAAATCGTAGTGTCCTCTCCTAAAACGCCGCCCGCTTCTCTTCGAGCAGGGGTTTGACCTTCGCCAAGGCCCGCTCCAGCGCCGTCAGCCGCTCTGAAATCGCAGCGCCGTCGCCGACGTGGGCGAGGTCTTCGATTTCCACCGCGAGCGTCCGCACCGCCAGCGCACCGACGTGACCCGCGCACGTCCGCAGCGGGTGCATCGCGTCCTCGACGCCCTGCCAGTCGCCTTTTCGTTCCGCCGCCATCGCCGCCGCGAGCTTGGTGGGCGCGAAGTCGAGGAAAAGGTCCACCATGTTCACGGCGAACTTCGGCCCGCCAATGCGCAGGAGCTTGGCAAGCGCCTCTTCGTCGAGGCTGGGCACCGGTTGCATGGGCGAGTGTTTTCGCGCCAGGCGACTCGTCGCAAGCATTGAAATCCATGCGCCCTCTGCCACTCTCGGTGCATGAAACTCTCGTTGTTCAATGCGCTCGCGCTGTCGCTGGCCGTCTCCTCCGCCGCTCTTCAAGCCCAGGTCGTCGAGGCTGACCTCTGCATCTTTGGTGGCACCTCTGGCGGCATCGCGGCGGCGGTGCAGGCCGCGCGCATGGGCAAGTCCGCCGTCCTCGTCAACCCGACGAAGTATCTCGGCGGCCTGACCACCGGCGGTCTCGGCGCGACGGACATCGGCAACAAGGCGGCCATCGGCGGCATCTCGCGCGACTACTATCACCGGCTCGCGCAGCACTACGCGCGGGAGCAGTCGTGGACGCTGGAGACCGCGCCGGATTACTTCGCCAAGCGCCGCGGTGGACAAGCGGGCGCGAGCGCGTTGACCGGCGCGGACGCGACGATGTGGACCTTCGAGCCGCGCGTGGCGGAGAAGGTTTATTTCCAGATGCTCGCCGAGGCGAAGACGCCAGTGTTTCTGGAACAACGGCTCAAGTCCGTGACCAAGGCTGGCCCGCGCATCACGGAGATCACGATGGAGAACGGCCGCGTCTTCCGCGCGAAGATGTTTGTGGACGCGACGTATGAAGGCGACCTGCTTGCGAAGGCGGGCTGCTCCTTCCACGTCGGGCGCGAGGCGAACTCGGTTTATGGCGAGACGCTCAACGGCGTCCGCGCGCACACGCCGCATCATCAGTTCACCGTGCCGGTGGATGCGTATGTGAAGCCCGGCGACGCGAGCAGCGGCCTGCTGCCGTTCATCCAGTCCGGCGACGGCGGCAAGCCCGGCGACGGCGACAAGGCCACACAGGCTTACAATTACCGCCTCTGTTTCACCACCGACCCAAAGAACCGCCTGCCCGCACAAAAGCCCGCCGCCATGCCTCAACCCAAGTGGGACGCGCTGCTCAAGGCCGCGAACAACAGCCTGCCCGTCACGCCGCCCGCGAACTACGACGCGAAACAGTTCGAACTGCTCGGCCGTTACCTCGAAGCGCTCGTCGCCGCGAACAAGAACCCGAGGCTCGCACAGTTCTGGAACCCGATCTGGATGCCGAACCACAAGACCGACATCAACAACAACGGCGGCTTCAGCACGGACTTCATCGGGCGCAACTACGATTACCCGAACGCCGACTACGCCACGCGCGCGCGCATCGCGAAGGAGCACGAAGCTTACATCCGCAGCTTTTGCACCTTCCTCGCCACCGACCCCCGCGTGCCCGAGGACATGCGCCGCGAGATGCAGAGCTGGGGTCCGAGCCGGGACGAGTTTCTCGACACCGACGGCTGGTCCCGCGAGATGTATGTGCGCGAGGCGCGGCGGCTTGTCGGCGAATACGTGATGAGTGAGAAAAACTGCCGTGCCGTGGAGACCATCACCGACTCCGTGGGCCTCGGCGCCTACAACATGGATTCGCACAACTGCCAGCGCATCGTGAAGAACGGCAAGGTCGAGAACGAAGGCGACGTGCAGGTGCCGCCGATGAAGCCGTATCCGGTTTCCTACCGCTCCATCATCCCGAAGGCCGCCGAGTGCGACAACCTGTTCGTGCCCGTCTGCCTCAGTTCGTCGCACATCGCCTACGGCAGCATCCGCATGGAGCCGGTCTTCATGGTGCTCGGCCAGAGCGCGGCCACGGCGGCAGCCATCGCGATTGACGACCAGGTGCCTGTGCAAAAGGTGAACTATGAGAAGCTCCGCGCCCGTCTGCTCGCCGACAAGCAGGTGCTCGACTGGACCGGTGGCGGCGGCAATGCGGGTGGCAAGTTCGTGGACCCGAAGAGCCTGCCCGGCATCGTGCTCGACGACGCGGACGCGAAGCAGACCGGCCATTGGTCGGAATCCGTCTCGTCCACCTGGCGCGTGGGCAAGGGCTACGCGCACGACAGCAACGCGGGCAAGGGCGAATCCGCTGCCGTCTTCACGCCCGACATTCCGGCTGCCGGCGACTACGAAATCATCCTCTTCAACGCCCCGAACGCGAACCGCGCCAGCAACGTCCCCGTGACCGTGAGCATCCCCGGCCAGCCCGCGAAGACGGTGAAGGTGGACCAGAAGGCCAGGGCCGAAATCTCGCTCGGCAAGTTCAACCTCCCCGCCGGCAAGACCACCACCGTGACCGTCTCCAACAAGGACACCGACGGCTACGTGATTCTGGACGGTGTGCAATTCAAGCCGGTGAAGTAGGTCGGCGCTTCCAGCCCGACTTCTCAATTTGGTTTTGAAATCCGCCTGAGCGGACGAGGAAATTGGAAGGACAGGCGAGACGCACTGTCCTACCGAAACGCAAAACGGAGTGCGGTGCATCGCACTCCGTTCGCGCGCAGCCTGGTGGCAACCGATTACGCCTTGGCGTGGTGACACCATTTCTTCAGCGCGAGATGGGTGGGGAAGTAGAGCAGCGCGGGCAGGCCGGCCATCAGCGTCGCGAGCCAGGCCAGCGGCGTCATCCACGTCTGCGCCGCGTCGTCGCTCATGCCGTGGACGTAGTTGATGTTCACGGGCGTCGTCGCGTTCGGTGTCGGGCCGGGCATGAAGGCGTAGCAGAAGAGAATCAGCGCCCACGCCAGCGCCCACCACGCGGGGAACGCGCGCTGGTCGTAGCCGAGGCGCTTCACGAGGAAGAGCAGCAGGAACGGCAGCCAGCCGTGGAAGAGCGACAGGCCGCGCAGGAGCAGCGACCGCTGCTCATCAAACATATATTCGGTCATGCCCAGCAGTTTCACCCCGAAGAGACCCGCCGCGAAGTCCGCCACCCACAGCATCTGCGGCAGGACGATGCCCACGGCTGCCATGCTGGCGGGCAGCGCGCTCTCCGTCCACACGGCGACGAGCGTGAGGAAGAGCGCCACGTCGCAGAAATAGAGGAAGTTCGTTGGGCCGTAGTTCGCCCAATACACCGGCACGAGCACGGCCATGAAGGCAGTGTAGCCGAGCTTGACCGCCAACGGCAGGTGACGGGGAGCGGTGGGGGTTTCGAGGTCGGATGCGAGGGGCAGGGACATTTTGTTCATGGCTCAACAATCAGGTTTTGATTTGCGGGAGCATGGATAGCCGGAGGTGCGGTCCCGGGGTTAATCGAAAAACCCGGCGCGGCGGATTGAAGAAACTCCGGGACCTGCGGAAACTCGCGCGGTGCGTTCGGGACCACGAATCCAGGCCGTGACCTTCGACGTGGGCGGCACGCTCATCGAGCCTTGGCCATCGGTCGGCCACCTCTACGCGGAGGTGGCTGCGCGCTTCGGCGTGGGCGCGGAACCCGAACGGCTGAACCGCCAGTTCGCCGCCGCGTGGCGGGCGAAGCGTGGCTTCGATTACTCGCGCGCGGCGTGGCTGGACTTGGTGCAGCGTTCCTTCGCGGGCATCTCGGAGCCGCTGCCCGAAGGATACTTCGCCGCCGTCTATGAGCGCTTTGCCGAGCCGGCCGCGTGGCGGGTCTTCGCCGACGTGCTGCCGACGCTGGAAGCGCTCAACCAACGAGGCATCCGGCTGGCGGTGATTTCCAACTGGGATGAGCGCTTGGAGCCGCTGCTGGAGTGGCAGGGGTTGCGGGGGCACTTCGAGGTCGTCGTGGTTTCCTGCCGCGCAGGCTTCACCAAGCCGTCACCGGAAATCTTCCGGCTCGCAGTGGAGCGGCTTGCGCTCGCGCCGGAGGCCGTCCTGCACATCGGCGACAGCCGGGCAGAGGACATGCACGGGGCACGGGCCGCCGGCCTGCACGCACGACTCATCCACCGGGACGAGCTGCCAATTGCGGGAGAGCAGTTGCGCTCCCTGGGCGAGCTCGTGGAACTGCTGGATTGAGGCGTCGCGCGGGCGAAGTGCGGTCCCGCGCACCGCGACCTTGTCAGAGGTCCTTGCCCGCCTCCGGGTCGAGGCCCGCGCCCGAGATCTTGGTGAGCCGCTTGAGTGCCTTGGCCCCCGCCTGAGTTCCGGGGTGCTCGGCGGCAAGGCGGCGGATAAGCTCCAGCGCCGCGTCGGGCCGGCCCAGTTTGCCGGAGTAAATGTTGGCCAGGCGGATGGCGGCCCAGCCCCATTGCTCGGCCGGGAGCTTGAGTGCGAGAAGTTGCTCGTAGTGCAGCGCGGCGTTCGGGTGGTCCTGCAGTTCCTTGTCGTAAAGCTCCGCGATGCGCAGGACGGAGCGCGAGTGGTTCGGGTGTTTGGCGAGAAGCGACTGCAGGAGTTTGATGGCCTCACGGTGCTGGCCATTGAGGGCGACGCGCTCGGCGCGCTCGTAGAGCGCGTTGCGTTCCGAGCGGGCGTCCACGTAGGAAACCTCCTTGCCCAGCCGGAACCTCAGCAAGTGCCCAAAGTCCTGCGCGGCGACGAACCCGAGCACGACCAGCGCCCCGGCGAAGCCGAGGGTGTAACCCAACAGGTGCAGATAGCTGCGACCCACGCGGCGGTTGGTGCGCACGGCAACCGGTTCGTCGCCTTCCTCGCCCGGCGCGGTGGCTTTCGGCACGGCGGCGGCTTTGGCGGCGGCTTTGGCGGGCGGGGCGTTGGTGGTCGGGAGTGTTTCCTCCGGCGTGGTGGTCACGGGCAGGGAGTTGGTGCCTTTCGCCGGCTTGGCGCGCACGCGCTGGCTCAGGCCATCGCCGTCGTCCATCATCAGCAGCGCGTAGTCCCGATACGCGCTGAAGCCGCACCAGTAGCACGCGGCGAGCAGCGCCACGTAGAGCGACGCCTTGAGAAGAGAGCGCATGGTTGGCAGTCGGGCGCGGCCGGGCTGGAGCGAGCCGGGCGGGAAGCGGCGGCCCAAGCAGGCGGCGTTCGCGGATTGGTAGCAGAGTTCCAGCCTGGTGAACAGGGGGAATCAGCCCACGGCCAGGGGGCGTTGGCCGGGACGCACCCAGGCTCGTCCCTGCTGCGCGGGCTGGACTTTCCGCCGGGTTCTCCGTCTGCTCTGCGCACGCGCTCATGCAACCCTGGCCGCAAAACTACGACCCGCTCGGCAACGCCTTCCTCTCCACCCTCGTCGCCGCGCTGCCGGTGGTGGTGCTGCTCGGGGCCATCGCGTGTCTGGAGATCAAGATTCACCTGGCGGCCCTGCTCGGCCTCGGCGTCGCTTTGGCGGTGGCGCTGTTCGCCTTTCACATGCCGGTGGACGCGGCGTTGGCGACGGCGGGCTACGGCGCGGCCTACGGTTTGTTTCCCATCGGCTGGATCATTCTCAACCTCATCTTCCTCTACCAGCTCACGGTGGACAAAGGCCTCTTCGCCGTGCTGCGCGGGAGCCTGGCGAACCTCGCGCCGGACCCGCGCGTGCAGCTCGTGCTCATCGCGTTCAGCTTCGGCGCGTTCTTCGAGGGCGCGGCGGGCTTCGGCACGCCGGTGGCGGTGACGGCGGCCATTCTCATGCAGCTTGGCTTCAAGCCGCTCCAGGCCGCCGGCCTCTCGCTCATCGCGAACACGGCCCCGGTCGCCTACGGCGCGCTGGGCACGCCCATCATCGCGCTCGCGGGCGTGACGGGCCTCGACCTCCGCGCGCTTTCGGCGATGGTTGGGCGGCAACTGCCGGTGTTTTCGCTCATCGTGCCGTTCTGGGTCGTGTGGGCCTACGCGGGCTGGCGGGGAATGCTCGGCGTGTGGCCCGCGTGTCTGGTGGCGGGGGTGAGCTTCGCCATCCCGCAATTCCTCGTCTCGAACTTTCACGGCCCGTGGCTGGTGGACATCGTCGCGGCCATCTGCTCCATCCTCGCCGTCGTCGCGCTGCTCAAGGTCTGGCAGCCAAAAGACAACTGGAACGCGGAGCGCGGAGCGCGGAACGCGGAAATGGAAAGCCCCGCCGCGTCGGCCGCTCCCTCGAACTCCGAACTCCCATCTCCGAACTCCGGTTTGGTCCGCCGCGCCTGGGTGCCGTGGATTCTGCTCTCCGTGCTCGTGTTCACCTGGGGCGTGCCGCAGGTGAAGCAGCAGCTCGACGCCCTCGCCGCGCCGAAGTTTGAAATCCCCCGGCTCCACAACACCACCGTCCGCACCTTCCCCGTCGTGCCCAAGCCAGCGCCGGACAAGCCCACCAAGCCCGAGGCCGCCGAGTTCCGCCTCAACTGGCTCTCCGCCACCGGCACCGGCATCCTCGTCGCCGCCCTCCTCGCGGGATTTTACATGGGCTTCTCGCTGGCGGAACTGGCCCGCGTCTATCGCCGCACGTTGTGGACCGTGCGTTTTTCGCTCATCACCATCGCGGCGATGCTCGCGCTCGGCTACGTGACGAAATACTCCGGCACCGACGCCACGCTCGGCCTTGCGCTGGCCAAGACCGGCGCGCTGTATCCGTTCTTCGGGACGTTGCTGGGCTGGCTGGGGGTCGCGCTCACCGGCAGCGACACCGCGAGCAATGTCCTCTTCGGCAGCCTGCAAAAAATCACCGCCGAGCAGACCGGCATCAGCCCCGTGCTCATGTGCGCGGCGAACAGCTCCGGCGGCGTGATGGGCAAGATGGTGGACGCGCAGAGCATCGTCGTGGCGAGCACGGCGACGAACTGGTATGGCCACGAGGGCAGCATCCTGCGCTACGTCTTCTTCCACAGCCTCGCCCTCGCGGCGCTCGTGGGGATCCTCGTCTATCTGCAAGCCTACGTCCCGCCCTTCACGGGCATGGTGGTGAAGTGAGGCGCTGACCCATGAGCCAGAAACGGGGCGCCCCGCCGTGGGTCGAATACACCGAGCTGACCGCGCTGTTCCTCATCCAGGGGGCGGCGATGGGCATGTGGTTCGTGCCCTTGAGCACGGTGCTGGACGCGCATGGCCTGCAGGCGATCAAACCCTTCGCCTTCGCCACGACGGGCGTCGCCGCATTCATCTCACCGCTGTTCTTCGGCGCGATGGCCGACCGGCACGCCTCGCCGGTGAAGGTCTTGCGCGGCCTGGCGCTCGCCACCGCCGCCGCAATGGCGCTGGCCTCGACGGCGATCCAGTTCGGCTGGAGCCCGTGGCTCGTCCTCGCGTTCATCCAGCTCCACGCGCTCTGCTCGTCGCCGACGTGGAGCATCGCATCCACCATCGTCTTCTCCCGGCTGCGCGACGCGAAGCGCGAGTTCGGCCCCATCCGCGCGATGGCCACGCTCGGCTGGATGGGCGGCTGCTGGCTCGTCAGCGCGCTCAACGCCGACGCCTCGACCCGTGCGGGCCACAACGGCGCGCTGGCGTGGCTGGTGGTCGCGGCGTTCACATTCCTGCTGCCCGAGGTGGAATCGCCCCAGCCCAGCGGGCGGCCCACGCTCAGTCAGCGTCTCGGGCTGGATGCGCTCACCCTGTTGAAGAACCCCGATCATCGGGTCGTGTTCATCACCGCCGCGCTGTTCAACATCCCGCTCGCGGCGTTCTATCCCTACACGCCCCCGCACCTGCGGGAGCTGGGCCTCACGCACACGACGGCGTGGATGACGCTGGGCCAGGTCACGGAAATCTTCGCGATGCTCCTGCTCGCGCGGGTGCTGGCCACCTGCCGGCTCAAATGGGTGCTCGCCGCCGGCCTGGGCTGCGGGTTTCTGCGCTACGCCCTGTGCGCGCTGGACGGCAAGGCGTGGATTCTCCTCGGCATCACCCTGCACGGCTGCTCTTTCACGCTGGTCTTCATCACCGCCCAGATTTACCTCGACGAGCGGATTGACCCCGCGTGGCGCGCGCGGGCGCAGGCGCTCATGGCGCTGCTCACCGGCGGCGTGGGCAACCTCATCGGCTACCTCGGCACGGGCTGGTGGTTCGCCGCCAATGCGCGGCCCGAGGGGGAGCACTGGCCGGTCTTCTGGGGTGGGCTGGCCGTCGCCGTGGCGGTGGTGCTGGCCTACTTTCTGGCCGCCTATCATGGCCGGGGGGCTGCCCGGACCGGGCCAGCCTGAGCCACGGCAGATTTCCGCGCGCGCCGGCGAAAACAGCGCTTGCCAAGCCGGCGGTCACTTGTATCCTGCCCGCCCTTTGACATGAAAACGGACATCCATCCGAAATACGAAGCCGCCGAGTTCCGCTGCGCCTGCGGCAACGTGATCCTCACCCGTTCCACCCGCAAGAGCGTCCTGCTGGGCATCTGCAACGTCTGCCACCCCTTCTACACGGGCCAGCAGAAGTTCGTGGACACCGCCGGCCGCGTGGACAAGTTCCAGCAGCGCGCCGCCAAGACGCAGGCCGCGCAGGCCGCCGTGGCCGACGCCGCCGCCAGGAAAAAGAAGAAGTAGCTTTCCGCCACGCCATCGCCCGCCGGGTCCACGCCCGGCGGGCGATTGTTTTTTCGAGGCGAGTTGAAAGATGAAAGTTGAGAGTTGAGAGCAGCAGTCGAACTCCCACCGCCGCCTCTCAACTTTCAACTCCCAAACTCTCAACCCAACTCATGGAACTCCGCCCCCACATCGAGAAGTTCAACCGCCGCTTCGCGGAGGTCGAGGCGGCGTTGAGTGCTCCCAACGTCTTCGACAACCAGTCCCGCGCGCAGGACTTGTCCCGCGAATACGCGCGGCTCAAGGAACTCGTGGCCACGGGCGCGCAGTATCTCAAAGCGCAGCGTGACCTGGCGGAAAACCGCGCTCTGCTCGCATCCGAGCCACCCGACTCCGAACTGGCGGTCATGGCGAAGGAAGAAGTGGCGCGCCTCGAAGCCGACTTGAAGCGCCTCACCGTCGAGGTCCAGCGCGGCATCCTGCCGCCCGACCCGACCGACTCGCGCAACACCATCATCGAAATCCGTGCCGGCGCGGGCGGCGCCGAGTCCGCGCTCTTTGCCGCCGACCTCTACCGCATGTTCACCCGCTACGCGGAGACGCACGGCTGGAAGGTGGAGCCGATGGATTCCAGCCCGTCGGACTTGGGCGGCCTGCGCGAAGTCATCTTTGGCGTGAACGGGCAGGACGTTTACAAGCGGCTCAAATACGAAAGCGGCGTCCACCGTGTCCAGCGCGTGCCCGCCACCGAGGCACAGGGCCGCATCCACACCAGCACCTGCACCGTGGCGGTCTTGCCGGAAGCCGAAGAGGTGGACGTTGAGATTCGCCCCGAGGATTTGGACATCCAGGTCTGCCGCGCTGGCGGCCACGGCGGCCAGGGCGTGAACACCACCGACTCCGCCGTCCGCATCTTCCACAAGCCCACCGGCACCGAGGTCCGCTGCCAGGACGAGCGCTCGCAGCTCAAGAACAAGGCCAAGGCGATGAAGGTGCTCCGCTCGCGCCTGCTGGAGCGCAAGCTGGCCGACGAGAAGGCCAAATATGATGCCCAGCGCAGCTCGCAGGTGGGCACCGGTGAGCGCAGCGAGAAAATCCGCACCTACAACTTCCCGCAGAACCGCGTGACCGACCACCGCATCGAACTCACGCTCTACAACCTCGCCAACGTCATCGAGGGCGACCTCGACGGCGTCATCGGGCCGTTGATGAACCACGACCTTGAGCAAAAGCTCGCCGCGTTGCAGGCCTGAACCCAAAGTAATTAGTGCTTAGTGATTAGTCGTGCGCTCATCCAACCGTGGCTTCCCTCCGACTAATCACTAACTACTAATTACTCTCCCCATGTCCCCCCGCGCCTTGATCTTCGACTGCGACGGCACGCTCGCCGACACCATGCCGCTGCACTGGCACGCGTGGCGGGTGATCTCGGAGCGCCACGGCATCCGCTTCACCGAGGAGCGCTTCTACGCGCTGGGCGGCGTGCCCTCGCGCGACATCCTGAAGATGCTTCGCGAGGAGCAGGGCTTGAGCTACGACCACCACGAAGTCTCCGTCGAGAAGGAGCACGCCTTCCTCCCCTTCATTCCCGGCGTGCAGCCGATTCCCGAAGTGGTCGCCATCGCGCGCGAACATCACGGCAAGCTGCCGATGGCCGTGGCGAGCGGGGGCAAAAAGCGCGTCGTGGAGCAGGTGCTCGTTCACCTCGGCATCCGGCACTGGTTCGCCGCCGTGGTGACGAGCGAGGACGTGACGCGCCAGAAGCCGGAGCCGGACATCTTCCTCGAGGCCGCGCGCCAGCTCGGCGTGGAGCCACAGTTCTGCCGGGGCTATGAGGACACGGACCTGGGCATGGACGCCATCCGCGCCGCCGGGATGCACGCGGTGGACGTGCGGGCGTTTGTCAGCGCCGCTCGTTGAGCATTTGCTGCGCGCGGTTGATCCTGAGCTGCAGCGCGGAGCGGAGCGGGGGGAAGAGCTGCTGCATCCCTTCGTAGATCGCGATGGCCTGCGCCCACTCCCGCTGCTCCTCCCGCAGCCGCCCAAGATTCTCCCCGGCCAGTTTGATTTTTTCCAGGCTGGCGTCCTCGCCGGGCCGGAGATTCTTCCGGTAGAAGACATTGCTCCAATGATCGAGGGCGTCCTTGGGGCGGCCCTGCTTTTCGCGGACGATGCCCAGCGCCACCTCCGCCAGGCTGCGCGTCTCCGCGTCCACGCCCGGCCAGGTCATCGCGTTCAAATATGCCTCGGCGGCCAGGTCGAGCTGCTTGGGGTCCTTGTTCTTCGCCGCGCGCTGCAGCAGGCAATCCCCGATGCGCCCCACGGCCGACGGAGCGACACGGCAGTCGGGGAAATGCGTCGCGTTGGTGATGCGGCTGAAGGCGATGATCGCATCCCCGATGGGGTCCGCGGCGATGGGCACCTGATCCTCCTGGCTCGAACTTAGATACGTGTCGCCCAAGGCGAAGAACGCGCTGGCCTGGATGTCCTTGGCCACCCGCTCATCGTTGACCAGCACCACGAAGTAGTTCGTCGCGTCCTTGTAGTTGTGGCGGTTGTAGGCGGCGCGGCCCGCCCCCAGCCGGGCCAGGTGCTTCAGCTCCGAGTCGGGCCAGTTGGTGTTCTGGAAGAGCAGTTGGTAGTTCTTCTCCGCCTCGACCAGGCCGTCCTGGCCCCGGCTGAAGAAGTGGTTGCCGATCCACAGTTGCGCGAGCGGCGCGTTGCTGTGCGTCTTGAACTGCGCCACGAAGTTGGTGAACAACGGCAGGGCATTGGGGCCGCCCGCGAGGTCGGTGAACCACGCGTTCTCGAACTCCACGTCCGGTCGCGCGCTGTCCGTCGGGAAGCGGCGCAGCCAGTCGGTGTATTGGCGGGCCGTGTTCGCGAGGTCGAACTCCTGCCGGTAGGTGCGCGCGATGGCCAGGTGCACCTGCGGCGCGAGCGGGGAGTTCGGGAAGCGGTCCAGCAGCGACTGGAAGCGCGCGCGCGCCTCGCCGGGCTTGCCCAGGCGCTTCAACTCGGCCCCATGCAGCAGCACCGCGCGGTCACTGTAGAAGCTGCCGGGAAACCAGTCGAGAATGCGCCGCACCGCGCCCTCCGCCACGGCCTGGTTGGTCACCGCAATGGCCGCGCGCATCTGCTGGTAGAGCGCCTGGTCCAGAAACGTGCTCCGCACCCGCTGGATTTCCGCGTAGTCCTCCACCACCTGCCCGAAGCTCCGCATCGCGCCGGCGTAATCCCTCAACTGCATCTGCGCCTCGCCCAGCTTGTGCCGCGCGATGGCCTGGTCCTCGGACTTGGGCAGCCGCGCCGCCGCCGCCGTGAAGTCCGCGACCGCCGCCGGGGGCTGCCCCAGATGCCAGTGACACCAGCCGCGCTGGTAGAACGCCCGGCCGAGATGCGCGCTGTTCGTGTAGTCCGCGACCACCCGGCCCAGATTGGTGACCGCGATCAGCAGCAGGTTGGTTGGCCCGGCGTTTGTCGCGCTCGTCCGCGCGTGAAACTCCTTCACCCGCAGCTCGCCCAGCGTGAGCTGCGCGAGATCGAGCGAGGGGTCCGCCGGATACTGCGTGGAGAACAGCTCCAGCATCGCGATGGTCTGGGGTTCCCGGCCCGGCTGTGCCAGGCTCAACTGCACGGCCTTGGACAACGCCCGCTGGCGCAGCACCGCCGGCGCGTTGGTCGTGAAGTTGTTGGTGAACGACGCCACGGCCGCCGGGAGGTCGCCGAGCTTTTCCAGCACCAGCCCCTGCAACGCAAAGGACTCGGCCTCCATCAACGGCTGCTTCAGCGCGCCGGCCAGCCGCACCAGATTGGTGACGACGGGCAGCGCCTCGGCGTTGCGCCCCGCCCCGGCCAGCACGCGTCCGAGCAGAAACCGCCGCTGCCAGTCCACGTCCGGCGGCAGCCGGCGTTCATCCGGCGCGCGCGCGGCCTGTTCCGCCGCCGCAAACTCCCGCGTGGCCAGCAGCGCCTCGCCCAGCAGCAGCGTGCCGCTGATCACCAGGCTGTTGGTCGGCGATGCCTTCGCCGCGCGTTGGAAACTGCCCGTCGGCGAGCGCAGCAGGGCGACGACGTTGGTGTGCTGCCCCAGCTTGAACCGCGCGAGCGCCTCGCTGTGCGCGGCGGCGAGGAAGTGCGGCGAGTTGGTGAAATCGCGGCAGAGCAGCGCGTAGGTGCTGGCCGCCTTGTCGAGGCTGCCGACCTGGAAATGGGTCTCGCCGAGCCAGAACTGGTATTGATCCGCCAGCTTGCCGGCCTGCGGCAGCCCGGCCGTGAGCAGGCTCAACGCGCCGGGATAATTCGTCAGGTGGAAGCGCGCCTGCGCCTGCCGCAGCACCGCCTCGTGCTTGAAGGCGGAGTCCTTCCACGTCTGCGCGAACTCGCCGAACTCGCGCTCCGCCCGCTCGTAGTTCAAGTCCTGAAAGGCCCGCGCCGCCGCCGTGAAATCGCGCTGCTCCAGCGGGTCCGTGAAGTCGGCGGCGAACAACGGCAGCGCCCACAGTGAGAGCGCAAGGAAGACAGCCCCAGGCAGCAGACCCAAAGATTTGGGAAAGACAAAGATGGGAGTTGGTCGCCTCCAATCTTTGTCCGCCCCAAATCTTTGGGTTCCCGTTTTCCGCTCGTCGTTCACTGTCTCGCAGTATTTGTCCCCGCGCGGAGGATACGATTCAAAAATTCCCCCGTGTGGCTGCCGGGTGTGGCGGCGACGGTCTCGGGCGTGCCCTCGGCCACGATGCGTCCGCCGCCCGTGCCGCCCTCGGGACCGAGGTCGAGAATCCAGTCCGCGCACTTGATGACATCGAGGTTGTGCTCGATGACGAGGAGCGTGTTGCCCGGCGCGCGGAGCTTGAAGAAGACTTCCAGCAGCTTCGCCACGTCGTGAAAGTGCAGGCCGGTCGTCGGCTCATCGAGGATGTAGAGCGTCTTGCCGGTCTGGCGGCGTGACAGCTCGGCGGCGAGCTTCACGCGCTGCGCCTCGCCGCCGGAGAGCGTCGTGGCCTGTTGGCCGAGCCGCAGATAGCCGAGGCCGACTTCCGCGAGCGTCAGGCACGGCTCGAAAATCTTCGGCACGGCGCGGAAGAAGTTCACGGCCTCGTCCACGGTGAGGTCGAGCACGTCGGCGATGTTCATGCCCTTGAAGTTGATTTCCAGCGTCTCGCGGTTGTAGCGCCGGCCCGCGCAGTTTTCGCACGTCACATAGACCGGCGGCAGGAAGTGCATCTCAATTTTGAGCAGGCCGTCGCCCTGACACTTCTCGCAGCGCCCGCCCTTCACGTTGAAGCTGAACCGGCCCGCCTCGTAGCCGCGAATCTTCGCCGCCGGGAGCTGCGCGAAGAGGTCGCGGATGGCGTTGAAGATGCCGGTGTAAGTCGCCGGGTTGCTGCGCGGCGTGCGGCCGATGGGCGTCTGGTCAATGACCACCACCTTGTCGAGCAACTCGGTGCCCGTGATGGTGCGGTGCGCGCCGGGCCGTTCCTTCGAGCCGAACCAGAGGCGAAACAAATGCCGCTGCAAGATGTCGCAGACGAGCGTGCTCTTGCCCGACCCGCTCACGCCGGTCACGCACGTCAGCGTGCCGAGCGGGATGCGCGCGGTGACGTTCTGCAAGTTGTTCTCCCGCGCGCCGGTGATTTCCAGCCAGCCCGCCTTGCCCACGGGGGAAATGCGTTTGCGCGGAACGGGAATGCTCAAGTCGCCGCTCAGGTAGCGGCCCGTGAGCGAGCGCGGGTTGGCCATGACTTCCGCGACGGTGCCTTGCGCGCCGACTTCGCCGCCGTGCGTGCCTGCGCCGGGGCCGAGGTCAATCACACGGTCCGCGCGGCGGATGGTGTCCTCGTCGTGCTCGACCACGAGGACGGAATTGCCGAGGTCTCGGAGTCCTTCGAGAGTTTTGAGCAGGCGCTCGTTGTCGCGCTGGTGCAGGCCAATGCTCGGCTCGTCGAGGATGTAAATGACGCCGACCAAGCCCGCACCAATCTGTGTCGCCAGCCGGATGCGCTGCGCCTCGCCGCCGGAGAGCGTGCCGGACTCGCGGTCGAGCGTGAGGTAGCCGAGGCCAACGTTCTTGAGGAAGCCCAGCCGCGCGCGAATCTCCTTCACCAGCTCGCCGGCGATCTTTTGCTGAAAGTCCGTGAGCGGCAGCGAGGCGAAGAAGAGGTCGGCCGTGTCCACGGAGAGGGCACAGACGTCGGCGATGCTGAGGCCCGGGATGGAAGAGTGTTTAGTAATTAGTGATTGAGTAATTAGTCCCGAGGCGGCGGTTTGCTCGGCGGTTGGAGATCCCTCCGCGCCCGACTTATTACTAATCACTAAACACTTCTCACTCCCCCCGCCCAGCGTGACCGCCAACACCTCCGGCCTCAACCGCTTCCCCCCGCACGCATCACAAAACTCCGGGGCCATGAACGCCTTCAGCCGGTTCTTCGTGAACTCGCTCTCGCTCTCGGCGTAGAGGCGTTCGAGATTCTTCAGCACGCCCTCGAACGGGCGCGTGATTTTGCTGACCTTGCCAGCGCGCATGAAGTTGAAACTCACTTCGGCGTCGCCGGAGCCGTGCAGCAGCACGCGGCGGAAGTCCTCCGGCAGCGACTTCCACGGCGTCTCCATGCTCTGCTCGAAGTGCGCGCAAAGGCCACGCAGCAGGGCCTTGTAATAGACAATCATCCGCTTGCCGCCGCGCCGCCACGGCAGCACCGCGCCGGACTCCAGCGACTTCTCCGCGTCCGGCACGACGAGCGCGGGGTCGAAGACCATCTTCTGCCCGAGGCCGTGGCACGTCGGGCACGCGCCGAACGGCGAGTTGAACGAGAAGTGCTTCGGCTCCGGCGGGTCGAAGGTTTCGCCGGTGGCCGGCGAATACATCCGGTTGGAGAGCAGCGTCTCGGTCCACGGCGCACTGGTAGGGCCGCGCTGCTGCGCGGCCTCGGCTTCACTGACGACGCCCGCTCGCTTCGCTGCGCTCGCTGACGCGGGGGGAATCTGGCCGACCGGCAGGTCGGCCCTACCGGGGTCGGGTGCCTGCGAGAGCAGCAGCAGTTTTCCACTCCCCCACTTCAACGCCGTCTCCACCGAGTCGCCGAGACGCACGCGGATTTTGTCATCCACCACCAGCCGGTCCACGACCACCTCGATGGTGTGGGCCTGTTTCGGCTCCAGCTTGATGCGGACGTTTGCGGCGAGTTCGACCAATTCGCCGTCCACGCGGGCGCGCACGAAGCCATCGCGCGCCAGCCGCTCGATGACATCGCGGAACTCGCCCTTCTGCTTCTCGACAACGGGCGCGAGCAGCATCACGCGCGTGCGCGGCGGCAGCTTGAGGATGGTGTCCACGATGTCGCTCGTGGTCTGGCGCGAAATGGGCTGGCCGCTCGTGGGACAATGCGGCTGCCCGACGTGCGCGAAGAGCAGGCGCAGGTAGTCGTAAATCTCCGTGGTCGTGGCGATGATGGAGCGCGGGTTCGAGCCGGAGCTGCGCTGCTCGATGGCGATGGTCGGCGACAGCCCTTCGAGATAATCCACGTCCGGCTTCTGGAGCTGGTCGAGGAACTGCCGCGCGTAGGCGGAGAGGCTTTCCACATACTTGCGCTGGCCCTCGGCGTAGATGGTGTCGAACGCGAGCGACGACTTGCCCGAGCCGGACAGGCCGGTGAGCACCACCAGCTTGCCGCGCGGAATGGCGAGCGAGACAGCCTTGAGGTTGTGCTGCCGCGCGCCGCCGATGCGGATGAAGTCCGTCGCCATGTCGCTGAATTTCGCTTCGCGAGTAAGGGCCAAGGATAATCATCGGGCCGGGTGAAGCAAAGACCGGACGCGGGAAATCGCGGCCATGGGTTGGGACACTTCCGATGCACCTCCAAGCAGCCCGCACTGGTTGAGCTGGCTGGGGCAGCCAGTCAGCCGCCAGTTCACCCGGCTGGACTGGTGCCCCCGCACGGAATTGAACCGTGATCCATCGTTTAGGAAACGATTGCTCTATCCATTTGAGCTACGGGGGCAGCGCCTCCGGCGTGTGCGGCTGACCTGAAGCAGTATGCAAAACCACGTTCGCATTTGCCAGTCTGAATCCCGCGCCACTGAACTGCGCGCGACGGAAATCCAAACGAGCCTGCCACCAACTGGATCCCCTACCCTCCCATGCGGCCCCGGCGGCGGCCGATGTCGGGCACCCGCTTGCAATTCCCCTCGCCCTGCGGGACAAACGCGCGTGCTCGTCTTCCTCAATGGCCGGCTCGTCCCGGAGGAACAAGCGGTCGTGTCCGCCTTCGACCGCGGCTTCCTCTATGGCGACGGCCTGTTCGAGACGCTCCGCGTGATGAACGGTGTGCCGCTTCGCTGGGACGAGCACTGGCGACGGCTCGCGGCGGGCGCGGAGACGTTGCGAATCAAGCTGCCTTTCGCCGCCGACTATCTCCGCGCTCAAGCCTGCGAACTCAGCCGCCAAAACCAACTGCCCGAGGTCGTCCTCCGCGTCACGCTCTCACGCGGCGTCGGCCAACGCGGTTACTCCTCGCGCGGCGCGGACACGCCGACACTCGTGATGTCGCTGCATCCGGCACCGCCGCTCGGCCCGGCCGCGCCGCAATGGAAACTCCACACCGCCTCGCTGCGCGTGCCGGCGGGCGACGCGCTCTCCGCCTGCAAGTCCGCCAACAAACTCCTCCACGTCCTCGCCCGTGATGAGGCCGAAGCCACCGGAGCCGACGATGCGCTGCTGCTGAATGCCTTTGGCGAGGTCGTCGAGACCACGAGCGCGAACCTTTTCTGGGTCGAAGGCGGCGAGTTGCGCACGCCATCGCTCGCCGCTGGTGCGCTGCCCGGTGTGACGCGGGCGGACGTGATCGCCTGGGCACACGCCCGCGCGCTGCCTGTCCATGAAACCACCGTGCGCCCCGAACGCCTCCGCCAAGCGGAAGGCTGCTTCCTCACGCTGAGTTCGCTCGGCGTGGTCGAGGTTATCGCCGTGGACGGGCAGGCGGTTCTCAGTTCCCCGCTCACCCATCGCATCCGCGCCGCGCTGCTGGCCGCGTGGCACGCCGAGGCGGGCTGTTCGTAGTCGCAGGCTTTAGCCTGCGAGTCCGAGAATTCGCAACCTGAAGGTTGCGACTACGTCCGCCAATTCCCCTCGAATGCCCGCCGCCCTTGGCCGCGTCAGTTTTTCTGTTAGTCTGTGCCCATGAACCCGGCCTTCCAGCCCATGCCCCTCAGCCGCCGTGCCGCGCTCCAGCGCTCGGCCGTCGGCTTCGGCTGGCTCGCCGCCTCGTCCCTGCTCGCGGAGAAATCCCCATCTCCCATCTCCCATCTTCTATCTCCCGCAGCCGCAAAGCCCCCGGCTTCGGCTGCCCGCGCCAAGCGCGTCATCTTCCTTTTCATGAAGGGCGGTCCGTCGCACATGGACACCTTCGACCCCAAGCCGCTGCTTGACCGCGACGACGGCAAGCCCTTCCCCGGCGCGAAGCCCCGCGTCCAGTTCGCCGCCACCGGCGAGCTGCTCAAGTCGCCGTGGAAGTTTCAGAACTACGGCCAGTCCGGCCTGCCCGTCAGCGAGCTGTTCCCGCACGTCGCGCAGTGCATTGACGACCTCTGCATCCTCCGCTCCTGCCACGGCACGAACCCCGCGCACGGCGGCGCGCTGCTCAAACTCCACACCGGCAGCGACAACTTCGTCCGCCCCAGCATGGGCGCGTGGGTCAACTACGGCCTCGGCTCGGAAAACCAAAACCTTCCCGGCTTCATCACCATCTGCCCCACGCTCGCGCACGGCGGCGTGAACAACTGGGGCGCGGCCTTCCTGCCCGCGTGGACGCAGGGCACGCCCATCGGCAACGCCGCCGTCCCCTCCGACAAGGCGCTCGTCCGCCACATCGCCCCGCGCCTCGCGCCGAGCGAACAACGCCAACAGCTCGACCTCCTCGCCGCGATGAACCGCGACCATCTCGCGCAGACCGGCCCGAACCAGGCGCTGGAAGGCCGCTTGAATTCCTTCGAGCTGGCCTTCCGCATGCAGATGGCCATGCCCGAAGCGCAGGACATTTCACGCGAGTCCGAGGCGACGAAGCAGCTCTACGGCCTCGACGACAAGGTGACGGAGAACTTCGGCCGCCAATGCCTCATGGCGCGGCGCTTCGCCGAGCGCGGCGTGCGCTTCATCCAGGTCACGCACAGCGACGGCGACGTGCAATGGGACCAGCACGGCAACCTCCGCAAGGGCCACACGAAGAACGCCGCCGAAGTGGACCGCCCCATCGCCGGCCTGTTGAAGGATTTGAAAGCCCGCGGCCTCCTGCACGACACGCTCGTCCTCTGGGGCGGCGAGTTTGGCCGCACCCCCGCCGCGCAAGGCGGACGCGACGGTCGCGACCACAACCCCGAAGGCTTCACCATGTGGCTGGCCGGCGGCGGCGTGAAACCCGGCACCGCCTACGGCGCGACCGACGACTACGGCTGGTTCGCCGCCGAGAACAAAATCCACATCCACGACCTGCACGCCACGCTCCTCGCATTGCTGGGCATGGACCACGAGCACCTCACCTACCGCCACGCCGGCCGCGACTTCCGCCTGACCGACGTGCATGGGCACGTAGTTACGGACGTCTTCGTGTAAGCCTCGTTTTGGAATTCTGGCTAGACAGGCCAGAATCGGTGGGCAACCGTCCCGGCATGAAGAACACATGGCAATTACAGGAAGCCAAGAATCAGTTCAGCATGGTCGTGGAGGACGCCCTGAACAAAGGCCCGCAGACAATTACTCGGCACGGTAAGCCGGCGGTGATCGTGGTCGCCGTAAAGGAGTTCAAGCAGACCACCAAGCCCAAGAAAAAGTTGTCGGAGTTCTTCGCCGACTCGCCGCTGAGAGGGTCTGGTATCAATCTCGAACGTGTCCGTGATTTTCCGCGCGAGGTGAAGTTGTGAGCTGGCTGCTGGACACAAACGTGATCTCGGAGTCCCACCAACGGACGCCGAATCGCAAAGTGATGGACTGGCTTGATGCGCAGCCAGAGTCCGAGTTGTTCCTGAGCGCCATCACCCTCGGCGAACTGCAAAGCGGAGCCGCACGCCTGCCGGAAGGCCCGAAGCGGCGCAGTTTGCTGACCTGGATTAACAACGATCTGCGCCAGCGTTTCGCCGGACGCATCCTGCCCGTTGATGAGCGCGTCGGCTTGGCTTGGGGCAACCTCCTAGCAGCCAACTGGCAGCAGCCCTTGCCGACGGTTGACAGTCTGATTGCCGCAACCGCTTTGGCCCACGGCCTGACCCTCGCCACGCGCAATACGCAGGACATGGCCCGCACGGGAGCGAGCCTGTTCAATCCGTGGGAGGAATGACTATGGTGAATCGCCGCAAAGCGATTGTCGCCGCCGCCGCCGCCGGATTGCTTCTCATAATTGCCTACATGTGGCCAAGTCAACCCTTGCCACCTTCGCCCGCTCCCAACAGCGGGGAATGGCTCCCGGAGCAAATCAATCTCCATGGAGTCTGGCACCCCGCGACCACCCTGCGTGCGGCAGAGAAAGCGATAGTGGACTACGTGGGGAGACTCGCTGCTACCAGCAGTCTTCCCAGCCACATTACTCTGTATGTGGACCAACTGCTCGAAGAAGAGATTCGTTTGCCGGAGCGTGCTTCATACGAGGCTGCCTTGAACTTGCTTGTTGCCAAGGTGAATGACGAGTTCACCGAAAAGGGCGTTGTTGTCATCAGAGGGAGCAAGGGGGGTGGCTTCATCCAGACTGGAGTTGAGTTCGAGCATAAGCTGATGGTGAAAACAACTGTTTGGCCGAACGGTGGCGTGACCATCCACATCTTCAATCACGTTCGAAGGCCATTCTCCTTCGTCAAATACGGGGCTGCCTTTCGTGAGTTACCGAAGTTCATGGATAGCCATCCAGTCAAGCTACACGTTGAACCTTGATGCCAGTGCCTGAACCGCCACGGTTTCGGCGCACCAAGACGTGCCCTGTTAAATCACCACAGCCTACCAGTGCATCACGAACCCGCCGTCCACGTTGAGGGTCTGGCCGGTGACTTGGGCGGCGCGGGCGGAGGAGAGGAAGATGACCATGTTCGCGATGTCCTCGGGCATCTGCCAGCGGCCCAGCGGGAGCAACGCGCGGATTTTGTCGCCGGCCCATTCCTCGTAGGTGCGGCGTTGGTCCGGCGGCTGCTGGTCGTGCCACGCGCGCCAGACGGATTCGTTCAGCGGGGTTTTCACCATGCCGGGGCAGACGGTGTTCACGCGGATGCCGTGCGGCGCGAGGTCCTTGGCGAGGCACTGCGCGAAGTTGATGTTCGCCGCCTTGGACGCGCTGTAGGGCGGGTCGGTCTGCGAGCCGATCTGCCCGGCCACGGACGCGAGGAAGACCAGCGTGCCGCGCCGCCGCTCGACGAGGCGCGGCGCGACGACGTGCGCGAGGTTCACCATGCCCATCACGTTCACCTCGAAGACGCGCGGCCAGTCGGCGGGCGTGAGGTTGGTGAATGGGAAGCCGAACTTGCCCGAGCCAATCGCGGCGGCATGGGCGACGTGCTCAATCGGGCCAAGCTCCGTCTCCGTCGCGGCGAGCGCGGCCTCGATGGTCTCGCGCCGCGTCACGTCCACGACGCAGCCGAGTGCGGGGACTTGGTGCGCGGCGGAGAGTTCGCGGGCAACGTCACTGACCTTGGGCGACACATCCCACAGCGCGACCTGGCAGCCTTCGCCGGCAAAAAGCTCCGCGATGGCGCGTCCGATGCCACTGGCACCACCGGTGACGACGGCGACGTGGCCGGTGAGGTTGAGCTGCATGGTCGCGAGTGTGGCGATTACGGCAAGTTTGGCAAACGAATGGGGGCAGCCGAATGAGTTTCAAACCATTCCCTTGCCGCATTCGCCCCAAATCCGTCGGCGGCAAATGAACAGCGACGCGAGCAGGCGGCATTGCGGGCGGTGGTTTCGCTCACCGATCGCCGGCACCAGCAATGACCGCGCTGGCGGCACCGCAATTGGAGGTGTTCGCACGCGTGAGCCGGGACCGCTATCCACCCGGTGCGGGCAAGCTGATCTGTTTGGCATTGCCGAACAGCGTGGTGCAGGGGAAAAGACCCCTAGCCCATTGGGGTGCGCCCGGTGGCGGAGCAAACGCATGGCATGATGCCGACCCAACCCGAAACCGTTGAACGCCATCCGTCCCGGGCGGGCGGGCGGGCGGGCCATTACCTCTCCCTCTACGCCGAGTTGTGGCGCAACTCCGTCATCCGCGAGCTGGGCTTCAAGGTGAACTTCCTCATGTGGATCGTCGTGGAGGGCCTGTGGTTCGCGCTGCAACTCACCTTCATCGGCGTGCTCTACCTGCACACCGAGAGCATCGGCACCTGGACCAAATGGCAGGTCGTCGCGCTGGTCGGCACGAGCCACCTCATCCAGCAGCTCTTCACCGCGATCTTTCTCACCAACCTGACTGCGCTTTCGGAGCACATCCGCACCGGCAAGCTCGACTTCATGCTGCTGCTGCCCGTCAACACGCGCTTCCTCGTCAGTTTCCGGCAGGTGGACCTCGGCGGCTTCGTCAACGCCGCCGGCGCAATCTGCGTCATCGGCTACGCGCTGCATCGGCTGAACTATACGCCCGGCGTCGCACAAGTCCTCGGCTTCCTCCTGCTGGTCGCCGTCGGCATCCTCATCCACTACTCGCTGATGCTGATGCTTTCGGCCACGAGCTTCTGGACCGTGCGCGCGCAGGGCATCGTCTGGGGTTACTACAACCTCTTCAACATCGCGCGCCTGCCCGACGAGGCCTTTCGCGGCGCGTTCAAGGCCGTCTTCACCTTCGCGCTGCCGATGCTCCTCGTCTCGAACGTCCCGGTGAAGCTGCTCGTGGACAAGCTCGCTTCCCCGTTCGAGATGCTCCTGCTCGTCACGCTGGCCGCGCTCATCTTCGCCGCGTCGGAACTGCTCTGGCGCACGGCGCTGAAGCGCTACACGAGCGCGAGTTCGTGATGAGGGGTTTTTGATAAGGAGAGCAGGAAGGCAGGAGGTTGAAGAGGGCGAGCGTCACCAGCTTTCTCCTGCCCTCATGCCTTCCTCATAAAACCTTGTCCCTCCCCTCCTTGCCCGGAACACTCCGCCCATGCCGCTGCGCATCGTCTTCATGGGCACGCCGGACATCGCCTGTCCCTCGCTCCAAGCCCTCGCCACGACGCCTGACTTCCAGATCGTCGGCGTGGTCGTGCAGCCGGACAAGCCCAAGGGCCGCGACCTCAGGCTCCAGCCGCCCCCCGTCAAGGAACTCGCCCTCCGCCTCGGCCTGCCCGTGCTTCAGCCCGAGCGAGCGCGCAACGAAGCCTTCATCGCCCAGCTCCGCGACCTGCGTCCCGACCTCATCGCCGTGCTCGCCTATGGGCAAATCCTTCCGCAGGCGTTGCTCGACATCCCCGCTCACGGCTGCCTCAACGTCCACACCTCGCTCCTCCCGCGCTGGCGCGGCGCGGCCCCGATCCAGTGGGCCATCCTCGCAGGCGACGCCGCGACCGGCGTGACCCTCATGCGCATGGACGCCGGCCTCGACACCGGTGGCATCGTCGTCACACGCGCCACGCCCATCGCTCCCGACGACAACGCCCAAACCCTCCACGACCGCCTCGCCGTCCTCGGCGCGGAGCTGCTCGTGCAGACCATTCCCCGCTACGTCAGCGGCGAGCTTCAGCCACAGCCGCAGCCCGCCGCCGGCGTCACCTACGCGCGCAAGCTCACCAAGGACGACGGTCGCCTCGACTGGTCCCAGCCCGCGCCCGTCCTGCACAACCGCCTCCGCGCCTTCACCCCCTGGCCCGGCACGTTCACCTTCCTCCCCGCGACGCCCAAGCCGCTCCTGCTCAAGGTCTGGCGCGCTGAACTCACCCGTAGCTCGACATTCCAATGTCGAAATCTCGGCGGATCGTCGTCACACGCTGGGAACGACACAGCGACAACGGAAGACTCGACATTGGAATGTCGAGCTGCTCAACCCGGCCAAGTCCTTTCCGCCGACAAGTCCGGCCTCGTCATCGCCTGTCGCGAAGGTGCGCTGCGCCTGCTCGAAGTGCAGAAGGAAGGCGGCCGCCGGATGACCACGGCGGAATTTCTCGCCGGGCATCCGGTGTCAGTGGGAAGCGTCCTCGCATCAGGAGGCTGCGAGAGTGGGAAGTGATTAGTAATTAGTGCTCAGTCAGAACAGTGACGCGGCTCAGTGCGGGCCGCGCACTCCTCACTAATCACTAATCACTTTCCCCTCCTCCAATTTCCTTGCCTCCCGCGCCCGCTTCTCCCGACACTCCGCCCGACAAGCAACCACTCAACCGAAAGGCCACACCATGTCCGTCCGCCGCCTCCCCGTTTACATCCTCGCCGACTGCTCCGGTTCCATGAACGGCGCGCCCATCGAGTCCGTGAAGTCCGGCATCCGCTCCCTCCACAGCGAACTCATGGGCGACCCCAGCGCCGTCGAGTGCGCCTACCTCAGCGTCATCACCTTCGACGCCAACGCCCAGCAGGTCGTCCCCCTCACCGAGCTGACCAGCTTCGTCCCGCCCGACATCCGGGCCGGCGGCACCACCTCCTTCGGCGCGGCCCTCAAGCTCCTCATGGACTCCATTGACCGCGAGGTGCAGAAGACCACGCCCGAGAAGAAGGGCGACTGGAAACCCCTCATCTTCATCTTCACCGACGGCGAGCCGACCGACGACTGGGAAGCCCACGCCGCCAGCATCAAGCAGCGCCGCCCCGGCAACCTCATCGCCGTGGCCTGCGGCGAAAAGGCCGACCCCGACGTGCTCAAGCACTGCACCGAGACCGTCCTCGTGATGAAGGAGATGACCCCCGACGCCTTCAAGCAGTTCTTCAAGTGGGTCAGCGCCTCCATCAAGCAGACCAGCCAGAAAATCGGCGCACCCGCAGCCGCCCCCGGCGCGATGCCCCCCGTGCCCGGAGCCGCCGCCGCGCCCACGGTGCCAGCGGAAGGCATCGCCCTCCCGCCGCCCCCGCCGCAGATTGTGATTCATCCGTAAGACTAGGTTTAGAACCATCGGCTTGAATGAGTGACTACGGCCTACTGGAGCGTGTTTGGGCACTAGTCGCCTTTTGGGGATACTTCGCTATCGCTGTCGGAGCTTTGCTGGTCTATTTGGAAACACGAAAGAGAATCGTGCTACCATTGGTGGTTTCGTCCAGTTGCGGTGCGTTGGCTACGTTCATTCCTTGGTTTTTGAATGCTGCTGGCTCTTCGCTCTCAACCTCAGTGGACCATTATACGCAGCTCGTGCTCGGTGGTATTAACAACATCCTCTGGCCGTTCGCAGTCGGTCTCCTCCTTCGTGAATTGTTCCATCTGTGGAAAAGAGAAGCGCCAACAAAGCCTGAGGCAGAGAAAAGCTCTGAGTCGGAGGGATTGCAGTGATCGAGTTGGAATTGCCCTTGATGGCGGGTTTTAACAGCGACGCCTTCTCCCTCACCCCGGGCCTCTCCCGCTGGGAGAGGGAGGGCGTCCGTCCGCCTCGGGTCGGAGGGAGCACCGCCGGCCTCCGCCGCTCCTGCGCGAGTCCCCTCTCCCAGCGGGAGAGGGTTAGGGTGAGGGAGAACGGCCACTTGCGCCCGCGCACATCCTGCCGCCGCCGCACCTGCCCCGGCCCGGAGGGCCAGCGGAACTTAGCCGGGGGCAAGGCCGCAGGCCGTCGCCCCCGGTATGCGCGCCCCTATGAAGGCGCGTCCCGGAGGGACGCCGGAGCCGCCTTGTCCTCCGTCTTCAGCACCCCTGCCGGGGTGCGCCTGACCTTGCGGACGGTTCCGGGGGCGGCGACTCGCCTGAACTCGCCTTGCCCCCGGCTAAGTTCCCCGCTCCCTCCGGGAGCAGGCCTCCCGCGCCCCCGCCATGCTTGACTGGTTCCGCAAACCCAAGGCCGACAAGCCCGCTGACGACAAGGGGGCCGCTCCCAAGCCTTCTGCGCCGGTCGCACCGGCGTCCGCGCCCGCAGACAGGGCGTCCGCGACGGCGGGAAAGCCTTCTGCACCCGCTGCCAACGCCTCTGCGGCACCAGAAACGTCCTCCGCGCCCGTTGGAAATACTCCTGCGGCTGCCGAAAAGCCTTCCGCGCCCGTCGGAACGGCTCCTGCGGCAGTAGAAAAGCTCTCTGCGGCTGCCTCAGACCCCATTCCTACCGCCTCACGGCCCATTTCGACCGCCGCAGAGACGATTTCCAGCGCCGCACGACCGATTTCTACCGCCTCAGACTCGAATCCGACCGCCGCAGAGGCCAATTCCAGTGCCGCGCGTGCCAAATCCACCGCCTCAGATACGATTTCTGGTGCCGCACGAGCGATTTCCAGCGCCTCAGACCCCATTTCTACCGCCGCAAGAGCCATTCCTGGCACAACAGAGGCCATTTCCACCGTGCCGGCGGCTTCCATCCGCCGCCCGGACGCTCCAGCAGGCAATCCATCGTCCTCCAGCACACCAACTTCCGCCTCCACCGCCCCGACGGCGGCTGGAAGCACGCCGGCACTGCCCCCCGACCGCCCCGCCAAGCTCCCGCCCAACATCGCCGAGTCCGGGGCCACCGTCTTCATCCCGCGCGAGGAGGTCAAACTCCAGCCCCCGACCATCGCCGTGACGGTTCCGGCCAGCGCGGTGGTCTCCGCCCCGGCGGACAAGGTGAAGGCCGCGCCCCCGGCCGCTGACACCGCCAAGGCCGACCCAGTTCCGAAGGCCGACGCGCGTCTTGGGACTGCGGTGGCAGAGCGCAGCGGCGACACCGCTTTACCGTCCTGCGGAGCGGAATCCCCGACTGCGCCCGACCGCTCCGCGGGAGGTGAAAGCGGCGTGGCGCTTCGCTTCCCGCCGCAGTCCAAGACCCCAACGACGCCCGCCCCCACCGTCCCCAAGCCCGCCACTTGGAAAAACCTCCCGGCCAGGGAGCCGTGGTGCCCGCCCGCCATCGCCGCGCAGGCTCCGGCGCTCAAACACATCGCGGCGGCGGACGCCGTTGCCTTTGAGCGTGTCCTCCCCGGCTGGCGGGCGGCTGGCGCGTCGCGTCGCGGACGCATGCACGCAAATGGCGGCACGCACCGCGAGGACGCGCTGGCCTTCGACGCCCACGACCGCGCCACCGTCCTCTGCGTCTCCGATGGCGCGGGCAGTTGCCCGCACAGCCGCATCGGCTCGCACATCGCCGCGCATCGCGTGGTGGAATTTCTCTTGGCCGCGACGGCGTCGGTGGATCCCGCCATCGCCGCCGACGCCGCGAAGTTGAAGGACTTTCTCTCCGCGCAGGTGACGGAAGCCGCCGTGGCCGCGACGGATGCGCTCGTGGAACTGGCGAAGAAGAGCGGCTGCGCGCCGAAGGACTTCCGCTGCACGCTCCTGACCGCGCTGCACTATCGCGGGGAGAAACATGAGCTGCTCCTGACGAACCAAATCGGCGACGGCGCGATCTGCCTGCTGCGCGCGGACAAGTCCACCGCCCGCCTCGGCGCGAGCGACAGCGGCACGCACAGCGGCGAGGTCAGTTGCTTCGTGCCGGACGATTGCGCCCGCGAGAAGGCCAAGCGCGTCGAGGTCGTCACCGATGTCGCCGGCGTCGAATGCGTCCTCTTGTGCTCGGACGGCATCGAAGACCCGTTCTATCCGCTGGAGAAGAAGGCCGCCGCCATCTTCCGCCAGTTCTACACGGGCGTGGACCAGCCGCTGCCGGACTTCAAGGCGCAGTTGCTGCAACTCGCGCCGCTGCTGCAGGAGTCCGCCGCGTGGGGACTCGCGCAATGGCTGGAGTTCGAGAAGCGCGGCGAGAACGATGACCGGACGGTGGCCGTGCTGCACCGGCTGCCGCCACAGATTTCTTTTTAGCCACAGATGAACACAGATGAAACACAGATAGGAGGGGAGGAAATCAATAAGGAGAGCAGGAAGGCAGGAAGGGAATGCCGTCCAAGTGCGCCTTTGCTTTCTCTCCTGCCCTCCTGCTCTCCTTATAGATTCTTTTTGGCCCCATCTGTGTTCCATCTGTGTTCATCTGTGGCCAAATAAACCTCCGTGGCTCTCCTCTCCAAACCCAAGTCCCCGCCGCCCGCGCCGCCGCCGTTGCCCAGCGCGCCGAAGCAGACCTTCCTCCGCGCCAAGCTCACCGACGGCAGCACGGTGGAGTTCGACAGCGAGCCGCTCGCGTCCGGCGGCGAGAAAATCGTCTTCTTCACCAGGGACAAGCAGCACGTCGTCGCGTTCTTCTTCGGGCGCGTCAACGACCCCGGCGAGCGCCGGCGTCGCCTGGAGAAAATCCTCGGCCCCTACAATCCGACCATCGGCGGCACGCAGGCGGATTACTGGCGCAAGCACTTCTGCTGGCCCGTCGGCATCGTGGACAACGACCCCACGCTGCCCGCCGACTTCATCAAGCGGCACAACCTCTTCCGGCCCGTGCTCGGCGTCGTGGTGCCCGCGTATCGCAGCAACTTCTTCTTCAAGGACCGCACCGGCAACACGCGCGAGAAGAAGGGCCGGTGGTTCACTGGCGCGAAGGCGCGCAAGCTCGTGCCCGAGGAGGAGCGCGGGAACCTGCTGCGTTACCTCCAGTGCTGCTCCGTGATGGCCAGCGCCGTGCGGCGGCTGCACTTCGCCGGCCTCGCGCACTCGGACTTGTCCCACAACAACGTGCTCATTGACCCGAAGCACGGCGACGCGAGCGTGATTGACTGCGACTCGCTCGTGGTGCCCGGCCTCGCGCCGCCGACCGTGATGGGCACACCGGGTTACATCGCGCCGGAGGTCGTCGCCGGGAAGAAGCAGCCGAGCATCGAGACGGATTTGCACGCGCTGGCGGTGCTGATTTACGAGAGCCTGCTGCTGCGGCATCCGCTCGCGGGGCCGAAAGTGCGCAGCACGCGGTCGCCGGAGGAGGACGACCTGTTGAGCATGGGCGCGCAGGCGCTTTACATCGAACATCCCAACGATCCGAGCAACCGCCTGAAGCCGCCGCCGGAGATTTCCGCGCACCGGCTTGGGCCGTATCTGGAGAAGCTCTTCATCAAGACGTTCGTCGTCGGCCTGCACGCGCCGCATCTGCGTGCGAGCGCGAGCGAGTGGGAGAAGGGCTTGCAGAAGACGCTCGACCTCGTCCACCCCAGCCCGGACGGACACAACTGGTTCATCCTCGCGCAGGGGTTGCCGCTGGAATGCCCGTTCAGCAAAAAGAAACTGGCGGCCCCGGTGCCCGTGGCGACGTTCCTGCGCCACATCAAGCGCCCCGGCAGCGACACACTGGACTTCAAGGACGACGAGCACGCGCTCACCGTCTGGAACGGCCAATACCTCTACCCCTGGCACGCGCGGTCGAACGTCTCGCCGCTGGACGCCAAGCGCGACACGGTGGGCTACTTCACCTTCCACCAGAACAAATGGTATCTCGTGAACCAGAGCAACGCCGACATGCTCCTCGTGGACCAGCCGGACTACCTGCGCCACGGTCACGCGGTGGAACTCACGCCCGGCCTGCGCGTGCTGTTGTCCCTGGAGGACGGCGGGCGGCTGGCGGTGTTTGATTTCCTCGAGCCGTGAGGTGGCAAACGGCTTGCGTCACCAGAATGTGACCTTACACTCCGCCCGTCCCAGACAGGCTGTCGGCGGTTGGGCCGGCGTGGGGACATTGACTTATGGACGAGCAGCCGAATATTCCGACGCCGTCGCCCGTGCTTCTGCGCGAGCTGAACTACACCTACACGCCGATCGTGGCGTTCGTCATCGTCGCGATCATCGCGCTGGTGTTGTGGAACAAACGGCTCGGCCCGACCACGCTGCTCGGCGAGGCGGAGACGATTGACGCCATCGTGTCCAGCCCGCAGCCCGGCGTGCTCGCCGAGGCCAGCAAGGACATCCGCATCTTCTCCAAGGTCGCCAGCGGCCAGATCGTCACGCGCGTCGTCGGCGCGGACCCGAAGAACCCCATCCCGCTCACCGCGCCCATCGAGGGCGTCATCACCAAAATCCACCGCTTCCCCGGCGACACCAACGCCGTCGTCGCCGCCGGCGAGCCGATCATGACGATCACCGCGCCGCGCCCCGACCGCATCATCGCGTTCCTGCGGCAGCCGCTGACCTTCGATCCCAAGCCCGGCATGAAGGTGGTCATCCGCCCGCGCGCGCGCAGCCGGAAGACCTTTGAGGCGACGATTGACAAGGTCAGCCCGCAGCTCGCGCCCATTCGCGGCGCGCTGCTGCCACCCGGCCAGACGCGCGTGGAACTGGGCCTGCCCATCATCATCGAGAAGATCCCCGCCGAGCTGGCCCTCTACGCCGGCGAAATCGTGGACCTGACGATTCACCCCGGCGAAGTCTCTGCCCCAAGCTCGACCTCGACTCCGGCGGCGAAGTAGTCGTTCCCCTTCGCGCCACGCGTCATTCCGCGACGGAGGATCTTACCCGTGGCTGATTCGCCATGAAGTAAAGCACCGGCACGGCCAGGCGGCTGATGAGGAGCGAGGCGATTTCCCCGGCCATCAGCGAGATGGCGAGGCCTTGGAAGATCGGGTCGGCCAGAATCACTGCCGCGCCCACCACCACGGCCAGCGCGGTCAGCAGCATCGGGCGGAAGCGCACCGCGCCCGCGTCTACCACCGCTTCGGCGAGCGGCATTCCCTCGCGCAAACGCTGCTCGATGAAGTCCACGAGGATGATGGAGTTCCGCACCACGATGCCCGCGCCGGCCATGAAGCCAATCATCGAGGTGGCCGTGAAGAATGCTCCCATTCCCCCGTGCGCCGGCAGGATGCCCACGAGCGAGAAGGGTATCGCCGCCATCACGATCAACGGGGTGAGGAAGGACCGGAACCAGCCGACCATCAGCACGTAGATCAGCACGCACACGGCGGCGAAGGCGAGGCCAAGGTCGCGGAAGACTTCGAGCGTGATGTGCCACTCGCCGTCCCACTTCATCGCGGGCCGGGCGTCGGTGAAGGGCATGGTGGCGTTGTGGATTTCCAACCCGGTAGCAGCCGACGTAAGGAGGCTCTGACTTTGATTTCCGATTTCCGATTTCCGATTTCCGATCTGATATGGAGCCTCCTCGCGTCGGCTGCTACCTACGCGGAGCTGTTCCAGCTTCTTGTTCATCTCGAAAATCGCATACACCGGACTCTCCACCACGCCCGCCACATCGCCGATGACGTAGGTCACTGGCAGCAGGTTTTTGTGGTAGATGCTCTTGTCTTCGAGGGTGTGCTCCACTTTCACCAGTTCGCGCAACGGCACCAACGGAGCCGCGCCGCCGGTGCCGGGTTCGGGCAATGCGTTGGCGTCTCCGGAACGCACGCGCAACGCGAGCAGTTCTTCGGGTGAAGTGCGGGCGGAGCGCGGTAGTTGCAGCACGAGGTTCACGTCTTCCTTCTCGCGCGGGAGGTGCATGAGGTCCACGGACTCGCCGCCCACTGCGATGCGCAAGGTCTGCGAAATGGTCTCCGCGCTGATGCCGTGGAGCGCGGCCTTCTCCTTGTCGATCACGAAGCGCGCCTTCGGCTGGTCGGCCTCCAGATACCAGTCCACATCCACCACGCCGGGCGTGCCCTTGAAGATGTCGCGCACCTGCCGGGCGGTCGCGTGACGCGTCGCCTCGTCGGGGCCATAGATTTCGGCGACGAGCGTTTGCAGCACGGGCGGGCCGGGCGGCACCTCGGCCACGGCCACGCGCGCGCCGAACTTCTCCGCGATGGCCGCGACCTGCGGGCGCACGCGTTTGGCGATGTCGTGGCTCTGCGCCTTGCGCGCGTGCTTGGGCGCGAGGTTGACCTGGATGTCCGCCACATTCGCGCCGCGCCGCATGAAGTAGTGCCGCACGAGGCCGTTGAAGTTGAACGGCGCGGCCGTGCCCACGTAAATCTGGTAATCCGTGACCTCGGGTTCCGCGCGCACGGCGGCGGCGATTTCGCGCGCGGCCTGCGCGGTGCGCTCCAGCGCGCTGCCCTCGGGCATGTTTAGGATGATCTGGAACTCCGACTTGTTGTCGAACGGCAGCATCTTGACCTTCACCCAGCCGAAACCGACCGTCGCCATCGCCGCCAGCAGCAGGCCGGTGATGACGGCGAGAAAACCCCATCGCCAGCCGCGATGCGCCAGCAGCGGCCCCATGACGCGGCGGTAGAGGCGGGTGAAGGCGTCGTCCTCGTGGCAGGTGCCGACGTGAGGAGGCTCTGACTTTCCTTCGCTTGCAGATGTGAAAGCGGGCGGGTGAGAAAGTGTGGGGTCCGCCTCGGTCGCGGGCCGCTCACTTTCCCGCTTTCCCATCTGCCCGCTTTCTCTCGCTTCCGCCGGCACATGCTCGTGGTGCCCACGCAACCGCTGCTCGCCACCGCGCCAGCGCAGCATCCGCACCGCCGCCCACGGGGTGACGATGAACGCAATCGCCAGCGACCAGCCCATCGCCGCGCTCGCGCCGATCGGAATCGGCCTCATGTAAGGCCCCATCAGCCCACCGACGAATGCCATCGGCAGCACCGCACCGATGACGGCGAAGGTCGCGAGGATGGTCGGGTTGCCCACTTCGCTGACGGCCTCGACGGCGATGTCGCTCCAGTTGCGGCCCTTGTTTTGCGGCAGATGGAAATGGCGGACGATGTTCTCGACCACGACGATGGCGTCGTCCACGAGGATGCCGATGCTGAAGATGAGCGCGAAGAGCGTGATGCGGTTCAGCGTGAAACCGTAGAGGTAGAAGACCAGCAACGTGAGCGCGAGCGTCGCCGGGATGGCCACCGCCACGATGCCGGACTCGCGCCAGCCCAGCGTGAGCCAGATGAGCACGGACACCCCGGCCACCGCGATGAACATGTGCAGCAGCAACTCATTGGATTTCTCGGCGGCGGTCTGGCCGTAGTGCCGGGTGACGGACACTTCCACTTCGCGCGGGATGACCGTGCCCTTGAGCAACTCGACCTTCCGCAGCACATCCTCGGCGACGGTGATGGCGTTCGCGCCGGGGCGCTTCGCGATGGCGAGGGTGACCGCTGGCTGGTCTTGGAATTTGGGGAGCGCAGCCGCCCCGGCTGCTGTTCGGTGCGCCCCCGCACCGAACTCGGAGGCCGACGACGAGGGCGTCGTCGGCTGCGCCCGAGGCGGGCGCGCTCCCCAGCCGAAGAACACGTAGTTCGCCGGCTCTTCCGCGCCATCCACCACATCCGCGACTTCGCGGAGATAAACCGGTTTCCCGCCGAACACGCCCACGACCACGTTGCCCACGTCCTCCGCGCTTTGCAGGAACGCGCCGGTCTCAATGACCACCGCCTGGTTGCCCGCCGTGAGTTCGCCGGAGCGATACTGGCGGTTCGCCTGCCGCAGCATCGGAACGAGGCCGGCGGGGCTGAGATTGCGCGCGGCGAGCTTCGCGGGGTCGAGCAGCACGCGGACTTCGCGGCGCGCACCGCCGATGAGCGTGGTTTCCGCGACGAGCGGCACCTGCTTCACCGCGTCGTCCACCTGCGCGACGAGCCGACGCAGCGTGAGGTGGTCGTAGCGCGCGCTGTGGAACGTGAGCGCGAGGATGGGCACGTCGTCAATGGACTTGGGCTTGATGAGCGGCCAGGTGACGCCGTGCGGGATGCGGTCGAAGTTCGCGCGCAGCTTTTCGGTGAGCCGTGAGAGCGCGGTGTCCGGGTCGGAGCCGACCTTGAAGCGCACGATGACGAGCGACTCGCCGGGGCGCGAGGTCGAGTAGAGGTATTCCACACCGGGGATTTCCCAGAGCAGCTTCTCCATTGGCCGAGTGGCGCGCTCCTCGACCTCCTTCGCGCTGAAGCCGGGCATCGCCACGAGCACGTCAATCATTGGCACTTTGATTTGCGGCTCCTCCTCGCGCGGCAGCAGCACAATGGCAGCGATGCCCAGCAGCACCGAGGTGACGATGATGAGCGGCGTGAGCTTGGAATCAATGAACGCCCGCGCGATGCGGCCGGCGATGCCGAGCGAGGGCGAAGAATTGGCGTCGGCGCTCATGGCTTCACCTGCAACGATTGGCCGTCGGTCAAGGCGTTCGCGCCTTCCACCACGAGCGTTTCGCCGGAGTTCACACCGGAGACGATTTCAATCTCGGAGCCAAGCCGCTTGCCGGTCTTCACCAGCCGCATCTGCGTCTGCTGACCGGCGACGACGAAGACCAGTTCCATCTGCCCGCGCACGACGACGGCGCTGACGGGCACGCGGAGCGCGTTCACTTCGGCGACGGGAATGGCGACGCGCCCGAACTGCCCGCTGCGCAGGCCGGAGGTCGTGGGTAGGTCGAGTTTCACGAGGAACGTGCGGCTGCCCGCGTCGGCGGCGGGGGCGATTTCGCTGATGCCGCCGGACAGCTCCGATTTCAGCGCGGCGATGTGGACCGGCAGGCGGTCACCGAGTTTGAGGTTGGCGAGCAGCGCTTCCGGCACGTCCGCTTCGAGGCGCAGTGCGGATGGGTTCTCCAACTCCAGCAGCGGGCGGCCCGGCGTGGCGAGATCGCCCACGTCGGCTCGCTTGTGCGTGATGACGCCGTCGAAGGGCGCGAGGATTTTGGTGTATCCGAGCTGCGTCTCCGCCTCGGTCACGGCGGCGGCGGCCACGCGCTGGCGTGCCTGCACGGCGTCGAACTCCCGCTGCGTAACCGCCTTGTCGGCGATAAGCTTTTGGAAGCGCTGCAAGTCCTTCGCCGTCTGCTCGCGCAAGGCCGTCGCCTGGTCGAGTCGCGCCTGAATTTCGCGCGCGTCGAGCTGCACAAGCAACTGGCCGGCCTTCACCGCCTGCCCCGGCGCGACGAGCATCCGCTCGATGCCGCCGCTGACCTTGGCGGACACGGCGGCGGCGAGCTTGGGCCGCACCGTGCCGACGATTTCCTCCACGGCCATGCGCCGCTGCGACTCGACTTTCAGCACGCGCACCGTGGCCGTCGGCAGCGGGGGCGAGGAGGGAGACGCGGGCGCTTCGTGTCGTTTGCACGCGACGAGCGTGGCGGCGAGCACCAGTGCGGAGACGACGCGCGCTGTGCCGGCGACTTGCAGTCGCCGCCCTTTGCTTGCGCGAGTTTCAGACGGCGACTGCAAGTCGCCGGCACGGGTCGCGGGGAGAATGAGTTTCATGGCTTGGATTCCAGTTTGGGCAACAGCTCGCCTGGGTGGCGACGGCGCAAATCCTCAAAGAGCGCGCGACCTTGCTCGTCGGCCGCGTCTGGCTCGAAGCCGGAGTCGTGGAGGAGTTCCTGCAAGGACAGGGCATCTTCGACTCGAACGTGCGAGGGCATTGTCTCCGCGCGGGCGAAGACATCCGCCACGGTGTCAAACATCGCGATGCGCCGACGCACTTCCTCCGGCAACGCGAGGAACAAGTAGTAGTGCAGCCACGTCCCGCGCCGGGTCAGGACGAAGCTGCAATGCCGCATCGCCGAGTCATCCGGGGCCGCGCCCTCCTGCACGACCATGAACGGCCCCCGGCCCTCCGTGTGCAGTAGCCGGCTCAACTCCAGCAACTGGAAGTCCTGGTAGCTGTTCGTGATGGTGCGGGTGGCGAGCATGGCGTGCAGGCAGATTTGTCGTTCGCGGACGAACTATCAAGCCGCCGGGCGCTGCGGCCCAGACTGCGGCTTGCCGTTCATTGCCCGCACTTTGGCCCGCCGCAATCATCTCCCGGCTGGCCGCGCCCGACGCCGAGCCGGCGCAGGATGTTGCAGGCGGGGCAGAAGCCGGTGAAGGCTGACTGGATGAGGTGCACGCCGACGAAGGCGGCGAGCCAGAGCCAGTGGCGGTTGACGAAGTGCGCGAGTGCCAGGCTGAGGAGGACCATGGTGCCGGCGAGGATGCGGATGGCGTTTTCCATTTTCATATTGCGTTTCCAGTTGGGCCGGCCCACTTTGCCGCCGGCACTATTAAATGAGTATATGCTCATATAAAGACTGTCAAGCCCCGTGACGCCATGAAAGCGAACAAGCTCCCCCCCGAGGCCCTCGAACTCGTCGCCGCCCGCTTCCGCGTGCTGGGCGAGCCGAACCGCCTGCGGCTGATCTCCGCACTGGAGCAGGGCGAGAAGAATGTTTCCGAGCTGGTGGCGGAGACCGAACTGACGCAGGCCAACGTCTCGCGGCATTTGCAGACGCTCACCGAGGCGGGGCTGCTGGGCCGGCGCAAGGAGGGGCTGAATGTCTATTACTTCATCGCCGACGAGTCGCTGTTCAAGCTCTGCGACCTGGTGTGCAGCCGCCTGCAAAAGGAGCTGGCGGCCAAGGCGGCGGCCTTGAAGGCGTGAGTATTGCGCGGATGCACCAGCCAACCCGCACCGCCCCGTAGCGCAGGCAGCCTTGCCTGCGCGTTCAGCCTGCCGGCTCACGCGGGCAGAGCTGCCCGCGCTCCGAACACCCCGGCCTGCCGTGATGCGGGTGCCCGGATGCGCCATCCGCCTTTGTCCGGCACCGGCGGGCTTTGACCCGCGCGCGGCGTCTGGTATGAACGCTGCGAACTGCCATGCGCCAGACCCTTCGCCTCCTCGCTCTCGTGTTTCCGTTGCTGGCCGTCCGCGTCCCGGCGGCGGAGGCGGATGCAGCCCCGCGCGTGACGCCCGTGCCGGACGGCGTGCGCGCGGAGTTCAAGCTGGCGGCGCATTACCAGAAGTTCACCAGCGCGGGCGGGCTGCCCATCGTGGCGTCGGCCAAGGTGAACGACGCGGCGTTGCTGGAGGCGCGGTTCCTCATCCTACAGATGCTCGGGCACCGGCCGGAGGTTTTGGAGGCGATGGCGAAGAACAAGGTGCGTTTCGCCATCATGGCGGCGGGCGAGTTCACCACGAACATCCCGGAGCACAGCGACCTGGAGCCGAAGCTCTACTGGGACAAGCGCGCCCGCGGCCTCGGGGCCACGCGCGTCCGCCCGGCGGTGAGCTGCGGCGAGGAGAACCTGCTCTGCCTGCCCGGCGACCCTTACGCGGCGGAGAACATCCTCATCCACGAGTTCGCGCACGCGGCGCACCAGATGGGCGTGAACGCGCTGGACCAGACGTTCCAGGCGCGGCTGCAAAAGGCCTTCGACGACGCGGCGAAGGCCGGGCTGTGGAAGAACAAGTATGCCGGCACCAACCCGTCCGAGTATTTCGCGGAGGGCGCGCAGTCGTGGTTCGACACCAACCGCGAGAACGATCACGACCACAACCACGTCAACACGCGCGCCGAGCTGAAGGCGCATGACCCCGGCTTGGCGAAGCTGTGCGAGGAGGTCTTCGGCGAGCGCGAGTGGCGTTATGCGCGGCCCGCCGCGCGGCAGCCGGCGTCGCCGCACTTCGCGGGGTTCGATGCGGCCAAGGCCGGCCGGTTCACTTGGCCCAAGGAGCTGACCGAGTGGCAGGAGAAGTTCCGGCGCGGGGAGGTGACGATGGCCCCGGCCAGCGCGCTCGCGCTCGCGCCGCACGCGCCGGACGCGAAGCCCGAGTGGCGTTCCGCCGCCGGCGGGCCGCGCGCGGAGCTGTATTTCCAGAACGCCCGCAAGGAGCCGGTGCTCTACTTCTGGGTGGACAACGAAGGGGCCGCTCATTACCGGGGCAAACTGCGGCAGGCCGAACACACCCGGATGACCTCCTTTGCCGGCCACCTCTTCCGCGTCACCGACGAGCGCACCAACGCGCTGCACTACTTCATCGCCGGGCCGAAGCCCAGCAGCGCGGTGATCCGATAGGCTCCCTATGGACTTTGGCTGGTAGGGCGGGCCACCGAACACACATCGGTTGCTCACCGTAAATTGTGGGTCATGGCACCGCGCCTTCACGCCGCGCGCTGCCCAACCGCCGGTTTGAATTCGTTCAACCCCTCGACCTCCAGCCGCCAACGCAAGCCTTGCACGATCTCGCGCACGAGGCCGGGGCCTTCATAGACCAGACCGGAGTAAACCTGCACGAGCGACGCGCCCGCCGTGATCTTCTCCCACGCGTCCGCCGCCGAGGAAATGCCGCCAACGCCGATGATCGGCACCGTGCCCCTGGTCTGGCGGAAGAGATGGCGGATGACTTCGGTGCTGCGGACGCGGAGCGGACGTCCGCTCAGGCCGCCGGTCTCGGCGTAAATCTGCTTCAGCCGTGCGTCCGTGGTGTCCGGGCGCGCGATGGTGGTGTTCGTGGCGACGATGCCGGCGAGCTGGCGCGGGCCGACGAGTTCCAGGATTTCATCGAGCGCGTCGAAGGTGAGGTCGGGGGCGACCTTTACAAGAATGGATTTGGGCTTCTGGCCCCTCGCGGCCTTTGCCTGCTTTGCGTTGACCTGCTGGAGCGCGGCGAGGATTTCGTCGAGCGCGGCCTTGTCCTGCAGTTGGCGCAGGTTCGGCGTGTTGGGCGAACTGACGTTGACGACGAAGAAGTCGGCGTGCGGCCAGAGGACACGGAGGGAGTTCGCGTAATCATCAGCCGCCTCGTTCAGCGGTGTGACCTTGGATTTGCCCAGGTTGATGCCGACCGGGTGGTCCGGCCAGCGGCCCTGCTCGCGCCAGGTGGCGAGGCGCTCGGCCAGCGCGCGCGCGCCGCCGTTGTTGAAGCCCATGCGGTTGACGAGCGCCTCGTCGGCGATGGCGCGGAACATGCGCGGTGGCGGGTTGCCGGGCTGCGCGTGCCACGTCACGCCGCCGAGTTCACTGAAGCCAAAGCCCAACGAGCGCCACACGGGCACGGCGGCGGCCTGCTTGTCCATGCCAGCGGCGAGGCCCACGGGGTTCGGGAAGCGCAGGCCGAAGAGTTCGACGGGCAGCTCCGGCGCGGAGCAAGCGCAGCCGAGTGCTCGGCAGGCCCACGGCTGTCGTGCCGCCCAGCCCAGCGCGGCGAGCGTGCGGTTGTGAATCGCCTCCGAGTCCTGCGTGAAGAGCGCCGGCCGGATGAGCGAACGGTAGAACCAACTCATGCGGCGCAAGGCTAGCGAAGGCGAGGCGTGGCAGGAAAGAAAAAGGGCCGGCGCTTCCGCCGGCCCTCGTGAATCCAAGTGCTTGCGTGTGTCAGGCGGTGATCGCCGGGACGACGAAGGGCTTGCGGTAGTCGCGGGTGAGCAGCTTGTCGGCGGCGGCGTTGCCCATGAAGGTCTCGGTCTTCGGATTCATCTTGAGCACCGGGCCGAGCGTGAGCTTGTCCGTGTCAAGGTTCACCTCGTTGGCCTTGAGGTGCTCGAACATGCGCTCGACGGTGGCCGTGGCCTCGCGGTCGCCCTTGATCTGCTCGCGGATCACGCCGGGAGCCGCCGCCTTGCCGAGGCGGTGCGAGATGTTGCCAGTGTGGCAGAGGGCGCTGGAGAGGTGGCCTTCGAGGATGTCGGCATACAGATCCTTGTGGTTCCGGCTGCGGACGGCCTCGATGAAGTTCTTGAAGTGCGGCGACTCGCCGCCCTTCTCCTCCTTCCACGTCTTGATCAGCTTGCCGGCCTTGTCGTAGGCCGAGGAGCCGGTGTAGCTGGGCACCGTGATGTGACCGCCTTCGCAATGAACGACCACACCGATCTTGGCACCCATGAAGCTGTCCATGTCCTTGGACCCCTTGGCGGAAGGCAGACCGCGCACCTCGAAGATGAGCGGGGCCTTGGCATAGTCGTGATAGATGACCTGGGTGTTCGGCGTTTCCCCGTCATCCACGTAGCCGAGGCGGCCGCCGACGCTCCAGACGCGCGGGCTGAGTTCCATCTCGCCGGTGAACCAGCGGCCAATGTCCATCTGGTGGATGCCCTGGTTGCCGAGGTCGCCGTTGCCGTAGTTCCAGATCCAGTGCCAGTCGTAGTGCAGCCGCTTGCGGCGCACCTCGTCCTTGGGCGCGGGACCGCACCAGAGGTCGAAGTCAATGCCGGCGGGGATGGGCTGGGCCGCGTCCACCTTGCCAATGCTGCCGCGCGGCTTGTAGCACAGGCCGCGGACGGCGATGACTTTGCCGAGCTGGCCGGACTGCACGAACTTCACGGCCTCGCCGATGCCCGTGCGCGAGGCGCGGCTCTGGGTGCCGGTCTGGACGATCTTCTTGTATTTGCGCGCCGCATTCACGAGCTGGCGGCCCTCCCAGACGTTGTGGGAAACGGGCTTTTCCACATACACGTCCTTGCCCGCCTGCACCGCCCAGATGGCCGCGAGGGAATGCCAGTGGTTCGGCGTGGCGATGGAGACGATGTCAATGTCCTTGTTTTCCAGCACCTTGCGGATGTCGGTGTAGGGCGTGATCTTCACGCCCTTTTTGTCCTGCGCATCCACGCCCTTGCGGAGGACGGCGTTGTCCACATCGCAGAGCGCGGTGAGGCGCACGCCCGAGTCTTTCAGGCCGCTCAGGGCGCTGATGTGCGAGTTGCCGCGGCCGTTGAAGCCGACCACGACGGAGTTAAGGGTGTCACCCGGGCTTTTCTGCGCCCAGGAGGTGGGCGCGATGTAGAAGACGCCGGCGGCGGCCCCGGCGGTCTTGAGGAATCCACGACGGTCGAAGTATTTCATGTGCTGGGTGGGTGATGTGCTGTCGGTTGTTGTTGGCGGACAAATGGACGCGTCCTTGAAGCGCGGGCTTCAAGCCGGACAAGGCTGGCTGGCGGATGCAGGGACACGTTGCGGAAGGGAATCTTCAAAGCGCGGCGGGACTTGGCAACCACTTTCTTTGCCACTTTCTTTGCCAGCCTGTGCCGGGGGATTGCCGGAAGTTTCACCTTGAGCCTGCGTCCGGCTGCCGCAGCATCGGCCCATGCTCGACCTGACCCACGCCCCGCAGTCGGACCCGCTCCGCCTCTACCGCTACCGCGACGGCCTTTATGCCGTGGACCTGCTCATCGCCGCCCTCGTCCACCTGGACTTCTTCACCTGGCTCGCGGCGCAACCGGCGGACAAGGCCGCGATTTGTCGCAGCCTGCAACTCGCCGAGCGGCCCGTGGACGTGATGCTGACGCTGTTCACGGCAAACGGTTTTGTGCGGCAGGAAAACGGCGTGTTCCACGTCACCGAAGTGGCGCGCGAACATCTCGTAAACGGCTCGCCGTGGTTCCTCGGGCCTTACTTCGGCTCGCTGAAGGACCGGCCCGTCGCGCTGGACATGCTCAAGGTGCTGCGCACCGGCAAACCCGCCAACTGGGGCAGCTCGAAATCGGAGAAGGAATGGTCGAAGGCGATGGAAGACGAGGACTTCGCGCGGCGCTTCACGGCGGCGATGGACTGCCGGGGCATCCACCTCGGACGCGCGGTCGCGCAGGCGCTCGTGCCCGGCGGACGCACCAGGTTGCTGGACATCGCGGGCGGCTCGGGCATCTATGCGTGCGCCATCGCGGCGAATCACCCCGAGGTGCAGGCAACCGTTTTCGAGAAGCCACCGGTGGACCTCGTCGCCGCGAAACACATCGCCGAGCGCGGCTACGCGGAACGCGTCACCGTGCTGCCCGGCGACATGTTCCGCGACCCGCTGCCGACGGGCTTTGACATGCATCTGTTCTCGAACGTCCTCCACGACTGGGACACGCCCGTGGTGAAGCAGCTCCTCGCCAAGTCCTTCGCCGCGCTCCCGCCCGGCGGCCTGCTGGTCATCCACGACATGCACCTGCACGGGGACAAGTCCGGCCCGCTGCCGGTGGCGGAGTATTCCGTCATCCTGATGCACTCGACGGAGGGGAAATGCTATTCGCTCGGAGAGCTGGAGGCGCTGTTTGCCGAGGTGGGCTTCCACGGCCTGAAGCACATTTCCACCGCCGCCGACCGGAGCATCGTCACCACCAGCAAGCCGCACTGACGAAAACGCTGACGAAAACGCAGTTGCGCTGGGGGACGGGATTATTGACTATCGCTGCCCGGTTGGAGAGGTGGCTGAGTGGTTTAAGGCACACGCCTGGAAAGCGTGCGTGGGTAACACCACCGGGGGTTCGAATCCCCCCCTCTCCGCCA
>Ga0172367_10000909_pt1 | contig 44656 bp, 67 predicted proteins | sample Lak10m_FD_114542 | JGI IMG/M metagenome (GOLD analysis project Ga0172367, IMG submission 114542) | Freshwater microbial communities from Kabuno Bay, South-Kivu, Congo - kab_022012_10m | ecosystem: Environmental > Aquatic > Freshwater > Lake | place: Democratic Republic of the Congo: South-Kivu...
ACAAAGAATCCATATCCAGTAAATCAATTGGCAGATGTAATTACTCATCTTTCCAATCTTCCCAATAAGTATAGGCATGAATTTGATGGAAAGTTGGATTCTCATCAAGCTCCTTATTGGGATGTTTATAATGCCTTTACAAATGTGATTACTCATGACAATAGAAAGCGTTCAGGTTTCCGTAGGGATTCGCTCCTTGGAAATATCCACTCTTCTTTTGATAAGGTTATGAAGATGAATCATGAACAATTTGAGGATACTCTAAGACTTGCTCATGTAGCATAACAAAATTAGTGAATTCTCTAAATAAGTAAATGGGGAGGGCTAACCTCCCCAAAATTATAAGGAGAAATTGATGATCAAACATGTATTTATTTATTTTATGACACTGATGATTATTTTTTATAAACCAAAAGAAGATAAAATTATAAAATATTATATTCCAAATCCTCAATATGAGCTAAAAGCAACTATTTACAACAATCATCCATCTCAATGTTGGGGTGATGGACAAATAACTGCCAGCGGAAAACGTCTTTATGGAAAAAACGTAGATAATCTTAAATATGTTGCTTTATCGAGAGATATGATTAAGCCAACAAGATATCATAAGCAAAGAGATGGGTATAACCCAAATGCTCCATTTGAATTTGGAGATACTATTGTAGTAAAATTTCCAGAGGGGGAAGAATTGTGGACTGTTCAAGATGCAATGGCAAAAAGACATAAAAAAAGGATTGACTTTCTGGCAAAAAAGAGTTACTTTAAGGTAAAGTCAAATAGCATGATTACGGTTGAAAAATTTGAGGAGTAGTTAAAATGGACATGAAGATTGTTTCTGAAAAAATTGTAACTTGGCTTAGGGATACTGCAATTAAAGCCAAGGTCAATGGTTTTGTTGTTGGCGTGTCTGGTGGAGTTGACTCTGCTACTGTAGCAGCTTTGTGTGCCAGAACGGGACTCCCTACAATGCTCGTTTCTATGCCTTGCCAATCAAAGGATGAGCATACCATTGTAGCTAAAAATTATATGGAACTTCTTAGGGATAAGTTTGAAAATGTTTGGTTTAAGACAATTGATTTGACAATCACATTTTCCGTATTTGCGAATGAAATTCCAACTCTTTCGGATCTTGCAAAAGCAAATGCTAAATCAAGACTTCGAATGGTAACTCTTTATGGTTTTGCTAACACAAACAATCTTCTTGTCGTAGGAACTGGAAATAAGGTAGAAGATTTTGGGGTTGGTTTTTTTACAAAGTATGGAGACGGTGGAGTTGATCTTTCTCCAATTGGTGATCTTTTGAAGAGCGATGTTCGAGAGCTTGCGAGATTTGTTGAGGTTCCTGAACACATTTGCCAAGCAGTCCCTACAGACGGCTTGTGGAATGATGGGAGAACGGATGAGGGCCAACTTGGAGCTACTTATGATGAGTTAGAGTGGGCAATGAATCATCAGGCATATTCAGGAGAAACTCTTTCGAAGAGGCAACAAGAGGTTCTTAAAATTTATAACAAGTGGCACGTAAATAGTCAACACAAAATGAACACACCTCCAATTTGTAGGATTTAAAAATGACAAAAGAAAGAATCGAATACTTTCGGGATTATGTAAAATCATATTCTCATGATGTTGATGAAAAGACATTTATTCTTGATATGCTATATGGAATAGGAATTTCGATAAACCGAGAAAAGTATAGCTGGGGTGAGGGTTTTGAAAAGTTTATGCAAGAAAAAATTGAGTCATTGATTAAGGGGTAATAATGAAAAGACCAACAAAACCAAGGACGAAAAAGTTTGTAGATTTGGTATTGTCAGAATATCAATGGAGTAATTTAACTTTTAAAGAACTTGTTGAAAAATTATCATCATTAAAAATCCCTTTTGAAGAATTGTTTTTCAAGAAAAGTTATGATTATGATGGAAATTCTGATATGGATATTTATAGGAACAGCGTTTCGGAGAGTGATGTTGCTGATTATAATAAAAAGATGGAACAATATAAAAAAGATTTAATTGCTTATCATGAATATAAAGCAAAACAACTCAAGGAGGACATGAATGATTAGACAAACAGATTCTTTGATAAAAGAATATATTGAATTTTATAACTCAATGGACGAAGAAGAGAAGAAAAAAATTGATCCATTGGATTTTTGAAACAGCATTCTTTCTACCTATAATAATGGAAATCAAACAATTTCTTCGATAGCTTCTGAATTGGATTTAGGTGTTGATTTTCTCAATAATAGAATTTATCTTGTTGGAGAAATAAAAGAATACGATGGTATATTTATTCAACAAAAAATGAGTGCTTTGACAAAAATGATGGAAATAGACTCCAATAATCCCATTCAATTGATTGTAGACTCTGGTGGTGGAGATGTTTATTCTATGTTTACAATAATCGATTCAATTCAATTATGCGAGAGAAAGGTTTCTACTATTGGATTTGGAAACATAATGTCAGCAGCCTCCCTTATTCTTGCATCAGGAACAGGACCAAGATTGCTTGCGCCACATACGTCAATTATGGTACATCAGATGTCTGCTTCGATGGACGGGCCATCATCTCAACTCAAAGCAAACGCTGCACAAATTGAACAATTGGAAAATACATGGTTAGAATTATATTCTAAATTTACAGGAAAATCAAAATCTTGGTGGAAGTCAAAAATGGCAAAAGATTTCTTTTTGGATGCAAAAACTGCTATTAAATACGGATTAGCAGATGATCTTTTAACAAAGGAGAATTTTTATGCATAATCTTTTGAAAGAAGAATTAGTAAATCTAATTGATCGAAAAAATTATGTAGAGATTTATAAAATTTTAAGAGAAGAGTTGGGTCTTACAAAAGAAAATGTTGATAGCCTAATTCCAATTTTTGAACATTTCTCAGAAAATCGTTCAGAAGAAGCAAGTGATTTAATCGAACAAGCCTACGCTGATGGTTGTGAAGAAATGGCCGAATGTATTTTAGATAATGCGATGGCTTACCCAAATTATTCTAAAAGAGAAAAAGAAAATTGGTTAAATCATGATCTTGGGCAAGCAAAAGAATATTTTCCAAATGATGAAAACTTTGAAATGTATAAACAAGGGTGGGAAGATGGATTTACCACTCTTGAAGAAAATGCAAATTTTGATGTAGAAGATGAAAGTAATTATAATGTATCGAATATGTATAAAGATTGGAGAAAAAGAAATGGATTATAATAAATACGATGAACATAAAAAGATATGCCTTGCCTTAAACAAAATATATTGAGAAAAAAATACAAAATATGGAGACTCTTTTTCCTTAGCGTATAAAAAATATGGAAAGAAAGCGGCATTGATCCAGTTGTTTCATAAATGAAATAGAATAGAGGCATTATTAGCAAACGAAGATTTGGATAATAACGAAGAGTCAGTAAAAGATTCTTTGCTTGATTTTGCAAATTATGCAATTATGACCGTAATGGAAATAGAAAAACAAGAAATACCTTTTTAGGAGATGATATGTCAGAGATTAAAATAACAGAACAACCAAAAAGGCCAAAATATTTGATCAAAGAAGATGTTAAAAATATAAAAATTAAAATGACAGAAGACGAAAAAAAAGTTTATACAATAGCAGATCATAATGCTAAATTTGTGGGATTAGAAAAATCAAACATTCCAGAAATTATGGAAAAAACATTTAAAATAACCACATTAGCTCAGGTTTTTGAACCTATAGATAATGCTATTATTTGTGTTGACGAAAATGGATATAAAATAAACACCAACAATGGTGATTACGATTGTGCTTCATGTGATCAATTCGATTCAAATCCAACAGAAAGACATCCTCATGGTCATTGTAAATTTGCAATAGAAAAATGGATTGAAAAATTTGGATCTCTTGATACAAGACCAGAAGGATTAGATGAACTTCAAAGTAAATTAAGAAAAATCGGAGAAGAAAAACAGGTAGAACTAACTCCAGAAGAAGTTTTGGCCTTAACAAAAGATCTACCAAATCAATTTACTGAAGATGTAAAAAAACAAATTGGAGAGTTAGATGAAGATAATGGAGACTCCGTATCATAAAGACTCTTTTCATGTTTCTTACTCAGAATATAAAAAATGAAAAGAATGCCAAAGAAAATATAAGTTAGATGTCATAGATCAATTGGATGAATTTAATGGAAATGAACATACTGATTTTGGAACTTGTGTTCATGAATTTTGTCAAGATATGCTTGCAAACAAACTAAATGAATCTATCTTAATGGTGGATTGATATGACAGATTTCAAGAAATGTCAAATAAAAGCGATCATTTTATCAATATGTCAAAAAAAGAAAGAGAGTTATGAGCAGACCAAGGATTCTCTATTGTAGAAGCTTTTTCTAAAAAAAGAAAAGATTGAGAACATTTACATTTTATAAAGGCTGAGTACGAGTTGTTTACAGATATTTCTCAAGAGATATGTGGAAACATATTTGATGACAGAAAATTATTGAATGAATCAGTTGAAAATGAAAGATATGGAAAGGCACCTAGATTTAAAGGATTTATAGATGTCTTAATGAAAGATGATGATGGAAATCATTATATTATTGATCTTAAAACCGCAACAAAACCATGAAATGAATATAAGTTTAATGATGAAATAATAAATGCCCAATTGAAACTTTATAAGCATTTTTACCACATACAAGAAAAAGTTCTATATAAGAATATAAAAACATGATATTATGTAATGCCAAGAACTAACACCAATACTTATTATCAGGTAATAAAAAAAGAATATACTCCGGCATCAATAAAAAAAGAATTAAAAGATCTGTCGTTATTTTTTTCTCAAACATATGACGCAAAACAATTTTGACCAAATTTAGGATCTTGATTATGCAATTATTGTCAGTATGTCGGAACATCAAATTGTAAAGAAATGAGGAGAAAGTAAAATGGAAACGAGAGAAGTTTATAGATGTAACTCATGCGAAAAAGACATTCCTTCAGTATTAAAAGAAGGCAGAGTTATTCCACAAAACATATGTCCTAATTGTGGAGCCGAAGAATCTGCTGTAAAAATAATCGAATCTATAATTCCAGATAAAAGACAAACTCTACTTGACTAATTGCTTTAGATTTACTACATTGTATTATAAATTAAACAAGGAGTTATAGATGGAAGAAAAAAGAAAAAGAGGAAGGCCAAAGGGATCTAAAAATAAACCCAAAGAAGAGTCTGTACAAAAAAAATCAAAAAAACCAAATGTAATAAAAATGACCGTTGATTGAACAAAATATGGATTGGGAATAAAAGAATATAAAGTATTTGAAGAGCCTGTCAATGTGTCGGAATTACAAAGCGGTGATAGAGTTATTATAGCGGATGGAAGAGAGGGGGAGTTTATTTGTATAATGACAGAAGATGCCTGCTCAATAAGAATGGATGATTCAAAATTTTACAATATTAAAAATCAAGCCATAAGAAGAAAGAAAGCAAGAGAGGCAAAAAATGAACCTATTTAGTGTGTATAAATTTAAATATGATGACAAAGAAAGGTTTGTTTTTATTACAGAACAGTCTGTAAATTTAGTATCTGGATATGAAATAAATGGAATACCAGAGATAGCGGGAAAATTAAGCGAGTTATTTTCTTTATTAAAAGATGGTGATAACAAAGAGTTTCTTGAAGAAAAGAAAAAAATGAACCTACCTCCTTTTCGAAGATATACTGTTTCAAAAATAAAAGAAGAAAAGAGATTGATATAATATGATTTTAATTTTATTGATAACATTAATTTTATCGTTAGCATTTAATATGTTTATGATATGAGCAACAAGAGGAAGAACAAGGAACTTTAATAAACAGATTCAAATAATGATAGTAAAGCAAAGAATAGTTCAGGAAAAGTATGATGCTATGATAAACTTCCTGGATAGTATCATTAAAAATCCAAGATATACAGCAGCATTTTTAGAATTTGATCCCATTATTTCAGAGATATTAAATAAAATAAAAGATTTTCATAATACTTTGGTTAATTTATATGACGCAGATCCAAGTTTATACTACAGAGAAGAAAATCTACCAGATGAAATTGATGAGGGCAATAATGAAAGGTAATTATTGAACATTACAAACAGATGAAGCAATTTGAAAATATATAGAATTATCCGAAGATTTAACAAACGATAAAAATATGACAGAAAGAGATCTGTTGTTTAAGAATGAATTATACAAACCACTTGTTACCTTAATAGAATCACTGATAAATACTTATAAACTAAATAACAACAAAGGAACAGAGTTAGACTCAGAATGATTAAAAAGCTCTTGTTTTTTAAAACTTTTTGATACATTATCTAAAGGTTATCTTAAAAGAGAACGAGGAGGACCATTTAATTATATAACAAGTGTTTTAAGATTTCATATGATTCAAATAAGAAAAGATTTTCAAAAACAAAAACATCACATTGAATCTAACTTTTTTGATAACGAAGAATACATATATAATGAGATGCTTGAGGAATTGGTGGACTACGAAAAAAATAACGATCTTTTAATAGATCCAGAAACTATGGAAGAGGTTAATTTAAGTATTTTCCGATATGAAAAAATAATTTATTATTTAGAGGACGATATTAAAAAGAACATGTTTTCAAGTAAAAAAGAACTTATATTTGCCGAGAATCTTCTTGATGTTATGAAAAAGGTCCAAAAAGTTAATTGATCAAATAAATTTTTCATTAAATGAATATTATCTGAACTGTGTTTTTTATCTGGAACACATTTAAAGAGATTCACTATAAATTATTATCTTTTAAAATTTTGAAAAAGATATAAATCAAAGATAGAAAAGGAACTTTATTAATAATGATAATTAATGACAACTTGTTCGAAGAAAAATCTATTGGAGATATTTTAAAAGAGTATTATAAAAGAATAGAGGATGATAGAGAACAAGTTGATGAATTAATAACATCTCTCGAACTAGATAAACCACTTATTTCTCCATTTGAGGCTGAGGGAAGGGCTAGAATGATAGGAGTATTGCTTGACGCAAGGCAGAAAACCACTCAGGGACTTGCTAACATTGCTAACATTGCCGCACGCTTGCAATCAAACGCAACTAAGCTGGCAAAACAAGATGATTCAGATGATTTATGAAGCCTTGCACAAAAGCAACTAGGAATAGATGAGCAACAAATGCTTACAGAAGGAGTTAATCAGCCTTTATTAAGACAAGAAGATGATGTAGAGGATCTGGTTTCATTATTAGGAAAAGGTGATAATGAAAAAAGTTAATTATAACAAGAACGAGGCAGATAAAGAAATAAAAAAGAAGCTTGTAGAAAATGCATCTGAAAAATTTGTTATAACAAATGACGAAAAACTAAAAGACAAGAGAACAGATATCTTAGAAAAGTTGATATTGTTTTATCAAAACGAGTATGTTCCTGTATTAAAAAAGCATAATGATATTATGATAGAATGGAATGAAATAAACATAGAAATGTTCTCAAGGGGAATTATAACAAAGAATGATGTGATAAGTAGCAACGAGCTATTAAAAAATAAATTAGAAAAATTATTTTAATGAACGATATCCTACATACATATGCTCAGGTAGAAAGAATCTATCAAACATTTAGAGTTATAAATCTCCCACAATTTTCTGAAATATCACAGTTGGAGCACGATATTTTTAATGATTATAGTGATATAAAAAAGATAACATCTCCTATTCAAGAAATAAACCCATGAACAGACACTGTTTCTGTAAACGATCAATTGTCTAGCTTAACAGAAGAAAAAAAATCATATAAAAGAATATTGACATCAACAATAATTCAAGCATCAATTCAGTTGTTCAAAGGAAATAAGGCAGTTAGAGTTGATTGCTATCCTTTTGTTGATAATATACTTTCTGTCCCCAAAAAAGGTGATTGGGTTCATGTAGTCGGAATAAAAGTTGATTTATTAAACATGGCAGAAATAAAAGGTTTTGAAAATGAGTATATTTATTATTATATACCAACGCAATTATTTAAAAAACTAAACGCAGGAATATCTCCATCCTATTCTGACAAGGAAGAAAAAGAGCTTGGAGCAAAAGCAAAAAATATTCTTTGACAAAGAGGCGGATCTTCTTTGATTCAAAATAATAATGGAAAGTCCTATGTACAAGTCGATAATAATGAAGTTTTGTTATCTACAGGATTCTCTGATTTTAATATAAAAAATGATGATATTAAATCATCTAGTTATTTTGATTTCTTAAGGTACAATCCGATTTCTCAGAACGACTCAGTATTCTTTTTGTCGTCATATGATAAAGAATGAGAACAAAAAATATACGACTATTATAAAAATTTGTATGAATTAAATGATTATAATAAAAAGATAGCTGATGAAGCAATAAATAAAATAAAAAATCTTAAAAATTTCGAAGATAGAATTAGGTTATTTTTTGGTACAGATTTTTCTATAAAGCCAGAATATGAATATGCTGAAAAAAATAATAACGATGATACAGAGCTAACAAAAGATAATGGAACATTAATTCACTCAAAAAAAATATATTTAAGCACTTCTGGACAGGGTAAAAAACAAACAAAATATACAGCAGCAAGAAGCGAAAGAGTAATCGATTTGTTATCTGGAATTATTGATTTTACTAAGGAATTGCACGGTTCTGTTGTTAAATTAGGGGATGCTGTCAAACAAATAGATACTACTCTGTCAACACATTCGCATCTTTATGTTCCATCAACTCAGGTGTTGACACCCGATCCATCTACGATATCTAATTTAACAAAAGCAAACGTTTCTATTGCAACCGTATCCAATGAAATAAATCAACTTACATCAAAACTCGACGAGCTTAAATCTAAGCTAAACTCCATATCAACAAAAAATATATTCATTCCTTAAAATCCTCTTATTTATCCATATATAATTCTATAAAATATAGGATAAACAAATGAAAACTGATCCCTTGCAAGAGGAACTTAACCTAATTTCTCCAAATAAAATAGGATTAATCGATCCGCCAGATACAGAATTTGAGAGCCAAATTCATTTGTTATATACTATGCTCAATACTTTAGAGGGAGAGATGGTTTATAATGAAAGTTTTGGAATGAATTGAGCATCTGTTTTACCAAAAAATTATAGCGATTCATCATTGAGAAATTTTGAGTACGAAGTGATTCAGCTTCTTAATGACAAATGCAAGTTTTATCTTTCAAATTTTAATATTATAAAAGCAGAGGCTCAAAATACTTTTGACGATCTAAACGAAAAATCTAATTTAATAGTTTTAACACAATGATTATATAAAAACAAATTTACTTTTAGTTCGGTTACTATTATAAAATGAAACGATAAGTTCGGAACTTTATTAAGTGATATAAAGCCTTGAGCAGAAGATCAGAACAACAGATCAAGCCCAATGTCATCACAAATTTTATCAAATATGATAAATTTATTAAATTCATATCTTAAGGAAATATAATAAATGGACAGACAAACTATCCAAAATATAAATTACACATCATTAAATGATTACAATACGGCAAAAAACGAAATAGAGAAATTATTAAAACAGTATTATCCTGATAATTATAAGAATTATATATCAACAGGAGGAGGGGCTCCTGTTGTTTCTATGTTTGCTTTTATTTCTGAAATTCTAAGTTTTACTCAAGGACAATATTTTAATCAACTATTTCCACAGACAGTTACGGATTATCAGTCGGCAATAAATTTGGCCCAATGAAGAGGACTTAGAGACATAGGAGCTTCGCTTCCTTGGGTGGCCGTGAAAGCCACCATAACCGCTCCAGCAAACGCAGGCACCGTAAGTAGAGATACACTACCAAAAATAATTCCAGGGGCTATATTGTCATCTAGGGATTCAAATATTCCAGACTTTACTTTAGCGAGTGAAATTGATTTTTCAAAAATTGATGAATCTGAATGAACAAAATATTTTAATGCATCAGGATCTTTAACAAGGGTAGAAATTCCTGCAATTGGATACGCTACATCATATATTGTAAATAATTATAATACAACAATTTCTACACCAACAAATGAATTTGAACCATTCTACGAAATTTCATTACCACAACCAAATGTTCAGCAAATAGTCAGTGTTACGGATGACTCAGGTGATATTTATTACGAGGTTGATTATTTGGCACAAGATAACATTTTTGATCATGTTTTAAATGAAAATAGTCAAAATGATAATATTCCATATTTACTATTTGACAAAAAGGTTCCAAGAAGATTTATAAAGAAATCGTATGTAGGAACCGATAATCAAATTTATACAAAAATAGTATTTGGAAATACAGACGAAGCATCATATAATGAATATCTATATTCGATTAATCCAAATGATTTAGTTCTTCCTGCTCAATTATCAGGAATTTCGGCACAGGGAATTTCTATACAAAAATTAGCTAATAAAGAATATGATCCAAATAATTTATTGGTAGCTGATTCTTTGGGAATTGCGCCTTCTGTTGGATCTATTGTTTCTGTAGAGTATATTTCGGGAGGTGGAAATATAAAAGTAGAAGCTGGTAGGCTAAATAGAATAAGAAATGTAACATGATCATGAAAAGACAATACTTATAGTTCAGATATTATGTCTTCTCTCGTTGTTAATAACGATAATCAAAGCTCGGGCGGAAGGGATAAGTTAACAATAGAAGAAATAAAACATTTGTTGATGCAAAGATCCGAAACGCAAAAAAGAGCAGTTACTCCTCAAGATTATATTTCTATAATACAATCAATGCCAAGTTATCTTGGAAGACCAGATAAAATTTATGTAAGTAGAGCTAATGAAGCGATAGATCCATTTAAATTCTTTATATATATGCTTTCTATTGATAAAAATGGATACTATACAGACCCTACAACAAATAACGCTTTTATTCATAACTTAAAAATATATTTAAAAAAATATAAATCACTAAATGATCTTATTATACTTAAAAAAGGTAATGTTGCAAATATATTGATTAATTTTAATATTATCATAAACAAATCATATAAAGTAGAAGAAGTTTCTTTTAATACGATTCAATACACTAAAAAGTTCTTTGCAAAAGAAAATTGAGATTTTGGAAAGCATATTTATATTGATGAATTATCCGAATATATAAGACAAAATGTAAACGGAATTGTATCTATTGGTATGTTGAATATAAAAACTCCAATACAAGATAGTTCCGAATATTCGATGAATTCTTTTTATAATGGACTAACTTATGATTCAAAAAGAAGAATGTATTTTGTTCCATCAAATACTATCATAGAAGTTAAATATCCAAATAGGGATATTATAATCAACGCAGACATAGCAAAGGGATAAAAATGATACTTAAGCAATATCTTAACCTAAAATATAATACTATATATTTACCATTTAATCAAGATGGTACTGAAAACGAAAGTGTTATAGTAAACAAGCTTCAAAATTATGGCGGAGAAAAAAGGGTAGATATAGGAGGTGGGTACGTTGGAGATGATTTGAGCGATCAAGCAACTTACGGTATTTATTGTAAAGCAAGAGGTTTATTTGGATTTGATACAAATGATATAGATGCATCAATTACTGGATTAAATCAATCATCTTATTTGAGATTGTATAATTTAGGATTCGTTCCAACAACATATACACCAACATCATTGAGTATAGAAATATTTCCAATAACCGCATATTGAGAATCTGGAACAGAAAATTCGACAGACCCAAGTACAGGATATAGTAATTGAATGTATAGAACATCATCGGATCTATGAACATCATCAGGAGGTCTTGATGTAGATTCTTCTATGTCAGCATTAAAAACATTAAATCCTGGAAATAAGCATATTGAGTTAGATATAACCAACATAATTCAGCATTCTTTGACATCTGGGGTTCGTTATTATGGATTTTTATTAAAATTAAGTGACGATATAGAATCAACCACAGCAACTTCTTATTGAAGAAAATCGTTATATTCAGGAGATTTTATCTCATCATATCAGTTTCCAAGAATAGATGTAACATATGACGATTATATTACAGATGATAGAGATTCTCTTGTGGCTGGGCAGTTGGGTAGACTTTATTTTTATAATGAGATAAATGCGACTCCAACAGAAATATCTTTTGATTCAGCTTCTTTAACTATTGTAAATGAAAATGATGAGGCATTAACTTCTAGCGTAAATGTGTTGGAAGATAATAATTATGCAGGATATTATTATGCAGACATAACATTACCATTATCTGCATGAGCGTCTTATCACGACTATAGAGATAGATGAATTTTTACTTTTGACGGTCATTCTACGACATCAACAAATTATGTAAAAATACTTGGCAACACAAATCGATCAAATTTATCGAAAGATGTATCTTTGTTATTAAATAAAGAAGAATCAAACAATTTAATATTTTGTTCTATTTCATTTAACGAGAAAAGATTTTTGTGATGAAAAAAGACGATGGTAAACGAAGGAAACGCTTTATATATCCCAAAAAATTGTTATTATAGAATTTATGCAGTAGACGAAGCAAGCAAAGAAAAATTTATACAATCTGATTGAGATAGGGTAAGTTACAATAAAGATGGATGTTGGTTCAATATAGATAAAACATTATTTCCAAGAGGTAAATTTTATATCGAAATAAAAGCAGATTTATTTGGAAAAACGCTTGAATTTTCAGATAGAAAATGGTATTTTATTAATGAAGAAGATTTTATAACAAACGAATTAAATTGATAAGGAATAAATAATGGCAGACTCATTAACTGGACAAATAGCTCCCGAACAATTGATCAATTTACCAATAAACTTTGCTATTAAATACGCAGATGTTAATGTGAACAGAGCAATTCAGGTTGAGCCAAACCAAGAAACTATTATATTATTAAACTTAACAAAAAATATTGTAACTCCGGTAAAATAATTTATGCCAATAGGAGAATTTATAGACTGGGGGGGATTATCCGGAACATTTCCTGATATAGACTGGGGGGGATTATCCGGAACATTTCCTGATATGGGTACCCCTCTTCAAAGTTCCATAACTGGGTTTGGAGATCCAGATTCTACGGCTATTCATTCTTTAAACAAGAATTCTTTTGTTTTTTATTGGGATGATGATACCAACGAAGACTCTAGTTTACAATGATTAGTAACAGAAGGTAATAGTTATACAAATTATGTACGTTTTATAAAAAATTTAAGCGATGTTAATTTTGTTTTACAAAAAAGACATAAAAAGTCTATTACTTTCGATATAGACTGAGACGCGATAAGGAAAATGGTTTCCGATAATTTTGAGACAAACATACAGATTGTGTCAAATAAAGGATCTTATTTTTATAGAGTAATTATTAATAAAGGAGATTTATGGAACACACTTTCCAGATAATTCCATCATCATTTACTACGGAAGAAATATCGTCTATAAGCGGCGATTTTGTCTCAATTACAGGAAGAATCTCTGTAACAAATTCTACTCCTTACACCCTGCTGTCCTCGTTGGGCGGCTACACCGACCAGTGGCTTTTTTATGGTACAACCGCAAGTGACGAAGTTCATGATTTTGTTTTTACTTATGAAAAACAATGGCTCTTGGGCAGAATTCCATTTAATTTACCAATTTTCCTGTATTTACCAAATACTCCGCAAGAGACTTATTTTTGTTCATTTGGTGATATAGAAAGGTCTTCGGGATCTGCACATAAATTATTTTGTTATTCAAAAATGTCAAATGATGATAAGGAATCAATTGCATATTATAATCCAAGACCAAATGATGTGATAAGACTAAAGGCTATGGATTCTTTAAATTTATATGATCAAACGGCTACGACACTATCTTGAGATTGCACAACAAATAATGCAGAGTTTTTAAGAGATTATTGAGATGACCCGCTATCGGCATACAAAATAGAAGGGTTAAATTGATCGCAAAATAGTATAATAAACAATAATGAATCTTGTAGTGCATGATTTGAGCAATCATATGGATCTAGATTTTTACAGCCTACGGTTTGAGACTCGGTTTGGGTAAAGTTTAAATCATCTGGACCATGCGAAATTAGAATAACGTCACCAAGAGAGCATGAAAATAATACTCTTACGTTAAGATTTTTTGTAAATGATGTACAACAAGTAACTCCAAACTGAGTAGCCGAATCTTCGTTAACATCTTACAATCCATCATTTTTACAATTTAGACATGATCTTAGAAATTCTTTGTATGCGGTAATTGATCAGAGTGTGAGATCTGTTGTAGCAGATCAAATGTCAAAATACTTCAGACTCTATAATGAAAATGATGAAAATTCATTTAAAACTTTATTGTTTACAAATAATGAAAGAGTAGAAAGAATAGACGATTATATTAAACAATTAGAATATAAGGTAGAACAAGCATTAAATGTGATAGGAGATGATCAAATACAATCGCTATATAAATCAATTTATGCTACACTTCAAGATTATGACTCTAAATTAAAAGACTTTATCACAAATACGTTAGAAAGATCAGTCCAAAACTATGAATTATCTGAACAATTGTTGGCACAACTTGATGCGAAAGCAAAAGAAGAAAGTTTAGTACAATACAATTATACAATAAAAAGCATAGATATATCGAGAGTTCAGATTACATTACATACTCAAAGGACAAATGAGGCATGAGATATTTCTCAATATTTAAATAATCAAAACGGACAATTAATGATATCTTTACCTATTATATCTAAAATAACAGGATTTGATAATATAGATTCTTTTGTTCCATGATACATTTATGTCTGACCAAAATCAAAAACTTTGTCAAATTATAGAGTTCCGTCAAATAGGAATATTCAGTTCAGTATTGATAACGATCTAACGGAAATAATATGAGGTAATTTATATGATAAAAACGGAAACTCATATAAAATTATAAACAGAAATGGAGATAATTGGATTTTAGACAAAAATATTGATCAAGAAGTGGTTGGAACAGATTTGGTTTTCTATCCAAATTATTTTGAACCACAAATTATTAAACTAGACATTTCTTGGTTGCATAATTATATTCCAAAAAATATTCCACTAGGAACAACATGAAGGCCACCAACTCAAATAATAGAAGAGCCTGTTGAAATAACACAAGAAAATATATTTGAAACAGTAATTCGACCAAATCAAAAAGAAAATAACAAGGAGATTTTCTAGTGGATCAGATTTTAGAAGAGGTTCGGGCAGAAGAGCTTTATCATATAACAACGCTTGACAACGCAATAAATATAATAAGAAAAAATGTTTTTAAATTAAGTCCATGAATGAATCGAACGGAGCGGAATGATATGCAACAAGATAAGTATTTCTTTGGATCATTTGCAAGACATCCAGTTGATATATTTGGAAGAAGTAGTCAGGTTATATTTGTTTTGGATCAAAGAAAACTCAAACAAAAATATAAATTTATTCAATTTACTTATCAAAGAATCGAAGATAAGCCACCAATGATTCATGAATTTGAGGAAAAATTATTAAGCAATTTTCCATATATAAAAAATTTTAATTCATACATCAAAGAAATTTATGTAAATCAAAAAAGATATGATACCGATTTTGAAGAGAAAATAATGGGTGATATTTATAGGATAGAAAATTTAGCAAAACAAAATAATATAGAAATTTACTTCACATATGAAGAGCATAGGAGAACTGAAAACAACAGATCTTTAAGAAAATATATGGTAAAAAACAAAACAGAGCCATACGAATTTTCGGGTCTAAAATATGGAAAATATAAATCAAGAGGATCTGAATACGAAAAAAATAACTTAATGAATTTTAAAAATCAATTGAATATGATTTATAATGTAATGTTTTGAGATGAAAATAAAATTATACCAAAGATAGATAATTATTTTAGTCTCTTATCATATAAATCTGATGAATTTTATTGATACTTAGCTCACGAAGTTCTGAATAACAGAAAATATGATCCACAAATCAGAGTTTTGCTTCCAAAAATAGTTAAAATGTTTGAAAAAGCAAACGTAAAGACAGTAGAACAATTTAAAATATACTTAATGCAGCATAATGGCATATGATACGAGAAGGTAAGTGATTTAAAAAAATCATTAAAAGAGAATCGAGAAAATCCTTTAATAATAGCGTTTTATAATGACATAACTGGATATCATCATGGTCAAACTGATGGTACTTTATATGCATATGATCCAAATTCAATGGATAAAAATATATACGGACATTTGACATGAGCTTTATACGAAGATAAGGTTTATATCCATTATATTGAAGTTAAAGAGGAATTCAGAAGAAACGGTATAGCTACAAGATTATTTGATCAACTTAAAAACAAAGAATTTCCTGACAAAAAGATAATTCACACAAACTCAACTTCTGATGGTGGAAAGTGAATAAGTTCATTAAAAGAAAGTGTAAACGATAGAGTTTTATATCACGCGACAAGCGAAGCTATGTTATATAATATATTAAGAACAAATTCTGTGATACTAAGCATGGAGTCTAATTTGCTTTCATCTTCTGATAATATTCATAAATATCCATACTATTTATCAACAGCGAGATCTACTCAGTCTGACTTTTTTAGAGCTTTCTTTAATTGACCAAAAATAGAATTTGATAAAGATTTGGTTGAAAAAAAATATAAAATCATACCATTTAATTTTTATGCTGATGGAGATTATTATGAAAATAAATTAAGCTCTTTCTTAAATAGGCAAAAAAAGAAGGAATCAGAAGATAGAATTTTATCAAAAGATCCGGAGATAAAAGATATATCGAAGTATATAAAAGCAGTTCATATCCTTTATGTAGGGAAAACAGATAAAATATTAAATCTGTGTAAAAAATTAAATATTAAGGTAATTTTATATAAAAATTTAAAAGATTTTCGTATATTAAAAAATGGAGAAGAATGAGATGGAATTATAGATGGTGGAATTAACAAAAAAAGAGAAAGTTACGGAGAGAAAATAGATCCAATGCTAATAAAAAACTTTGTTATAGGCTACCTTTTAATTATGTCTAGTTCAAAAGAACAATTCTATCAAAAATGTGAAGAAAATAGGCTAGACGGGAATTCTTTTAATTTATATGATTTCTTAGATTTCGTTGAATATCAGTTAAGTTTAAGAGACTTCTTTTATGGATTTGAAAAATATAAAAAAATGTTTTATAGCATTATTAAGAAAATAGGAAGATATTCTGATAGGAAAAGAATGATTGATATATTTAATAATAAGATAAAAAGATGACTTCCTCATCCGCATCAACCTACTTTATCAGATCAACATGAGGAGGTATAAATGCCAAATAGAACATATATAAATCTAAAAAACGATCTTATCCAACTAGATCCTACATGACAAGATGTTGCAAATAGATACGACACCATACCAGCGTCTTTGACTTCGTCAGAAATAGATCCAAAGATAAAAGAAGCTATAATATTCTCCATATATAATGCAAAATCTTGATATTCGACATATATGGTTCAAAAGCTTGCGTCTATGACTGGAAACGAGGAGTCTCTTGATCTATCAAATATGCTTGTGGAGAAACTATCTTATTGAGTTGATAGAACAAATACTTTAGTATCATTACTCCAAACCATATCAGCACAAAATCAAGCTGATTTTTGGGGATACAAAGAAAGGTATTCTGATTGACAAGATAATTTATATTATAATCATCTTAGATTAATAGATGAGACTTATGGTAATAGCGTAGAGAGAAACAGAGAAATTTTTGATTCCGTATCAAGAATAGATGAATTAAATATAAGAGTGGAGGAGTTGCATAATAGATTCAAACAGGTAGAATGACCTTATCAAGTATGGCAAACAAAAGCTACAGATGATATTGATTATTCGAAAATAAATGCACAGATAATTGGAATATCCAATAACACAAATATAACATTGGACGAATCAGATTTCAGCAAAGCAGGAACTATAAGTTCATTAAAATTACCAGAATTATTAGAGGGCACTTATATTTTAAAAATTACAAACAAAAACAGTGTAAGATTAACAAATATGAATACACTTGGAAATGGGTGGTACAAAGTTACGGCAAATAGAATAACTGATTTAACAGGATGATTGATAGATAACAAGTATCCAATTTTTAAATCCGAATTACAAATAGATAGAGATTTGAAAATATACATAGGCAGAGAAATTGAAATAAAACAAGAACTATTTGCTTTTGAAAATTATATAAACGAAGTTTCTATTTTAATAGAAAGCAAACAAAATGTAGAAGAAATGGTTTATAACTTCTTCTATGGGTCATATTTTGATGAATATATAGATTTCTTGGATAACGGAAACCATATTTATAGAAGATCGATAAAAGATTCAGAAGGAAATATAATGGCAACATATCAAATAGAACTAGATTTTTCATTAAAAACAGAATCTGGGATGCCTACAATACATTATTTAAGGACTGATTTATAAAATGACAGCAAGAACTTATACCTTAGAATCTCTTACTTCATATAATGATTTTCTATTATCTCTTCATGATAATGAAAAAAGAAGAGTTCTTGATCATCTTGACTATTCTTCTTTTTCAAACTTTATAACATTGGGTTCTGCCGAATTTGAAGTAAACCTATCCATATCACAAATACTAAATAACTATCCTACATTTGAAAAGTTTGGCGTTTCATCAAATAATTTATCTATAACAACAAATGACGAAATTGTGTCGGAATATTTGTCATGGAAATTCAAATCAACACCATTTTCAGAATACTTTGCTAATGATATTTGCAATGAAACTATTTCTGCTACAATAACTGGTGCTTTGTATGCTTCGTCAAGTTCTGATTCTTATACAATTACATTTCCATATTTTTCTAGATTAATAGGCAAAGAAAGTTATTTTACTGATAATACAGTATTATCAAATATATCCTCATGATCTATAAGTGCAGAAGAATTTGATAAGTATAATATGAATATGATATGCAATTTTTTACCAGATGTCATGACCATAAAGGATGAGGAGTTTGATACTTTAATAAGAGCAATAGGTAAAGAATTAGATTTTCTTTATTATTCGATTAAAGATATGAATAGTATGTATTCAGGTGAATATAAAATAAATAAGTTACCAAATGATATTATATTAAATCAATTTATAGACTCATTGGGTTTTACTAGAGTTTATGATTTTATAGATTCAAATATTACAAATTATTATCAACCAATTAGTGAAGATTTATATAGCAGAAAAGATCTTTCGAGATACTTTAAAGCAGCGTTTGTTAATAATATAATGAATGTTATTAAAACAAAAGGAACAAAAGAATCTATAAATATATTAAAAAATATATTTGCATGACCTGATAATTTACTTAGAATAAATGAATATGTTACGGTATCTGATAAAATTCCATCAACAGGATTAACATATCATAATTGATATTATGATACTATAACAATACAACAAAAAACAACAGTATCTCCTGCTAGATATGTTGTGATGCCAAGTGACTATTCTGGATCAAAAGATCCTGGCTTGACTACATTACATTTTAAATACCCAGCATTTTTTCATTTAAAAAATGGCACATTAAATGCTACAATTTCTGACTTGGAGGCTTTAACCTTTACATATAATTTAGGAAGCGAAACCGTAAAATTTAGAATTGACGAAGGGACTAAATCGTTTGGAATGTCAAGTTCGGCATCATTATTTCCACTATCGTCATCAGAGTTTAATTATGTAACACCAGATTCTGTATTTATGTTTGCTTATGATCCCAAAAATAAATATGTATATATTGGATATTATAACGAAAATACGTCTTATTCATATGATTCAGTTACATCAAATCATGTTGGGAAAGTTTATTCTTTAACCGCATTTTATGACAATAAGATGCCTAACAAATTTTATTCATTAATAATAGACTTTCATAACGAAAATGTTTCAGAAAAGAACTTTGACATTCTTGGGATAAAAACTTTTGAAGAAGATATAGATTTTAACGCACTTTCGTCAATGACAATGAATTATAATTTAATAAATTATAAAGGAAAAACACCAACTCATTGATGAAAAAAGGCAAATATAAAAAACAGTTCGCAAAGTATTGACGAATATATTGATAGTATTAATGGTGAAAATGCTATAGCTACTACTTTTGTGTCAAATATTTCGGATTTAAAAACTATTGGAGTAATTAAAGCAGAAGAAGTAAATTTTTCTTCTGGAGAAATGATAGATCCTATTGGAATCTATGTAGATGATAATCAAGAGAATATATCAAATTATTTGTTAGCAAATAATAAATTAAAAATAGAAATTTCCCCAATCAATACCATAAATGAATTTATTAAAAATCTTTTAAACATTTATAATTTTGATGAAATAAGTGGAAACCCGGATGATTTTTATAAGCCAAACAATTCTAAATTAAAAGAATTGAGACAAATTGTTTATGCATTTTTGTCAAATTATTCAGAAGATATAGATATACAATCATTTTTTAATATATTGAAAACTCAATATTCTGAAAACATTATTAAGTTTATAATAGAGTATTTAATTCCTGCTAAATCAAGTGTTGAGGGAGGAATTGTTGTTCAAAATGATATATTAGATGATTCAAAATATGCATGAAAACCTATAGATTGTGACGAAATAAATAAAGAAGATTGTGTTTATAAGAGTATATTGGAGCAATCTGATATATTAGATGATCCAGTTCAACTATGAAAAAATATATTAAATACGGCATCAGAAAATTCTTTAAATTCACAAAAACTTTTAACCAATGCGATAGATTCTAGTGACGGTTGTTTAAATGTCCAAGATAATATAAACCAAATTAACTTACTATCTACCATTTTGGACGATCAAACTTCTTATGAAAACAACATAAAACAAGAATCTGACATAGTTGAACAAAACGATACAGAGATGAAAAATATAGTAAAAAACATGAGTGATTATACTTATGAAAATAAATATATAGATCTTGGAAAATGATCAAATAACAACTCTCAGGGAAATGAAACAGATATAAATAGCATCACTGGATTTTTTAAATTTGGAACGTCTCCTTCTAATATAAAATGATCGATAAGTGATGCTTTTGAAGAAAAGATAGCTCATTCTGAATTATCAGAATTAAATTTGTCATGAAACAAAAATGAGTTAAACGAAAGTGAAACAGGAACTTTAAATATAAGACTCGATAGATTTGGTAACGAAACTCCAAATGGAATAGTAAAACTCGTCGTTCCAACAAGAGCAGAGAATGATAATGAACCAATTATTTCATTCTTAAACCTAAATTCAACATCTGGGGATTTGTATTATCCAAGCATAACATCCGCCAAAGAAATTTATGTAAAGCTCGATAACAAAGGATATAGAAGTTTGGATTATTGTTTAAATATACCAAGTCTTTCTTTGTCAACTTTACAAAATGCATATACAACAATTGACTTTGGAAATTTAGGGCCAAGCTCTACTAGCGTAACAATGAACATAACTAGTTCCGATGAATTTTCTAATGAGAAAGGAAATTTATTATCTTTTGTTATAGAAGAGGATTCGTCCATGCAAACATCATACGCAAAATGTGAAATAATAAAAAACAAGATAATAAAACTATCTGTTATCGAGGTTCCTTATGTAGTATATAATATTATTGATGCACTAACATCAAATACAAAAATCAACAATTTTGTTTCTTTAAATTTATCAGATCTTTATTCTGCAAGAAATTCTTCTACAAGCGATTCTGAGTGAATGTCAAAGACAGTAGGAGAATTCTTTTTAAACAATGGCACAGGAAATTTGTCAACAATAAAGAATAAAGAATATAAAATTCAAACAATAAACATATATAATAATAAACAACAAACATTCTCTTTAATTCCAAGGGTTTATACAATTGCAAAAGATGAGAATGAAAAATTAAAAGAAATAATTTAGGAGATATACAGAATGTTCTTATCATCGAGTGGAAATATATTAGAGGCTCGCTTAACCAGAAAAGGAAGAGAGGCAATGGCAAAAGGAGAATTTAAAATTACTCAATTTGCGGTATCAGATGATGGTGTTAATTATAATTTATATGATACATCACTAGGAGATAATGCCGATCAAGAGATTTTATCTTTGCCTGTTCTTGAAGCAAACACTAATGATAATGCCGCATTAATGAATCTTCTTTTAACAATGGACGAAGGAACTCAAATTGTAACATTTATTACAGTAGGATCGACTACATTAAGTATAAATTCTACAAATCAACTAACATCGCTATATGTGGCTACGAATAATGCAGAAAATGTATCTGAAACCTATATACCAATTGATATTAATAATGCTCAGTTATTTAACACAAACATACAATATTCGTCACAAGCAGTCGGTACAAATGGAAGAAACATTACCTTCTCGTATAAAGTTGGAGCTTCTATATCTACAGATACAACATTTACGTTCAAACTCCAAGGTCAAGAGTCTGGAGTTCAGTCTGAAACTATCACAATGACAGTTGGATCATTTACTAATACTGGTGAAATAAGATAAGGAAAAATGTAAGAAATGAGATACACATACAAAAGATTTGAATCAGATGATATAATTCTTCAAAATGATGAAGCAACTTATTTCCTTTGGTATTTATCAAATGCTGGTGTTGGAACTGACGGATCTGGAGATAAATGGCTTAATACAAGCATATCTGGATGGGTGACTCATGCTATAGCGTCCGCTACATCAAACGCAGTTCTCTCGGGTTCTGATGGGTTGGAGATGCAAGGAAATATCACTAGCAAGGACATTTATAGAGTAATAGGAACAAAATACTATAATCTAGTTGATCCATCAACAGATTATATTCAATGAAGCGGTAGTTCTGTTCAAAATTTTTATACAATAATGATAGATTCAGAATTATTCTTAGATAGACTTAGACAAGAGGGGGCTTTGTTTGAATTAAAATGGACAGATACTTCTTGGACAACAACCGGTTATCAGTTTAGATTAGTAAACGAAAGCTCTACATCAACCATTTATGATCCCGCCCAAGCTGGTATTTATTATGCATCTAAACATGGATCATTAAGCTCTACAAAAGTAGGAGATGCCTGATTGGACGATGGATTGTTTTGTTTTATGACGAGCGGAAATGAGCCTGTAACCGGACTATTGTATTCTATTTTTAATAAGACAAACTCTCCTTTGACAGCAGCAGACGCTCTTCCCGCATTTATTAATAATACATCCGCAAGTTCTGTTTGTCAAGGGATTATGGCAAACTCTATTGAGTATCAAAATAGCTATATTTATTTTTGTGAAGCAAAAAATAAAGAATTTAACTACTCACTAAATTCAACATGATCAGTCGCCGCATCTCCATATGTTGGAACAAGAAGAGTGAGAGATGAATTTAGTATCAATCCAACTACATATATAACAGGAATTGGATTGTTTAATGATAATGGAGATTGTTTGGCCGTAGCAAAAACAAACATACCAAGAAAAAAAGATAAATATAATAGATCGTTATTTAAGATAAAGGTCACTTTATAAGGAACTAAATGAAAGTTCAGCATGATAGAGAATATATTTACCATAAAATTTCATCTTCTTCAACTCCGGTCGTTGAGAAGGTAGAGTATTTTTATAAAGATAATGAAATAAAATATGATTCTTTAAATAACAATATACCTTTGTATATAGAAACATTTACAGCAAGAACCTTATCGACAAGAACAGAAGCCGATAAGGTTTTTTTTAGAGGATTTGATGCAAATCACAGCTTATCCGGAAGTTGATTTTGGTCAGATAATATATTTTATCAAATACAATCAAAGTTCTTTCCAGAAGACGCTTTTCAAAAAAGAAATTATATAACAAATCCATGAAACGGAGAATCTGTATCTTCTCTGCATTGCATTTCTTTTTCAAATCATTTATTTATAGATAAGTTTGATAGTTTAAATTCAGATATTATAATTTCTATTACCGGAGATCTTGAATCTTCTTCTTTCCTTGGATACGGAAGTTATGGAGGGACTTCTTTTGTTTATACCGATTATTTATCAACAATCTCGGATGTATCAACCTTATCAAAAACAAATGATGGATTAAAAATACCAACATGGGACGAATATGGATTTGATTATGTTTATGTAATGGCAAAGGTATATTATGACGGAACAATGAATTATAAGCTATCAGGAGCTTTATTAAAAGATTTTGGTTTAATCATTCTTTTTAATAATCCGGATGGATGGCCGGATTTTGACACGGCAAAATTAATAAACAAAGATGATGTAAATTTTGGATCAACAGAATATCCTGCTGTATGATGAAATATTTTGGGACAAGATGTTAAGTATAATTATGTTAGATATTATTATGATTATAAATTAGCAATAAATTTACCATGAGATAAGGCTAATTATACATCAAATTATACAGCAAGAGATTTGTCTGGGAGCTATAAATTTAATCATATAAACGATTTAGTAAAGTTGTCGCAAACACAAAAGGCATATCATCCGAAAACTTATATAACAACCATATCTTTAATGAATGATAGAAATGAAGTTATGGCAATTTGTAAATTACCAAATCCAATAAAAAAAGATTTTTTAAACGAATATGACTTTAATATAAGGATAAGAAAATAATGAGCATTCCAGGAGGAATGGTAGCTGGGCAAATTATTAATGAAAGTGATGTTAGACATATATATGAAAGTTTAACGTCGGCGTCACAAGATATAGTAATAAGAAATATATTTTTAAACAATTTCTCAACATCAGGAAATTCATTTGAGCATTATAGTTTAAATATATTGGATTCATCTGTAAGTATTCCAAAGTTAACAAACTATGCTGATATTAATGATGTTTTTCTGTCTCATGGATTATCACCTAGTTCAGATTATCATGGATTGTTAAAAACATTATCTTGAGTAGATATCTATTCAAGAACACAACAAGGAACGGCAATTTGTATGAAGAACGGCGCGTCCACTTATAAGTGAGTAGAAATATCAAGGAGTTTTGTATAATGTGAATTTCGGCACCAGAGGATCTTTACGGTACAAAATATTCTTTATCTGATATTTCTCACATAAATGAAATTTATACACAATTAACTGATGGGACAAGAGATTGTATGCCATCAAATGTTACTTGTGATGAAATGATATCAGAAACTATTAAAGGGTGTGACTCCAAAAGTTTTAGTTTACATATGATTGAATTAATGTCATCAGTAGTCGGTGACAAATCTGGAGATATCAATAATATTTTAGAAAATAATGGGTTTTATGCAGAAAACTATAAATATACAATTGTATCATTTATGGGACAAAACTACTCGTCTTTATACAACAATTTTTCTATTTTGGTAAAATCCATAAAAAACGAAAGCGGTAAATGAGTTTGGGATTCATTAGGAGTTCATCAATGGAACTAATAACGCCATTAAATGCAGCAAACGGATATATGCCATATATTGATTTGTATACAAGAATATATGGTCTTTTGAATTCCTACGATAGAGGAAATCCAAATATTAACAATTATACAATTTCTGCAAATTCCATAACCTGTCATGAAATAAATCTTTATTCAATTTCTTCTCAAAATCTTTGGGTTTATAGCAATTCTTATAGTAACGTGATCGTTTTATCTGGAAATGGTGGTACTTATTTTGGTCTAGATTCTATTACTGGTAATTACAATGTTTATTATTCAAATTTACATAAAGACATTCATTGAGCAACTTCGGCGGCAACAAATAGTTTTGATTCATCGACATACAATAGAAAAATAAAATATTTTAATTGAAGTTATTATATTCAAGATGCGGCATCTGCTGCCGTTAGTGGATGCTTTGCTTACCCAAGCGATGATGGACAAAATTGATTAGGATCTCAATATCCAATAAGTGCGTATCCAGATTCAATGTATTTTGTTGTATCTGCAAACTCTTGAAATATAGATATAGAGAACTCATTAAATTTATCTGAATGCGTTCTTGTCACTTCTGTGAACGGTACTCAATATATTAATCCATATACATCTTCTGAAGCTGGTAAAGACAATTATTTTTGAGCAGTTTCTTTGAGAGATTCACAATATGCTGCCGGAAACACTGTTTATTGATGGTTACAATTATCCGAAACGTGAACAGGAAAAATTACAAAGTCAGCAACCGGTTCTTTCAAAATTGATACAACTGATATAGATAATTCAATATCTGCAAACATATATGGAGGCGGTATTGGGACAAGTCCAATTACTGGAGCCAGAAGTTGTCTTACAAGAAGTATGGGACAATCCAGTAATTGAAAATGAATTGAAATTTGTGGAGTTGATTGAGCATAATGGAACATTATAATTTTATAAATAAAGATAAATTTAACCAGATAACATCATCATCTGGTGGATCTAAGTATATTTATTATGAACAAATAAAGCCATATACTATAACAAAGAAAAATCTTAAATATACAAAATCAATAACAGCAAATTCAGATCTGTTATGATATAATATGTTTTCTTCTTTAAATAATCCATATAGAAATTATATTGATTCTTTGTATCCAAATTTATTACAATGAGATAATTTTTCTTCTATGGGAATTGTAGCTGTGAATCATGGTGATAAGATTGTGTTTAATTCAACTCAATTTAATTATCAAAATAGCTCTGCAACCGGAACTGTAAGTGATTATTTAACAACTACAGCAAATGAAAAATATCCTTTATATTATGAAAAAGTTGGTTATTTAAGAAACACTATAGATAATTCGCATAATGGCTATGTATTATATGATTATGGAATTTATGTGTTATTTAACGATTGTGCTTCTGCATTAGATTTATGAACCTCAAATGATTCGTTTACATACTCCACTTTAACAGAACAATTTGAAATTAAAATATATTGTGATATGGACGGCTCAAAGACAAAATCAACAAATAACATAACTTATTGGACAAAAATAGATGAAACAGATTCATCAATAACTTCTGCTCTCACAGCATATTGAATTCAGAATAACCTACCAAGTTTATCAATATCATCAGATGCATATAATTGAATGATATTGGAACAAAACGACAAACCTCTCTTTGTTACAAAATTAGGTCTATATAATGATAAGAAAGAATGTTTGGCTGTGGCCACAATCAAAGAGCCATTTAAATTAATAAATGACTTTGATATGTCTTTTGTAATATCATTAAAATTTTAAGAGGATATATGTTAATTTTAGGAATAGATATCAGTACAACAAATATTGGATTTTGTATAGCTGATCAGGATGATAATATCAAAGAATTTTTTACGGTAGAACTTAACAAATACGTCCCAGATAAAAATATATTTAAAAAAGTTGATGTGTTTGAAAAAACAATTGAAATATTGTTCAAAAAATATGAGATAGATCATGTGTTTATAGAGCAGGCATTAAGTTTTTTCAAAGAAGGTGGTAGCATGGCTGCTACAATTATACTTTTAAATCAATTCAATATTCTTTGTCAATATGTTTTGACAAAAAAGGGAATAAAATATCACATGGTTGCAAGCCAAACCGCTCTCAAGTGCTCGACAGGTGTAGGGAGAAAGCCTGCATATGAAAAAGATAAAAAGATATGGTTATCAAAACTATTTGAACAAAAACATCCAGAGATTGAATTAAAAAGAAAAAAGGATGGAGTTGAAATTCATCCAACGATGTTTGATGCTGTAGATGCGTGAGCAGTGTCTAGATGTTCAATTGCTCTTGCAACTTTGGATTAAGTTTGCTATATTGGTTATGATGAGGTCGAATTTAATGGAGGTTATAGATGGAGTTAAGCAACAAAGAAGAAATTATATATTCGCTGGAATCTAAACTAGGATCTTGTATAAGAAAAGATCCTGAATTTATTTTCTCTTGTCCTAATAAAGATTGTGAAAGTCATAAAAAGAATAAGCTAAAACTTCAAGTAAACATGGACAAACAACTTTTTCATTGCTGAGTTTGTGAATATCGTGGTAGTAATCTATATTTTCTTTTTAAAAAATTAGGCTTAGATACCTCAATTCTTCCTACTGCTCCAACTCAAGAAGAGCTTGATATTTTTGACGAAGAAGAAAAACCTCAAATTATCCACATAGAGAAAATCCCATCAAATTATTCTCTTATTTATAAAGCAAGAGATGATTCAAACAATTATATTCAAGCTGTAAAATATTTAAAGAAAAGAAAGTTAAATAAACTGGATATAATTAAATATCAAATTCATTATCAAACAGACGGATATTCGATTTTAATTCCAAGTTATGATAGATTTGGAAATGTAAATACATATTTTATTAGAAACATATTCGATGATATAAAGATAATGCCAAAATATCCCAAAAAAGAAGTTATTCCTAACGAACTATTTATTGACTGAGAGGAACCTATAACTTTGGTGGAGGGATTTTTTGATGCATTTACTGCTGGCGACAACGCTATCCCTTTGCTTGGGTCTAGCATTAAAACCGATTTCAGGCTATTTCGAGAGGCAATGGTTAACCGTCCTCCTCTTGTTATTCTTGCGTTGGACAATGATGCGTTTGAAAAGAAAACTCTAAAGATAGCCAAACTGTTTTATAGAAATGGATTTAAGATCAAGATAGTAAGGTTTCCAGATAACAACGATATCAATAAAATAGGAAGAGCCTCATATGAGGCTCTCAAAAACAATGCTGATTATTATCATGATTTATACGAAACGGAGTATTTACTTAGCCAAGTTTAATGAGTTTTCAAAAATATATTGAGTAATAATTTGAAATTGAACAGCATGTAACTTTTGTCCTAACTCGCTCCAATTAACTCATTTAAAATTATCAACCTCGGGAGTACTTATTCCTTCTCAATTATCAAAATAGCTCGTACAGACCAATTTAAGATTAGAAGATCCTGTAATTTTTGTCATAAACAAATGGATATTCTTTCCTGGCCTAAAAGAATGTTCGCCCATATCTTTTAAGACAGCATTTGATAAATCAATTCCGGTTTCTTCTTTAACTTCTCTTTTGGCTGCTTGTTCGGGAGTTTCGTTTTCATCCATAATTCCTTTTGGCAAAGATCAAACGCCTCCTCCTGTTGGATGACAAATTAAAAACTTACCATTTTCATTAATGATTACTACTCCGCAAGATACTTTCATTCTTTTCTTTTTCCTTATTGATTAATTTTGTCCAATATGAGAAATCTTTTGCTACAATTATTAATTCTTTCGGAACATTATCTATTAAATACTGAAACAATTCTTTTGACTTATAACTTTCACCATCATCTTCCATTTTAATTACTCTCCTTATCTAGTTGATCAAGTCTTTTTGCTATAGAAACAAAGACATTCAGTTTTTTTTGATCAATATAAATTATTTCTTTATTTTTTGCTTGTGCATATTTAATTGTATGATAAGTTCCTCCTGAACAATCTCCGTTCCATACTGCTAAAACAAGATTTGCTCGATTTACCATCCACTCGTCTCTTTGCAATAGCTTGAAATTTGCGTGAGAGCCTCTACAAACGACGATTGCCTCGTTACACGACTCCAAGATAGTCTTATGATATTCTTGGCTTAAAATCGGCCAATTGCTACCATGATTTTCATAAGGTAATGCTGCAATGAGGGAAATTTTATCTGGATGTTTTTCTTTTAGAAGCTTGACGATTGTTGCAAAAATAATATCAACTCCAAGTGCCATCCCTGAGATGCACTCAATTTTTTCATGTTCATTTAATTGTTTGATCAATTGAATACCTAGCCATCTATAAATATAAGTGGCTACTGGATTCTGTTTATATCCACCAATTTTATTTGGCCTATGTCCTGTTACCATTATTTTATATGGTTCCATTTTATCCTTTAAAATTTACATAAATAAAACAAGTGCAGTAAGAAGAAAAATGAGCATTGAGGAGCTTAGGCACAAAAGAGAGATATATGCACAAACAGTAAAAATAACAGCCATTCCTTCTCTTACATTTCGCTCAAAACAATTAAGTCGATGACCAACTATAATCTGAATGAATTCTTCGTCATAACGCATTTTTATTCTCCTTTAATTTTGAAAGGCTTGCCAAATCTTTTTCTTTGGTTTATTTTTTGATCCCTTTGGCCTTCCTCTTTTCCTCTTTGGAACAATTTTATCAATTGGATTTAACTCATATTCTACATCAACAATTTCTCTTCCTAAAATATATAGAGGTTGTTGAGGATGTTTTAATATAACATCAGCTAAAAATTGATTGTCAAGAAATTTTTGAGCCTTTTCTTGTCCAATATATTTTAACCATTCCTCAGATACTTGCTTTAAAACTTCGTATCTATTTCCATCTGGAGTCTCAATTATTTGCATTACAGTTTCTTTGTTTCTATTTTCTTTACAAACAAAGTATCAACAGAATATAAGGTATCTTTGTTATCGATGATATGCATCTTTTTAATAATCTCCATATAATATGGATTCTTGCCCCTCAGACAATTAATTGCCGTTTCTTTCTCAATAAATCCATCAACTTTAGCAAAATCAATTCCAAGTAGGAACATTGTGAGTGCAAAAACAATAAACAAAAATCCAAACAGCCAAATTTTATTGCCTTTTGTCGTCTTCATCTTTAATTCTCCTTTTTAAAATCCAGAACAATGAGGAAGGAAGTTCTTCCTCAAATTGAAATAAATCGTTTGCCAAATTTCTGCGTGATCCCCTGCTTTTTTGCTTGAAGTATCCAAATAACTCTTTTCCACAGGAATCGTATTAAAAAACTTTTGACGAATCGAATGAGCAACTTCATGACAGCATAAAGCCATCACAATATCTTCAAAATTCTCGGACTTAAATTCTCCGATATGAGGATCTTTTTCAATATGCTTATATTCGTTAAAAACAAAATTCTTTCCATCAACATTCAAATAAGGAGCAAGTCTCAAAACAATCTTTTGAGGCTTTCCCATCCAAGAATTTTTCGCAAAACTCCTACGAAATCTGTAAGATTGAATAAAACTTGTCGTCAAATCAATGTTCAGATCAACATTATATTCTTGCTTTGCAAAATTAAGAAGCTTTACTACATAATTTATTATAAAATCTTCCCAATACTGAATGGATTTACCAGAAACATTTTGAGTATTTGTTTCTGCTGCTACAGCCTTCCTCTCATTTTCATTTTTATAATAAATCTTATCTTGTCCCTTCCATGTAAGAGTCGGATTGATTGTCTTTTCAATATGATCAAGCACCTCTTTCTTTTGAGAAAATCCTTCAGAGACAATTTCTGCATTAGAATGAGGATAATAATAATACCAAAATCCATTGACGGATTTAAATATATAAATCCGTTGAACAGTTTCGGTAAGATAAGCAGAAGTGAACGCAAATTTTTCAATTTCCCTCTTCTGCCACCACTCAATCTTTTTGCACGGGATCATGCTTCTTTCCTTTCTTGCTTTGTGGCTCCAATATAAGGAAGGAAAGGGAGAGAGTCAAGCGGTTGTAAGTCTGCTCTGCGTTTCCTACTTTGTAGCATGATTCAGGAAATCAAATATTTCGAAAGGAAAGTTTATGCCTAAGTTTCAGGTCTATCTAAATGGTAAGGTTGTGGGAAATGTTGAAATGAATAATGAACGAATTATCAAGACAAATCTTAACGAAATGATTGTGCCTCTTCAAAATTCAATCAATTGTTCTACGAAGAAGTTTGGAAATTTTTCACACAAGAACGAAAATTACTTTTGGATATCCCTTGACTTTTAGCTCTCCCTTCCTTATATTGGATCATGTTGAACAACCAAAGGAGAATTGAGAAATGGCTTGGTTTGATCAAAAGATGAAGCAGGAAATGGCTCCGAAGATCAAAAAGCTTTGTCAAAAGTATGGAATCAAGGGTCGTCTCTCGGTTCATAATCATTCAACTGTTATTTTTAATGTAACAGAAGGAATTCATGATTTTTGTAAAGACCGACCTTCTTATTTTAGTCCAAATCAATACTGGCTTGATCAGTATGAGGATAATCCAATTCTTCATTCTTTCTTAAAGGAAGCTTTTGAAATTCTTTTCGAAGGAAATTGGGACAAGTCAGATATTCAGACTGATTATTTCAACGTTGGTTGGTATGTTAATCTAAATATTGGAAGCTACAACAAGCCTTATATTTATAAGAAGGAGATCTAAAATGAACAAAACTTTTATTGCAGGAATGATCATGTCAGTTCCTCCATACGGACATATTCTTGCTCCATTTGGAATTGCTATTCAATTAATTAGCCTTGGAGTTCAACTGATTGGTCTTGGTATGATTATTTTTGGTGGAATTAAAATGTTGAAAGGAATTTAAATGAGTTGAAAGATTTTAACAATTTCTGATGTTCATATTCGAGCCTTAGAAAGGCACAAAGAATATAGACAAGTTTTTACAAAGTTACTGGCTGAGGCAGAACAACTTCAGCCAGATTTTATATTTAATTTGGGAGATTTATTTCATAATAAGTTACAACTATCTCCTGAAGCTATTATTTTAGTTAGATGATTCTATAAAAAGTTAGTAAAGATAGCTCCTGTTTATACAATTGTTGGTAATCATGATATGAATGTAACCAACAGTTTAAGGCCAGATTCTATTTCTGCAACTATTTCTGATATTGGCAATAGTTTTATCCTTAAACATTCTTCATTCCAAGAAATCTCCAAACCAACAGATTCAAAAAAAGGTGTTGCAGTAGGACACTTTTCTTGATTTGAACCGCAATCCGAATGACCTAAAAACATACCAAATGAATTTAAAGATCATATTTGTATAGCCCTATATCATGGAGCGGTTGATAAATATGAAACAGATTCTGGATTCTTCGAAAATAGTCCAATAAAATATTCTGATTGGTTTACTGAATATGATGCTGTCATGTGCGGAGATATTCATAAACAACAAAAGATGACAGACAATTGTTGTATGGTGGGCAATTTAATTCAGCAAAATTTCGGCGAAAATGTAGATAAAGGATACTTGGTTTGGATATTTAAGGATAAAAAGAATGTAAGAATCGATAGAAAACTTTTGTCCAACGATTATAATTATTTAAATGTATTTATCCCATTTTCAGATTTAGATAAAGCAAAAGAAACAATCAAAAAAGAATTGGATCAACTATATGTAACAAAGAATTCTAATATTAAGTTAATGATATCCACAACAAGAGTCGTAGATGTTGCATTAAAAGAAGATTTGGCAAAATATGTAATTGAAAACTATGGCATAACTCCTATCATAGAGGAATCTTTTAGATTAAATACTACACAAGTAGAAGGAAAGAAATCTAAAGAATTAAGGCCAAAAGAATTCTCGGATTTTTCTTATCAAAATGAATTGATAACAAATTATTTAACAAATGAATTTAGTATTCCAAAAGATATGACAATTGATGAAATTTGTGATATCAACAGAGAAATAAATGATGAATTGGGACTGAAACCTAATTTTGGATCTAAAACATGGAATATTATAGACTTTAAGTTCTCAAATCTATTCCAATATGGAGAAGATATATCTCTTGATTTTAATGAACTATCTGGAATTATTGGATTGTTTGGCGATAATGCGGCAGGAAAATCAAATCTATTAAATGCCTTATCTTTTGTTATCTTTGGAGATACAATTACTAATGTTTCTAACATAGAGATAATAAGAGATGGTCAAAAAGAAGCATTTGGAGAAGTTAATATTGAAAGAGGTGGAAAATATTTTAGAATAACAAGAAGTTTAGTAAGACAAAAAGATAAGGCTAAACACGAAGTTAAGTTTTGTGTAAAAGAAGGATCTGAATGAGATTCTTTAAATGATGAATCAGTAACAAAAACAAATCAAAGAATTGCTGAACAGCTTGGAACATTTGAAAACTTTTGCTTAACAACATTATCTACACAAGATGATTTTGCTAAATTCATTAAAACAGGCAATACTACAAGAAAAGATATTGTCATGAATAATCTTGGAATAGGAATTTTTGCAAATTTATTTGAGTATTCAAAAGATAAACTAAAGGAAATAAACGCAGTAATTAAAAACTATGAAGATTCAGATAAGTTACTTGATTCGTTATCTGTTTATAAAACAAAAAGTATAGAAATTGAATCAAGTAACGCAACAGAGTCTATTAAATTAACAAAACTAAAAGATGTTGTAAGTAAGATAGAAGAAAAAATAACAATAGAAGAGAGTAAAATAAAACCAATTACTTGTCTTATTATAGACGAAAGCAAAATAACAAAAGAACTGTTTGAAATTGATACGGAAAATGTTAAGTGGTCAAAATTAAAAGAAACTAACGATATCGAAATTGAAGAAACTCAATTATCTATAACAAAAACAAGAAAAGATATAGAAGAATTCCAAACAAAAATAAGCAATCAGTTAAAGGTTGTGTATTCAGATATTGGTAAATTAGAAGAATCTATTAAAAGACATAACAATATAACAAGTAAATTTGGCGATATTAACTGTAAACAAGATGATTGTATTTTATTACAATTATACAAAAAAGATTGTTGTGATATTGATATCGTAAATAAAGATCTTGATAAGTTAAAAGCTGGAGAGGTTGTTTTATTACAAAAACAATTGGAATTAAAAGAGATAACTAAATTGCATGATAAGTTAGATCAATTACAAAGAAAAAGTGTAGAGATTGATGCTAAACTTCAAAAGTTTACTTATGAAAAAGAGAATAAAAACAGATTATTAAAAGAGTTTAATGATAACAAAAAAGTAATAGATCAAAATAAAATAATTCAAGACGGCATAGATAAGCTTAAATTAAATAGATCAACTGGAACAAACGCTGTAGCCGAATCTACTGCATTAATAAATGCTAACAAGAAACTCATTAAAGATTATGAAACGATTATTACTGAAATATCGAGAAAGATTGATTATGTTCATGAAATGAAAAGAAAAGCAAATGTATTAGTTGTTTATAATAACATAATGAATCCAAACTCATTACCAAATAACGTATTAAAGAATTATATCAGTATTCTTGAGGATGAAGTAAATAAGATTTTAACACTAACTACTGGATTAAAGACTAAGTTTTATTTGGATACGAGAGAAGGAAAGAAAACATCTGAGCTTGTGATTGAGTTCAAGAATTTAAATGGTGATACCTGACATTCTATTTCAACTTGTTCTGGTGCAGAGAAAATGTTATTATCCTTAGCTATTCGAGTTGCTTTAATCTTAATAACAACGTCTCATAAATCAAATATACTTATCGTAGACGAAGGATTTAGTGCAATAGATTCAAAGAAATTACCAGATATAAAGAACGTGTTTCATATATTAAAATCAATGTTCAATTCAATTATTATTATATCACATTTAGACACCATAAAAGATATACCAGATAAAACTCTTTATGTAATAAACGAGGATGGAAAATCGAGTCTGGTATTATAAAAGAAAAGGGGCCGAAAGGCCCCAATTTTTTAAATGATAAGTGATTTTAAATTTTCAATTGGATAAGCTACTTTGCTATTTAACCAAGTTGATTGAATATCAAAAATTTCAATCCCGTTTGGAATCAAATTAACTGGGAATAAATCATTTTCACTTGACATAAACTTGGTATAATTATCGGCCTCCTCGTAATTATTAAACATGACAAAAAATTCACAATCATTAAGATCTCGGAAGTACATGATAATCTTTTCCATCTTTAAATCTCCTTATGTTGAGTTTTTCCAATTCGTTACGATTCCAATATAGGAAAGCAGATTGAGACTTGCAAGCTTGCTCTGCATTCCCTATATTGGTTCCAAGTCAAAGGAGAAGGCAGAAATGAACACCAAGACTTTCAAGACAATTGATTTGAAGGATGCGCTGGTCAAGATTCAGAGTCTTCAAAAGAAGGCTGAAAAGTTAGGAATCATTCCTCCAGAAATTGTTGATACAGTTGAGGGTATTCATAAAGAACTTGATGAAGAAACTGGCGTTGAAATCTCTTATAAATATTGGCAAGTTACCATAAATTTTCATCCAATCAAGCTTTCTGGATGGGAGTTTCTTGCCGAAGTTCATCATGGAGAAAACGGCAACGGCAATAGTTTCAAGAAGATCAATTTTGATGTTGAAATTCCTGAAAAGTATTATAATACTCACACAAATCTTTGTGAACATTGTGGGCATAATAGGTATCGTGTTTTTACTTACATTGTTCGCAACATCGAAACTAATGAATTCAAGCAGGTTGGTTCTGCTTGTCTCAAAGATTTTTGTGGTCATTCTTTCAACTTCATCAATACTTATCTGAAGGCTGTTGATGAGAATTTTGATGAAGGATTTGATGTTCATCATTCTGCCCCTTCTGTTTGTCGTGATCAATTTCTTGAATTGGTTGCTTATACAGCAAGAGTTCATGGATTTGTTACTGGCAAAGAATATTATGAAAAGAATGGATTTGCGGGCGGAACAGGTCGTCAGACTTGGAATCTAATCTTTTCAGATAAGAAAGGTGTGAATAAGGAAAAGGTCAATATTTCCGATGATGATAAGCTTCTTGCAAAGGAAGCAGTTGAAATTATTGAAAATCTCAAGGATGTTGAGCGAAACAATTTTCAACAAAGTTTGTATGCCGCCGGATCTGTTGGTTATCTTGATCATGATCAAGCTGGTGTTGTTGCTTATTCAATCAAGATGGCAATTCAGGCAAGGGAAGATAAGAATTCCGTAGATGTTTCCAATTCTCAATTTATTGGGAAGGTCGGAGACAAGGGAGTTCATTTTAATGTTTTAGTGATCGGTAAGCAGAATATGGGAGAATATTATTTAATTAAGATGGCGACCAAGGAAGGAAATTCTTTGGTTTGGTTTGGTTCTTTTGGATCTTTTGCTGACAATCTTGAGCCGGGAAACTGGTATAAGATTAAGGGAAATATCATGAAGCATAACAATTTCCGAGGAATCAATTCAACTCAAATCAATCGAGTGAAAGAAATTTAAAATGATTTTCGTAACTGGTGATACTCATATTCCAATTGATATTGGAAAACTTTCTTCAAAGAAATGGGAGCAAGGAAATTCATTAACCAAGAATGATTTTCTTATTATTCTCGGAGACTTTGGCCTTCTGTGGAATAATGCTCCCGATAAAGAAGAAATTTACTGGAAGAACTGGCTTGACAATAAGCCTTGGACAACTCTTTTCATTTCAGGAAATCACGAAAATCATGATCGAATTGCTCAACTTGAAGAAATTCAAATGTTTGGAAATATTGTTGGCAAAGTTTCTGATTCAATTTTTCATCTTCAAACAGGAAGAATTTATACAATCGATGGCAAAGAGTTCTTTTGTTTTGGTGGAGCAGAGTCAACTGACAAGCACCTAAGAATTGAGGGAAAAAATTGGTGGAGTCAAGAAACTGCAACAATGGAAGAAATTAATAGAGCTTTGGATTCTCTTGAAAACAAATCTTTTGTTGATATTATTTTAACACACACACTTCCAAATGATCTCGTTCCTTTTTGGAGGAAAACAAAGTGTCCAACATCAAGCTTCCTTCAGCATATTTTTGAAACAATGAATTGGAATAATTGGTTTTGTGGACATTTTCATATGAATGAAAAATTTGAGATTGTCGGAGTCGAGATTCTTTATAATAATATAAAGGAGATTAAATAATGGATGCCAAGACTTTTGCTTTTATTCACCATCAGGGGCAAAACTATGGAGATAATTCTTTTATGAGTCATCTTCATCAAGTAAAAATTATTGTTGAAAAATATTTAAGTGATAATTCTATAATTCAAGCAGCATATCTTCATGATATTCTTGAGGACACAAATTGTACCTATATGGATCTTTATAATGTTTTTGGAGAAAAAACAGCAAATGTCATTTGGCTTGTAACAGATCCCAAGGGAGAAAATCGAAAAGAAAGAAAGAAGAAGCTTTATCAAAAGATTGAAGAAGCAAAACTTGTTTTTGATGGCAATGTTTTTAATGGTGTTTATTTGATTAAGGCAGCAGATCGTCTTGTTAATCTACAAAATTGCAAGAATGGATCAAAGCATATGATTTATATGTACAAACAAGAGCATGAAGAATTTCAGAAACATTTTTATTGTATTTTGTATCATGACATTTGGAATGAAATGGATAAAATTTTGATTGATGTATAGGTTAAATTTTCATTAAATAACAAATTTAAAGGGAGCAAATGCTCCCTTTTCAATATATAATTATACCTACTCCAAGGCTTTAAAAACTTAGGAGAACAATATGTGTAGTTTAAAGAAAAAAGAAAAAACAAAAAAGGAAACGACACACCAAATGCATGATCTGGAATTGGTTCAATCAATTAATTCAACCGATTTCAGAAATGAGACTCAGAAAAAGTTACATTCTTCAATTATGCAAAACTATATAACATTTGCATACGGAAGTGCTGGTTCTGGAAAGAGTTATGTAGCATTATGATCCTCTTTAGAATTAGTTTTGAAAGGTGATTCCAAATTTAACAAGATTTATTTGGCAAAACCTTATGTTACAGCGGATGAAGATATTGGATTCTTACCAGGAGGAGTTGAAGAAAAGTTAGATCCATTCTTAATGAGTTTCTACTTAAATCTTGAAAAAATCATTGGCCCTCAACAAGTTTTGAAGTTGAAAAGAAACAGAATAATCGAAATCGTACCAATTGCGTATATCAGGGGCGTTACTTTTTCAAATTGTATTGTTATATTGGATGAAGCGCAAAATGCTACACCGTCACAAATTAAAATGTTTTTAACAAGATTGGGTGATGATTGTAAGTTTATTATAGCAGGAGACTTAAAACAATCAGATCTTGAAAAAGAATCTGGTTTAGGTGACGCAATCAATAGATTCAATGGTATTAAAGGGGTAGGTCTTGTAAAATTTACCAAAGAAGATGTTGTTCGTCATCACTTAGTTAGAACAATTTTGGAGAGATATGGAGACGAAGATTAATAACGAAGATATATTGATAAATTATATGAATTCATGATCAAAGAAAACAAAAAAAGAAATTCTAAATGAACTCTATAATTTAAAGAAAACAAATCTCGATATGTTTGATAAAAATAATGCTATGTATTTGTATAATATTGGATTATCTGAAGAATATGATTTAAGGAATGACTTGGTTGAAATTCTTGGTCCAAATTATACAAAAGTAAGACAATTTATGGCTGGATTATCTATGAATTTATCAAATCTATTTGAAGACTTATCTGCAATAGATGATAGAATTTTGAATACAGCAAAGAAACATAATTCAGATAAAGTTGTTGCAAAGATTCTTGGCTATGAAACCGATGAATCAGACGAGGGAGCCATTGCATAATAGCTCTCCGTTTGCTATATTGGTTCTGTAGCAAAGGAGGGACAGTGGAATATCCGATGAAGGCTGGAAATATTGAGGAAGCTCGCAAAGAAGCTATTCAACATTCCAGCCTTTTTCCTAATATGTATTTTATAGTTTCTGCATGTTTTGGTTTGTATTTGATGGGGAAAGATAATCTTTGGAAAAATGCTTATAGCGATGCTCTTTATTGTTGTAAGTATTATTATCATAACGGAAAAGAAAAGAGTTTCACCGAAAAACAAATTGTGAAAAGTCAAGACTCGTTTCGGGATTAAATCAAACAAGGAGAGTTCTGCCATGAAGACTTACAAGTTTTACAATGATCCCGGACACGCCTGGATGGCGGTTAAACGAAATGAATTGAATCAACTTGGAATTGCCGATAAGATTTCTTCTTATTCTTATCAAAAGGGACAGACGGTTTATTTGGAAGAAGATATGGATGCACCAACTTTTTTGAATGCTTTGAAAAACAAGAACATTCCTTGTTTGATTAAAGACATTATAGTGAATGGATATTCTCCAATCAGATATTATGAATATTATCGTCCTGATGTAATTATTAAACCGAGTGACTTTGATCACATTTTTAGGAAATAAGATGCATTTTCATTACATGCTATATTTAGATGATTCCAGATTCCCGAAGTCTTCGGGAAACTGGAGGATTGCTCGATCTGTTGATGAAGCTATTCAAATGATTTCAGAGTTTGGATTGCCAGATCAAATTTCTTTTGATCATGATCTTGGTGAGAATCAAAAGACTGGATATGATTTTGCCAAGTGGATTGTTTGGAATGAATTGGACACAAGAGGAATTTTCATAAATGTTCACTCTGCCAATCCAATTGGTCGGGATAATATTTATGGATTGATTCGGAATTGGGAAAATCACCTCAACAATCAAGTGAAGGAGAATTAAACAATGTCTCAACCAATTCTTCTGACAACTCACGATATCAATATTTATCATTCTTGGAGGAGTCGTTGGGCTTGGATGCTGGTGAATAATAATCCAGTATATTTCTATGCTGGATATGGTCTTTTTAAGTGTCAATATTGTTCTGTTGAATGTCTTAATCATGAACAATTTGAGAATGTTGCTCCTCGATTGATTAAGAAGTTTACAGAATTGTATCGAGGACAGTTCAAAATCGTTGATGGAAATGTGTTTTTTAAGGAAATCCCAACTCTTATTATGGAGAAAGAATAATGGAAAATTATATTTTGGTATATTCTCACGATAAAGAAGCTTTTCGTAAAAAAGTTAATAGTTTTATTGAAATCGGATATATTCCAATTGGTGGAATTTGTATAGACAAAGATGGCTATTATCAGGCTATGATTAAAAAGGAAAAGATGTAATGAAACATTATATTCTAACATTTTCTTATACTGGAAAGAAGAAGAAAAAATCAATCGTCTTTGACAGAAACACAATTCCAGAATTGGTGGAAATTGCTCGGAATTGCCAAAAACTTGACTATGATCAAGTTACAAAGCTCTTTAAAGACAATAAAGTTAAAAATGGATCTTGGCTTATTACAATTGAAGAAAAAGAAACTATATGAATGTAAAATGTGAATTTTGTAGAAAAGAAGAAGATCTTTATACCATAAAATTTGTTAATAGCACAAATTTTATTTGTGATCCCTGTAAGTATAAATTTGATTTGTATTGATTAAATAGAGATGGAAGGGGAAAGTTTTATATAGAAAAAGATATGGTTATTTTTACAGTCAATCCAGCTATTAAATTTCCGGTTTATTCCTTTTCGACTCATCGATACTTTCCACAAAGAAAATTCACTTATTTTAAGTGAAATAATAAATTATGAAAAGCAAATAAAAATAAGATAATGTTTAGAAAAACAAATCATGATCATATTGATTGAAAAGAGAAAGTGACAATGGAAGATTTGGATGAGTTAATGAATTTGGAGAATTATTATGATACAATGTAAACAGTGCAAAGAATATAAAAACGAAGCTGAATTTAATTTTATTGGTGTATCTAAAGAATTAAGATGAGATATATGCAAAGAATGCACAAGAGAAAATAAGAACCAAAAACAAAAAGAACAAAGAATTATGATAAGAAAGCTCTTAAGCGAAAGAGATTTTTTTAAGAAAAAGATTATAGAACTTCAGCTTAAAATAAAACAACTCGAATCTCCCTCTCCTCCTCTTGCAGAATAGGTCTGCGTTCCCTATATTGGTTCTTGAGGGCATTCAAACGCAAAGGAGACGCTATCGTGTTCAGCGAAAAAAACTACTGGATCTCTTTACGGGACAATTTAACTCAACAAAGAGTTGTTGTTGAAAATAATGAAGGAGAGCGTTGGCATTATATTATCGGAAAAGAAGATAAAAATCTTCCCAATTCTGTGAAAGGATTTTGCGGAAGAAAGTTTATCGTTCATTTCAATAACGGAGAAATTGTTGAAACAACAAATCTTTGGGAGCAAGACAGGGTTCCTGAAGAATTCCTAAATGATTTTCTTGTCAATGCAATTGTTGAAGATTTTCAACCACCATTCAGTATTTATTGAGGATAACAATGAACAAAAACGCAACAAAAGATTTAGCTCTGATGATTTTTGAGCTTGAAAGACGAAATGATTATTCCGAAAATAGAAATCGTTTTATTCGAGAATTTAAGATTGCGATTGGATATTGGCCCAATCAAAAGATTGTAAGTACAAAAGTGTTCCGAGGAGATTTTATTCCTCCAATGAAATATGAACTTCCGTCCGGAAAAAGACACTCAACATATAACTGGAGAGTTGCCCTAAAGCATTGGAGCGAATATTGTGAATAAAATCATCTTTCTCGACATTGATGGAGTTTTATTGACTCAAAGTAGTCTGATAGAATCTCGTCAAAAATATCTTAATGGAGAAACCGAATATCAATACGATGATAAGTTTGATCTAAATTGTGTCAATAATCTGAAAAATATTCTCAAAGAAGTTCCTGATGCTGAAATTGTTATTAGCTCTTCTTGGAGAATTCTTCACTCTTTAGAAGAATTGAGAGAGTATTTTTCAGATTATGGAATTAATCCATATCGAATTATTGACGTAACTCCGAAAATAAATAGGACACACCAAAGAGGATTTGAACAAACTTGTTTTGATTAAAGGAGAATAATGATATATTTCATAAAAGGATCAACTGCGTTTGAAATACAAATTCATAAATTATGGATTCGCATCTTGCGTTATAAATATTGGTGCAAAAACAATAGAATTATCAAATTCACAATTATTAAAGGAGAATAATTAATGTTTTATCAACTTGCTTCAATTTTCTTTCTTCATTGGTTTGCTGATTGGTTTTGCCAACCAAGATTTATTGCAAATAAGAAAGGAAAAGATATTCGATATCTTGCTTTACATGTTTTAATTTATACAATTATTATGTCAGTCTTTGGATGGAAATTTGCAATTGTAAATGGAGCAATTCATTTTATTGTAGATTTTATTTCTTCAAAGATTACATCTCATTGTTTTAAGAATCAACAATGGTGGGGATTCTTTACTACAATAGGGTTTGATTCTTATATTCATCAAATCACACTCCTAGCAACCTACTTCAAATTCCTCTCCTAGCGTTTGCATGTTTGCTCCTAATATGCTACCTTGTGCTCTAGGGTAGAGAGCAAAGGAGAGAGCGATGTCATACGCAGATGTTTCAACCTACTTCGAAAATAAAGGCACCATCCTTGGTTCTTTTGAGCATAAGGAAACTGGTGCTTTTTTTGAATATTCTGTTAATGATGAACAAATTATTCACGAAGGATTTAATGAATTTGTTTGGGTAAATGATGTTATTGGTTGGCCCAAGAGATACGCAAAAGTTCTCAAGACAGTTGCGTATGTTATTACCGATGAAGATGAGTTTGGAAATCCGGTCATTGAAAAATGGCCGATAAAGAATCATCGAATCTATAAGAATTGGAAGGAAAATTAAAATGCAAGTAGCTCAAACAATTCTTGAACAACTTGGCGGAAGACAATTTATTGTCATGACTGGAGCCAAGAAATTCATTGGTTCTTCCAACAGTCTTTCAATGAAACTCCCCAAGTGCAAGAACAACATCAATTCTTTGAGGATTGAACTGAATGGAGAAGATCTTTATGATCTTTATTTCTATTCAGGGTTTAATCTTGTGATGGAATTGAATTCTATTTACGCAGAAGACCTGAAGGACTGTTTTGAGAGAGAAACAGGTCTTTATGTAACTCTTTTTCCAAGGAGGAGTTAAGTATGGACAAGGATATTTTCATCAAATTCATTGAACAATGTATTAGAGAAATTAAAATGGAGAAATTCGATATTAACAAAATGCTCCTTGTCGGTAAGTTTTATGGTAGAATTGAAACTTATGAACATATTCTTAAGTGCGTAAAGGAAGGAGATTTCGATGCCAAAATTTAATTCTCATAGGACTCAACTTAAACTTGAAAAGTTGAATAAGCAAGTAACAATTGCTTACAACAATTGGAATATGAACACTAACAAAACAAAAGACAGAAAACTATTTGATAAACTCGAAGAAGCTCGAAGGGCATATGAGATTTATTTGTTTTCAGTGGAGGATTAAATAATGAAGTTTACTGATATTGCTCAAGACATGATTTTAAATAGAACGAAATATATTAATACCAGTTTTCCATATATTAAATATTGGTATTTTAATGAAGAGTATGATCTTATTGCTATTTATATGAATGGGGAACTTAAATGTAATCTATTATTCAGATAGACGCATTCATTTAATGACAAAAGAGTTTGGCGATAATCAAATCATAACAATTGAGGACAAATTTCATAATATAAAGAAAATTAAAGCAAAGGAATTGTGTTCAACAGATATTGCTGTGATGAGGAAGAATAAAATTAGATATAACATCGTATCAATTGAAAGAAATTGATAATGATAACCAAAAATCAATTAATTATACAGTCATTAAAAGATGCAATTAAATGGCACAAAGACATTCTTTCAATATATGGAGAAAATTATACAGACGAAATGTGGTTAAAAGATATCCAAAATTCAAAAGAATGGATCGATAGATATAACAAGTTATTAAATAAAATGAAAGAGAAATAAAATTGAATGATGTAAGATATACAACAGAAAGATTTTGTAGTC
>Ga0172367_10000910_pt1 | contig 44652 bp, 49 predicted proteins | sample Lak10m_FD_114542 | JGI IMG/M metagenome (GOLD analysis project Ga0172367, IMG submission 114542) | Freshwater microbial communities from Kabuno Bay, South-Kivu, Congo - kab_022012_10m | ecosystem: Environmental > Aquatic > Freshwater > Lake | place: Democratic Republic of the Congo: South-Kivu...
GTCACGCAGTGAATATCGGTTGTCAACGTTGTTGATGGCATCGCCTTCAATTCGTCAAACGTCAGCGTGAATTCTTTGTTCACCGCGCCAAAAACTCTCAGATTCCACTCACCTGGCTTATACGTTGGAACATCGCCAACATGAAGAACAGGGAAACGCTCGGTTAAATACTGTCCACTTGGCAGACGATTTCCGTCATATCCGCGCTTAACGACGTCTTCTCGATTGCGATCAAAAAATCCCATAGTTCCCTCGTAGATAGTTTGCCTCAACTCACCACTAGATTCAGTGTTGATGTCACTATTTTTGGTGCGCCACGCAAAGGCTGGCAAGCGAAGCCAGTGGGACGACGACGATTCACTACGCCCACTCGTTGCCGAAGGCATACGTCAAGCAGAGGTCATTGCTGAATCCATTGCGCCACTGCAACCAACCGCCTTGTTTTCAAGCCCATATGTGCGCTGTATGCAAACCCTTGAACCGCTGTGCAAAACAACCGGACTCCAAGTTGCGCCACACGACTTACTTGCGGAGGGCGTTGACTTCATTCGTACTGTCGAGTGGATGCACACGCTTGCTGACGGTTCGGTGATGTGCAGTCACGGTGACGTGATCCCAGAAGTTATTGATGCACTTGAGCGACGCGGAATGGAAGTGAGCGGGTTTCGCGAATCACGCAAAGGTTCGGTGTGGATTCTTAATCGCATTGATGGCGTGTTCGTTGGTGGTCATGCATGGCCACCGCCGCGCTTCGATTAACTCAGCCCGCGACTGCTGCGTTGACTTCTTCAATAATTGAAGCCACAAACCCCATCACTTCTGCTGGCGGGTTTGATGCAGCGCAAATATCTAATTGTTCTTTCGCGCCTAACGCATCGGCTGCTAATCGAAACCGCACAATTCCTAAGAAGCAATGTGCGTCTGGGTATTTAGGGTCAACCTCAATTGCACGTTCAAGACCCTGCGTTGCAGCGGCAAGCGCAACGATTTTGATGTCGTCTGCTGCATCGCGCGCAATCAGCGCGATCAACCACGACCGATAGGTCAGTGCTTCAACGTTGTCTGGGTCGAGTTTCACCACATCGTTGTACAGCTCAATAGCTTTTTGTGGGTCACTGAAGTTAATTGCTCGCGCTAGAGACAACAACGATGCCGTGGAGTTTTCGATGCCACCAGTGCTTGTTTGCCCAGGCAAGCGCTGACCTGACTGAGCTGCCAATAGCCAGCCCGCCAAACACGCAAATGCAACTATCGCAAACGACACCACAATGGCTTTTGCACGAGATTTTGGTGCGCGTCGAATCAGAGTTGACTGCCCTGCTTCTATTGCTTTCAAGACATCGGCCGCCCGTTGCGTATAGCCAGACTTCAATGTTGCGTAGTCCTCATCATCAATGTCGCCCGCCGCCCGCTCTCGCTCAACATCGCGTAACGAATTGAGGAGAAAGCTTCGCTCTTCCTCGAGGCGTGCCAGTTCGTCTGGGTTCATCTTGAACTACCGATCTTCACGAAGCGCCCGCTCAACCAGTTGCGCGTCTTCATCAGAAATTGAGTCGCTACCCACTACTTTCCAGCGACGAAACGCAAAACCCAACGTTCCAACTGCGCAAACAAGCACGAACACGGGAAGTATCCAAATCAATGAATCAAGCCCAGTTGAACTCGGCACCAACAACACGCGACTTCCAAATCGAGATTCGATATAGGCGATGATTTCGTCATCTGATCGCTGACCATCCGCAATCTGCCGCGCAACCTCTGCACGAATGGATTCGGCACCAGACGCACGAGACACGTACACACTCTCGCCAGAACACGTAGGGCACGCCAGAACTTTCGTAATTGCGTCAATGCGGTCGGCTTGGGTGCGAGGACCAGAATCTCGCAGGCTGCCGAATGCGAGCAACGCAGTTGCAGAGAGGACCAACAGCAACCATGTCCACTTGTTTTGAACCGATTTCGTCTTCATCACGAACCAAACTGCGTTTTCAGTTGAGCAAGCTGATCATCAAGCAAACCTGGCGTGAGCATGCCGGCAATTCGTAACCGCACATAACCATTCGGGTCAATCACCCACGTCTCAGGAACTTTTGCAACTCCGAAAGCAACAGAAATGGCTCCATCAGTGTCTCGAACTTTTTGCCAATCTCCACCATTCTTCGAAAAGAATGCACGAACTGATGCGTCGTTGTCATCGTTAATCACGGTGTAAATCTCTGCGGGGTTTGTCGCTTGCAATTCGCGCTCGCTGAATGCAACGAGTTCCGGATGTTCCGCAATGCACGGCACGCACGTTGAGTTAAAGAAGTTGAAAATTACCCAACTTCCCTTTCTGTTGGCCAACACAAACTCTTCATCATCCACCGTTGTCGAAATGACCGATGGTGCGGGCTGACCAAGCAAAGGAGAATCCGCATCATCTGCCGTGTTCGGCTCTGCGGTTACCAATACCCAGAGAAATGCAACCAACAACGCACCAACAACTGACGCGATGATTGGTGCAACTTTCTTGCGGGAATAAGTCGCCTGGTTCACAGCATCACCAAGAGATCAGCTGCAAAGTCATCTTCAGAAGTTGGCGAGGTTGGTTTACGACGACGTCGCCCTGGGAACGCTGCAAGCACTGTTCCAAGCGCCATGAGGCCACCGCCAATCCAGAGCCACAACAGCAACGGCTTAATGAACACCTTGATTCGCGCCTTGTTTTCATCTTGGCGAACTGGTGGTTCGAGCGTGAGATAGATGTCGTAAGCAAGTCCTGTCTTTACCGACGGCGTACCAACATTCATTCCTTGCAAAACGTACTTTGTAATTGCTGGTGCATATGCCTTACCGCCATCAATTTTCACTAAAGCCTTCACCGCAGTTGCGTTATCGGTTTTCACTTCGACCACATCGACAAGTTCAAACGTGTGACCACTAATTGACGCGACCTTGCCGGCTTCTAAATTCAATTCTTGGCTGTGAGTGAAACTGTTTGAAGCTGCAAGCGCAACAGCGATAATGATGACCCCAAGGTGCACGATCATTCCACCGTTTGCTCTACCAACTAAACCGCGTACGCCCTGCCTGCGCGTGGCTAGTACCACTTGGCGCAATGCCGAACCAGCAGCAAATCCACCGAGCCCAAACGTCAATAGTGGTGCAAGTCCCGTTGCACCAACCCACACACTCCCCGCGAGTGCAAGAACACCGCACCATGCTGGCCAGAACAATCGTTTCGACAACAGCTCTTGCGACGCCTTACGCCAAGGCAGCACGGGAGCAATGGCCATGATGGTGAGCATCGTGATGCCGATGGGAATAGTGAGTTGGTCGAAGAACGGTTCACCAACAACGATGGTTCGAGATTGCAATGCTTCGACTACAAGTGGAAACACGGTTCCAAGCAACACCACGAAAGCAAAGACAGCGAACAACACGTTGTTTGCAAGGAACGCACCTTCACGAGACAACGGCGAGTCAATGCTTCCCGGTGAATGCAGTCGATCTCCACGCCAACCAATAAGCCCAACTGAAACAATGACAATTACTGCAAAGAACGCGAGCAGCCACGGACCGATTGCACTTTGACTAAACGCGTGCACGCTGTTCACAACACCAGAACGCGTGAGGAAAGTTCCCAAAATAGTGAGGCTGAACGTTGCAACAAGAAGCGAAAGGTTCCACACGCGCAACATGCCGCGACGTTCTTGCACCAACACCGAGTGAATGTATGCGGTCGCCGTAATCCATGGAAGTAACGAAGCGTTTTCAACTGGGTCCCACGCCCACACGCCGCTCCAACCCAACACTTCATAACTCCACCACGAACCAAGAATGATGCCAATGGTGAGGAAGCCCCATGCAAACAATGTCCATCGTCGAGTTGCGAGCAACCAACCTTCGCCCAACCGCCCAGTGATGAGGGCCGCAATAGCAAACGCAAACGGAACCGTCATTCCTACGTAACCCAAATACAACAGCGGTGGGTGGAACATGACGAGCAAGTGGTTCTGTAACAACGGGTTCGGGCCAGGTCCGTCCAGCACGCCTTCAGGACCAGCTGCAAATGGGTTTGCTGGACCAAACGAGAGCAAAAAGAAAAACAGTGAAACGATGAACATGACGCCAAGTGCATATCGCGACAACACATCGTCCATCTTTTTGCGCAACCAATACGTCACGCCAAGCGTGTAACCCGCAAGAATCAGCACCCACATCAAGATTGATCCTTCAAGCGCGCTCCACACCGCTGCAAAGTTGTACACCGCAGGAGTTGAATAACTTCCCACTTTTTGCACGTACTCAAGCGAGAAGTCGCGAGTAATCATGGCTCGCTCCATGACGGCGAATGCACCAAAACTTGCAGCAAACACCAAGATCGCAAATCGCGGGATGAGTTTCGCTACAGCTTGGTCGCGTTGACGAGCGCTGGTAATTGCCGCAATCGCGCCGAATAACGAACCAATAATGCCGACTAAGAGAAATGCGCGACCCAGCGCACCATTTATCCCGCTAGCAAAGAGCACTGTTCAGCTTTCGATTGCGCAAGTCGATCCGGATTGGCCTCTGAGTAGGTATTTGAATGCTTTACTTCAATTCGATTGGCTTCGAAGGTGTCGCCCACCAACTGACCGTGCGCAACTACCGGAATACATTCTTGAAAGATTCCACCGGGGTCTCCGTTGTATCTCACATCAACGGTTTGGTTGTTGAACATCAACACAAACGTGGTGCTTCCTGTGTCCGACTTCAACGAATCTTGTTCGACGGTGCCTTGCACTCGAAGTCTGCGGTTTGGTTCGCAACCTTCACGCTTTCCAATTTCGTCAACGTTGCAATAGAAGTCAATTGCCGATGTCAAGAACTGCGAAACAATGAACCCGCCGGTCGAAACGACCACGACCAACATGGCCACATATTTCCATTTGCGATTGCGCTTACGCGGAGCAAGTGGCGCGTTGTCGGGGGAAGTACGCGGCGTTAAGTCCACGGTTTGTCCTTGTCGGCAACCGTTCGAGACAGGTTGCGCCCTTGCTTGATCGTGTACCCAACTAAACCAATGATGACGCCAAAGGTCACGGCATACGTAGCAATGATGAACCCAGCGTGATTCATACCTGAACCTCATTCAATCGCTCAGTCACCGCAGCATCGAGAGCAGTTACTTGCTGAGCATCTTGCATTGCCATGATGCGCTGACGATGCGACACCAACCATGCAAACAACACGGTGAATCCGAAAACGCCGAACAGCAAGGTGAACAACATGAGTCCGTCCATCTTGATGTCACCATCAGGGCTCAATACTGTTGCGCGTTGATGCAGTGAACGCCAGAGAACCACACTGAAGTGCACCAATGGAATTTCGAGCACAGCAAGCAGTGCAATTACTGAAGATCGACGAGCGCGTTGCTCCGCAGTTCCACCTAATCCACGCACTGCCAAATAACCGAGGTAAGTCACGAACAAAAATGCAGTCGTCGTGAGGCGTGGGTCCCACACCCAAAACGTTCCCCACGTAATGCGTCCCCACAAACTTCCACTGAGCAGCGTCATGGCCATGAACAGCACACCAACTTCGGCCGATGCGCCTGCAACGCGATCAAAGCCCATGGAGTGCTTCTTGCCAATCAACCAACACGCAGAAGCAATACCCGTGACGATGAATGCCAAATATGCAACCCAAGCAGTCGGTACGTGCACGTACATAATGCGAACTGCATCGCCTTGCACAGCGTCTTCTGGGGTGAAAAACAGTCCTCCGAAAAACACCCAACCGAGTGCGACCACGGCCATCAACCCATACATACGAGTGGTTGGCGTGCCCACCCCTTTGAACGATTGCGTCTCAGTGCTCATATGTATTGCCCTTCATCATTCCTCAATTAACGAGCTAAATGACAGCAGGCCACCTAACCCGAACACCGCAGCGAAGACCGCGAGTACTGCTACCCACGGCCAACCTTCGCCAACGGTGAGACCACCACTTCTGAACGCCGATTCGGTTGCCCGAGTTGCACAGATCAGAACAGGAGCAACCACTGGAAGCAAGAGCAATGGAAGCAACGTTTCACGGCCACGAGCACCTGCAGTCAAACCTCCGTACAGAGTACCTACGAAGGCCAAACCGGCTGTAGCGCACAATACGCAAGTGACCAATAGCACTATTCCTGATCCATTCACATTCACGCGATACAAGACAATTGCAGCAATAAACAGCATTGTTTCCAGTACGAGCAATTGCACAAATAGTGCAACTGCCTTGCCAACAAAGATGCCTTGTGGATTCACGCCTGCAACTCGCAGAGAATCAAGTGCCCCGTCATATGTCTCCACTGCAAAAGTTCGTTGCACCAAAATGAACAACGAGAACAGCGTCGCTAACCAGACCAACCCGCCGGCAACCCGCTGCAATACATCGTCGTTGTCGAGCGCAAAAGCAAACATGATCATGACGAGGCCAGAAAATGGCAGAACTTGATTGGTTACCACTCTTGAGCGCAACTCAATGCGCAAATCTTTTGCTGCGACTGCACGCGCAATACGGCTTGTTGACATAATCATTACGAATCACGCACCTGACCAGCAACAAGCGAAATCGTTCGCGTGGCAAGTTGTTGCGCCCGCTCAATCTCGTGCGATGCAACAACAATAGTTGCACCCGATGCAGCCGCTTCCTTCACGATGCGATCAATTTCATCGCGACCCTTTGCGTCAAGCCCCGCATGTGGTTCATCAAGCAACCACAGCTCTGCCCGTCGCACTACCAAACAAGCCAATGCGCAACGGCGCTTTTGGCCAGCCGACAATTCAGAAACTCTGCGACCTGCCAACTTGCCGTCAATAGCCATGCGCTCCATTGCAGAATTTCGTTCTTCGGTTGAAGCACCGACAACCGTTGACCAGAAGGACACGTTTTCCGCAATAGTGAGTTCGCCAAACAAACCGTTTTGATGACCAAGCAAACCAACGCGCTCACGAACCGACTCGCGGTCAACGGTTAAGTCGTAACCCAACACATTCGCCGTACCGCGAATTACTGGCATTAAGCCAGCACATGCACGTAGCAATGTTGACTTGCCAGCGCCGTTTGGCCCTTGCAACAACACAATTTCATTTCTCTCAACACGCAGAGTCACGCCTGCCAATGCTGGATACCCGTTGTACACAGCGACAGCATCAACGAAATTGATAACCGAATCGGTTGACATCACGATCCCGTGAACTTCGGTGGCCGCTTTTCAATAAATGCTTCTCTGCCTTCGCGCGCATCATCACTTGCCAGCGCTTGCTCGCGACACGCAGTAACCAAAGCATCAATTGATGGCTCACCTGCGCTCGACTCCAACGCAACCTTGTGACCACGAATAGTGAGTGGCGCAAGCTTGGCAATGTCGCTAGCCCAAGCAAGCGCATCATCAAGAGTTCCCAATCGTTGGATTGAACCCATGCGTGAAAGTTCGTCAGCCGAATAGTTACTTGCCGTGAGCAACATATTCCGCGCAACCGGCCATGAGAATTCGCGCACGATGCGTTCAATGGTCCAATGGTTCACCACTAAACCCAATTTCGCTGCGGGAACACCGATGACACTTGTTGGTGTTGCAACTCGAACATCGCAAGCAACAACAAGTTGCGCTCCCGCTCCAAGTGCCGGACCATCAATGGCAGCAATGGTCACGCACGGAAGTTGCGTGAATCCGCGAAGCACCTCGTTCAGCGTTTCGTGAAAGACATCCTCGCGAACTCCTGCCAAATCGGCCCCCGCACAAAATGCCGGCGCGGCGCCCGTCAGCACCAAGGCCCGAATTTTGCGCTTTTCTGCTTCAACTTGGGCTTCGCGAATCAGTTGGAGCGACTCAAGGTCTACGGCATTCCTGCGCTCGGGTCGGTTCAGCGTGAGCAGGGCCACATTGTCACGCCAATCAACAAGTACAGCACCCTTGCTCATTGTTGACCCCTGCGATCTACCATGAGTTGCAAGGATATGACTTCCGCCCCTCAACCCTCTAAAGATGCCAAGACTGTTGATGTTTCAGGCGACCCTGTCCGCGTTCGGCGCGCAGTAATCGATCGCTGGACCAGGCTCGCCAAGCGTGTGGGCTACCTCAGTTTTGGAGTGTCGATCGTCGCGGTTTTCACCGGGTTAGCAACTTCGTTCACAACGCTTATTGGCCAACTTGCAACAGGCGGACTTGTTGTTGGTTCAATCCTTCTTGCTCCATCCATTGTTCTCGGTTATGCAATTAAAGCTGCCGAGAGAGAAGATCGCCTGAACGGCAACTAAGTGATCGACTAACACATGGCACTTCGACTCCCCGCAATTGAACGCAAAGAGCAAGTACTCGATGTTGCCTTGACCGTGTTTGCCTTGAAAGGTTTCCACGACACATCAATGAATGACATCGCTGAAGCGGCCGGTGTCACGAAACCTGTGGTGTATCAACACTACGAATCAAAGCGTGCATTGTTTCTGGCAATCATTGACCATGTTGGTGATCGCATGATTGACGTATTAACTGCAGCAACGAGTGGGCTCACTGATGGTCAAGATCAAGTTGAAGCAGGAATGGTTGCGTTCTTCAAATGGGTTGAGCGAGACAAAAACGCATTCAAGTTTTTGTTCGATAGCGGAACGCAAAATGATGAAGAATTCACTGTTGCAATTCGTAAGGTACTCGATCGCTCGGCGGAGGCAATTGCTCCATTGATCGCCATTGACTTAGACCCAATTCATGTACGAACGCTTGCACATGGTGTTGCAGGCGCAAGTGAAGGGGTCGCACGCTTTCTCATTAACAACAACATCTCGTTCAACGGCGAACAAATAGGTAAACAAATCGCCAACCTTTTGTGGGCGGGCTTACGCGGAGTCGATGCGGAGTAACCTGACACTCATGGCGCACCCCGGCGAACACCACCCAGCATTTGAAGAATATTGCGAATGCATTTTTGAGCTTCGCGAGGACCACTTAGACGTCATTCAGGCACGCGTTGCAGAGAGGCTCGATGTGTCGCGCCCGTCGGTTTCCGAAATGATTAAGCGCATGGAGACCGAAGGTCTTATTCGTTTGCGCGGCACCAGAATTGTGCTCACCCCACAAGGCGAGAAACTCGCCGAATCTGTTGTTCGTAAACATCGCACAGCCGAGCGCTTCCTCACCGACATTCTTGGTCTTCCATGGGCGCTTGCCCACCACGAAGCATGCAAGTGGGAACATGTGATCAGCCCCGATGTTGAAGACGCAATCACTCGTCTGCTTGGCAACCCAACAACATGTCCGCACGGCAATCCGATTCCTGGCTCTAACTACATGGAAGAACCAACCCATCCACTCGTTGATGTTCGTGTTGGTTCTGCATTTACGGTTTCGCGCATTCCCGAAGAACTTGAATATGCCCCAGGAATGCTTGAGTTTCTTGAATCAGCCCAACTCACTCCTGGCGTAACCGGCACGGTCACTGCTTCAGCCGCAGACGGTTCAGTAACGGTTCGTTTGCACGAAACGGAAATCAACATCACTTCGTTTGCAAGCAATCGAATTCTTGTTCGCGCATGAACGTAACCGCTCGCGTTTCCCTTGTTGTGCTGGCGATGTTTTCGCTTGCTGCGTGTTCAACAACCATTGTTGATACTGCGCCGACTACAACGCTCGTGCCGCCAACCACAGTGACTCCGTCAGGAACTGCAACCGAGCTGTTTGATCAATTGCAAACCACTATTGGCGAATTGTCAAAAGCGATCAGCGACAGCGACCGCGCCATGGCAAAGGTCAAGCTTGCAGAAATTGAAGAGATTTGGAAGGTTCTGAAGCCACAAATTGCAGAACGCGGCGATCAATTCATTCAAGACATGCAACGCATAATCGACCTTGCGATATCTTCAATTGAGCGCAACCGTCCGGCCGATGCCGACAAGTCGCTGCGCTTCCTCTCGCTCGTAATTGAAACGCTGTAACTATCTAGTTATCGGTCATCGCCGGAGGCAAGTCGCGATGATGCACAACCGTTAGTCGTTGTGTTGAACGAGTGAGCGCAACATAGAGCGCGCGTAATCCATGTTCTTGTGCTGCAACTATCGCGGCAGGTTCAACAACCACTACACCATCAAGTTCCAAACCCTTCACCACACTGACCGGAACGACAGTCAGTCGCGTATCGAGTGCGGTGTTGTTCGCACGGCCGTGTTTCACACCTTCGCGAGTGAGCACCGCCGAAACCGATTCGGTCATTGCGTCTGGACACACAATGGCCACGTTTCCACCGTTGACATTTTCCATCATCAATCGTGTTTGAGCTACGACATCGTCAAGCAATCGTTCTGCGGTCGTTGACCGAACAATGTCCGGCCCAAACTCACCTTCGCGAACAGACTGCGGCGGAATAAGTGACGGTGCCGCAACTGCCAATACCTTGTCAGCAAGGGCCATGATCTGGGCTGGAATGCGATACCCAACAGACAAGTTGATGATCTTTGCTTCCTTCTTTGTTGGCAGGTAACGCAACAGGTCTTGCCAGTCATTTGGGGCAAATGCTCCTGTTGCCTGCGCCAAGTCGCCAACCACCGTCATTGCACCATTGAGCGAACGCCTATTCATCATGCGCAATTGCATTGGAGTGAGGTCTTGCACTTCGTCAATGATGATGTGTCCGTACAGGCGCATTTCATCTGATTCATCGATTCGACCGCTTTTGCGTGGTCGTGGACCAATCAACGACAGCACTTCATCGAGGAGCGCAACATCGCTTTCGGCCCAATGCACTTCAGCCAGTGATGCACTGCGCTCACGGACCAGTAATGGCCATTCATGTTCTTTCAACACATCTTGTGCGGCGGAGCGAACCAGTGCTCGCGAACCATACAAATCGTGCAGTACTTCGGCGGGGCTCAGCACCGGCCACATGCGAATAATGGCTGCGCGGAATTCTGGAATGTCACGCAGGCTGTCGCGCAATGCCTCAAGATCAATTTCTTCGCGCTTGCTCGTTGCTGCCATTGCCGCAACGACTTCCGTTTCTACCCAACGTGCTGCAGCATTGTGTCGGCGATAACGACGACGCGCATCGCGAATAATGCGAGACGACTCAGTCACTCGAAGTCGCAAGTATTCGGCGCCAAACGGAATCACCAAGTCTTCGCGCAATGGGCGTTCGCGATCGCGCACTGCAGCGGCGATGAACTTCGACATGCGAATGTCACCTTTGACTTGTTTTGTTTCGTCGTCTTCAACTAAACCAACACGATGGCCAGGCACAAGGTCGGCAAGCACCACTTGTTGAACGCCTGCTTCACCAAGCGAAGGAAGTACCTGTTCGATGTATCGCAAGAACACTCGGTTAGGCCCGACAACTAAGACTCCTTGATCTTCAAGCGGGAATCGATAGGTGTACAACAAATATGCAGCACGGTGCAGAGCAACAACGGTTTTTCCAGTTCCTGGTCCGCCTTGCACAACCAACACGCCGCTTTGCGGTGCGCGAATGATTTGATCTTGCTCCGACTGAATGGTGGCAACAATGTCGCCGAGTTGTCCGGTGCGACCACGTGACAGCGCGGAGATAAGTGTGCTGTATCCGCGTAGTCCAGTGCCGTCGTGTTTCACTCCTGCTTGCGGGTCGCCACCTAGTCCTTCATCATGACCAAGGCCTAGGTGACCTTCGCCGAACAATTCATCTTCAATGCCTTGCAACTGTTGACCGTGCACTGAAAAGTGACGACGTCGAGCAAGACCCATAGTCTCGCGACCCGTCGCGCGATAAAACGGTTCGGCAACAGGTGCACGCCAGTCCACCACAACCGGTTCGCGCGCTTCATCGGCAACCGCCAAGCGACCAATATGAAAGCTTTCAATTTCATCTGGTGTTTCAGCAACGCGATCAATTCGACCAAACACCAACGCCGCATCACCCAAATCCAATGTGGTCAGACGCTGCAGCAATTGCTCATCAAATGCATTGCGTTCGTAACGGGCTTGAAAGGTGCCGCCCGTATTGGCCTCGTTTAGGTCACGAATACGCCAAGCGTCCTTGCGGCTCTTATCCAGGCAGGCGTAGGCATGGTCGATATAGGCCTGCTCGGCGGGAAGGTCTGGGTGTTGTTGGCTCATTTTGGGGTTCATCAACTCTACCGTCAGAACCGAACCGCCGATTTTTGAAATTTCCACGTATTTGGCAGTATCCACGTACACAGTTCGTCCACATCACTATTGGCAATTCCTGCATCGGCGGAGGCAGACATGTCCAAATCATTCATGCGGTATTTGCGCGTTGCGCTACCAGCAGTTGTTCTTGCAACAAGTTGTGGAACACCAAGCGAAGAACTCGCCTTCAACACCGTGGTAACAACACTGCCAGAAGCAAACACGTCGACAACCACGACTATTGCGGCAAGTGAACGCGTTGAGTCTGTAGTTGCGAGCAACTCCGACACCATCAATCGTGTCGTGCGCGACTTCAGTCGTATTTATGAAGAACGCGCGCAATGTGGCAGAACGCCTGAACAATGCCCCATTAACAACATGGCCGTGAAGGGTAGCCCGCTGCACAGCTCGCTCATGGAAATCATGAATGAGCGCATTGTTGGAAACCTGTACACGCGCAGCGACGCAGGAAAGTTGCGTGTCCGCATCGAATCAGTGGAAATCATCAACACCAAACGCGCAACCGTGCACACATGCATCTTTGACTCGGTAGTGCTGTTCGATTCTGGTCAGATCGACGGCGCTGCCGACGACATCGTGTTTGACGATTCGGTGATTTCGGCATTCATGGTGTGGAACGTGCAACTCGACAACGGCACATGGAAGTGGGTTTCTTCCACCGCCACACAACGAAAGATCGGAGGGGACATATGCGGATTTGCAAACTAGCAATCACGGCACTTGTCATATCTATAGGAGCAACGCCAAACGAAGTGCATGCAGGCGATTCCATTGGCGGCAGCTCTACCAGCAGTGCCGGAATTAATGGCAACCAAATCATGGCCGGCATTCAATTTGGAGCAACGCCAGGAGGTTCAGGGGCATCCGAAGATTGCGAATGGTCACTGGCGATCCCCCACGATTCGCACACGGGAAATCAAACCATGGTGCAAAAAGTTTCTGGAGGTATGAGTTATCGCCTCTTTGAATACACCTGCCTCGATCGCACTCCTGCAACAACCTTCCATTGGATTCCGCAAGTGTCCACTACACAACTTGCACAGCAAGCAGCATCGGTGGTGTACGACAACATTCCCGCACCTTGGGGAAACTTTGCACCACCAGCTCAGCGCGGTGTCGTAAAACTAGGAACATGGTTTTGGGTGAACCCGTTGATGTGGGTTCCCGTTAGTGCAACAGCAGGTGTGCCTACGCCTGCTGGTTACATCTCGGTCACCACTACCGCAACTCCGAAGAAACTCATTTTTGATCCAGGCGATGGGGCGCTCGGCTCCGGCCCTGTCACCTGCGACGGACCAGGACTTCCCTGGATAGAAGTATTTGGAGATCGCATGAGCAGTAATTGCATGTACACCTATGCGCATTCTTCATCAATGCATCCGTCTGGAGTATTTCCCGCAAAACTTTCGGTGCAGTGGCACGTCTCGTACACCACAAACCTTGGCGCTCGCGGAACAATTGGCGACTTTACATTTGCCGCAAACCATCAACTACTTGTTCGCGAAGTACAGGCTTTGGTTACCCGCTAAACATCTGTCGTTGCTATTGCCCCAGATTTCGCATCGAGCACTCGAAGTAAATCGGATGGCGCAACTTCTAAGTCAAGGCCACGACGACCGCCACTAACAAAAATGGTGGGATAGTCACTTGCCGATTCATCCACAACGGTGAGAAGTTTTTTCTTCTGTCCGAACGGACTAATGCCGCCAACTACATAACCAGTAATCCGTTGCGCATCATTCGCGGGCACCATTTCACATCGCTTCACCCCAAGAACAAGCGCAAGCGATTTCAATGACAACTGAGAGCTCACGGGAACAATGGCAACTACTGCCGATTTCTCCGACTGCGCAAGCAGAGTCTTGAACACTCGTGATTCCTCAACGCCGAGCGCATGCGCCGCTGCCCTTCCATACCCAAGTTCCTCGGCATCAACGAGGTCATGATCAAAGGCATGAACGGCAAACTCAACGCCGCTTCGCTCAAGCATCACCATGGCTGGAGTTGCACCCTTCATCGCCTACTCAGCATACGAATATTGGGGTTATTCAGTAGGAACGGGGGTAGTTGCCTGACACACTGAAGGGTCGCTCATAGCGGCAATAGAGACTTCGAAAAGGACCCAACATGCCAGTCAGCAATTCTCGCGACACCATTTTGCTTGAACGTCGTTATGCGGCAGTGTTCACCACTATTACTGATGAATCAATTGCCAAACTGGCAGCCGCAGTTGACGAGAAATTGCGTGATGCTCTTGCCAAAGTTCTTGCTCTTCCAGCAGGAACGTTTGACGATGCAGTAACCGTTGCACCAAAAGTTCGTGAGGCAATGAAAGCTCGTAAGGCATACCTAGACACCGGCGTGTTGTTCGGTGAAGCTGCAACCGAGAAAGCCATTGAAGTACTTGGCGACAAATCGGAAGACCCAAGCTTGGAAGACTTGAACAACGTCTTGCCAGCACTCATCGAAGAGTTCAGCCTTGATGCATGCCGTCTCATGGCAGTGCAGTTTTCAGTTTCACTCGGCGGATTCCGCAAGCTTGTAAACACCGACGAACGCTTTGCTATTCCTTCAACGGGCAACGCACCAGTTGCCACCGCAGCTGCTCCAATAAAAGATGCAGCCGCTCAAGAAGAGAAGAAGCGTGCTCGTGCAGAACGCAAAGAAAAAGACAAGGCAGCACGCGCACAAGCCGAGGCACAACGTCGTATCGCCCGCGGTCGCGCATAGGCAACTGCCATGACACTTCGCCTTGCCAACCTCAAAGGTCGCGCGCAGTTCATCGTTGGCGATATATCTTCGCCACGCGCAATTGACGTCGCAACTGCCAGCAACAATTCTCTATCAGCAGACCCAATGCTGTGCTTCGCTCACTGGGATTCATTGAAGAAACTCGCAGCAACACTTGATGCAAGTTCAGGAACTCCCGTTGCCATTGCAGATCTTTCGTGCCCAGTACCACAGCCACGCCAGATGTTTGCTGTTGGTCTGAACTATCGCCAACACGCTGCAGAAATGGGAAGCCCACTTCCGCCACTTCCTTTGGTATTCGCAAAATTCCAAAGTTCGCTGAACTCCCCAACTGGCAACATCGAAATCTTGAGCGACACCGTTGACTACGAGTCTGAACTTGTCATCATTGTTGGCAAAGGCGGTCGACATATCGATGAAGCTGTTGCATGGGACCACGTTGCGGGTCTGTGCGCAGGACAAGATGTGTCGGATCGTGGATTGCAATACATGGGTTCTCCACCACAGTTCAGTTTGGGCAAAAGCCGCGTTGGTTACTCACCGATCGGACCATGGGTCACCGACATGTCAAACAACAACAAGCGTGATAACTTGAAGCTTGGTTGCACCGTAAACGGCGAACAGCGTCAAGACACACAAACTAGTGACATGATTTTTGGCATTGCCCACATCGTTTCGTACATGTCCACCATTGTTGAACTGTTTCCTGGTGATGTCATCTATACGGGTTCGCCGTTCGGCGTTGGCCATGGCCGCAAACCACAGCTGTACCTCAAGCCTGGCGACGTAGTGGAAACCACGCTTGAAGGCGTTGGCACCATTACTAACCGCTGCATATAAATCTTCACCTCACCCAATCGGGGTAGATTTCTCGTATGAATTCGGGGAAAACCACCGTCATCACTGGCGGAACTGTTGTCGATGGATCGGGTCAACCAGCACGCCTTGCAGACGTTGCATTTGTTGATGGTGTGATCACCGAGGTTGCTGCGCCAGGAGAAATTTCTACAGCACATGCGCATCAGCACATCAAGGCTGATGGACTACTGGTCACCCCCGGCTGGGTCGATGTGCATACTCATTACGACGCGCAAGCCACATGGGACCCGTGGATGACACCAAGTAGTTGGCACGGTGTAACCACTGCAGTCATGGGCAACTGCGGAGTTGGATTTGCGCCGGCAGTTCCAGAGCGTCATCAGTGGCTTATCGAACTCATGGAAGGTGTTGAAGATATTCCTGGTTCGGCAATGGTCGAAGGAATTACTTGGGAATGGGAGTCATTCCCTGAATATCTCGATGCGCTTGAACGTAAACCCCACGTCATCGACTTCGGAACACAGATTGCGCACGGCGCATTGCGTGCATTCGTCATGGGTGATCGTGGAGCGAACAATGAAATTGCCACACCAGACGACATTGCGCTGATGAGCAAACTCACCGAGGAAGCACTGCGAGCAGGCGCGCTCGGTTTCTCAACTTCGCGGACACCTCTGCACCGCAGCAAGAGCGGCGAACTGGTTCCGGGAACCACTGCAGCACCAAACGAGTTATACGGAATTGCCGATGCGATGAAACGCGTTGGTCATGGCATCTTTCAGTTTTCGCCGGAACACACTCGCGTACCTGTTGAAGAATGGCCATGGATGCAAGAACTCGCACGTCGCAGTGGTGCAACCGTAAGCGTGAACGTGAACCAACTTGACGATGGAAGCGAGGTGTGGCGCAAGACATTGGCGCTACTTACGAAGGCACACGAAACCGGAGAAAAGATTGTTGCGCAAACAGCTGGACGCTCAATTGGTATTTTGATGTGCCTTGAGGGCAGCGTGCACCCACTGCTCGCCCACCCTGCTTATCACGAAGTGATGCACTTGCCACTTGCAGAGCGTGTGGCTGCATTGAACGACCCAGTGCGTCGCCAGCGATTTGTTGATGAGGTTCCACAAGATCGCTTCTATGAAGGCTTGGTTACGAAAGCGCTGAAGCGCATGTACCCAGTGACCAGTGGGAACATCGATTACGAACCGCATCCTTCGCAGTCAATTGGCGAACAGTCAAAGGCAACAGGCGTTCCTGCAATGAAACTGATTGTTGATCACATGCTGTCAAACGGCGGCAAGGGCATGATTTATTCGCCGTTCTTCAATTACATGTATGGCGACCTCTCCATGACCTACGAGATGATGCAGCACCCGCAAACACGCAATGGCCTTAGTGATGCCGGTGCACACTGTGGCGCAATTTGTGATGGCGGTATGCCCACATTCATGCTCACGCATTGGGTGCGCGATCGCACACGCGGACCAAAGCTGTCGCTCGAACACATTGTGTACCGCCAAACACGTCACACTGCAGAACTGCATGGCCTGTTGGATCGTGGCTTATTGAAACCAGGCATGAAAGCCGACATCAACATTGTTGACTTCGACAATCTTGGCTTTGACATGCCGCAGATGGCTTACGATTTACCAGCAAACGGTCGTCGACTCGTGCAACATGCCAATGGTTACGTGAAAACCTTTGTTAGCGGTGTGCAAACCGTAGACAACGACGCGTTTACTGGCGAACTGCCTGGCGCGCTCATTCGCGGACCACGCCGCTAAACACGAATTAGGAAGTCATTCCACCAAGGCCAACGAGGCCTCGTGCAAATTCAATTTCTCCCATGTGACGAAGTCCGTGTTGATAAATCCAACACTCCACAGCGTCAAGCACCGTAATCCCCACTTCTCCTGCAACGCGAGCGCTGTAGGTGCTGGCAATCTGTGGCGGGAACGGACGAGGAATAACTACGCGGGTGAGCTCCTCTGGTTGCAACTGAGCAAGCCACTCGTGCACGCGATTAAACACCATCTGCAAATACTCCTGAAACGCTTCGTAGTCACCAATACGCTGCCCAACCATTTCATCAACAGTCTTGTGTTTGCCGTGGTCAGCAATTGCAGGCATTACTCGCGCATTCCATTCGTCATTCCACACCGGCATTTGCCCGGTAATCAACATGAATGACGAGTCAATCATGTTCGTGATGTGAAATAGGCTGAATGCAATTGGCAACACACCCTCACGCTCGAAGTGATTGACATGATCAAGCGTCATGGTGCTGAGCGCCTGGTCATATAACGAATGCAACGCTTTCATTCGGCGTTGCAGTGAGTCAATGATGAGTTCATTCGACATTGCTATTCCTTTGCTGCTTCTGCACGCATTTCTGCCTGCTCATCAATTTTTGTTGGACGACTACGAATTTCAAATGTCGCTTTCTCAATCTTTCCCGTAAATGGAAATGGCGCGACATAGTCAGGACATACCGGCGACAAGCGATCGCATCCCAAGTCCATTCCCATGCTTCCCAAAATTCTCATGATTTTTGGAATGTGCACACTTCCCACATCTTTTCCATCAACCATCAACGTGATAGTTCCGGTTTCGCCATCGCGATCAAATCGCGCTGCAAGCGAGTGCTTGCCAGCTGAAAGCGAAACTGGAGCGCTTGCTCGTTGGTGTTTGCCAAGCGCGTTGTAATAGAAATTCAATTCTCCATTGCGAATAAACATGGAGTGCCCAATGTTGTGTCCGCCTCGTGCATAAATAACACCTTCAAGTGGCGCACTACCCACTTCAATCTCTGCCGTAAACGTCCACGCACGGCCACTCAACATCGGGCAGGCATCGGACGGGATGTGGGCAATCGGCGGATAGTACGTATACGTATTGCCGTAGTGCGGCGAACCGGGACGAGACTTGCTACCAAAGATTTCAATACCTCGGTCGTCAAGCGGAAGTACTCCGTACTTTTCCGCTTCTTCCCACCACAACGCGATCATCTTCTTCAAGCGCTCGGGCTCTTTTGAAGATAGGTCATGCATTTCCGAGAAGTCTTCGTTCAGGTTGTACAAACCCCAGGTGTCGTTTTCGTATGGCACGTTTTGGTCATGGAATGTGACCGCTTTGTAGCCTTCCGACCAAATGGCACGGTGCCCCATCATCTCGAAATACTGAGGACCTCGCTGCGTTTCCTGCAATGGTCCACCAAATGTGTAGCGCAGACTTTCGCCGTGCATTGCCATTTGTTCATGACCGTTCAAAGTATTTGGCTGCTCAACTCCAAGCGATTCGTACACGGTAGATGCGATATCGGAGATATGACAGAACTGTGTGCGCACAGCACCTGGGTCAGCAATTTCCTTCGGCCACTTGATGATCAGTGAGTCACGAATTCCGCCACCGTATGTTTGCGATTTGTACCAACGACTAGGTGTGTTACCGACTTGCGACCAACCCCACGGATAGTTCGAGTGCGCCTTTTTCGTGCCGATGTAGTCAAGCCTGTTGGCAACAATTTCGTCAACATTTTCCCACTCGTTGTTAAAGAAGCTCCACTCATCCATTACACCTTGTGGTCCGCCTTCGCGGCTTGCACCATTGTCAGACAACAACACAATCATGGTGTTATCAGACATTCCACGCTCTTCTAAAAATGCAAGCAGTCTGCCAATTTGTGCATCGGTGTGATCGAGCATTGCTGCGAACGCTTCTTGCAATCTGCACGCAAACAATTGCTCGTTCTTCGTCAATTCAACCCATGGGCGAACGCCAGGGTTGCGCATGGCAAGCGTGGTGCCTGGAGGAATAATTCCCATTTCTTTCTGTCGTGCAAACACTCGGTCGCGATGCACATCCCAACCCTCATCAAACTTGCCACGCCATTTCGCCAAGTACGAATCTGGTGCATGGTGTGGTGCGTGTTGCGCGCCGAAAGCTAAGTACAAATAGAACGGGCGGTCTGGTCGAACGGATACCAAGTCACGAATCCATATCGTCGATTGATCAATCAAGTCTTCGGTGAGGTGATAACCCTCCTCCGGTGTGCGTGGAGGAAGAATGTGCTGATTGTCTTGTGTGAGTTCTGGATAGAACTGATCAGTTTCACCATTTAAGAATCCGTAAAAACGATCAAAGCCTTTTTGCAACGGCCAGTTGTGATGCGGTCCTGCTGCGGTGCACTCTTCCATTGGCGCCAAGTGCCACTTGCCTGCACAAAAAGTTGCATAACCCTGCGTGCGCAACACCTCAGCGATGGTTCCTGCACGTGGAGATATTCCGCCACGCATGTTTGGGAACCCCGTATTCCAGTTCGACACTCCACGCATACCCACTGAGTGGTGATTGCGTCCCGTTAACAATGATGCACGCGATGGTGAGCACAACGCCGTGGTATGAAAACCGGTGTACCTCAGCCCAGTTGCAGCAAGTGAATCGATGTTCGGAGTCGGAATTTCGCTTCCAAAACAACTGGGGTGTGCGAATCCCATATCGTCAAACACAATGGTGATCACGTTTGGTCCACCAAGTGCCTTCGGCAACTCAGGCCACGATGGAGTTGACTCCTGATAGGTGTTGGCGATCTTGCCTGTGAAGCTCGGCTCGTACTGACTCATGAGAATTGCCCCCTTGCACAGACTCTATGTTTTGTCATAGAGTCTGTCAAAACACATCAAGGGGGAAACGATGTCCGAAGAGCAAACACCAAATCTCAAGCACAAATACGGCCGAATCGACTTGGATTACGCCGCGAAGCTTGCAACGACTCCCCCAGAACAAGACGGACCAATCTTCATGGTCAACCTCATGAAGTATCACGAAGTCGCTCAATACAGCAGCACCGATGCACCACAAGTGAGTGGTCGCGAAGCTGACGACAAGTACAACCCAGCTTCAATCCTGAACAAGATTGGCGCAGACATTGTGTTCGTTGCCGACGTAACGAAAAATCACATCGGTGACGAGGACTGGGATCGCATTGCCATCGTTCGCTACGCAACACGCAAGTCATTTATTGATATGCAGCAACGTAAAGATTTTGCCGAAAAACACGAACACAAAGCAGCCGGCATGAAGCGCACCACCATCGTGTGTTGCAGGCCGGTAGATGAAGCGCTTGATACTCGCACGCGACCACAAGATTTTGGCTTGCGCAACATTGTCATGGTGGTTCGCCAAACATCGGACCGCGAACAGGTATTGAATTCATTACCAAACGCAGTTGGCATGCGCGCCGAAGGCACCATCATCGGTGACGGTCGCAACTACGACACTGTGCAATTTGTTCACGTTGCAAACGAACAAGAGGCAGATGCTCTCGTTGCGTCGATCAATGGTCTTTCTTCTGGCGAAAGTTATGCAATGACACTTTCCGCATCAATTGACGGAATTACTTCATAACCCCATGACCAGTATTCCGGCATCCGCAGTTGACGGTCGAAGTCTGCGTCGCGAACGCAACCGACAAGACATTGTTGATGCGCTACTCGGCCTTATTGAAAATGGAGAGACCGAAATCAGTGCGGCGCTCATTGCGAGCAAAGCTGGTCTTTCGGAGCGATCTATCTTTCGATATTTCGATGATGTTAACGACCTGTACCGCTCGGTGTGTGACTTGGCATTTTCGAAGGAAATTGAATACGCCCTCATCGATGATGCCGGTGTCGGTTCGCTTGATACGAAGATAGAAAACTTCGTCAATCAACGTGTTCGTATTTACACAATGAATGAAAAGATTGCTCCAGCAGCACGATCGTTTGCCTTCAAGAATCCGATCATCAAAAACCAACTCGTCTTCGGACGCAAATTGCTTCGCACTCAAATAATCAAACACTTTGCCGAAGAACTTTCGGCATTTGACAAACAACAACAGCAAGTTGCAGTGGCAATTATTGATTCACTAACCACATTTGAGTACTACGACATGATGCGCTCAGACCAAAAAATGTCAGTACAGGCCATTAAGTCAGTACTTACCGAGTCGATTCGAAAGGCACTTCAATGAAAGCACTACGCACACCCGACAGTCGGTTTGACAATCTTGCCGATTATCCCTTCGCTCCAAATTATGTCGAGATCAACGATCTTGTCGGTGGAAGGCTCCGAGTTCATTACCTAGATGAAGGTCCGCGCGACGGTGACATTGTGCTGCTTATGCACGGCGAACCATCGTGGTCCTACCTATACCGAAAAATGATTCCCATTCTGGTTGCAGCAGGCCACCGCGTGATTGCCCCAGACCTCGTTGGTTTTGGAAAATCGGACAAACCAACCGAAATGACTGACTATTCGTATTCACGTCACGTGCAATGGATGGCGGAGTTGCTTTTTGATCACCTGTCCATTCGCAAGACCACGTTCTTTGGCCAAGACTGGGGCGGTCTTGTTGGCCTGCGCCTCGTCGCAGCCGAACCCGAACGCTTTTCACGCATTGTGGTGAGCAACACCGGTCTTCCAACCGGCGAACAACCACCAACCGATGCGTTTATTGCTTGGCGTGACTTCTCCCAGAATTCAAAAGTGTTCCCAATTGGCACCATCGTCAATGGTGGAAGCGCAACAGACTTAAGCGAAGCAACTATTGCTGCCTACGATGCACCGTTTCCAGACGACACATATAAAGCCGGTGCGCGAATTTTCCCATCGTTCGTTCCAACTTCGGTTTCCGACCCTGCATACAACGACAATGTCGCCGCCTGGGAAATACTGAAGAGGTTTGAGCGTCCAGTGTTGTGTTGCTTTAGCGACAAAGATCCAGTCACTAAAGGTGGCGCAAAACCGTTCATGACGTTGATCCCTGGAGCACAAGGTCAACCGCACGTCACTATCGAAGGCGGTGGACATTTCGTGCAAGAAGACAAGGGAGAAGAAGTCGCCGCACTCATCAACTCATTCATCGCATCAACACCTCTGTAAAGGAAACCAACATGGAAATCACACTGCTCGGAACCGGAAGTCCGCTACCCGACCCACGTCGAGGTGGGCCCGCAACATTGGTTCGTGCAGGTGGACAAACCATCTTGGTTGACGCTGGACGCGCAGTGGTGATGCGCCTTGCAGGTGCGGGCACATTGCCTGTGCTGCTGAACGCGGTGCTCATTACCCACCTGCACAGTGATCACATCACCGATCTCAATGACGTCATCACTTCACATTGGGTAATGACGGGTCAGGAAACTCCGCTTGTGGTGTATGGCCCTCCAGGAACCCAAACTGTCGTTGATGGAATTTTGATGATGCTTGCGCCAGACATTTCATACCGACTTGCCCACCACACCGACACGCTTACCTACAGGCCAAAAGTTGTGGTTACCGAAGTACAACCAGGTGCAACGTTTGCAATTGGTGATGTGCAGGTAAAAGTTGCACGCACGCATCACCAACCAGTTGAGCCAACGGTTGCGTTCCGCCTGGAACACGACGGCAAGTCAGTTGTACTTGGTGGCGACGGTATTCCTTGTGACACATTGGACGAAATCTGCGCAGGAGCCGATGCCTACGTGCAAACGGTGATCCGCGAAGACTTGGTGAAGCTTGTTCCTAACAAGCGATTCCTCGACATTTTGGACTACCACTCAACCATTGAGCAGGCCGCACAAACAGCAACTAAAGCAGGCATCAAGAAACTGATCCTTACGCACTACGTTCCGTCAATGCAGCCGGGTCAAGAAGATGAATGGCGTGCATTCGCTGCGAAGTACTTTGCTGGTGAAATCGTGCTGGGCGACGACCTCACCACCACCACCATCTAACCCTCGGTTGGGTCTGTAACTGCAATTCCACTTACAGACGCTGCAGCACACAGTTTTTTGTCCGAACTAGAGAAGAGATCGGCGCGCACCATGAGTGCGGTTGCTAAATGAATTGCATCCGCGGTCTTTAGTGGCAATTCCTTCACCAGTTCGCACGATGCGTCAATCACGTCAGACGTGATGTCAACAAGAACCACATCTGTAAACAATTTATCCATTTCATCTAGACGCCCCCGAACAGCGCTCGCCGAAACACTTCCCTCGCGCACCTTTCTCATGAGTGCAGAATGCATTTCGGTTCGTGTCAACTGAGAGCACACCTTTTCGTCACTGAGGTTCCAGATGTTTAAGTTTTCTTCAGAACCGATTTCTTTAATGACTAATTTGAGGAGTGATGATGTATCAAAATAGGTGATCATTAATAGCGATCTTCAATAACTGCTTCAGAAAGGCTGAAGCCAAGATCAATTGGTGGCGGCAGTACGGTGCGTCTCGTAAGAGCTGGCCGCGCCTTACCTTCGGCAATTAAACGATCGAGTATGAGTTTTGATTCACTGACTGGGCTAATGCGCGCAACCGGTTTTCCGTGTTCTGTCACGATGATTTCGTCTCCCTTTTGGACACGATCGATGTACTTGCTGAATTGGCTCTTCAAGTCACGAATTCCGACTTCAACCTGACGGGTTTGAGCGATTTTCTTCATCCTTCAATTGTAGTCACATTTATCTTTGATAATGACCACAATTTTCCTACACCCTCACGGTTGAAGTTATGTGTGGGCCTAACCCTCTTGGCGGAAGCCCCATTCAACACCCTGCGGAGTGTCTCGTACCTCAACGTTGATTTCGGCGAAACGATCGCGAATCAGGTCGGAAAGATCAAAACGCTTGTCAGCACGAACCTGCGCGCGCAGATCGAGCAGAATCTGCACGTATGGACCAACTACTTCGCGCGGATCACGCAATCCAGCCGTTGCAGCTCCAGCAAGGCGCGTCACCATACTGCGCAGCACACTGCGTGCATAGTCGGCGTCAGAACTTTGCAAAGTGTCTGCCGACCATCCCGTGATTGCATCATCTAGCTCAAGTGCTGCACGCGCTGCCGCATCTGCATCTGCATTATCAATTGCTTCCTGGAATGCATTGTTTAAACGATCGGTTGCCTGGCGCAGATTGCTGTCTGCCGTTTCGACCACTGCTGCAGCAACTGGTTCAGCTACTGCAGCCACCGATACGACTGCATCCGACCATGGGTTGCGCAAACGATCAATGGAGAACACTTCGCCGCTTGCGACTTCGGTTGTCGCGCCACGCAAGCGAATACTGATCACTCCCTTGCCCACCACCGTTGCCGTATTTCCATCAAGGTCAAGCATCAGGCCGGTGTGCTCGTCTACACCGAGAACGAATACATCGTCTGGCAACTCAGTTTCCATGACCGAAAGGCGACGCTCGCCCATGTAACAGAAACGAGTGTCGTGATGACCGCCTTCAGCATTGTTGTAATGCGGAATCACTACAGCATTAATGCCAATTTCGCCGAGGATGTTGAGGCCCTCTAACCAATATGGGTTTGCTCCTGCTTTGTAGATCTCATACACAGGAAGCGTGAATCGTCCGAGCGTCAGAGCAGCGGCAGATGCGAATGTCACTACTCCGCCATCTCTCAACTTCTTCAGTAGCAATCCAGCGAGTGGACTTCCGTGCCAATGACGCAACGCATATGTTGGCGATCCAGGCCCTGCAAACACATAATGCGCATTGGCAACAAGTTGCAGACCGCGTTCAACAGCTAATGCATCTGCATCAAGCAATTGCGTGAGCCCAGCAACATCCAACTTCATGTTGATGCTGGTATTGAAGTACTCCACCGCTTTAGAAGCCAACTCGGGAGCGTTCTCTTGGAATCCATACGGCGTGTCGAGCAACGTTGCGCGAGCAGGGTTTGGCAGCATCCGCGAAATCAAACGGTGCGTTGGCACCATGGTTGGTGCTGTTTCACCCGAACCCATAATCACCAACATGCGCGGAAGCGTCATTTAAAGAACCCATCTCTTGTTGCGGCATGCACAACTTGTGCAAACCGCACTGGGTGTTGTGCATGCAAATCGTGATCTGCAGGACTAAACCATTCAACCCGAACTTTGGGCACACTGCGCAATGCGCGTTCAACTGCCTGACGCTTGGTATCTGAAAACATACCTCTAGGGCCTTCAGCAGGAACGAACATCACTGGCACCGAGATGTCCCTATATATATGAGTGGGTTTGTGTTCCCACAAGCCGCGCAACACCATGAGGTGACGCTCCAACGTAAGCCATGGGCGAATGGTTCCATCTGGCAAGTGCTCAAAGTTTGCCATGCTGCCGTCAATGCCGGTTTTCGGCCAGTCTGCATGCGCGCTTTCCATGTATCCGCGCATACGCGCCACGGGAGTGCCCAACAAATTCGGAGGTCGAAGCTTTAAAGAACATTCTTCCCACTGTGGAAAATGTTCTTGCAATTCCAAGAATCCACCATCAACTGCTACTACTCCACGAACAAGTTCGGGGAAAGCATGCGCAAGTTCAACGACAACGTTGCCACCCCAAGATTGACCTGCAACAAGCGGTCGTTCGTAACTCTGCGATGCAAGTACGCGCAACACACCTGCAACATCATTCGTCACCGTCTGCATGTCGTACCCACTGTCGGGCTTTTCACTCAATCCATGTCCACGCAAGTCCACTGCAACTACTGCGTGACCAAGCGAGGCAAACTCGAGCGCCGCCCCCTCCCACAACATTGCATTCGATGCCAAGCCATGAATCAAGACCAAAGGGGCAGCCGACGCTTCTGCGGGGTTGCCCCAGCGCACTGTTCGTAACGTCACGCCAGTGCCACTTTCCACCATCACCGTGGTGCACTCAGCAGAATTCATAGCAATCACACTACGCTTCACATTCAATGAAGCCGAATGTTCTGCTCATAACTTTGGATCAATTCCGTGCGGATTGCTTGTCTATTGCAGGTCATCCACTTGTTCAAACACCAAATCTTGATCGACTAGCTCGCCATGGCGTGCGTCTTACTCAGCACTACAGCCAGTGTGCGCCATGTAGTCCTGGTCGCGCCAGTTTGTATACGGGCATGTATCAAATGAATCACCGAGTTGTTGCCAATGGCACTCCACTCAATGGACGATTCGACAACGTTGCACTGCTTGCTCAGCGTGCTGGTTACTCGCCTGTGTTGTTTGGTTACACCGACCAAGCAATTGACCCGCGCGATGTTGCAGACCCAAACGATTCACGACTGAAAACATATGAAGAAGTACTTCCTGGTTTTGATTGCAAGTTGTTTATTCCCGAACCACACACATTGTGGATCGAACACCTACGGGCGAACGGTTTCGATGTGCCAATGAATGCACAGCAGGCACTACTTGGCGAACCATCACGCCCAGCAGAATTCGGTATGTCGGCATTTCTTACGGATCACTTTCTTGCATGGCTGCGTGAGCAAGATGGGCCGTGGTTTGCACATACCAGTTACCTTCGCCCTCATCCTCCGTATTCCGCTGCAGGAAAATGGTCAACCGCGTACGACCCAGCAGATGTGTCAATGCCGATTACCCCATCGGATGAGCGTCATCCATTCCACGATTTTGCATTGCAAATTCCTGGTGCCGCCGCGCCAACCAATGAAGAAGAAGTTCGACACATGATTGCGCAGTACTACGGCATGATCGGCGATGTCGATGAGCAACTCGGCCGCGTGTGGGACACCCTGGTCGAACTTGGCATGTGGGAAAACACTGTCATCATCGTGACTGCAGATCACGGCGAACAACTGGGCGATCATGGCCTAAAAGAAAAACTTGGTTTCTTTGATCAGAGCTATCACATTCTGGGAATTGTTCGCGATCCTCTTCATACTTCACAACACGGAACTGCCGTCACGGAATTCACTGAGAATGTTGACATTGTTCCCACCATTGCTGAAGCACTTGGTCAACCTGTACCAAAACAATGCGATGGCTTACCTCTCACACCGTTTCTCCGAGGTGAACCACTTCCGCAGTGGCGAGATGCGGCATCGTATGAATACGACTGGCGTCACTATTTCATTCGCATGGGTGAACGCCATTGGCCGTGGGATCAACGACTGGAAAAACAACACCTTGCTGTACGCCGTTACAACGACAAGGCATACGTGCAATTCGGCGATGGTACGTGGTTGGCATTTGATCTTGTTGCAGACCCAACATGGCGTACCACGATCAGCGATCCGTCTCTTGTTCTCTCCATGGTGCAAGACATGTTGGTATGGCGTTCGCGTCACACCAACCGCGAACTCACCGGAATGCTCATGGAAGAAGGTGGCATAGGTGAATGGCCGCCTGGCGTAATATGGCGTAGCTGATCAGTCAGCCCTCACAAGAAAGACCCCCCTCATGCTTGCTGCAATTGCTCGTTTTAGCGTTCGTCACCGCCGAATCATGGTGTTCGGAATCTGGATTCCGGTTCTTGTCATCGTTGGTTTGCTCTCAGGGAAAATGGGAAGCAACTTCAGCACCCAATTTGAGTTACCGCAGAGCGAAGCAAATGATGTTCAGAAGCTGCTCGAATCAAATAGCCCGAACAAGGCAGGCTTCTCTGGCGAGATCGTGTTCACATCACCAAATGGTGTGAATTCTGATGACGTCACTGCCGCACTTGCGCCATTTTTTGACAAGGTTGATGCACTTGAAGGTGTAACTGTTTCTTCGCCATTTAGCGAAACATCTCAAGGCCAGATCAATCAAGCTGGCACAACAGGTTTTGCGTCGCTTGATGTCTCGTTGCGCTCACAGACCGAACTACTCACACTTTCCGAAGACATTCAAGAACTTGGTAGTGAAGTTTCCATCGATGGGCTGACTATTGAGTACGGCGGCAACATCTTTGCCGCATTTGAATTGCCTGCGTCTGAGGCCTACGGCCTACTTGCGGCAATGATCATCCTGGTTCTTGCTTTCGGTTCAGTTCTTGCAATGGGCTTGCCTATTGGCACTGCGCTTCTTGGACTTGGAGTTGGCTCGTCACTTGCAATCATCCTTAGTCACGTCGTGCCGATGCCCGACTTCACCACGTCGCTGGTCGCCATGATCGGACTTGGTGTGGGCATTGACTATGCGCTGTTTATTGTCACGCGCTATCGCGAAGGCTTGGCGGAGGGACTCACAGTTGAAGAAGCCGTTGTCGATGCAGTGAACACATCTGGCCGCGCAGTGATATTTGCAGGAATCACCGTCATCATTTCGCTGCTTGGTTTGTTCGTCATGGGCCTTGCGTTCGCTCGCGGACTTGCAGTTGGTGCAGTAATTGGCGTCCTCGTCATGATGCTTGCATCGGTAACTCTGCTTCCATCTCTTCTCGCAATGGTTAAGCACAAAATTGGAGTTACCACTTGGTCAGCAGTTGCCTCACTTGGCCTGTTCATCGTTGGCGCACTCATTGCGGTGATCACCGAAACATTGGTGTTCCTACTTATCGGTGTTGGCGCAGCTGTCGTTACTACTGCTGCGAGTTTTTTCATCAAGCCAATGCGCCATCATCTCCCACATCGTGCACAAAAAGTTAAAGAACTCACGTTTTGGTATAGGTGGAGTCGCTTTATTCAACGTCACCCATGGACGGCAGCACTCAGTGCATCGGCTGTATTGCTCATCCTCTCGTCACCGCTCATTTCACTGCGCTTAGGTTTTGGCGACAATGGAAACGCGCCTGAGTCCACAACCGTTCGTCGCGCGTACGACATGTTGGCTCAAGGTTTTGGACCAGGATTCAACGGGCCACTCTTCATTACTGTTCAAGGTGAGACAGCGCAATCGCCTGAAGCATTGCAGGGCTTTGTTGACACTCTCAACAACACTGATGGCATCGCTTACGCACAAGGCATGCCGGCATCGCAAGACGGAAGCTTGTCGCTGGTCATGGCTTACCCAACTACTTCACCGCAAGACATCAAGACCGAGGAATTGATTCACGAGTTGAGGTCAACGATCATTCCACAAACTGGAGTTGATGCAAAGGTCGGTGGCTTCACTGCCGCAGGAGTCGACTTTGCTGAGTCAATTGGCAGCCGTATGCCATACCTATTTATTGGAGTGCTCTCACTTTCGTTCTTACTGCTCATGGCAGTGTTCAGAAGTTTGCTCGTTCCGCTTAAGGCAGTGATCATGAACTTGTTGTCGATCGGCGCTGCTTACGGTGTCATTGTTGCAATCTTCCAATGGGGATGGGGAATGAACCTCATCGGAGTTGGCAAAGCCGGACCAATTGAAAGCTGGGCTCCGATGATGCTGTTTGCCATCGTGTTCGGATTGTCCATGGACTACGAGGTGTTCTTGCTGTCGCGAGTGAAAGAGGAATACGACCGCACCGGCGACAATGCGTCAGCAGTAGCCGATGGACTCACAGCAACGGCGCGTGTCATCACTGCTGCTGCACTCATCATGGTGTGCGTATTTGCTGCATTCGTGCTTGGACACGACAGACAACTCAAACTCTTCGGGCTCGGGCTTGCGCTCGCAGTGTTCATCGATGCCACCTTGGTACGAATGGTGCTGGTGCCAGCAACCATGGAACTCCTCGGCGATCGCAACTGGTGGCTACCAGCCTGGATAAATCGCGTGCTTCCAAAGATTGATGTTGAAGGCCAACATGTGGTGCACTCCGAAGAGGCAACCAACACAAGTGGTATTTGAAAACTAGAACTTCACCATGCAACTGCGTGGGCCGTGCACTTGACCGCCGGCCCATGTAACGGTCGCTGGATCTACGAGTTCAAACTCAGGAATTCGCTCAAGCCACGTTTGTAGCGCAACACGAACTTCCAAACGGGCCAGGTTGCTACCTGCACAGCGGTGAATACCTGAACCAAACGCTACGTGACGATTGTGTTCGCGATCCAGAATCACTTCGTCCGGGTTTTCGAACTGTCGTGGGTCACGGTTAGCTGCTGGGAATGCCATCAGCACTCTGTCGCCTGCCTTCATTGGGCAACCCTGAAACTCAATGTCGCGATCAACAATGCGAGCCATCGTTACTGGCGCATACACGCGCAACAGTTCCTCAATGGCTGTTGGCCACAGGTCATCGTTTTCACGCAATTCCTTGCGATGCTCTGGGTGTTGGGCCATGTGCCACATCACCGATCCAATTGCCGACCATGTGGTGTCAATTCCTGCAACCAACATCAGGTTGCACACACCAAGCACGTACTCAATTGGAACTTTCTTGCCTTCAACCTCAGTGTTCATTAACTCTGAAATCAGGTCATTTTCGCGCGGATTCTTTTTGCGATCTTCAACCTGTGCGAGGAAGTATTCGATAATTGCTAAGCGACTGCGCTTACGCAGTTCCATGTCGGTCATGTTTTCAAGCACGCCACGCACCCAGCCCGTAAACGTTTCTTCCATGTCGAGTGGAACACCGAGCATATTTGAAATAACACGAACTGGAATGTGCTGCGCATAGTCAGCTGCGGCATCGGCCGTACCTTTGTCAATGAACTCATCAATCAATGCATTGCACAAGTCGCGCGTGCTCTGTTCGTACTTCGCCACTGCTTGTGGTGCAAACACAGGAAGTATCAAGCGTCGATGCCAATGATGATCGGGCGGATCGGATGTAATTGGTGGTGCAGCCACCGCGCCGTATGCACCTTCGTTCTGTCCGGGAATAGGAGGCATCACCAAAATGCCTCGTGAAGTAAATATCTCGTGTTCTTGAGCAATTGCAACAACATCTTCGTAGCGAGTTGGCAGCCACGAACCTTGATAACGATCGGTGTGTGCAATCGGACATTCAGATTCGCGAATTTCGCTGTAACCCGGGTACGGATTTGCAACAAAGCCTGGCTCAAAGATGTCGTAATCGGTGAGCATGCTCTCCACAGGTTTACGTGTGTCGGTCATGACGAACCCCTAATTCCCTATTCGCTTATCAAGATTGCACGCTCTGGGCAATTTGCTTCAGCACGACGCACTTTGCCTTCAAGCTCTGCAGGAATATCACCGAGAATCAGCACCTTTGCATTTCCCAGTTCATCACTACCAAATACTTCTGGGGCTGCAATTGCACACATTTGATGGCCATGGCAGGAGCCCATATCTACGGAAACTTTCATGCACTCAGACTAACGATTATGCCACTTTGGCATGGTGTTGGAGATCAGCTCACCACAAATGACGTATGCATACCTGCGGCGTAGTGGCCGGGCAAATTGCATACCAATTGATAATTTCCTGCCTCAAGACTGAGAACCAATAGTTCTGTGGTTCCTGCAGGATATTCGCCGATTTCGTCAATTACTTCTAGGCCTGGCGAGGGCTCAGAAAAGTGATCACCGTCAAGAGTGATTTGCCCGTCCAAAATGTCGGTTTTGACTACCAGGAATTCGTGCCCGATCGTGCCTTCATTTTTAATCGTGAATTTCACTTCACCAGCAGTCGCCATATTTGGCGTCACTGACACTTTCCACTCTGAAACCACTCCACTAATAAAGTTTCCTTCGGTTGCAGAACCTTCAGCCATCGTGCCTTCTTCAGGCTGGCTTCCCGCTGCATCATTCATATCGGCTGCACAACTCGAAGCAGACAATGACAGAACTCCACAGCACAACACTTTCGTCAATGTATTCATGAATCCCCCCAGATTTCATTGGCCTTATTTGACCTACTTGTAGCCTATTCACATGCCCAGTATTGATTCCTTACTCGCATTTGCAGTTGCATCACTTGCCTTGCTGGTTATTCCAGGGCCTGCAGTGTTATATGTGATTAACCGAAGTATCGCCGATGGCAGAAGCACCGCTCTTGCTGCAGTGGCAGGCTTAGAAATCGGCAATTTCATGCACGTGATCGCGGCAACACTCGGGCTTTCTGCCGTAATCGCTGCCTCAGCAACAGCTTTCGGTGTGGTGAAGTGGATCGGGGCTGGATACTTAGTTTTCACAGGAATTCGTACATTGCTGAGTAAACCGACAAAATTTGATCAAGACCAGAAGTCGATACCGCGACGAAAGAGTTTTACTCAAGGAATCATTGTCAACACATTTAACCCAAAGGTTGCATTGTTTTTTCTTTCGTTCTTGCCCCAGTTCATTGATACCGAACGAGGTTCGACTGCCCTGCAATCACTCGTACTTGGTTCGCTGTTTGTTTTGCTCGGCATGCTGTCAGACGGAATGTACGCCGTATTAGCAAGTGCTTTACGCACACCTTTACTTCGAGGCAAATCATTGCCATTTGTTCAGCGATACATCGCTGGAAGTGTTTTTATTTTACTCGGGGCAATTGCAGCAACGACCAGGAGGAATTAACGATGACTTACCAACGCATGAAACAGCGTCTTGAAGCTGGGGAGGTCATCATTCTTGATGGTGCAACGGGAACCGAGTTGCAGCGTCGCGGAGTGGAAATGAGTCCAGAGGCCTGGTGTGGACCAGCGACGCTTGGCAATGCTGATCTGCTCACCCAGATTCACCTTGACTACATCCTCGCGGGCAGCGATGTCATTACCACCAACACCTATGCGGCGAATTCAATGATGCTTACACCCGCGGGATATGGAACAAAAGTAAAAGAAATCGTTAAAACTGCCGTTGATGCCGCCTTGCGCGCTAAAGAGCAAGCACCAGAGGGGCGAAACATCGTTGTTGGTGGATCGCTATCACATATGGTTCCTCATATTGCAGGAACCGACTTAGTAGACCCAGAGCGCACTCCTCCTCCAGCACAAATGGCTGAATCATTTCACGAACTAGCTCATTTATTGAAAGTGGGCGGAGTAGACCACATCATGCTCGAAATGATGTACGAAGAAAACCGAACACCACTTGCTCTCGCTGCGGCACAGTCAACAGGTTTGCCGGTGTGGTTTGGACTTTCTGCGCGACGCGGTGAAAGCGGAAAGATCGTGAGTTTTAATCTCGCGCAAGAGTCTCCACTTGAACCAATCATTGATTTCATTCCTGCTAACGGAATCGATGTTGTCAATGTGATGCACACTCAACCACAGGCGGTAAACGACACCATTGCAATGGTGCGCAAGAAGTTCAATGGTCCTATTGGCGTTTATCCCGACAGCGGATACTTCGAGATGCCAGATTGGAATTTCACCGAAGTGATTCCAGCAAACAAACTTGAGGGTTTCTACTCGGATTGGATCAACAACGGGGTTCAACTGATCGGTGGCTGTTGTGGTCTTACCATCGAGCACATTCAGGCTGCTGCGCGTGTTAGGCAAGCCAAATAGTTCCATCGAGATAGGAAAAATATTGAGACACATGTCAATGTGTGCTTCCCCTACCTATTTGTCTTAGTTCGTTAGCGTTCTTCGTAGACATATTGTTTATGAAGAAAATTTCTCAATTACTTTTAGCTCTTGTTGCTAGCACTGCAATACTTCCGGCGTGTGCAACTGACTCGTCTTCACTTATGGGGATGACTCGCGATCAGCCACTCGTGGTCGGCTCTATTTCACTGCCAGACGTTTCTGAAAATGGTGTTAGCCAAAACTTCTTCTTTAAAGCCGAGGAAGGTCACTTACTTACTGTTTTCTTTGGCTACACCATGTGCCCAGATATATGCCCAACTTCATTATCTGATTTTCGATCTGCGCTTCGCAGGCTTGGGGACCGCGCTCAAAAAATTGACCTTGCCTTTGTCACTGTTGACCCCCAACGTGACACTGCAGAAAAACTCATCCCCTTTCTCGGATCATACGCAACTAATTTCCATGCAATTCGAACTTCTGACGCAAGTCAACTCTCGCTTGCGCAAGACGCCTTTCTCGTTCGTTCATCGGTTACTACCGATGATTCAGGCCACATTCAGGTAACCCATACAGGAACCGGATTCATTGTCAATAGCGACGGAATTGTGGTGAGCGAACTTCCTTTTGGTATCGGCCCGGATGGTATGGAAAACGATTTCAACGTGTTATTAAACAAAATAGAAACAGGAGAAATGAAATGAAAAAAACTAAATTTGCAATTGTCGCGGTTGCAACGCTTTCGCTTGGTGCGGCGAGCTGCGGAAGTGGTTCCGAAACTACAGATACCACTGTTGCGGCAACCCCTGCAGTTGCAGAATACGTCGTTGACGGTGCGTGGGCACGAACGAGCCCGATGGAAGCGACGATGGGTGCTGTGTATTTGAACATCACTTCTACGGTTGACGACGCGCTTGTCGGGGCTTCCGTTTCGACAGAAATTGCAGCAATGACTCAAGTTCATGAAACATTGATGAACGCAGATGGCACAATGGGAATGCAAGAAATTGCAAGCGTTCCTATGACAGCCAATACTCCGTTAACACTCGCCCCAGGCGGATATCACATCATGCTGATGGAGTTGGTCAAACCGTTAGTAGTTGGTGAAACTGTGTCAGTAACTCTGACGTTTGCATCTGGTGGCACTACAACCGTTGATGCAATTGTGAGCGAAGAAGCGCCCTGATCACGAAAAGTTCCGCTCGTAGCAGGGTGAGCGCTGCATTAGTTGCGCTCACCCTGCCGTTTTCGATGACATTGGCATCATGTGGGGGTACGGCATCCCCCACTCATGCAACAACTGGAGCCGTCTATACCGTCAACATTCCCGCAGGGACTTTCGATCAGGTGATGCGTGGGATTTTGGTAGACCTCATTCCAAGGCGTCTCACCGTGCGAGTTGGTGATGAGTTTGTCATTCGCAATAACGATGTGATGACTCATGTTGTTGGCCCTTTTACCGTCCGAGCAGGTGAAACATTTCGCTACTTTTGGACAAAACCAGGCACGATTAAAGGCGAATGCACCATTCGCATGAATGAAACAGTCGAGATTGAAGTCCTCGAATGAAACGAATACTGATCGCACTTACACTCTCGCTACTTGCGACTTCTTGCAGCAACTCGACAGAAAATAGTCAATTTTGGCCATCGGTTCAGGTACTCGATGTATCTGGAAATGAGAAAAACAGCGATCAATTTTTTCACCAGAAGTACACCGTCGTAACACTCTGGTCAACGACTTGCGTCCCTTGCAGAGTTGAGCTTCCACAACTTCAAGATTTTGCCTCACAGCACGCCGATATTGACGTTGTTGCATTTAATCTTGGAGACAATCCGCAATCTGTTATGAAATTCGTGCAAGATTTCAAACTCTCAATCCCCATTGCAATTGACTTTGAAGGAAGGGTTTCATCGGCCCTAGAAGTGACAACAGTTCCAGCCACACTTCTTTTTTCGCCTTCTGGACAAGTTCTTGACACTCATGTGGGTGAAATTACTTCAGGCGAGTTGGCACAACTTGTCGAAAGGTCAAGTTAATCCGAGGGCCAACTTTGGTTTTCGTTTTTGCTATTTGATGAACCCAACAATGCTGGGACAGACCAGACATCACCAACAATGAACCGTCTTCTAGGTCGACTCGAACCGTTTCGCCGGATTCTTTATGTCGTAGATCAAAGCGTCGAGTGGCACCAAGGCTCACCGAAGCAATAGTTGGCTCGCTTCCATTAATTTCTTCATTATCCGAATGCCAACTCACGCTGTCTCTGCCGTCTCGGTACAAGTTCACCAAAACAGAGTTGTACTGTGCTCCACTCGCTTGAGCGCATAATTTCAAAATCACATCCAATGTTGGAGTCATCTCATGGGGTTCACGTGCAATCCCTGAATATTGATAGCTGACCCCCGTATTGGTAAACCATGTCGAAAATCCAGCTTGTGGATATTTCTTACCAAACATCACCATTTCTGGCATTTCCCAACTCGTCTCGTCCATGATGTGGCGAAATAGTGATTCGGTGCGTTCAGGAGCAAGAAATTTAGGCATCAATAATGCGCTTCCATCAAATGGAAGCAACTCTCGTTGGTCAGAAAAAAGGCTCGGTGTACTCATACGCGTATTTGATGGTTCGTCATCATTGTTGCACCATTGCTACGGTTCGGAGATGGCAGATTGGCGAATATTAAGTGCTCGAGCTTCACTCGCTTCACACCGTTTAATTGGTTGGATCTATTGGGATCCTACAGGTATTCGATTATTTACCGAACTTGGTGTTCCCAACGGCCTCGGTTATTACATCACTACACGCTCTGCGCCTTTAGCGCAGGCAGGAAACGAAGTTGTCACCGCTGCGTTTTATTCAATTCGCGCAGAATTCATTGCACTTTGTCTTGATGTTGCACGACAGCACACCACCTTTGAAGATGCCTACCGAGTGCGCAACGAAGCGGTGATTGCTGGCCTACATGAGTACGCGCCGGAAATCGTGCAGCCGCTCGGCGATTTGGCAACACGGCTTTGGGAAGCTGCAGATTCGCTCCCTCTTGCTGGTCACACCGTGTACGCGGCCCATCGTGGTTGGCCGCGACACGCTGACAACCCCGCTCTTAGTGCATGGCTTGCTGTGAATTGCATTCGTGAGTGGCGCGGCGACAGCCACTTTGCCATTCTCGCTAGTGAAGACATCAGCGGTGTCCAAGCTGGATTGCTTCATGATGCATATTTGGGTTACCCAGGAGACTGGATTCCTCGAAGTCGCGGAGCCGATGATGCACAACTTGAGGAGGCTTGGAATGTTCTCGATGCACGCGGGTTCGTTACCAATGGTCGCATTAATGAAGCTGGCCTCGCCTACCGCGAATACATCGAAGACAAAACCAATGAATTGTGTGAGAAAGCATGGCGCGCACTTGGTGCTGAATTGACAGAGAAATACTGCGCGCTCATCGAACCCATTGGCCACAAGTTCCTTGCTCGTATCGATGCGACAGCTGGCGAAAACTGGATGCCTGCCGCTCGCGACTCACGTCGCAAGTAGGATCTGCGCCATGATTCGCCAATTTGGAAAAGAAACCGCCCTCCTCCTCATCGATGTTCAAAAAGGTGTTGACGTACTACAACACTGGGGCGGACCAACCGGCAGGCGCAACAATCCAGATGCAGAATCACACATGTTGCGATTGCTCGCAGCATTTCGCGAAAAAGGTCTGACTGTTGCTTACACGCGACACGATTCACGAGAAGCAAACTCCCCTCTCAAATTTTCACTCCCTACAGGCGATCAAAAGCCTGGCTTTGAAATTCAGCCAGGCGACATCGTTGTAGAAAAAGACGTAAACAGTGGATTTATTGGCACCGACCTTGAAATTGAACTTCGCCGCAAAGGAATTCAACGTTTAGTTATTGTCGGGTTTTTTACCAACATGTGCATTGAAACCACCACACGCATGGCAGGAAACCTTGGTTTTGATACGTACCTAGTGCCCGACTGCTGCGCAACTTCGAACCGCATTGGCTGGGATGGAGCAGATTACGACCCTGAACTCGTACACGACATGACGGTTGCCAATCTTCATGGTGAATTCTGCACAGCAATTACCCCAGGTGATGTCCTCGGTCTTCTTGCATCAGATAACAATCAGCTTGAGCGAGTGCAGGGTAACGAATAACTCGTTAGTCCAGATATTTCTTCAACAGAGTTGAGGCTTGGGCATGTGCTGATTGTGCATCATCCAAAATGGTGATCATGTTAAAAAACCCGTGAAATGCGCCGTTGTAGCGCGTAATTGTTACAGAGACGCCGTTTTCAACAAGTCGCTTTCCATATGCTTCGCCTTCATCGCGCAACGGGTCAAACTGAGCAGTAATCACAATTGCTGGCGGCATTCGTTTCAATAATTCATCACTTGCAACCATTGGCGATGCTTTGATGTCTGTGCGATCTTCGTCACTACCCATGTAGTGGTTAACAAACCAAGTCATTACCGCCTTCGTCAATATCGGCGCGTTGGCATTTTCGTTAATAGAAGGCGATTCCATGCGCATATCTACTGCCGGATAAATCAACATTTGAAATTTGAGAGGAACCACTTCGGCAAGAGCGACTGCTGCGGCCAGGTTTCCTCCCGCTGAGTCACCTCCAACCGCCATGCGCGAGTTATCAATTCCAAGCAACTGTGCGTTATCAAAGGCCCACTTCAGCGCAGAGGCGCAGTCATCAAAAGCTGCTGGAAATTTATGCTCGGGAGCCAATCGATAGTCAACCGAAAGCACAGCATGACCCGATTTATTTGCGAGCGATCGACACACACCATCATGCGAGTTCAGATCGCCAATGACCCAACCACCGCCGTGAAAAAACACCAGCAAACCAAGATCGGTCTTCGCGCTTGGTCGATACAAGCGACACGGTATTGATCCGGCAGAAACATCACGAATTTCAAAAACAGACTCTGTGCTTGGCACCTGTCCCGCGCTATACAACGCGCGCGCTTCTGTTGGTGGCAATTCTTCAAAAGGTGTTGTTCGCATTGCTGCATAAAAGTCGGCAACTGCTTGAGCTTGTGGGTGAAGTGGCATAACGCCACTCTAGGGCTTATGGAATCTCCATAATTTGGCGTAATTCGATCTTTTATCCGCGAGAATATGGCGCGTGAGCAGCATCGTGGTGAGTGAACTTGAATATGGACCACCGGGTGCAGATCAGTTGTTTTTCGATGTGAGTTTCAAGGTGTCACCGGGCGAACATGCTGCAATCGTCGGTGCAAACGGTGTTGGCAAGAGCACAATTTTGCGAATTCTCACGCAGGAAATAGAAGCCGACGGTGGCGAATTTGCCATTGGCGGAACCATGTTGAACATGACCCAAGATGTCGGCATGTCTCGACCACATGACACCCTGCGCGAGATGTTGATCGAAGTAGCTCCGCACAACTTGCGAACTGCAGGTCGCGCGCTAGTAGCCGCCGAAAAAGCACTTGGAAGTGGTGACGATGACGGAATGGGATACGCCAATGCGCTTGCTGATTGGGGTGATTTAGGTGGCTACGAACTTGAGGCAAAGTGGCAAGCTTCTGCCCAGCGCAGCGTCAAAACACCAATTGACGACTTTTCTACCCGCTTAGTTTCCGAACTTTCTGGAGGTGAGCGCAAGCGCTTAGTTCTCGACTTACTCCTCACCAGCGGTGCTGATGTATTGCTGCTCGACGAACCCGATAACTATCTCGATATTCCCACTCGCAAGTGGTTAGAAGAGCAAATTATTTCATGTAAATCCACCATTTTGATGGTGAGCCACGACCGAACATTGCTTGAAGCATGTTCAACAAAAATTGTGGTCATTGAAGGATCTGGCTGTTGGGTGCATGGAGGTTCGTACAAAACTTTTCCCGAAGCACGAGCGAAGCGCCAAGAACTTCTTGGCGACGATCTGAAACGATGGAACGAAGAAGAGCGACGGTTGTTCCATCACATGAAAATCATGAAGCAACGGGCCGCTCAAAACTTTAAAAATGCGACAAAAGCAAACGGTGCTGAAACAAGGTGGGAAAAATTTGTTGCTGCTGGTCCTCCACCGCCACCTGTGCCAGACCAGCAAATTTATGTTCGACTTCGCGGTGCCGACGCTGCCCGACGCGTAGCGAAATTAGAAAAAGTTGCAATTGACAATCTGTTTCTCCCATTCAGCGAAGAAATTCACCATGGTGAGCGTGTTGGTTTAATTGGCCCGAATGGAACCGGCAAGACTCACCTGCTCAAGGTGCTGAGTGGTGAAAATCAGCCAACTAGAGGCCAAATATCGTTTGGACCTCGCACGTCGGTTGGGGTCTTTACTCAAATCAATAATCGTCCTGACTTCATTGGTCGCGAATGCGTGGACATTGTGCTGGACCGAATTTCAGAAGAAGAAAAGGCCATGAAAACGCTGGCGCGCTATGGCCTTCGAAACAATGCGCGCCAAAAATTTGAAACTCTTTCTGGTGGACAAAAAGCACGGCTCGAAATTTTGCGACTCGAAATTGAAGGCCACAACGTATTGCTCTTGGACGAGCCAACCGACAACTTAGATATTGAATCTTCAGAGGCTCTCGAAAAGGCTCTTGATGGTTTCGAAGGAACAGTTATTGCCGTAAGTCACGACCGCACGTTTCTCTCTCAATTCGATCGCTACATCATGATTACTGACGATGGCGAGGTGTATGCACTGCCCGACTACGACATTGCAATGCAGGGCCTAAGCGAACCCGACAAATTGGCTGGTCTACGACTGGCTAAGCCTCTCACTCGCGATTAGAGCACACCTTCAGGGACAACACCATCGCCAAACGCCTCGCGCATTTCGGCAACCAACTGATCATTCGTCCAGAGATCGATAGCAGTCATTGCCATGATTTTTGCCCCATCAAGAATCGCTTGTGTCGCATCATCATTAGTGGCGTAGTCAGCAAACTCAGGTGTATGTAGTGACACTCCCTCGGGTGCAACGGCAATCATCGGGTGAATTGACGGTGTGAGATAGCTAATATTTCCCATATCAGTAGATCCTCCGCCAGTCCCTGCCATGTACTCAGTTGTCAGCATGCGACCAAACTTTGCCGAATTCTCAACATAAGCGGCAAGCAATGGAATGTTGTCAACGATGTCGGCAAATGGGTTTGGCTGCCACTCAAGTTCAATTTTGCAGCCTGCTGCATGAGCGCCGCCGTGCAAGCAACCTGCAACACGTTCTTTAAGAGGTTGCAGAGTCTTGATTGAATTGGACCGAACGTACCAATCCATCTCTGCTTCTCTCGGAACAATGTTCGGCTTCTCTCCACCTTTCAAGAAGATTCCGTGAATTCGCTCTGTCGGCATGATGTGCTGACGTAGAGCTGCGATGTTCATATATCCAAGTACTGCAGCATCCAGAGCATTCTTTCCCAAATGCGGTGAAACCGCTGCGTGTGCTGCCTCTCCGGTGTATTTCACCAAGCAATGCTGAATTGCAATGGCATTCATTCGTGCGAGTTCTCGATCTGCCGGGTGCACCATCATCGCTGCATCAACTCCATTGAAAGCACCTTTACGTGCCATTTCAATTTTCCCGCCACCACCTTCTTCAGCAGGGGTACCCATCAAGCGAAGTCGGCCACCAGCCTCTTGCGCTAAACCAGCAAGCGCCAAGCCAGCACCTAGACCAGCCGCCGCAATGATGTTGTGCCCACATGCGTGACCAATTCCTGGCAGAGCGTCATATTCGCACAGCACAGCAACAGTGGTACCCGTTGATCCGACAGTTGCATCAAATGCAGTATCTATGCCGTATGCCTTGCGAGTTACCTCAATGTTGTTGTCGCCAATTGCATCTGTGAGGCGCTTATGAGCAAAGTGTTCTTCAAAGTTTTCTTCAGGGTGTGCATGAATGTCATGGCTAATGCCGACAAGGTCATGTTTCATCTTGTCGATAGCTTCACATGCCCGCTGTTTCAATGACTCACGAAGTTGCGCTGTAGACATGGCTAAATGGTAGCCAAATTCATTAATTAATGACGAGCGTGCCCATCATGTTGGGGTGAATATGGCAGTGAAATTGATAGGTGCCCTTTTTGAGTAATGGCAATTCAACTGTTTGCCCAGCAGCAACGTCAATACTGAAGGAATCATCAAGAGGCATAAAATTATGAGCCTCGGAATCATTATTTTTCAGTTGAATCAAGTCACCCTGCATCGCATTATTTGGCACCGAGAACACAAAGTTTGTAATTGACGCTTCAAGGGTCTTTCCTGTTGGTGAAATTTGCACCGAAGGAGTAGGTCCACAAGCTGACACCACAACAGTGCACATTGCTGCAACGAAAATTGATCTCATAGAGTGACCATACATCTAGCGCCGTAGTATTTCATGTCGTGATCGTGATTGATGCTCAAAAGCTCTCCGCATCACGCCCAAACCGACCACTCTTTACTGATATTTCTCTTACTCTCTCTGAAGGCGATCGCATTGGCATTGTTGGCTTGAACGGTTGCGGCAAAAGCACACTGCTCCGCATATTGAGCGGTGAGTATTCCCCAGACAACGGAGTCGTTCATCGCGGTCGCAATGCTCGTGTTGGCATTCTTGCTCAACAACCGGTTCTTCCTACTAGCACAGTTCGTGATGCAGTTGGCGAAGGATGGCGCGGTGAAGCAATGCTTGACAAACTTGGCATGTCTGGGTTGCTTGATACGCAGACCAATGAACTATCTGGAGGTCAACAAAAGCGAGTCGCGTTGGCTCAATTACTTGTAAATGAATGGGATGCTCTCATTCTTGACGAACCAACTAACCACCTTGATCTCGATGCCATTTCGTATTTAGAAGAATGGCTCGCACAATATCGAGGTGGATTGCTTCTCGTTACCCATGACCGACATGTGCTTGACCGTGTAACAAATAAAGTTTTAGAAATTGACCGTGGATCTGCATACATGCATGTTCCAACAGGCAAAACCGCTGGTTCTGGTTATGCCGCATATCTTGCCGGACGAATTGAACGCGAAGAGCGTGCTGCAACCGCAGAACAAGTGCGTAAAAATTTGGCGCGAACAGAGCTTGCGTGGTTGCGTCGTGGTGCACCCGCGCGAACAACGAAACCTAAAGCCCGTATCGATGCCGCCAAAGAACTAATCGCGCGCAAAGCAGATGGCCCAGCAAGACAGGGAGAACTGGGACTATCGCTCGGTAGTCAGCGTCTTGGGTCAAAAGGAATTGAGTTGCAGGGCATTTCATTTTCATGGCCGGCGACAAACGAAACCGCAGAACACCATGTGCTTCACGCATTTGATTACACACTCGAGCCAGGAGATCGACTCGGAATTGTTGGCCCCAACGGCGCAGGCAAAAGCACTCTGCTTGACCTCATATCGGGTCGGCTGAAGCCCACGAGTGGCCAAATTGAGTTAGGAAGCACGGTAAAAATTGGCTACTACGACCAACTTGGTCGCGAGCTCAATCTTTCTCAAACGGTGCGTGAAGCCGTCATGGGAGACAAAGGCAACCCATCAGTTGAAGACATCAACTTGATGAAGCGCTTTTGGTTTGATGGCGACTCACAATTTGCACCGCTTTCAACACTCTCTGGTGGTGAGCGACGACGTTTACAACTGTTACTTACGCTTATTGAACAACCAAATGTATTGATGTTGGACGAACCAACAAATGATCTCGACCTTGACACACTGCGTGCTCTCGAGGAATACCTCGATGATTGGCCGGGAATTGTGGTGGTAGTGAGCCACGACCGCGTCTTTCTTGATCGCACAGTCATTGACGTTCTTGCATTAGACGGTGAAGGCGGAACACGACAAGTAGTTGGTGGCATATCCGGATGGCTACAACAACGAAGCAAACATTCTTCCAGCCACTCTGCACCAAAACTGAAGTCTGCTACCAGCAGCAGTGATGCGCAGCCGACGAAGATAAAGCCTCCAAAAAGCCCAAGCACCTTGCGTCGCCTATTGGGGCAAGCAGAAAAACAACTTGCGCAAACAACCGAAAAGTTACAAAAACTTGAGCACGAATTATCTGCAGCAGGAAGTGATCATGTGGAGTTGGCCCGCATCAGTGCCGAACTCGCAATTGCCCAGCAGGCCGTAGATGAAACGGAAGAACACTGGCTCACAATTGCAGCCGAGGCAGAAGCTCAGGGCATAACCTCTTCAGAATAATGTCAACACCAATTTTTCAATTGCGTAAAGCAACCGAATCTGACCTGACAGAAATTGCAGCTCTTCTTTCTGAAGGACTTTCCTTTGATGGTTTGACAATTGTTCAAACCGCAGAAGAACTCGCCGAGGAATTTGATGGTGCCTACTGCAATATTGATGACGATGTAGTTGTGGCTGTTACCGATTCATCCATCATTGGAGTTGGCTACACCATTTTCCTTCCTTCAGAAACCAAGGAAGAACGTTGCTATATCTTTGGCACAACTAAACCTGCATTCCGAAATATGGGTGTGGGAACAGCTGTCATGCAATGGGCAGCCGAGCACGGTGCCGCCCAGCTCCGTTCGACAGGCAGAACTATTCCCAAATATTTACGCTCTGACATGAGCGCAAAAAACACAACAGCAGGAAATCTATTCTCCAGTTTCAATATGAATCCAGTGCGTTGGAACGACGACCTCATCATTGATCTCAACAACTCACCTGAAATGTTCACCGCAGATGGTTACACCATCGCACCCTGGGACCCCGCGCGAGACGAGGAAGCCAGACTGGTAAAAAACCAAGCGTTTATGGATCATTGGGGCTCTACCCCCACAAATAAAGAGGGTTGGAATCAGCTCGTACATGGCTCTACTGCTCGCGTAGGTCAGTCATTTTTTGCACTAGATCCACACAACAACATTGTTGGA